>Ga0307488_10000054_pt1 | contig 83946 bp, 68 predicted proteins | sample SB02metaG_FD_202248 | JGI IMG/M metagenome (GOLD analysis project Ga0307488, IMG submission 202248) | Sea-ice brine microbial communities from Beaufort Sea near Barrow, Alaska, United States - SB 0.2 | ecosystem: Environmental > Aquatic > Marine > Coastal | place: USA: Alaska | collected...
CGTCGTCGACACTGGCGCTGGCTCTGATGGTAAAGCCAATAATAGCCCCACTTGAGATCAACCGATCCAGTCGATTTTGTACTGTCCCACGAGAGACTTTTAGCGTCTGGGCCAACTGTGAAATGGGTGCCCGCGCATCGGTGCGCAGCAGTGAGATAAGGTCTCGGTCCAGTGAGTCATAGCTCACCGAGCGGTCTTTGTTGTCCATGGTTTCACTTCGCAGTTGTTGGCTGAAGGGGATTATGACTGACAATTAGCATAATTAACATTTATAGCCTGCAATATGCCAAATATTACAGCATATCTTGCAAACTATTGCTATATCGCTTAACTGCCGATACCTCTAACATCTTCCGGAGTAAAGCGCCGTCAAGCGTATTCGATAAAAAGCGCCGTCAAGCGTATTTGATAAAAAGCGCCGTCAAGCTAATGAATAGATTAGCCAAGCCTGTAACTGACACTGGAAGGTGAATTGCCATGAAAAATTTAACTGAAATCGATGCCAACAGCATTTTGCATCCGGCAACCAACGCCGATGATTTTTCCCGCAATGGTTCAAAAATTATTGAGTCAGGAAAAGGCATCTACCTGCGCGATCAGTCTGGTCAGCAACTGATCGATGCCGTCGCCGGTCTCTGGTGTGTCAATGTAGGTTACGGGCGGGAAGAGTTGGCCGAGGCGATGCAAAAATCCGCCATGGAGCTGAGTTATTATCATACGTTTTCAGGCATGTCGAACCGGCCGCAAATAGAGTTGGCTGAACGTCTATTAGAAAAAGCACCGGATGGTCTGTCCAAGGTATTTTTCGGTACTGGTGGATCCGATGGCAACGACAGCCTGATCAAGATTGTTTGGTACATCAATAATATTCAAAACAAGCCGCAAAAGAAGAAAATCATTTCTCGCTGGCAGGCCTATCACGGTACCTCGTTAGCCACGGCTAGCCTTACCGGTTTGCCCTCGTTTCATACCGCCTTTGATCTACCGATCAATAATATTCTCCACACAGAGTCTCCGGACTTTTTTCGTCACGGTTTAGAGGGCGAGACCCAGCTGCAATTTTCTGCTCGTCGTGCCCAGCAGTTAGAAGAGATGATCCTCCATGAAGGTGCAGATACTGTGGCCGCTTTTATCGCTGAGCCGGTATTGGGGGCTGGTGGTGTTGTTCCCCCACCTGAAGGCTATTTCGTGGCCATCCAGAAAGTCCTTAAACGCTACGATATATTATTTATTGTCGATGAAGTGGTCTGTGGTTATGGCCGCTTAGGTAAGTGGTTTGGCAGTGAAATGTACGACCTAAAGCCCGACATGATGACCACGGCTAAAGCCCTAACCAGTGGCTACTTTCCTTTTTCAGCCACTTTTATTTCCGATGAAATATGGCAGTTACTAAAACAGGGCTCGGTTAAGTATGGCAACTTCGCTCATGGTTATACCTATGCGGGCCACCCCATTGGTGCTGCCGTTGCCCTGGCCAATTTGGATATTATTGAAAACGAAAACTTAGTAGATAACGCCGCTAATGTGGGTGCCTACTTTCATCAGCAGTTAAATCAACGCTTTGCCAATGACGCGTTTGTTGCTGAGGTGCGCGGTGTCGGCATGATAGCCGCTGTGCAGTTAGTCAAAGATAAAAACACCAAAACATTTTTTGATAAGTCGACAAAAATTTCCGCCAAAGTGGCACAGCAGTGTTACGAAAATGGATTGATTTCAAGACCACTGCCTTCATTGGATTCAATGGCTTTCTCACCACCACTGATTTGCACCACTCAAGATATTGACAATATCGTCAATATTTTTGATCAGTCAGTGCGCAGCGTAATGGCGCAAGAGCTTTAGTTTTAGCTGCGTCAATTAAGCTTAAAATAGTATTCCAAGGTGTTTCATTATGATTATCGTTAGACCTATTAAAGAGCAGGATATTGACAACTTACTGCGACTCGCAGAAGCCGCCTATCCCGGCATGACCACATTGCCGCCAGACCGCGATGCCTTGACCAAGAAGATCGCCAAATCTACAGCGAGCATAGCCAAGCAGGTTGCAGAGCCAGGCCGTGAAAACTATCTGCTGGTAATGGAAGATACAGCTACTGGTCAGTTGGTTGGCACTGCTGGCATTATTGCCCAGCTGGGAGAGGACGATCAGTTTTACTCCTACAAGCTCAATAAGGTGACTCACAGCAGCAAAGCCCTAGATAAAAAAGTCAGTGTCGAAACGTTAAATTTATCCAACCACTTTGAAGGTTTTGCGGAAGTAGCGACATTGTTTTTGGAAGCGCCTTACCGTGAAAAAGGCAATGGAAAATTGCTCTCACGCAGTCGCTATTTATTTATGGCGGAATTTAGAGAGCGCTTTCCCGATCAGGTGATGGCGGATTTGCGTGGCTATTACGACGAGCAGGGTCGCTCGCCATTCTGGGATGCCATTGGTCAACATTTCTTCGACATGGATTTTAATGCAGCGGATTTATTTGGTGCCCTAAATGGCAATCAATTTATTGCTGACCTGATGCCCAAGCAGCCTATCTATGTGAACCTGCTCTCCCAAACCGCACGAGATGTGATTGGCAAACCCAATGACGAGGGCAGGGCCGCGCTCGCCATGCTTGAAAAGGAAGGTTTTCTCTGGCGCGGACAGATCGATATTTTTGATGGCGCCCCCAGCGTCGATACCTTTATTGATCATATTAAAACTATCAGGTCCAGCTCCACCGGAAAAGTTGCCGATCATGGGACTCCTTCTGATGATACTCAGTACCTAGTCTGCGGCGGCGATATTGGTTCCTTTGCCGCCTGCATTAGTGCCCTTGAAATATCAGAAGCTGGCGATCTGTTACTGCCCCAAGAGACCTTAAGCGGTCTTGGCTTAGGGGTAGGCGATTCAGTGAGATATGTCGCGCTTTAGTCAGCATTTATTAACCTTTTTTGAGAAGACAGAAAACAGGAAGTGAACCGTGCCCCAGGAAAAAGTGCCCCATGCAGTTGAGATGAACTTTGATGGCCTGATTGGCAATACCCACAACTATGCGGGTCTGTCTCATGGCAACTTAGCTTCTGCGGATAATGCCAAACGCATATCCCATCCTCGCCAGGCCGCCAAAGAGGGCTTGGCCAAGATGTATTTACTGCATCAATTGGGCTTAAAGCAGGGCGTTCTTATCCCTCAAGAGCGGCCCGATATAGCCACGCTGCGACAGCTAGGCTTCAGCGGTACTGACCAAGCGGTTATAGCAAAGGCCCATAAAACGGCACCCCATCTATTGGCCATGTGCTATTCGGCCTCTTCCATGTGGGCGGCAAATGCTGCAACAGTTTCTCCCAGTTCGGATACTAAAGATGGACGTGTTCACTTTACCCCAGCAAATCTAAAAAGCATGTTTCATCGCTCTATAGAACAGGGCAGCACCAATAGATTGCTCAAGACTGTTTTTAATAATAATCAGCATTTTTCTCACCACAATGCGCTGGGTGGCGGCGTTCATTTTGGCGATGAAGGTGCAGCTAATCACAATCGTCTCTGCGCGGAATATGGCGAGCAGGGTGTCGAACTGTTTGTCTATGGTAAACAGGATTTCGGTGACACTCAGTCTACTACCCGCTTTCCCGCAAGGCAGTCCTTAGAGGCATCCATGGCCATAGCCCGCAAGCACGGGTTGCACTCTGACAAGGTGATTATGGCGCGCCAAAGTTCTGAGGTGATCGAAGCCGGTGGCTTTCACAATGATGTGGTCAGCGTGAGTAATAAGAATGTGCTGTTTATGCATGAGCTGGCCTTTGCCGACAAAGCTGAGCTGTTTAAACAGGTGGCCATGGCCAGTGGCGATCAGCCAATGCATTTTGTCGAAGTGCCGAATCAGGCTATCTCTCTCCATGACGCGATCAAGTCTTATCTGTTTAATTCTCAGCTGGTTAATCTCCCCGGCACTGAGGGTATGACATTGATACTGCCTATGGAAAGCAAAGAAAATCCAAGCGTCTATCAGTATCTGCTGGATCTCATTCAGCAAGATACGCCGATTAAAAATCTTGAATTTGTCGATGTTCGTCAGAGTATGCGTAATGGCGGCGGTCCCGCCTGTCTGCGCCTCAGGGTAGTGTTAAATGAGCAAGAACTGGCCCAGGTAAATCCATCCTTTGTGTTGAACGACAGACTATTTACAACTCTGAATCAATGGGTGGATAAGCATTATCGTGATGAATTGAGCGCCAGTGATTTAGCCGATCCTAATTTGCTTGCTGAGGGCAGAGCCGCTCTGGATGAGTTAACCCAAATTATGCAGATTGGAAGTTTTTATAACTTCCAGCAGGTTTAAGCCAATGAGTAGTTTCCAAGAACAATTATTTGGTCACCAGAGCTTTTTACAGTCCACCTTAGCTAATGAATCTATAGTGGGAAAGCCTAGCTTAGTGATAGGCAATAATATTCAAGTAGAGCTTTGGGATAGGGGTGTTTTACATATTTATCCTCAGGGAGACTCTCGAGTCAATTCCATTCTGTTATCCGTGGGCGTTCATGGCAATGAAACCGCGCCCATAGAAATTATCGATCAATTAGTCAGCGATATATTGGCGGGAAAAATAATTCCCAAGCATAGATTGCTGATTGTGATTGCCAACCCAGAGGCCATAAAAGTTAATAGCCGTGAAGTAGATGAAAATATGAATCGTCTGTTCACGCCAGAACTAAGCACCTGTCATAGCGACAACGATGAGCGTCAGCGAAGCCAAAAACTAATGGCTTATAGTCGCGAGTTTTTTGCACAGGAGGCTGGGCAAAGAATTCACTACGATTTACATACGGCAATTAGAGATTCGTTTTATAAACAGTTTGCAGTCTCACCAAACACTAACGGCTTAGCAATTACTGAGTATCAATATGATCTTTTGGGCCAGTGGGGCATAGAGGCAATCTTGAGTACAGGTGAAAAAAGCGCGACCTATTCAGCATTCACAGCTAACCACTGCGGCGCCACCAGTTTTACCCTCGAGCTGGGAAAAGTGAAGCCCTTCGGTGAAAACGACCTAGAGGATTTTGCAGCAGTGATTGCTGGGCTGCAGGACGCGATCAGCGGCAATGTGTTTATACCCATGGATGGCAAAGTCGCCCTGCGATTTAAAGTGGCGAGGGAAGTGTTAAAGCAAACTGAAGATTTTCGCCTCTGCTTTCCGAGCAATATCGCCAACTTCACTGAGTTTGAAGTCGGTGAAGTATTAGCCACTGACAAAGACCACCAGCACCTAGTCAAAAAAAGCGGCGAGCGTATTTTATTCCCCAATGCGAACGTTGCCATTGGGCAGCGAGCACTGGTCATTATCAGGCCGCTTTAAGCCCCACTATAAAGCCTCTTTAACTCCTGAAGACAACAGATAAAGGATAAGCGAGTACCCTATGAACAAAACCAAAGTGTCTATTATTGGTGGCTCCGGCTATCTGGCCGCGGAGTTACTGCGCAATCTATTGGGCCGAGACGATGTGGAAATACTCCGTGTCTCGAGCAAGGACCATATAGGAAAAAATATTGGCGAAGTGAATCGCTCGTTTTGGGGCCTGAGTGATATTGTGCTGGAAGATATTCCACCGCAGGAATGCGCCGCTGGTGCGGACATTATTTTTCTCGCCATGCCCCATGTGATAACTGCTCGGGTCGCCATGGAACTATTTGATCTAGATGTGCGAATTATTGATTTGTCCGGTGACTTTCGCCTTAAAGAACTGAGTGATTACCGCAGATACTACGCCGATCAGCATCCCTGCCCCGAGCGTCTTGGCACCTTTGCCTATGGTATGCCAGAACTTTACGCCGCAGAGATTAGAACCGCTAAGCACGTGGCCAACCCCGGTTGTTTTGCCACCTGCATAGCCTCTGCCCTGTTGCCCCTGGCGAAGGCGGGTCACATGAATCAGTCGGCGGTGTCGGTGGTCGCACTAACCGGTTCAAGTGGTTCAGGTGTACATCCTCAGATGGGCAATCACCACGCCGTGCGCAGCAATAATCTAAAAGCCTACAAAGTGTTTAATCATCAGCATACTCCGGAAATTTTGCAGACCTTAAGCGCGGCTGGAGCCCATGACGTGAAGCTCGACTTTGTCCCCGTCTCGGCGCCACTGTCTCGGGGCATGATGGCAATTTCTCAGCTGCAGATGCCAGCCGGCATTACTGAGGATGAATTGCGGTCTCTGTATGAAGCCTATTACCAAGATTTCCCCTTGATCTCGGTATTGCCCAAAGGTGTGGCCCCAGAGGTTGTAGCGATTAAAAACTCGGCGCGCATAGAGATAGGTATTGATATAAGCGAAGCCCACGCTGATGGTTCACAGACAGTCTGCGTGACCAGTGTATTGGACAACCTGATTAAGGGTGGCGCAGGTCAGGCCTTACAAAACTTTAACCTGATGACCGGTCACAAGAACAGCTACCAGCTCGATCAATTAGGGATGTGGCCATGAACTATCAGGACATGAATCATCAAGGCAGCGCCACAATAGGAAAAAAGCCTCTAACGGTGATTAAAGTGGGTGGCGACATTTTGCTTGATGAGATTCAACGCTCAGGTTTAGCGCAGAATATTCTCGGGCTAATAAAAGACAACTGGAACGTAGTGGTGCTGCACGGTGGCGGCCCCCAGCTCTCAGCCATGCAGTCTCGCTGTGGGATAGAACCGCGTAAAGTTGCTGGGCGACGGATTACCAGCGAAGAAGATCTGGTGCTGGTAAAACAGGTTCTCTGTGGCCAGGTGAATGTGGACCTGGTGTCTCTGATGCAGGCTCAGGGGGTTAATGCCTTTGGCTGTCACGGTGCGTCAGGAGCACTCATTCAAGCCAAGCGACGCCCGCCGATAACCGTCTCTGGTGGCGGCCCTGAGGCCATCGATTTTGGTGAGGTGGGCGATGTCACGGGGATTAATAGTCAATTGCTCGAAACTTTGTTGGCCGCTGATCTAGTGCCGATAATCGCTTCTTTAGGCATGGACCCGAGTGGCGCAGTATTTAATATTAATGCCGACACCACGGTAGTGCAGATAGCTCGTGCTATGTCCGCAGAGCTACTGATCTTTGTCACTGGTATTGGCGGCATTTTTCGGGATATAAAAGATCCCACTAGCCGCTTTGCTGACTTAGACGCAGCAGCGGCAAAAAAGCATATAGAAAGCGGTGTGATTGTCGGCGGCATGATTCCGAAAGTGGAGGAAGCTCTGTCATTGCTGGAGTCCGGTGTTGGGACTATTGCCATTGTCGATGCAGGGGAGGCCACAGCCTTTGCCAGTATTGCCAGTGGTCAGGCGGAGTTCGGAACTCTTATTCGGAACTCTTATTAGGAACTCTTATTAGGAGCTCTTATTGGGAAAAAATAGCAGTTAGATTGGCGTGGCGAAGATCTTTTTATATGTGAACTATTTGAGAAAAGCCTCCGTAACTAGGTATACCGACTCACAAAAGCAACCGCGGAGTCGGTGGGGTATATTCTCAAAAATAATAATTTTGCTTGAAATTAGTCATATTGACGCCGCAATAAATGCTCTTGATAAGGGCTAAGCGGAGAATAGAAAACTAATGGGTTTGAGCAAACAATAACAAGAGGAAACAAAATATGGACAAGCCCACGCTGTTCAGAAGATTCACAATGTTCATGGTCTACGTCTGGAGACGTGTTATGGACGTAAGGTTCAACCCGTTGAAATACATACCAGATGCCAGGCTTCAAGCCTACTTTATGATAGTGCTGTTCACTATCTGGAGTGTCTCCTTTGGATTTATCGCCTCCTACCACCTCGGCTGGATAGGCTATAGCACTGTCACCAGTCTGGTCGTGCATCTATCTGTGATCATTCCAATGATGATAACCAACGCCGTATTTGTCGATGCAGAACGTACCGGCGCTCAGTGGCTGGAAGAATGGAAGGCAGAGCAAAGTCTCTATGCACTGTTTACCAACAGGCTGAAAGCGAAAAACCTGTCTCGCTGGAAGATTCAAAAGAAAGCGCCCTAGTTCTGTCAGCCCGATTAGCTAGAATAGACAGTTGAGTCAAATTGAAAGGCCGCCCTTCGGGGTGGCCTTTTTTGGTTTTAGCCTGCATATTAAGCGCCTAGTGATTTCATCCAATGCTCAGGGCTATTTTGCAGAGTGATAAAACTATGACCCGCATCCAAAAAATCTTCGCCATAGGCAGTATCAGTCTGACCGGCCTTTTGGTGGCAAGCTTGTTGACCATGGCGTGGATAATGTCCTCAAATATTATGCACCCCACTTATGTCTGCAATAAAAAACACTTTATATACTGCGGCGATCCCTCTCAGCTAAACCTCTCTTTTGAAGACCTATCTTTCCAGTCTGAGGATGGTACTGATTTGAGTGGTTGGTATCTGCCTGCTGAGGCATCAGTAAAAGCATCAGACAAAGCCGTTATTTTCGTTCATGGACATGGCGCGGATCGGCGTGAAGGTATGCGCTGGTTTAAAGCCGTGCATCAGGCGGGCTTTAATATACTGGCTTTTGATTTACGGAATCAGGGCAGGAGTACTAAGTCTTTTTCGACCATGGGATATTTTGAAAAGCATGATGTTATAGCTGCCTTGGATTATTTACAGCAGCAAAAGCAGATTCAGAGTATTGGTATCTTCGGCACATCAATGGGAGCGGCCACCTCGATTATGGCGATGGTGGACGACCAGCGTATAGCCGCTGGTGTCTTCGAAGCCGGGTGGGCAAATTTGGATGATCTCTACGAAGAAATTATTGAGCAACATTTAGGGCTGCCGAGTTTTCCTTTGGCGCCATTAACGACCTGGATGTTGGAGCAGCGCACCGGGATGGATATGGCAGTAGTGAATCCCGAAAATCTGTTGGGAGGGATTTCCCCCAGGCCAGTATTTATTATTCACTGCTCGGCAGATAACCTAATCGGCTTTTCCCATGGTGAGAGAAATTATGCTGCCACGCAGGAGCCTAAAGAATTTTGGAAGTCGCCTTGCCAGATGCATGCCAGAGCCTGGCAATCAGACCCTGAGTATATTGAAAATCGCGTGACCAATTATTTTGTGAAATATTTATAGCTTATCGAGAACTTAAACTCAGACGAAAACAGGTGGACTGAATTTTTTATGAAACTATATAACGCCTTAAAAGATATTGCCCTGCCGAGTCTGTTTTTGTTGTCACTTGGGCTAGGCGCAGTTCAGGCGGCTTCAGTTCAAGCAGCTCCAGTAAAAGTAACAGCTCTAAACTATGTGCGCGCCAAAACCGCCATCCAGTTCGACAAGTACCTGGCAAGAGCCGGGGACAAACTCAATACCTTTTCCCATGGCCGCAGAGTTGCAGACATTAACAGCCGCAGTAGCAAACGCTTAAATCGCGATACGCTCTACAGCGTTGCCATTGTCGATATCAGCAAGGGGGCCAGTATTCAGATTCCCGAAGCTGGGGATCGCTATATGTCGGTGCAAGTTGTCAATCAAGAGGGCTTTACCAATAAAATATTTCACGGTGCCGGTCGCCATGATTTAAGTCTCGCTGAGTTCGACACGCCCTATGTGTGGCTTCTGGTTCGCACCCTGGTTCTAGAGAATATTCCCGGTGATATACAGGTTGCTCATGCGCTGCAAGATCAGATGTCTATCGACAGTTCTTCCCAGCAACCCTACACCCATGCTGATTACGACCCTCAAAGTATGTTGGCGACGACGGCGCTGCTGACAGAACTGGGCAAGGGTATAAATGATAATGCAAAGGCTGCTGGCACCAAGGCGCAGGTAGACCCGATTAAGCAGCTGCTGCTGGCCGCCTACGGCTTTGGCACCTTACCTGAGACCGAATCACTGCTACTCACAGTCCAGCCCAACCTGCCCGCTGACAGGGCCTATGTGCTTACTGTGAAAGATGTGCCTGTGGATGGGTTCTGGTCACTGGCTATGTATAACCGGGAGGGCTATTTCAATAAAAATAAATATGACGCTTATGGCTTTGGCGATAGAACCGCCGCGAAGAATGCCGATGGCTCAATAACATTGCACTTCGGTGGAGACCCTAGCAGGGTGAATTACATTCCGATCACCGAGGGCTGGAATTACGTGGTGAGGATGTATAGACCCAGGGCTGAGTTACTCGATGGCAGCTGGACATTTCCAGCATTAGAAGCCATAGAGTAGCGGAGCCCCTCGATCTGTTAAGCGAGCAACCAAGCCGCTTTTAGGAACTCCGCTCTATTAGTATTATCAAGTTTGGTTAAAACGTCATTTCCGGTACATGATCCGGAATAACCAGTTCACCACCCGTCAGTTTGGCGATCTCTTCGACACTGACTCCGGGCGCCCGCTCACGCAAAATAAACTTACCATCGGTAATATCCATTAATGCCAGATCTGTAAGTACTCTCTTGATACAACCCTTACCCGTCAGGGGCAGAGTGCATTCCGCCAACAGTTTCGACGCGCCGGACTTGGACGCATGGGTCATTGTGACAATAATATTATCCGCACCTGCGACCAGATCCATGGCACCACCCATGCCTTTAATCAGCTTTCCTGGAATCATGTAGGAGGCGATATTACCCTGACAGTCCACTTCAAAAGCGCCCAACACGGTTAGGTCTACATGACCACCGCGAATCATGGCGAAGGATTCCGCCGAGGAAAAAATCGATGCACCGGATACCATAGTCACAGTCTGCTTACCGGCATTAATCAGATCCGCATCCACCTCTTCTTCGAGGGGAAATTGTCCCATGCCGAGCAGGCCGTTCTCCGACTGCAGCATGACCTGCATATCGTCCGGAATATAGTTTGCCGCTAATGTGGGAATGCCAATGCCGAGATTGACGTAGTAGCCGTCTTGGAATTCTTGAGCGACCCGTTGCGCTAGCTGTTCGCGAGTTAAAGCCATAGCAAATTCTCCTTATGCGCTGCGCACAGTGCGCTGTTCAATGGTTTTCTCAAAGGTCCCCTGGATAAGACGATTGACGTATATCCCTGGCAAATGAATTTCATCTGGATCCAGCTGGCCCACTTCGACAATTTCTTCCACTTCGACCACAGCAATTTTGCCCGCAGTGATGCCCATGGGATTAAAGTTGCGCGCTGTCTTGCGAAACATCAGGTTGCCGTAGCGATCTGCCTTCCAAGCTTTGGCAATGGAGAAGTCGCCAACCAGTGCCTCTTCGAGAATATAGTGACGGCCGTTAAATTCCCGCACCTCTTTGCCTTCCCCCACTGGGGTGCCATAACCGGTTGCGGTAAAGAATGCTGGAATACCTGCGCCACCGGCGCGCATTTTCTCGGCCAGGGTGCCCTGAGGCGTCAACTCCACTTCCAGCTCACCACTCATCATCTGAGCTTCAAAGAGGGCGTTTTCACCCACATAAGAGGCGATCATTTTTTTAATCTGCTGGTCTTCCAACAGTATGCCTAGACCTTTGCCATCGACGCCGGCGTTATTGGAGGCAATGGTTAGACCTTTGGTGCCTCGGCGTTTGATCTCTTTGATCAGATTTTCTGGAATCCCGCAGAGGCCAAAACCTCCGGCGATGATTGTCATATTGTCTTCGAGGCCTTCTAGCGCCTCGGCATAACTGGTTACCACTTTGTCAAATCCGGCCACGGGTAAACTCCTGCTGGTTGCCTAACAAATGTCTGAGAATTGCTAAGAATGCAAGATAGGCTTATATTTAACAAATTGTAAATTTTAACTAATTCATAACTTAAGGCTATTAATGTCTATACCCATAAACCAAGTCATAGTGTTCACCACAGTGGCCCGCACTGGCAGCTTTGCGGAGGCGGCGATTCAGCTGCACCTATCCCAGCCGGCGCTCAGTGTGGCGATGAAAAATCTTGAGTTGGCGCTCGGCGGCAAGCTGTTGGCGCGCACCACAAGATCCGTGACACTGACTCCGGAGGGCAAAGCGTTTTATCCCGTGGCGCGACGCTTGCTGTCGGACTGGGAGCAGTCGATGCAAGATGTGCGCAATCACTTTGCCCTGGGGCGCGGCAAGTTGGATATGGCGGCTATGCCGACCTACACCACTAATTTGTTGCCCAAGATCTTGGCTGACTTTCATGGCCAATATCCGGATATTCATATCACCGTGCACGATGTGATTGCCGAGAATGTGGTGCAGATGGTCAGGGAAGAGCGCTGCGAGCTGGGCATAACTTTTGCCCCTGAAAATGCTCCGGATCTACACTTTCACCCTTTATACAAAGACCGGTTCGTGGCTATTTTACCGGCGAAACATCCGTTGTTAGCTAAGTCGCAGCTGAGGTGGGTCGATGTGCTGGCCTACCCTCATCTGAGTCTGCAGCGACCCGCAGGAACCCGCAGACTGATTGACCAAGCGTTGCAGGAAAAAGGCTTAGCGCTGACGCCGGCCTTTGAATCTCATCAGCTGGTCAGTATTGGGCGGATGGTCAGTGAAGGTTTGGGTCTGAGCGTGGTGCCGAGCACCAGCCGCCCACAGATGGAAGAGATGGGTCTGCAATGTCGCGCCATTGGCGCACCGGCTATCACTCACCAGGTAGGCATTGTGACGCGCCCGCAACATCAACTTTCGGCGGCGGCTCAGGCGATGGAACAGCTTATTCGGGCCGCGGTTAGCAAGCCCTAAACATTGATGGCCCCTTTCGTTTCGAAGCCATACCTGCAGCCGGTACTTAAAACCGGCGTTACTGAGATGACTGTTCCCACAAAAACCCAACAGCCGTTTGCAGTGGTAGCCTTTTAATGGAGTATCTATTGGTGGGCAAGCCGCTACGGCGCGTTATAGCATTGGAAGAAACACTTTCTGCCACGCCTAGAGGTGTCAGGTGTTTTTGAACTCCAACCTATAAAACCGCGGTAATCGTTATTGTGTCTAATCGAAATTATCTTTTCTACGGCCTTTTTACCCTGCTGTTTGTAGTGCAATCGGTCGGCTGCCAAACCGCTGGTCGGCAGACAGATTTTATTGATGCGGCGATTCAGCGCGCCGACGATGATCAGCATGGTTTTATTCAGTTATGCCTGCCTGTGGGCGATCGGCGTATTGTGGCTGGGCCGTCTAAAACCGAACGGGTTCAACGACCCATGCCGCCCGCCGCTCGGGCTTTTGACAATCTCTATTTTGTTGGCAATCACTGGACCCATGCATGGGCGATCACCACCAGTGATGGGATTATCATCTTGGATGCGATGGACAATGACTCGGATGCGCAGCATATTATTGCTGCCGGCCTGATCGAGCTGGGTCTCGACCCCAAGACTATCAAGTATGTAATTGTCTCCCATGGCCACAGCGACCACTACGGTGGCACGAGATATTTACAGGAGGTCTCTGGGGCAAGAATTGTTATGAGCGAGATTGACTGGCAGATGATTGAAGCGAAAAAACCCTTTACCCCGAAGCCCAATCGTGGCGCGCCACCGGATCGCGACATAGCGGTGGTGCCTGGGGACAGTATTCGTCTCGGCGACACCAGAGTGGAACTATTCTCCTCTCCTGGACACACCCTGGGCACCATTTCCCCGGTGTTTACGGTATTTGATCAGGGTCGCCCTCACCGGGCCATGCTCTGGGGTGGCAGTTCATTTAACTTTGGATCCAGTCGTCCTGAACAGCTTGATGCCTATATAGATTCGACGCGCAAAGCCATTGATTATGTGCGCCGTGAGGGGGTCGATATACTGCTTTCAAACCATGCTATCTATGACCGCTCGATTGATAAGTTATCGGCAATCTCGGCCACGCCAGATATGCCAAACCCTTTTATACTGGGCTCAGAGGCAGTTTCTAATACTCTTCAGGTGATGGATTATTGCGCTCAAGCTACCGCTGAAAAATGGCTGCAAACACACCCCAAAAACCCAAAAGCCAAACAAGGAACGCTTTAATGAGATTACCTCAGCTAGGTCAAAAATTCGTCACCTCTCTATTGGTAAGCCTACTGGCCAGCGCGCTAGCCAGTCCCTCACTGGCAACTGGATATAAAACCGTAAAGCAGGTTTTTGATCCTCAAAGCAAAAATCAAATTGTCTTGGATATCGAGGCGGCGCTGGCGCGTACCCAGGCTAGCCAAGGTATTATTCCTCAGTGGGCGGCACAGGAGATCAGTGCCAAGGCTGATATTCGATTTGCGCCAATCGATGAAATTGCCCTTGAGTACAAGCGTGTTAACCACCGTATGGTGGCGCTACTGAATGTCTGGACTCGTTCAATGGACAATGGTGCCGGTGAGTTTGTTCACTTTGGTGCCACCACCGTCGATATCTATGACACGGCGCTAATTTTGCAGCTCAAGCAGGCTGCTCTGCTGTTGATCGAAGATCTGCGTGAGATTGAGTTGTCGATGATTACACTGGCCAAACGCCATCGCGATACGCCGATGATAGGCCGGACACTGGGCCAGCATGCACTGCCGATTACCTTTGGTAAAAAAGTTTCCACCTGGTTGGGTGAAAACCGTCGAAATATTGAGCGCCTGCAGCAGGTGCTGGCGAGGCTTGAGCGTTCCGGTATTCTGAAAGGCGCGGTAGGCACCTACCTCGGCCTCGGTGATCAGGGGATTGCTACCGAAGCCGGTTTTGTTGCAGAGTTGGGTTTGCAGCAGGCCTATGCCGATGACTGGCACGGGTCTCGAGATGTACTCGCCGAGTATGCCGCGGTGCTGGGGATTATCAGCAAGTCATTCGGACGCATAGGCTCAGAGCTGTTTCTGTTGCAGATGACGGATATTGGTGAGACCGCGGAACGCTTAGCCGGATCGGTGGTTGGCAGCAGCACCATGCCGCATAAAAAGAACCCGAAAAAGCCCGATGCGCTGATTCACTACTCTCGGGCTATACCGCGCTTAGCGGAGGTGGTACTCGATGATATGGTCAATGCCTTTGAGCGTGATTCGACCTCGAGAACCAGCACTACCTTGGCCGATATTAGTTTGCAGGCTGAGCAAATGTTGGCTTTAGCCAATGATTTAATCGCCAACTTAGAGGTCAACAGTGTAGCGATGAGGGCCAATATAGACACAACCAACGGCCTTATTATGTCCCAGAGAGTAACGTTTGCACTGGTGGCCGCAATAGGTAAGACTACCGCCAATGCACTTATGCATGATATTGCTGTGCAGGCATTAAAAGAAAATATCAGTTTGCGTGAAGCGGTCGAGAAAGACAAAACGGCATCAAAACACCTTCCTTCTGATCAGCTGGATCTGTTATTCGATCCCACCACCTATATTGGATTGGCCGCTGAGCAAGTGGATCAGGTCATAGATGAAGTAAGTGCGAAGCGTAAAACTGACTAAAGAAGTAACTGATAATAACCTGATCTGTGATTAAACACCGACGGTTTAAAACATAAAAATAAGAAATATAGCGTCAGCTAGATAGGGTAAATATATGGACAGTGATGAAACACTGGAGTCGGTGGTCTCGGACTCGCGGAAAAAGTTGATTGTGGCTCTTATGCGCATGTTACCGTCTGCTGAAGCGGAGGAGGTTGCCCAGGAGGCATTCTTAAAATTGCATCAATCTGAAAAGATTCTTGCTCCAGAGCATGTGCGGCCCTACCTCTTTAAAATCGCCCGCAATCTGGCCCTGAGCCGCTTGCGTCACCAAAAAGTGGTGGTGCAATCGAACAGTAAATTATTTATTCAGTACCAATTAAGCGGCGATGTAATGAGCTCCGAAGAGTTGCTCAGTAATGCGCGGGACAAAACAATATTGTTAGAGGCGATTAATGCGATGCCGCCGATTTGCAGGCAGGTGTTTGTCTACCGCAAAATTAATGAAAAATCTCACACTGAGATAGCACAGCTGATGGGGATTAGTATTAATACGGTTCAGAACCACCTCTCCAATGGCATGAAGCTCTGTCGCCAATATATTCTTACTACTCAGCTTGCGCATATTGACTCCATGCCAAGCACTAAAAAGGCTAGCTAATGTCACTTGATGGATGGATAGGTCTGGGTATTCCCGAGGAGGTTGCAGAGCAAGCTCTGCAGTGGGTTGCACGTCTCGATTCAGATCAAGTGAGTCAAGAGGATCGCACGGGTTTTATGCAGTGGCTGGATGTTAGTCCAACCAATCGCTGGGCCTATACCGAGCTATCCGAATCCTGGGCTAAGCTGTCAATGCTCCAAGAGGTTAGCCATCTAGTTGACTGTTCCAAAGTCCTAGAATTCAAAATACCCGAATCGGCTGTTCGCCAGACCGCCAATCAAACTGATTTTGAGCGCAGTAGAACCGCCAATCCCGCAGCCAATAGTTGGCTCTCCTATGCCGCTATGGCGCTAATGGTTGTCGGCATGCTCTTCTCGCAGGCTCCTGCAGATGAAAGCCAGCAGTTCAAGGTTGCCGACATCACTATCCCTCTAGACACTAACCGAGTTCTTCTTGGTCAAGACTAGCCTAGTAAAAGCTAATCCAATTAATCGTTAACAGAGGCTAGTGGTTTTAGTCTCTGAAAGCGTAACTATTGGAACACCCATTTGTTAAACCCCGCTCTGTCGGTTTGGCATCATGACTAACAATTTCCGGAGAAACACATGACGTCACAGGCAGCCGAAGGTACACAGCTTTCCGAGCGCGGTACCTACCAAAATATTGGCTTGGTGATGGGTCCAGCCGTATTTGCCCTGATGATGGTCACGGCCGGCCTGCAAGACACCATGGCCGACCAAGCTTGGCGAACCGCCGCCGTCGGCCTGTGGATGGCGATTTGGTGGGCGACCGAAGCGATTCCGGTTCCCGCCACTGCATTTCTGCCGATAGTTACTTTTGATCTGCTCGGTATTGCCAGCGTCAAACAGGCGGCTCAGCACTATTCCAATCCGATTATTTATCTTTTCTTGGGCGCCTTTGTGCTCGCCATCGCGGTTGAACGCTGGAATTTACATCGCCGCATTGCCCTGGCTATTTTGTCGCGTACCGGCACCGACGGGCGTCGCTTGATTGGCGGATTTATGCTGGTGGCGGCGTCGTTATCCATGTGGATGACTAATACCTCAACGACGATGATGCTGATGCCAATTGCACTGTCGGTTGTTGGTGTGGTGCTGGCTCATGTGGATGGGCTCACCGAAAAAACTAAAAATAACTTCCAAACAGCCATGCTTTTGGGACTGGCATTTGCCGCCACTATTGGGGGTTTAGCGACCCTGGTCGGCACCCCAACGAATGCCTTGCTGGCTGCTTTTGTCCAAGAGAGTTACGGCATAGAAATCAGTTTTTTGCGCTGGATGATGGTGGGCGTGCCAATCACCATGCTGATGCTACCCCTGGCTTGGCTGATACTGACACGCTGGGTTTACGCTGTGGATATTCCTGCCAGCAAGGCGGCCCAGGACCACCTCTTAGATTTAAAACACAATATGGGTTCGATTACCCTGCCAGAAAAGCGTGTGGCGCTGATCTTTGGTTTGGTTATTTTAGGCTGGATCATGCGTCGGCCGATTGTCAGCTACTTACCCATTGAAGGTCTCTCTGATACCGGCATCGCCATGGCCGGTGCGCTGGCATTATTCTTGATGCCCAGCGGCGACAAAGAGCAGCCACAGTTAATGATCTGGGCTGATCTCAATCGTCTGCCTTGGGGAGTGTTAATTCTATTTGGTGGCGGCTTGAGTCTGGCTGCTGCGATTGCCGATTCTGGCTTGGCGCAGTGGTTGGGTCAAAGTCTCTCACCGCTGTCGAATTATGGTGTCATGATGCTGGTGATTGCGGCCACCGCACTGGTTATTTTCTTAACCGAGCTGACGAGCAATGTTGCGACTACAGCCACCTTCCTACCGGTAATCGGCGCCATTGCCGTGCAGTCGGGCATTCCGCCAATGGTCCTTTGCGTGCCGATCACCCTAGCTGCCAGCTGCGCATTTATGCTGCCTGTTGCGACTCCGCCAAATGCGATTGTCTATGCCTCGGGAATGTTGACCATTCCGCAGATGGCGCGAGCTGGGTTTTATCTGAATATTTGCGGCATGTTTTTGCTCACGCTAGTGGCGATGTTTTGGGCGCCGGTTATATTCTCCTAATCGGGTTTTGCTTTTTTAGAGATATAGCAGAATTATTTTTAACCTGCTCTAGTGGTTTTCCCTCCAACAAGCGTACTGCTTATATGTAGTAACGAGTAACGGTTATTACAGCTATTAAAAAAATAAAAATTCTATTTGGGGGAATACCGCAAATAAAAATTTTAAGACCTCAGTATCCGAGTGCCCTGTCTTAGATTTTTATAGCGATTTGACATTGTTTTGGTCGGTAATTTGGACGCTCTATGCTGTCCATGCCATCTAACCTAGAGCAGTGGATTATTCGATGTTCATCCCCAAGTTAATATAAAAGTAATGAGGAGAGGACACATATGTTCAAAATAAATAACCTGTCTGTCGCTGTGATGAGTGCAACCCTAATCGGCAGTTTGTCGGCTAGTTCGCTCACTCTGGCGCAAGAAATAGAAAGCCAATCGACCCTTGAAGAAGTGGTCGTTGTTGGCTCACAAATCAAAGGCGCATCTATCTCAGGAGCACTGCCAGTTTCGGTATTTTCTATTGAGGATATTGAGGCGATCGGCATTGAATCAGGTGATGATCTACTGGCCAATATTGCTGAAATGGGCCGCAATGAATTTAACGAAGCGGGCTCAACCAGCGGCAGTATTAACTCTTCACGGGGCGATATCGGCGCCTACAACTTACGCAATCTGGGTGTAGGTAATACTCTGGTAATGATCAACGGCCGCCGACTGGTCAACGATCCCGGCTATCAATCTGAAGCCATAGGGGGTGGTTTTACACCGGTTAGCACGGTTAACTCAAACCTGGTTCCCACCTTTGGCTTACAGCAAGTTGAAATTCTCCGTGATGGCGCATCTGCGATCTACGGTGCCGACGCCGTTGCCGGCGTGGTTAACAATGTCACGCGCAAAGATTTCGATGGTTTAACCATGAGCGCCCGACAGAGAGAATACGGTAATGATCTGCAGGCCAAGGACAGCTCTTTCAGTCTGCAATTTGGTAAAGACATGAATGACGGTCGTACAAACTTCTCCATGTCCTACGAGTTTGTCGATAAAGAAGGCATGCGTGCCTCGGAGGATTCACGTTGGGCGATGGACGATTTGCGTTCACTTATTCCTCAAGGCAGTGCCCATGCTGACAACGCATTTTTTGACAATACCAGCTCCCAGGGCTTGCTCGGTCAGTTTGATATGATCGAGAGTGCAAGCCGAGTGCCATCAGCTCTACGAGATTATGTTGATAGTAGCGGCGAGTTTCAGGTCTTAGCCCTCGATGACGCAAGATGTGCGGCTTCTGAAGGTGATGTGACTGGCGTGTATGACACGGGCTACGGCACCTGTATCGTCTCTGATTCCAGTACCAACAGTACACCAAGGTGGAATAAAAACACCCAGTCATGGGTGCGCGGTGACACCGAGCGACACAACTTATTTATGAGCTTTAATCATGAATTAGCCAATGGTATTTCGCTATACAATGAAGTGGCTTACTACAAATCCTCTTATTATGCTGAGCGCGATGCATCCTCTCAGTACCCGTTCAAATTACGTGTCAGTGCTGCGTCTTATTACAATCCGCTGCGTTCATCCGCTTCACTGGCGGCGGACTTTGATCCTGATGCTGAACTTTATATCGACAACTACCGTTTCGCTGAAAAGCCAAGAACGGTCAATGTTGACAAAAAGACCTACCGTTTCCTTCAGGGTGTTAGTGGCTCTTTTGATAACTGGAACTATGATGGCGCCCTGGTGATCTCTAAAGCTGAGTCCCGTGACGTTAACGGCAATAGAGTTGATCTGCAGCTAATGCAAAATGCCTTGTTTGATACCACTGCCGCAGGTTATAACTTTCTATGTGACCCGAGAATTGCGGATTGCAGCACTAATCTAGACCAGGCACTGACCACGATTAGCAAAACCGGCACGTCGGATTTAAAGATGATCGACTTTAAGCTATCAACGCCAGAGTTATTTTCAACATCTGCCGGCGCTGCAGCCTTTTTGGTCGGCGTTGAATATCGCGAAGAGTCCTACACTGATGACCGTGATGAACTCTCCGATGGCACCATTCAATTCCAGCATCTTCTGGTCTCGGGCACTTGCCAATTAGGTGACTCAAGCACTGGCGCAATGCTCGATAAAGCCGATCTCGCAGCCAGATGTACACCAGAAGACTATACTTTCCCCTACACTACCTCCGTAGCCGGTGGTACCCCGACGGCAGATTCCTCAGGCGAGCGCGACACCACCTCAGTCTTTTTAGAACTAGGCATGCCACTCAGCGACTCTATTTCGACTCAGTTAGCGGTTCGTTATGAAGACACCTCTGATTTTGGATCTGAAGTGGTGGGCAAATTTGCGATTGGTTGGAATGTAACTGATTCATTACTATTAAGAGCTTCAGCTTCAACAGCCTTTCGTGCGCCCAATTTGGTGGCGATGAACCAACCCTATCTGCAGCGTTTCAATAGTGATCAGAGTGACTGGTCAAAGACATTCACCGAAAATGATGCCGGCCAGCTAAGTAACTGGATTTACAGACGCGCCCTTGGCTTGCAGAATTTGGAGGCAGAAACCTCTAAGAACATCTCCTTTGGCATGGTATTTGAGCCGATTGATAATCTCACCATGACAGCAGATGTCTACCAAATCACCAAAGAGAGCGGTATTGGTAACCTTGGAACCACCAATGAAACTGCATTGGACTTCCTTACCCGTTATCGCGATGCGGAGGCCAATGGCTTCACCGCGTTTGCCGACGCTGAGGCCGCATTGGCGGTTTGTAACAATCTTGCTGCATCACAGTACAATGCCCGCGTTATCAGAAATGACGCCGATGCTGACGATTGGGACTCTATGGGTAGCGCTGCACAAGGCTTGGGACTCTGTCCTCTAGGTGATATCAGTCGCGTCGAATCAAACTATGAGAATCTTGCTGAAAGAACCGTAGAAGGTTTTGATATTGGCGTTTACTATGAGTTTGACACCGAAATCGGGCAATTCTCTACACGTTATCAGGGATCGTTCACCACCAAATTGGAGCAGCTAGCCAAACCAGGTACAGACGCCGACATCCTTAATCAAGCAGTTGACTCCGGTGAGATGTCCGCAGCAGTTGAAACGCTCGGTGGCAGCTCAATTGCGACGGTTAACATCAATGGTTACAACGATATTCTCGGCACAGATGGCAACTTCGAAGATAAGCACACTGCGCGAATTTCTTGGAGAAAGGCAAGCTGGAGCGCCTCATTGACGGCTCTGAGAGTGGGTGAGTTCAGCCAGTCAAAGCTAACCCTGGCCGATGGCACTGAGTATATGATCGATGCCATGACCACGTTCAATGTCTCCGCGTCTTATCGCTTTGATCTGAATGACACTAAAATGAAAGTCACACTGGGTTCAACCAATGTTACCGACGAGCGTGCACCGCTTGCTAGCGACAACTATGGTTATTACTCGGATGTGCACAACGACTATGGCCGCAGCATTTACTTGGACGTGAAGGCGACTTTTTAAAACTGTGGCTGCACTATGATCAAGGGCTCAAGCTTTGCTTGAGCCCTTTTTTTGCATTCGGTTTTTTCTAAGGTCTCTTCAGCTAGCAATATGGGTAGCAACTTATGAACATACAAAAGTACTTTAAAGCAGGCTTAATGATTGCTGTATTACTTAGCCACCATGCAGTTGCTGAAACCACTGTCAGTGAAAAAAATAGCGATGAATTTATCTTTGACCAGTGGCCCGGGAAAAACCTAAAGGTATTTCTCGCCCTGCCTGAGGAGGTGCGCAAAGACACTCCGATCGTTATTGTTCTCCACGGTAATAGCCGCAATGCTAAAACCTATCGCGATGCCTGGGAAAAAACCGCCATCGAGGAAAACGCTATTGTTGTGGTCCCGGAATTTTCAGCCTGGGACTATCCTAAGCGCCAGTATATTTTGGGCAATATGAGTACCCCTTCGGGCAAGCCCGTAGCCCCAGACCAATGGGTTTTCGCCGCCATAGAGCCGCTCTTTGACCAGCTCCGCAAGCAGCTGGGTACAGAGGTTAAACATTACAGCCTTTATGGCCATTCCGGGGGCTCACAGGTGGCCCATCGCTTGCTCTATTTTGTGCCGGATAACCGGGCGCAGAGAATCGTGTTGGCGAATGCCGGGTTCTATACTATGCCGGTCAGCACGGTGGACTATCCCCAGGGTTTAGGTGGCGTTGAAGTGTCAGATGACAGTCTCAAGAAAGCCTATGCCAAGCGGGTGATAATTTTATTGGGTGACCGAGACAATAATCCTCAGCACAAAAGTTTAAATCGAGAATTAGAGAGTCTCAGGCAGGGGCCTCACCGCTTTTCTCGAGGGCACAACTTTTATAAGAACTCGCTGTTTAAAGCATCGATATTACTCAAAGTCCCGTTTAATTGGTCTTTGTCCATTGCGCCGGGTGTGTCTCACAGCAATCAAAATATCATCCCATTTGCGGCGCCACTATTACTCGGCGGCCCCTTAGTTGTGAATTGAGCCTATTAGGCCAGCGCCCAACAACGCCTGATCTTGAACGTAGCTCTAGCATGGGGAAAGTGTTAATTATCTCTTTCAGCGCCTCAGTTAGTCGTCTAATATGCTCCCGCGCCACTTATGCTGGCTCTATTAAAATCAAAATCTAACAGCATCCAATAGTAATGAAAGAATACAAAGGCCCATCATGAAGACCAAAGCACAGATCACTACCCTGCAAATCACCTTTGTCGCCGCACTAGCTGGGCTTCTATTTGGCTACGACACCGGGGTAATTGGGGGCAGTCAGCTGTATTTTACTGAGTACTTTAATTTCACCGCTGCCGAACAGGGCTGGGCGGTTAGCAGTGCCTTGTACGGCTGTCTGGTGGGCGCTTTAGCTGGCGGTTATCTGGCCAATAGCATCAGTCGAAAATACACCTTGATCCTTGGAGCGCTGCTTTTTGTTGTGTCAGCATGGGGCTCTGGTATGGCTAATACCCTTGACCAATTGGTAATCTATCGTATTTTGGGTGGGTTGGGTGTGGGTCTCGCATCACTGGCTGCACCCATGTATATAGCCGAAATAGCGCCACCCAAAGATCGCGGACGCATGGTCTCTTATTATCAGCTGGCAGTGGTCGTCGGCTTTTTTGTGGTTTTTTTAGCCACCTATTTTATCGGTGGTGGCGATACTCACAACATGACACCGGAGAAGCTTGAGCAGCTCCATGAGCACAATGTGACTCAGGGTTGGCGTGTTATGTTCTGGTCCGAATTGCTGCCTGCGGTGGCGTTTTTTCTGTTGCTGTTTACGGTGCCTCACAGCCCGCGCTGGCTAATCCTAAAAGGTCGTGTTGAAGAGGCTAAAATAGTACTGGCGCGCATCACCTCTAGCCCTGAGGAAGCGGCATCAGAACTGTCTGATATACAGGCATCGCTGTCCAATACGTCATCTCCTAATATGGCTATGCTGTTCAGCAAAGGTATCGGTTTTGCGCTATTTCTCGGTGTTATGCTGTCGATCTTTCAGCAGGTGACCGGCATTAATGCGATTCTCTACTACGGTGCAGAGATCTTTAGTAACGCCCTAGGTTATGGCCCGGAAGATGCCCTCAAGCAGCAACTGTGGCTCGGTGCTGTGAACCTACTCTTTACCTTTGTGGCAATCTATAAGATTGATAGCTGGGGTCGCAAACCTTTGTTTATCACCGGCTCTATTGGCATGTTTGTGGGCCTGAGTATTTTGGGACTGAGCATCTATTTCCAGCAAATTGGGATTATTTCGCTGTTGGCCGTTTTACTCTTTGTTGGTTCATTTGCCATGTCTATGGGCCCCGTGGTCTGGGTTATGCTGTCGGAAATGTTCCCCAATAATGTGCGCAGTGTAGCCATGTCGATCGCAGTGGCGGCACAGTGGTTATTCAATGCCTTGGTCGCCAATAGCTTTCCCCTAGTGAATGAAAGTGCGTTAAATCAGGATCGTTTTAACGGCGCGCTGCCGTACTTTATCTTTGCCTCTTTCTGCGTGGTGGCGATGATCTTTGTCTGGAAGCTGGTCCCCGAGACCAAAGGTAAAACTCTGGAAGAGATGGAGGTGCTTTGGTCGCTAAAGGACCCGAGCTAAGGCTAGAAGTTCGAATGAAACTGTGGAGTGGCTGACTGGGCTTAGTTCGGCTCACTCCGCTATTATTAAGCAGTCACCACTGTGCTTGGGCAATCTCCACCGGGCTTTTACGTCGCCAAACGATAAGCACGACCCCCATAATTAATTGCCAAGAGCCATAGAGTAGCAGCGACAGCAGCACCATATCGGCGACAGGATTTATCTCCCCTGCCACCAGAGGAAAAAGGGAGACCTTGAGTAAAAATCCGAGATTGATATTTCGCACCACCACTTCCATTTCGATGGCTGTGTCATCTTCTTGCGCTAGCCCAAAGGCTTTGGTAAACCCAACGCCGATAACTGTCAGGCCGATAATAAACCCAAGCAGCGTGATCAGATCAGCAGTGGGTGTATTGGCTATATTGAGTCGGCCAGCACCGATGGAACCGGCGGCGATCATGGCGATACCCAGCAGTGAACCTCGTACACAAATCGTTGAAAAGCGTTGTGCATAGGCGGGGAAGCGGCGCAAGAATGCCATGCCTAACAGCAGTGGAAGCAGCAGGCAGAGACCAATTTCAATGGCGATTCTCAGCGTCGGCATAGCAAAGCTGGCGGGCATATATTCGGCGATTAGGAAATCCAAAATCAGCGGTGTAGTCACCAGGCAGGCTACCGAGGTGAATGCGGTGATACTGATGGACAGGGGAACATTGCCGCGGGCCATAAAGGTAAAGATATTCGATGAAGTACCGCCGGGTATGGCCGCAATAATAGCGATGCCAATAATCATTCCGGGGGGCAGGTCGGTCGCGAGAATAAACACCAGTGCAGTCAAGGGCACTATCACTAGCTGCATGAGCAAGCCTACATTCACTGCTTTTGGCTGCAGCACGACTTTCTGAAAGTCAGACACCCGCAGTCCGGCGCCCATACCCAACATTGCCAGGACCAACTGCACCACGGCAACCCAATATTCATACTCTATATACCACTGAATCATCTCTTTCCCCCCCCATTAGTTAGCCGTTTTACGGGCCAACTTGTCTATTTTTGTCTTTTTATTATTTATAGCTATCGAGCTACATAGTACCTGCTTTCCTGTTGATGAGATGATTAAGCCAAGAAATAGCTTTATGCGGACATATTAGCTGGAATTACGAGGGATTAGTTAAGGGAAGAAATTTATTGGCAGGCAATAAAAAAGGCCCTTCAAACTGCAATCTAAAACCAGTTAAAAGGACCTCTTCATATTTTTGGTGAATCCTTCGGTCTCTGAACTTGGGAGAACACGGAGACTTCTGGACCCACCGCTACCATCATTTGCAATGGCAGATAGAACAAAGCATCAAAAGTGGGCTCTCTTTAAGGTCGTCCTTTGGTCTCAGAACTTGGGAGGACACTGAGACCGCTAAACTAACCTCAACCATTCATTAGAATGGCAGTGAGTAAGAAGCAACAAGCGTTGGCTCTGCTTCTTCAACATCGGATCCAAAGGGAATGCTGTAGGTAAAAGACAGGGCATCGTTGTAGCTGTAAGTTACGTCGAAGTTCTCTTGATTGTCAGCGCCATTGTCGTGAACACCATACATCAGGGAGAAGGCGCCGGCATCGTAGCCTACAGTGGTGTAAGAATAATCACCGGCAAGGCTGTCATACATAGTCAGACTGACTGGACCGTAGCCCAAAGAGTAAACACCTTCTTCTAAATCACCGGCACCATTGAGTGTGTCGGCAGATGGGTAAATATAAGTAATGTAAGTGATGCCGTAGCTCAGCTCGCCGACAGATCCGCTATAGCCAGCGAAGATGTCATACTCAGTTCCCATGGCAGCATCGCCTGAAGAAACCCACAAGCCACCACTGAAACCACCTTCACTCCAGACGATGTCTGCAGACAGAGCTGCGTCGCCTTGGCCGAGATCATATCCGCGCCATAAGTAAGCAGACGAAATTGTTGCAGAAGCGGCAACTTCGGCAACGGCTACAGGTGCAACAGCAAAAGATAGAGTTGATACTGCAGCAGCAGCGATCAGGGTTTTCTTGAACATTTTCATATGGTAATAAACCTCAAAGTTAAATTTAGACCTTCAAAAAGGCATGCCCCCAAATTCGGCAAGCTCACTTGATACAACACTTTTAGAGCAAAAATTTTCGCAACAAAGTGATAGGTTTATATTAGAGACAATGGGTTTTATTGATATGCGTCTTAAACACTAGCGCACTACGCATAATGACTTATAGAGTAGTACTCCTACTTCAATTGACTCAGATATCTGAGGGAAATAGCCGCCGCAGTGGTGCGGTTTTCAACATTTAATTTACGGAATATTTGTTCCAGATGTTTGTTCGCGGTGCGCGGACTAAAATCCAAAATAATCGCAATTTCATGATTGGTTTTACCCTTGGAAATCCAGGTTAATACCTCGGCTTCCCTGGCCGTGAGTCCAAACTTATCCCTGAGTAGATCCGCTTCATTGGGTTTATTGGCCAGTTCGACAATCAAAAGCCTCTCATCAGTATCCTGAGATTCCAGTGCGCTAAATAATAATGGCTGTTCTAAATCATCTAGGCGTAGAGGATGTTTAGCGCCCAGTGCCAGCCAAGGTTGCAAGCTTGCAGGCAAACTATAGGCTATCCAATCCGGCGTAGCGCCGCTGCTCGCCATTAGGCTGTGAGTGTTGGGTGTTGACCAGAGAATCTTGCCCGTTAGATTCACTGACAGAGAGTATTGGCCCAGTGTGTCGAGAGCCTGGCGTGCGCCATTGGCTATCCGTGAGTTGGTCAGCTGGGCGCCAATTCTTGCCACTAACCCCTGAACATCTATGGGTTTAGTGACATAGTCGATACCCCCGGCATCAAACCCCCGGACTATATCTTCACTGGCATTTAACCCGGTCATAAAAATCACCGGAATATGAGCGATCAGGGCATCGCTTTTGATTCGCCGGCAGGCTTCAAAGCCATCCATTTTCGGCATCATTGCATCCATTAAAACGATTTCCGGTTTGATGCGCTTGGCAATGGTCAGTGCCTGTTCTCCCGAGAGTGCCACCAGTACCGTCAGGCCAACCTCCGAGAGGGTGGTGTTGAGCATACTGATGGTTTCTGGACTGTCGTCTACGATCAATACTACGCCACTACATTTTGAATTAGATTTCATTATTTATCGTCGTCAGTTGAGAGTGGATTTTTACAATGTCGAGCTGTGCTAGATTGCGCTGCAAGTCAGCACATAATTGCGGGTTCAAACGGGCAGCTGACGACGCTTTTGTCAGGGTGTTTTTAAATCCATCGACATAGCCAATATCGATAAAATAAAGTAGCTCTTTGATAATTAAAGGGTCATTTTTTATGCCGCTAATCGATGCTTTTGGAATTTCCTGGACCTCACTGGCGAGTTGCAGGGTGATATCAAGCTGGTCCGCCAGAGTGGCCAGCAGGGTCGGCATATTGACTGGCTTAACCAAGTAGTCATTGTGCAGGGTTGTACCTTGCTCTTGATCGCGCCCCTGCCCAAGACCTTCGTCCGCCTCTGCTGAGATCATCACTATGGGCACCGTTAAACCGCGTTGGCGCAGTTCTGCAGCTAGCTCCCAGCCAGTCATGTTGGGCATGGAAATATCCAGCATAAATAATTTGGGCGCACATTGTTCCAGCATCCGTAGGCAGGAGGCGCCGTCGGCGGCGGCAATCACATTGAAACCGAGGGGCGTTAGGGTATCTATTAGAAGACGCCGCTGAACTGCATCGTCGTCCACCACCATTAGGCTGAGGGTTTCGCCCTGATAGCCGATAACCCGATCGGCAACCATTGGCTGGTGACTGATCTCGCGACTGCTCGGCAACATCAGCGAAACGGTGAATGTCGAACCCTTGCCGAACTCACTTTCAATATTTAAATCACCGCCCATCCGATGTACCAGTGCCTGGGTAATGGCCAACCCTAGGCCACTGCCAGCAACCTGATACATGGGGTTGGCAATGCGCACAAAGGCCTCGGATATACGGGATATATTGCTACTTTCGATTCCGACACCTGTATCGGTGACGGTGAAATAGGCCACCTGATTACGGTACTTAAGATCCACCGTAACGCTGCCCTCCGGGGTGAATTTTATCGCGTTGGACATGAGATTGATCATCACCTGACGCAGTCGCTTACCATCGGCAATCACGGTTTCCGGAAGTCTTTCCTGATGGCTAAAGTTAAGGTTTATATTCTTGCTCTGAGCCTGTATTTGAAACATATACATAAGCTGCTCAATCATCGCCAGCATATCCACTTTGTTTCTGTGCAGGTCGAGTCGGCCAGCCTCGATTTTTGAGATATCCACCAGTCCTTCGATGAGATCGGTGAGATGTTCGCTGCTGCTGCGCATCACTTTGATCGACTCACGGCGGGGCAGGGGAATATCGTCGGCGCCCTCAAGCAGCTGGGCATAGCCCATAACCGAATTTAGTGGGGTGCGCAGTTCATGACTAATTCGTTCGAGATAACGGCTCTTGGCAATATTGGCGGCATCGGCTTTTTCTTTCGACTGTTGCAGTTGCAGATCGGTTTTTTCATGAGCGCTAATTTCATTGATCAGCAACTGGGTCTGGCGCTGGGATTCGTCCTGCGCCAGTTGGCGTCCCTCCATACTCAGAAGATAAGACCAGGTGGCCACCATTAAAACGATTATCGAAATTGCTGATAGAGTCCAAGAGAACGTGTCAATCAGGGCTACTTGATCAGGGTAAAGACTGATGGTTTTTATCGATGTCACTTTGATCAGTGAAAAGAAAATTCCCAGATTAACACTGAATAAAACGGTGAATTTAAACGCCCGAGATTGGATATGCCGTAGTCTGATGGATTTAAAAAACAGCTGCACAAAGGTTAAAAATTGATTGGAGATCAGACCTTCAGTTCTGCAGGCGTCTTTGCAATGGGCATCCAGAGAGCAGCATAGAGAACAGATCGGCAGCTGATAGAGCGGGCAGTAGGTCATGTCTGGCTTTTCGAAATGATTTTCACAGACACCACATTGGGCACTAAATAGAGAGCTAGATAGAGGGCTAGATAGAGGGCTAGATAGAGGACTAGATAGAGTGCCAGATAACTCAGTATCCACAGGCACCGGACGCACAATGTAATAGCGTCCCTTGGTAGCCCAAGCAATTAGTGGAGAGATTATAAAGGTCAGAGCCAGGGTGATAAATGACGAGAACGCTTGGGCTTCAATACCCAGTGCCCCGTTATAGGCAATGATGCCCACCGTCATGGATATAAGCATGGCACCCACGCCAACTGGATTAATATCGTAGAGATGGGCGCGCTTAAATTCTATATGGGGCGGACTCAGACCCAGTGGTTTATTGATCACCAGATCTGCGACCATGGAGCCAATCCAAGAAAGGGCAATAATGCCGAATATACCCAGGGTTTTTACCAGGGCGCTATAGATACCCACTTCCATCAGGATAATCGCCACCACCACATTAAACAGGACCCAGACCACACGCCCCGGATGGGCATGGGTGAGTCGGGCGAAAAAGTTTGACCAGGCGATGGAGCCAGCATAGACATTGGTGACGTTGATTTTTAATTGGGACAGCACCACGAAGGCTGCGGTCAGAGCCAATATGGTAGATGGCGATTGGCTCACATAGCTAAAGGCCACCAGATACATTTGGGTGGGCTCGGCGGCCTGCTCGGGACTAATGCCGTAGTTGATCGCCAGGACTAATAAAAACGAACCGAGCAATAACTTAAAGGCGCCAATAATAATCCAGCCAGGGCCGGCCAAAATAGTTGCCAGCCACCAGGATTTTTTCCCCGCTAGTGATTGCGGGGGAATAAAGCGTGCGTAATCCGCCTGCTCGCCAATCTGTGCCACAAGAGAAAACAGTAGAGTCGAGGCGGCGCCAACCATCAGCCAATCCAGCTCAGGCCCACTTTGGTTCTGGCCCTGAAACTGCACCCAGTTATCAATACTGCCGACATCGTTGACCAGAATATAGCCGATGGGCAACAGCTGCAGCAGCACCCAAAATGGCTGTGTCCAGCTCTGAAAACGGGTGATCATGGTGATGCCATAGGTGACTATGGGAATCACTAACAGTGTGCTTACTAGATAGCCCCAGTGCAGGGGCAGGCCGAAGATAAGTTCCAATGCCAGGGCCATAATGCTGGCTTCAAGGGCTAAAAAGATAAAGGTGAAGGAGGCATAGATCAGGGAGGTGATGGTGGAGCCTATGTAGCCGAATCCCGCGCCGCGAGTTAGCAGATCTATATCCAGGCCATATTTGCTGCTGTAGTAACTGATCGGCATTGAGAGCAACAGCAGGACCACACTCACCAGCAAGATTGAAACCACGGCGTTGTCAAAACCATAGCTCAGAGTGATGGAACCGCCAATCGCCTCGAGGGCCAAAAAGGTAATTGCGCCCAAAGCGGTGCTTGCAACTTTTAACGCGCTCCATTTTCGGGCGCTGACGCTGGTGAAGCGCAAGGCATAGTCTTCCAGGGTTTGATCCCCAACCCACTGGTTGTACTTGCGCCGCGCGCCAAAGACGCCTTGCTTTGTTCTAGCAGTCATCGGAGAACCTGTGCCGAAGAGAGAGAAAAGAAGTTGATACTCTAGGTAATGCAATTAGTCTGCCAATGAAGTGGCAAACGCCCAAAATACCACCGGACCAAAGTACTAAGCGCCAATTTAAATCGAAACAGCCAACCTCTTTTCGAGCAGTCTTTTATCCTCCCAGACAATCCCTCAAACGCCTATGCGCTAAATAACGTATACCTCGGGCTATAAGGCGAATTGTGGGTTTGGCTTCGACAGCCAATAATCTCAGCGAGTTTAACTTACTGAGGTCTCCCCATGAAAAGCTCCATTACTAATAACATCCCAAGCTGGCGTCGCGCCCTGCTGGTATCTGCTGCAGCCTTTGCAGTAGCCCAAGCAGGCTTGACCAATGCAGCATCTGAAGAGTTTGCTACATCTGTAGTTAACACCACCGGTCTCGCGGTTACCGATGACACTGTTACTGTGGGAATCCTCCACTCCATCACCGGCACTATGGCGATCAGTGAGACAGGTTCTACCCAGGCTGAGAAATTAGCCATCAAGCAAATCAATGAATCCGGTGGCGTGCTCGGCCGTCAAATTGAATACATTCAGGAAGATGGCGCCAGTGATTGGCCCACTTTTGCTGAGAAATCACGCAAGCTTTTGGTAAAAGATAAAGTTGCCGCGGTAATGGGCTGCTGGACTTCAGCTAGTCGTAAAGCTGCACTGCCAGTATTTGAGCAGTACAACGGCATGCTTTTCTACCCTACGTTCTATGAAGGGCTCGAGCAGTCTCCAAACGTTGTCTACACAGGTCAAGAAGCCACTCAGCAGATTATTGCGAGTATCGATTGGGTTGTAAAAACCAAAGGCGTTAAGACTTTTTACCTTTTAGGTTCTGACTATATCTGGCCGCGCACGTCGATGAAAATCGCCCGTAAGCACATCGCTAAATTGGGTCTTAAAGTTGTTGGTGAAGAGTACTACCCACTGGGTCACACGCAGTTCAACTCCGTGATCAACAAAGTCAAACTGAAGAAGCCTGACATTATATTTGCCGCTGTTGTGGGTGGATCTAACGTTGCTTTCTACAAGCAGGTTAAAGCTGCTGGTATCGATTGGAGAAAAGAGAAGCCCCTTATGCTGACTATCTCTGTTACTGAAGATGAAGTCTTGGGTATCGGAGGTGAGAACTTGGTCGGTGCTTACTCTTCCATGAAGTACTTCCAGAGCCTGACTAACAGCAACAACGAAACGTTCGTCAAAGCCTTTAAAGAAATGTGGGGCGAAGACAGTGTTATCGGTGACGTAACTCAAGCAGCTTACTTAGGTCCTTGGATCTGGAAGTACGCGGTTGAGAAAGCCGGTTCTTTCGATATCGACAAACTTAAAGAAGTTCTGCCAGGTATTGAAGTGACTACAGCCCCAGAAGGCTACGTCAAAGTTCACGAAAATCAGCACCTTTGGTCAAAAGCACGTATCGGTCTTGCACGTGAAGATGGTCAGTTTGATGTGGTCTTTGAATCCGAAAATCTTATCGAACCCAACCCATTCCCTAAAGGTTATCAGTAAGCGTTAAACCACTGGCGCCTTCGGGCGCCAGTATCTTTTTGTTTTACGTACTTTTTTCACATGCAATTTTTACACACATCTTATCCAAGGAATTGATCATGTTTGACGGATATTCAGGTTCTGAACTAATGGCAATTTTTGCCATGCAAGGCTTCGCAGGACTTATCTTGTTCTCGGTACTGGTGCTTATGGCACTGGGTTTGGCGATTATCTTCGGCCAAATGGGCGTCATCAATATGGCCCACGGCGAATTTATGATCCTTGGTGCCTATGTCACCTATCTCACTTCCCTCTTTTTTGAAGCTTATCTGCCTGGACTCTCGAGCATCTATTTCTTTGTTGCCATTGTCCTCGCGTTTATAGCGGCGGCCAGTCTTGGCGCCTTTGTGGAATGGGCCTTAATACGCCGGCTTTATAAACGCCCTCTGGATACGCTTTTAGCGACCTGGGGTCTTAGCTTAATTCTGCAACAAACCTACCGCTCTGTATTTGGCGCCCGTGAAAAAGGTGTCTCGCTTCCAGACTGGATGATGGGTTCTATTCCCATAACCGATCTCGTGGAGATTCCCATCAACGGCATTATCGTGATGGTCTTAACGCTGGTTATTACTCTCTCTGTGTACTTTATTATGCAGCGCTCTCAGTGGGGTGCCAAAGTGCGCGCGGTGGTTCAAAACCGTCCCATGGCGGCCGCTGTAGGTATCAATACGTCGATCGTCGATCGCATGACCTTTGCCCTGGGTTGCGGTATTGCCGGTGTCGCCGGCAGCGCCTTCACCATGATTGGTTCCACAGGTCCCACCTCCGGTCAGCTCTATATAGTCGACACCTTTATGGTTGTGGTCTTTGGTGGTGCAGCCAACCTTATGGGCACCATCGCCTCCGCCTTCACTATCTCTCAGGCACAGACAATTCTTGAATTCTTTATGAGCGGCTCGATTGCCAAGGTCCTTACTCTGGGCATGATCGTGGGCATTCTAATGATCCGTCCCCAGGGTCTATTCACTCTCAAGATTCGTCGCTAGGAGATAGATTAAATGTCTAATTATTCAAAGCAGAAATTTTTATCCCCAGCTGAACTGGGTGGCTTTATTGTTCTAGCGATACTGTTATTTGTCGTCCTTCCTCTGTCGGTGGATGACTTCCGATTGAACCTGATTGGCAAGTACCTGAGCTATTCTTTCGTCGCCATGGGGCTTGTTCTCTGTTGGGGCTACGGCGGTATTTTAAGCCTGGGTCAGGGTGTGTTTTTTGGTATCGGCGGCTACTGCATGGCGATGTTTCTCAAGCTTGAAGCCTCCAGTGTCGCCAACACCTCTATTCAGTCAACTCCAGGTATTCCAGACTTTATGGATTGGAATCAGCTAACTGAAATCCCCTGGTTTTGGGAACCGTTCAACAGCTTGGGTCTATCCCTGATCGCTGTAGTCTTAGTGCCGGGACTGTTTGCCTTCCTGATTGGTCTGGCGATGTTTAAGCGCCGCGTCGGTGGTGTTTACTTCGCCATTATTACTCAGGCGGTTGCCGCGATACTGACCATATTAATTGTGGGTAGTCAGGGCATGACTGGCGGTATTAACGGTATTACCGATCTGCGCACCATGTTGGGCTGGGATATTCGCACCGATGAAGCCAAGGTTATTCTCTACTTTGTCTGCGTCACCTTTGTCTTTATCTGTCTCTTTATATGCCAGTTTGTACTGCGCTCAAAGCTTGGACGCCTTTTAGTCGCCGTGCGTGACACCGAAGAACGCGTGCGGTTTTCCGGATACAACGTCGATAACTTTAAGATCTTTATCTTCACCCTTGCGGCGATGCTCTCGGCCATAGGTGGTGCGCTGTTTACATTGCAGGTTGGCTTTATGTCGCCGAGTTTTGTGGGAATTGTGCCCTCAATCGAAATGGTGATCTTCTGTGCGGTGGGCGGTCGTCTGTCACTACTGGGTGCGGTCTATGGCGCACTGGCGGTTAACTTTGCCAAGACAACTTTGTCGGAAGCCATCCCCGAACTCTGGTTGTTTGCCCTCGGCGGCATGTTTATAGCCGTGGTCTCGATCTTCCCCAATGGGTTGATGGGACTCTACAACACTTATATAGCAGCACCGGTTAATCGTTGTTATTACGCTGCAGTCGCTTTTATCAACAAAGATAAGCCGTCAATGGATGAAGAGCCGGTAACTACATACGCTATTTCCGATTCAACCACAGGAGCTAACTAAGCCATGTCTAACAAAGACTTTGTTTTATCGGTTGAAGGATTAACTGTTTCCTTTGATGGTTTTAAGGCGGTTGATGACCTGTCCTTCTATGTAGAAGAAGGCGAGATTCGCGTGATCATTGGCCCCAATGGCGCGGGTAAAACCACGGTTCTCGATTTGATCTGCGGACGCACCAAGTCCACTCAAGGGTCAATTAAGTTTCGCGGCAAAGACCTGAGCAAAATGAACGAGCATGAGATTGTTCACGCTGGTGTCGGGCGTAAATTCCAGACGCCTTCAGTCTATGAAGATCTCACCGTGTTTGAAAACTTCGAGCTGTCCTTCCCTCGTGGTCGGTCTGTATTTGGTGCCCTGGGCTTTAAGCGTGACGCTGAAGTGTTAAAGGCCATTGAAGAAACCGCGGAAATGGTCTTTCTGCAGGAGCATCTGGGTATGCAGGCGGATCTGTTGAGTCACGGTCAAAAGCAGTGGTTGGAAATTGGCATGCTGTTGATTCAGCAGCCGAGCCTGCTGATGCTCGATGAGCCAGTTGCCGGTATGTCAGTTGCAGAGCGCAAAAAGACCGCCGAACTGTTACTCAAAATTACCAAGGATCGCTCGGTGATTGTTATCGAACACGATATGAATTTTGTGAAGGATATTGCTGACCGGGTAACTGTGCTGCATCAGGGCAAGGTGTTGTCTGAAGGCAGTATGGATCATGTGCAAAACGATCCCAAAGTCATCGAAGTCTATCTCGGCCACTAAGGAAATTAGAGCATGTTGAAATTAAAAGACTACAACGTTGCTTACGGCCAGAGCCGTGTGATCAACGATATGAATCTAGAAATTGGCGAAGGTGAAATTGTTGCCCTGGTAGGACGCAACGGTATGGGTAAAACCACTCTGCTCAAATCCCTGATCGGTATGGTGCCCCATCAGTCCGGCTCAGTCATGTTGAATGGGCAAGAAATTGGCCCCATGGAAAGTCATCAGCGAGTTGCCAGCGGCATTGGCTTTGTGCCCCAGGGACGAATGATTTTTTCCACCATGACTGTCACGGAAAATATTATTACTGGACTGACCACCACCGGTGAGAAAAAAATCCCTGAAGATTTATACGAACTGTTTCCTGTGCTCAAGGAAATGGGCAAGCGCCGCGGCGGTAATTTATCCGGCGGTCAACAGCAACAGTTAGCTATTGCCAGAGCATTGGCCAGTCGACCCAAACTGCTGATTTTAGATGAGCCCACCGAGGGTATTCAACCTTCGATTATTCGCGAGATGGTTCATACATTAAGACGCATTCGCGATGAGCGTGGCCTGTCTATTTTAGTCTCTGAGCAGGTGCTGAGTTTTGCCCTAGATGTTTCTGACCGCGTCATGGTGATCGAAAAGGGCGACATAGTTCACCAGGAATCCAGTGCCACTGCAGATCAGAAAAAGATCGCAGCCTATTTGTCTGTCTAATTTTATAAACCATTTATTTAACCAAAATTATTTTTTAAAATATAGGAAAAAATCATGGCCGAAACCATTATTAAAATTAACCTCAACGAAAGTCCCTACACCAACGACAAGGTTCACAATCGCTGGCACCCCGATATTCCTATGGTTGCCAAAGTAAAACCAGGCGATGATTTCAAAATTGAGTGTTACGACTGGACCGGGGGTCAGATCAAGAACAATGACTGCGCAGAAGATGTGCGCGATGTAGATCTGGGCCAGGTTCACTTTCTTTCTGGTCCCATTGAAGTGGAGGGCGCTCAGCCCGGTGATTTACTTCAGGTAGAAATTCTCGACATAGGCACCTTTGAAGAATCTCAGTGGGGCTTTAACGGTTTCTTCAGTAAGAAAAACGGCGGTGGCTTTTTAACCGAACACTTCCCTGATGCACAGAAATCGATCTGGGATTTCAATGGCATGTTCACTAAATCTCGCCACATACCCGGTGTAGAGTTCGCTGGCTGTCTGCACCCGGGATTAATCGGTTGTCTGCCTGACAGAGCCTTATTGGATACCTGGAACGAACGTGAAAAAGGCTTGGTTGATACAGATCCTGCTCGTGTTCCAGAGCTGGCTTGCCTGCCTGAAGCTCGCGTTGCCCATATGGGTCAGATGCAGGGTGCCGCCCGGGATGCGGCTGCCGCTGAAGGCGCACGCACAGTGCCGCCCCGCGAGCACGGCGGTAACTGTGACATTAAAGATTTGACTCGTGGATCAACGGTTTACTTCCCGGTTTATCAAGACGGTGCTGGCCTCTCTGTAGGTGATTTGCACTTTAGTCAGGGCGACGGCGAAATCACTTTTTGTGGTGCTATCGAAATGGCCGGTTGGATTCATATACGCGTCAACCTGATCAAAGACGGTATGGTTAAGTACGCGGTTAAGAACCCAATCTTTAAGCCGAGTCCAATGGTTCCCAAGTATGACGACTACCTGATCTTTGAAGGTATCTCGGTTGACGAGAGCGGCGGCCAGCACTATCTGGATGTGCATGTCGCCTACCGTCAGGCCTGTTTAAATGCGATTAACTATATGACCAAGTTTGGTTACACCCCAGCTCAGGCCTATGCGATTCTTGGCTGTGCGCCAGTGCAGGGCCATATTAGTGGTGTGGTAGATATTCCCAACGCCTGTGCGACCCTCTGGTTGCCGACGGATATCTTCGACTTTGATATGCAGCCCAATGCCAATGGTCCGACCAAAGCGGTTGACGGTGCGGCTAATGATATTCCTAAAGCGCCGGATGTAGATTAATTCGCATCTAATTTAATTCGCTTTATTATTAAGGAGCTTTAAACCATGCCTTTATACGATTACAAGTGCCAACAACATGGTGTGTTCTCCGAACTCACCACCATCGCTAATATGGAATCGCCAGTGGACTGCCCCCAATGTGGGGTGGTCTCGCCGCGAATATTTGCCCTGCCGCCACATATAGTGTCGATGATGAAAGAGACTAAGCAGGCCATGGAGCGCAATGAAAAAGCGCAGCATGAGCCGATTATCTCGACATTGGATAGACGTATAAACGATAAGAAACATGCATCGGACTGCGGTTGCAGTTCAGGTAAGAAATCCAATCTTTTCTATACCGCAGAAGGGAATAAGATGTTCCCCTCAATGCGGCCTTGGATGATTAGCCACTAGATAGCCACTAAATAGCCACTAGAAAAAGCAGTTTGTAGAAAGAAGCTTATAGAAAGCAGCTTGTAGAAAAAAGCTTAGTTGCCCTGATCATCGGGGCAACTAATAGTTTCCGAGTCACGTAGCCTAAGCCGCCAACATTCCCTTATCCACAATAAAGTCGATAATTACCTGCAGGCCAGTATGTTTGTGTAAGTTAGTAAACACATAGGGACTGGTGGGACGCATACGCTTGGTATCACTGTCCATAATATCCAGATTGGCTCCCACATAGGGTGCCAGATCAATTTTGTTGATCACCAGCAAATCCGCCTTAGTAATCCCGGGACCGCCTTTACGGGGAATCTTTTCACCCGCCGCAACATCGATTACATAGATGGTTAAATCCGCCAGCTCAGGACTAAAGGTGGCGCTTAAATTATCGCCGCCACTTTCAATAAAAATTAAATCCAAGCCTGCATGACGCTGGGTCATCTCTTCCACTGCCGCCAGATTCATCGACGCATCCTCACGAATCGCCGTGTGGGGACAGCCGCCGGTTTCGACGCCGATAATACGGTCCGCATCCAAGGCTTCAGCGCGAGTTAAAATAATCGCATCTTCTTGGGTGTAAATATCATTGGTTACCACCGCTAGATTGTAGGTATCGCGCATGGTTTTACACAGCGCTTCCAGCAGTGCGGTTTTGCCTGAACCAACGGGGCCGCCGACGCCAATTCGAAGGGGGGCGCTACCGCTAGATAAAGAGCTGGGTTTAGATAAATCAGTCATGGATAAGTCCTAGTTAAGATCGAAATAGTCGAGTGTATTGAGTTTCATGGCGGCTGCTGGCAATCGCCATGGCCGGTGTTGAGCTGCGAATATCTGCGTCGTCTGTGCCCATAGCCTGAGTCACTGCGGCGGGAATGGTCTCCGCCAGTTCAAGCATAATTTGCTGACCGTGAGTCTGACCCAGAGGAATCAGTTTCACACCTGCCACCACATTATTTTCCAGCCAGCTCCAGCTGTAACCGCGACACAGCTGCTGACAGTCTATGCTCCACTGACTGGCGGCCAAGGCAATACCAGTGAGTTGGCAACTGGCCACTGTTGTGGCTAGGTGAGAGGGGATCTGAATGCCCAGGCTAGGTAACAGTCGTGCCAGTGCCGCGCCGCGCTGGCGCTCTTCTTTGCGCAGCTCCATAGTTTCACGACAGGCAATCAGCCATTCAGTCCAGTGGACAACACTGGCCTCGTCAGCCTGATTAAAGCCGTTTAACAGGCGGATCAAAACGGGCAGCTCGAGGGTCGCAACACTGGCGCCGAGAATGCTCTGCAGCCAGCCTTTTAAACTCGGCTTGTCTGTGACCCACTGAGCTTCAATGGCCCATTCCAAACCCTGGGAATAGGTAAAGCCACCCACAGGCAGTGAGGGGCTAATCAGTTGGAAAAGACGCAGCTCAGAAAGCGAGTTATCTAACACCTCAATAGGCATTTAGCTGAGCTCTAATCTTCTATGCTAATTTTAATTGCGCGGGTTTTTCGACGCTCTAGCAGACGTGATGCGATGGTCGCTAACAGCAGCATGGCAAAGATCACCAAGCCCAGATGATCCGGTGCTGATATAAGGTGTAAAACTGAGATTACGGTGCCGTCAGGACTGTGGGCTTGAGCGGCGGACTGTCCGAATATCAGTGCAGTACCCAGAGTGAGTCGGCTAAAAAATTTGGTCATTGGAATTTCCTTAAAATGATAAGCGGGTAATGGTTAGCGGGTAATGCTTCGCGGGTAATGCGAGGCCTGTAATAATCAGTGATCATGGTGATGGCCATGACTGGCAGTGGCATTTTTATAGGCACCGGCCTCAGGCTCAAAAGGCGCCTCTTCAACGGCAACAGAAAGACCCAGGCCAATCACCATATCGTCTAGAACATGGTCGTGTTGGTAGCGCAGAAACTCAGGCTCAATCTGCAGCGGTACATGACGGTTGCCCAGGTGATAGCTGGCTCGTGCCAAGGCGTGAGCACTGTCGCTGGTGACTGTCGAAACCGTTTCCGGTGCTGCATTAATCTGCACCACCAGACCCTCATCGCTCTGCACCAAATCGCCGCCGCGCAACACTTCACCGCGAGGTAAAAACAATCCGGCCTCGCGACCGTCATCCAGAGTCACTTTGATGCGACTCTTGGTGCGTTCTCTGATGGGCAGGCTCAGTGTCGTGTCATACGCTGAAGAGTTTTCTAATATGCTAGTAATACGAATCATCAAATAGGCCTGTAGTTAAAACAGAAAATAACGCTGCGCCATAGGCAGCTCAGTGGCCGGCTCGCAGACCAACAACTGGCCGTCGGCACGCACTTCATAGGTCTGTGAATCCACTTCTATCTTCGGTTGGTAGCTATTCAGCAACATGTCATTTTTAGTCACATTGCGGCAGTTTTTCACCGTGCCAATCAAGCTGCGTAAACCCAGCTGTTCGGGAATGCCGCCACTCACTGCAGCACCGGAGAGAAACAGCATAGAGGTGTTGTTACTGGCCCGGCCCATGGAACCAAACATGGATCTGTAGTGCACCGGCTGGGGTGTGGGAATCGAAGCATTGGGGTCACCCATAGGGGCCGCCGCGATCATGCCGCCTTTAATAATAATCGCCGGCTTGGTGCCGAAAAAAGCCGGTTTCCAAAGTACCAAATCCGCCAACTTGCCGGTTTCAATGGAACCCACCTCATGGGCAATGCCGTGGGCGATGGCCGGGTTGATGGTGTATTTGGCGATATAGCGCTTAATGCGGTTGTTGTCATTGGCGCTGCTGTCTTGAGCCAATGGACCGCGCTGAACTTTCATCTTATGGGCGGTCTGCCAGGTTCGAATAATTACTTCACCAACTCGGCCCATGGCCTGAGAGTCCGAGGCAATCATGGAGAAGGCGCCGAGATCGTGGAGTATGTCTTCCGCGGCAATGGTCTCTCGGCGAATGCGGGATTCGGCAAAAGCCACATCTTCGGCAATGTTGGGATCCAGGTGATGACAGACCATCAACATATCCAAATGCTCATCCACAGTATTGATGGTGTAGGGCCTTGTTGGATTAGTCGAGGAGGGCAAAATATTGAGCTCACCACAGGCTTTAATGATATCCGGGGCATGACCGCCGCCAGCACCTTCGGTGTGATAGGTGTGGATGGTGCGACCGTTTATGGCTGCCAATGTGGCTTCGACAAAACCTGATTCATTAAGGGTGTCAGTGTGAATCGCCACCTGCACATCGGTTTCGTCGGCAACGTTTAAACATTGGTTAATTGAGGCGGGAGTCGTGCCCCAGTCTTCGTGAAGTTTTAAACCCATCACCCCAGCTTCAACCTGTTCTCTTATGGGTTCTGCCTGGCTGGCATTACCCTTGCCCATCAGCCCAATATTCATTGGCGCTGTGTCCGCAGCTTCGAGCATGCGGTGGATATTCCAGGGCCCTGGGGTGCAGGTTGTGGCATTGGTGCCAGTGGCTGGACCAGTGCCGCCGCCAAGCATGGTGGTGACACCGGACATCAGTGCCTCGTCAATTTGCTGAGGGCAGATAAAATGAATATGGGAGTCGACACCACCGGCGGTGAGAATATGGCCTTCACCGGCGAGCACTTCAGTGCCGGCGCCAATAATAATATCGACGCCACTCTGAGTGTCGGGATTGCCTGCTTTACCTATGGCCGCAATGCGCCCATTTTTAATCCCCACATCGGCTTTGACTATGCCCCAGTGGTCAATAATTAGCGCGTTGGTAATCACTAGGTCCACGGTCTCTGCACTGGGTCGCTGACTCTGGCCCATGCCGTCGCGAATCACTTTGCCGCCGCCAAACTTAACTTCGTCGCCATAGAGGGTGAAGTCTTTTTCTACCTCTAACCAAAGCTCGGTATCCGCCAGGCGAACTTTGTCCCCGGTGGTGGGGCCAAACATTTCGGCATAGGCCTGTCTTGAAATGGATCTTGGCATTGCTTACTCCTGCCTCGTACTTTTAGTTTGCAATCTTATTTCGTGCGGCAAGGCGATCTGTAGTACTTGCTTGCACGCCATCCGCTACCTGACCCATGACCTTGCCCTGGAATCCGTAGATATGGCCAGAGCCGCCGTACTCAACTAATTCAATGGTGCGCTCCTGTCCCGGTTCAAAACGCACCGCAGTACCAGAGGCAATATTCAGCCTGTAGCCGAGTGTTGTTTCACGGTCAAAAATCAACGCGTCGTTGACCTCAAAAAAATGATAATGGGAGCCGATTTGAATCGGTCGATCACCAATGTTGGCCACTGAAACAATCACTAGATTGCGTCCAGCATTGAGTTCGATATCGCCAGGGGCGGTGATAAATTCTCCGGGGATCATGGCTGACTCCTAAACAATCGGATTGTGGACGGTGACAAGTTTGGTGCCATCGGGGAAGGTGGCTTCAACCTGCACGTCGTGAATCATTTCCGCAATGCCGTCCATGACGTCGTCGGCGCTGAGCAAGGTGCGGCCAAAATCCATCAGCTCGGCCACAGTGCGCCCATCGCGAGCGCCTTCGAGGATCGCGCCACTGATAAAGGCGATGGCTTCTGGGTAGTTGAGTTTTAAGCCTCGGGCCTTGCGCCGTTCGGCCAAAAGCGAGGCGGTAAATAACATCAACTTGTCTTTTTCCCGGGGTGTTAATTCCATTGTCAGTTCACCATTCAGGTGGCCCAGATACGCGGCGAGCAGGCCGGTTTATGCAACCATTCACTGCGCAGCTGCGTCCACATCTGGGTAAAAATATTTAGTATTGGTTCGATTTGAGTACCCAATACCCTGAGGATCAGAATGTCGTCAACCAGGGTGAGGCCGATCGAATCCGAGTATTGATAGCAATGCAATATGTGTTCCAGTTGATCCCTTTCTGCCTGGCTGCAGGGTGCTGCAATGAGGCTGCCCTGCATGGGCATTTCCCTGAGGCCACTGGGTGACATGATCAGTGCGCTGTCTTGGGTGCAGAGTTGCTCTACCAATCGCAGTTCACCGTCTAAACGAATCTCGGTGCTGCTGGTGATAGTGCCCTGGTCGAAGATCTCTTTATTAGCAGGGCGTCCAAAACAGTGCATTTCCCAACCAATAAAACGCCCTCCTGGTGCAATATCGATTTGCGTCTTTAAAACCGACTGGGCACCGGCAAAGAAAATATTCTGTTGCGGCAACCACTCCACCACCGCATCTTTAGCAACGCTGATTTTTTGCGTCTGGCGACTGACCAGATCACTCTTGGATCTATAGAATTTGGTTGCCCCGGGGGTGGTGATTAAACAGTGAGCCTTCTCTGCCGCTTGGAGCTTTATTTCAAGGGTATCGCCCCCCACCACGCCGCCCGGGGGGTGAAGGATATAGCTGTGACAGATATTGCCCTCGGGATAGAAGGGGCGCTGAAGGGTTAGGGGGCCACGCTGTTTTTTGCGCACCAGGCAGGTTTTGTCACGGCGGATGGCATAGTCGAGTTCGAGCTCCGCAAGCCATCCGCTGGAGGGCTTATCAGGAGGAGCTGCTAGCTCGGCACTGGGGTTGCTCATTGTCTATTTTGCTCAATTGATTTAACAGACTAATAGCGTTGCAATAACAGTGCCATTCAATAGGCGCAGTGAATTAGAATTCTAAAATAGAGTTCTCAAATAGAAAAAGTATGTCGGGATGGGCTTCTGTGCCGCAGGAGCGGAATCTCTATCAGGCAGGCCTGATAGAGATGGAGACTAGGTTACTTTTTAAAATTAAACTTTAATCAAAGGCGCCATCTTATCAATAAGCTGCGCCAGCTCAGGTTTGTGCTGACGGATTTCATCGGCACTTAAACCGTGCAGTTCATGGGGGAATACCAACCACTCTTCGGTTTCGTGAATATAGTAATCCGGTGGGCCGTCGGTCTTATTATTTTTAGGTTTGTAATAGGGCGTGGCGATACGAATCTGCGGCGTGTTTTTCTTACAGGCACTTTTTAGATCTGCAATAGCCTGCTGAATAGACAGTCCTGTGTCATGGACATCATCGACAATCAGCAGTGAGTCCTCAGCTTCCAGCTGGCGAATAATATAGCTCAGTCCGTGGACATGAACAGTTTTGCTGCGCGCTCCCTCACGACTGTATGAAGAGGTGCGAATGGCAATATGATCTGACTCTATGCCCAGGACATCGAGGAACTCCTGCACTGCTATACCCACTGGGGCGCCGCCGCGCCAAACGCCCACTATATAGTTGGGTCTGTAGCCGCTTTCAAAAACTTGCCAGGCCAGTTGGTAGGAATCTTCGAGTAGTTGTTGGGCTTGAATATAGCGTTTTGACATTAGAGATGAATCCGAAATTTAGTAATCAACGAGCCTGCCATATTAGCATAATCAGTTAGTGGCTAGTATCGGGCTTATTGCTTGATAGATAGAGGCCGGGGGGTTAATTATCCCGCGGATAAAAAAACCCGGACTAATCAATAGTCCGGGTTTTGTATTACTAGATTTAATGATTTATAAGCAAGGGCTCAACATTAGAAATCCAGAGAGAAGCGTGCCATGAACTGACGTGGGCCAATTAGCTCATCGCCCGTTGCGCCAACACCAAAGACATCGGTAAAGCGTGCATTGATACCCGCTTCATCAGTCAGGTTCTTACCGATCAGCTCAACGCGCCAGTCTTTGCCCTCTGGACGAAGACCAACAATCAGATCAATCACGTTGTAGCTAGGCACTATGTCAGTCGCATCGTTGTTGAAGATGCGGTGCTTAAACTCACCTCTATAGGTGTACTGCAGGCTGCTGTTCACTTCACCCCAAGAGGCGATTTCAGTGTTCCAGTTGAGTGCCACATTACCGGTAAATTTCGGCGTTTTGGCTAGCTCATTGCCGTTAACATTTTGCACTGCAGCGGAGCGAGCTACCTGAATTTCATCGCTGAACAGGTTGAAGTCTTGAGCGATTAGGGCATTGGCTGCAGCCTCTGATTGGACGTTGTCCAGTGCCAGATGATCGCCAGTGATTTCAGTTTCCAGCCACGCCAAGCGCACATCAAGAATCAGTGACTCAGACAAGAAAGCAGACAGCTCAAGCTCGGCACCAAAAATTTCAGACTTTGGAATGTTGCCCACACCGCCCTGGAATACTTCTGGGTCAGTTGCTTGATACTGCAGACCTTCATAGTTGTAGTAGAAGGCTGCGGTGTTCACGCGCACGCGGCCATCGACCAGATCAGTTTTCAGGCCCACTTCGTAGGCATCGACTATCTCTTCGTCAAAGGTTGGCAACACAACAACAGGTGCAACAGCAGATTCAAGACCGTAGGTCAGGTTAGAACCACCGGGCTTAAAGCCGCGAGTGTAAGAGCCATAGGCCATAGTGCTTTCGTTAAAGTCATGCTCAACAACCATGCGTCCAGTGACTTTCTCGCTGCTCATTTCAATAATATCTGTGCCTGAGCGACCATAGAAGTTAGTCACTTCACTGTAGACTTCATCTTCGGTGTAACGCATGCCGAACACTGCGCGCCACTCTTCGTTAAAGTGCCAGGTGCCCTGACCATAGATAGAAGTTGAATCGCGTTCGGGTTTCGAGTCAGAGATAAAACCGATCTCGGCGCTGTCATCGTAGGAGAAAACTTGATCTAGGGTGAATGGGTCAAAGGTGCCATTGAAGTTAAAGTCGAGCAGTTCGAGAATGCTGATCTCTACTTCTGTGTCCAAGTAGAACAGGCCTGCTACCCAATCCAATTTTCCAAACAGCGGATCCACTGACACCAGGTTTATTTCCTGAGTGATGGTGGTTTGCTTGTTAGTTTCCGGAGTGTATACGCTTGGCAGCTGAGCGAATGGCGCTAGCACTGCAAGGTCATTGCGATCGTTGTCGCGATTGATCAGCACATCATCATTCTGGTAGCTGGTCAATGACTTCAATGTAAAGGAGTCAAAGTCCCATTCCAGTACTGCACTGTAGAGCTCGGAGGTCAGCTCATAATCAGCGCGAGAATCCTGACGCAGCTCACGTGCATCTGGCGTTGGATCGAGCAGACCTTTCTGTGCAGCACCGTTACGATCTTCATCAAAGTATTGTGCGGTGAAGTTAGCGCGGAAGTCGTCGCTGGGCTCGTAGAGCACACGAACGCGAGCAGACAGGCTGTTAGCGTCGTCGAGATCCTGACCCAGAGTCAGGTTTTCAGAAAAGCCATCTCGGGTATTGGAGATAACCGATGCTCGCATCGCCAGGGTATCAGCCAGTGGCAGGTTGATTGCTGCGCGAGTTTTAACCAAGTTGTAGTCGCCAAGCGTCACATCAGCTTTACCGAAGACGCTGTCTATAGAGGGTGCAGTAGTGATTACGTTGATTGCACCGCCAGTGGAGTTCTGACCGAACAGCGTACCCTGGGGGCCACGCAGTACTTCAATGCGCTCGAGGTCGAGAAAATCCGTTTGTAGGGCAAAGGGTGATGCCACATAAATGCCATCTAGGTGGTACGAGACAGAAGGGTTGGCAATCGCGTTCTGGTTGGCTTCGTTGCCGACACCGCGAATAGTGATAACCGTTTTGAAGCCTTCATTTTTGGCAATATTGACGCCCGGTGCAATGGCACTGAGATCGACAAACGAGGCGATTTGCCGGTTATCTAGATCCGCGCCATCTAAGACAGTGATTGCTTGAGAGAGATCTTGCAGGCTCTCGCTACGCTTTTCAGCGGTGACCAACACCTCTTCAAACATTAGGTTTGAATCTTGGGCTAAAGCATTGCCGCCGAATGCTACTGAGAGTGTCGCTGATATGGCCAAAGACAGTGCTTTAATGGGAAGATGCGGATGTTTCATTCTGACTCCTGGAGATAAAATTATTGGATAAATTAAGGTCGATGCATCGTTGTGGTGCACAGGAAAAAATTGTGTACGCATCTTGCACCAATTTCGATCAAATTGGTGTCAATTCAGTATTTTATAATTGTTTCTAATTACTCTTTATATACAGTGCAATTAGCTTGCCAATAGATCAAATTTTGATCTCAAATCTGGGGTTTTTTTCACCGCTGGCTATGCCGCTATAGGTTGCTTTATGATTGCGCCAGATTTTGCGCAATATCTCTAATATAAGAGCGCCAAAAAATTAGAAAACAAGACGGATTAAAACCTATGAACGCATTGCTAGATCGACTCTTTCAACTCCGCGCCAAGGGCACCACCGCAGGCACTGAGCTGATCGCCGGTGTTACCACCTTTATCACCATGGTTTACATTATTTTTGTAAACCCCCAGATGATGGCAATGACGGGAATGGATCACGGCGCCGCTTTTGTTGGCACCTGCTTAGCTGCGGCACTGGCCTGCTACATTATGGGTTTCTATGCCAACTGGCCGGTTGGTCTAGCTCCTGGCATGGGGCTCAATGCGTTCTTCACTTATACAGTGGTTGGCGAGATGGGTTACAGCTGGCAGATTGCATTGGGTGCTGTGTTTATCGCCGGCGTGCTGTTCGTGATTATGAGTGTGACCCGTCTGCGTCGCTGGATGATGGACAGCATCCCGCTGAATATGCGTATTGCCATGGGTGCAGGTGTTGGACTCTTTGTTGGTTTTATCGGCCTTAAGAGCGGCGGCATTATTGTTGCCAATGGCGCGACCTATCTTTCCTTGGGTGACCTGACAAAAATTGAAACCCTATTGGCTGCCATGAGTTTTCTGGTGATCGCGATTCTGTCTATTCGCAAAGTTCCGGGTGCGATTATTATCGGCATTCTCGGCATCACCAGCATTGCTGCATTTATGGGTCTAGTGCAGATTGACGGTCTGGTGTCTGCGCCACCCAGTCTGGCGCCGACGTTTATGCAGCTGGATATAGTGGGCGCTTTTGATGTGGCTATGATCAGCGTGATTATCGCCTTTCTGTTTGTGAATCTATTTGATACCGCTGGCACCCTTTTGGGTGTCGCGAGTCGCAGTGGCTTAATTGATAGCCAAGGCAATGTGCAGAATATTGATCGCGCTCTTAAAGCCGATAGTAGCGCCAGTGCAGTGGGCGCCTTTTTTGGCTGTGCACCGGTTACAAGCTATGTAGAAAGCTCCGCTGGTGTTGAAGCCGGTGGTCGCACCGGTCTTACTGCGGTGGTGGTGGGCAGCTTATTTTTGTTGGCGATTTTCTTTTCGCCTCTGGCTGCAGTAGTGCCAGCTTACGCTACGGCAGGTGCGCTGATCTATGTGGCGATTCTGATGCTCTGCGGTATGGAAGCACTGGATTGGTCGGATATGAGTGAGGTGCTGCCGGCACTGGTGACCATCGTCATGATCCCTCTGTCGTTCTCCATCGCCAATGGTATAGCCCTGGGTTTTGTTACCTATGTGGCAGTGAAGTTTTTTGCAGGAAAGCGTTCGGATATTACTCTGGGTGCTTGGTTTTTAGGAGCGATCTTTTTGGCTAAGTTTACTTTTTTGTAATAGTTTTTCTAGATAGAGAGCTCTTCTATAAAAGCCTAGTTAATCCAAATACCATTGGTTACCTGACAGTCGATGCTATCCAGGGCCATATGGATTGTCAGGCCAAGGCCAATCAGTCGGGTCTTGGGAATAAAACAAAGCAGTGTATAAAGCCCGATAAACCACAGCTGGTGCAGCGGGTGAAAACCAATGCTGCAGCGTGTGGGGTCATAGATCGGATTGGCCAGCAGATGATCAATATCCACCAGCATGGTGGCCACCAGAATAAAGTAGGCGAGCTGCCATTCCTTTCTAAGCCCTTTTTCTCTAAGCCCTTCTTCTCTAAACTCTTTGTCTCTAAATCGTTGCCACCCCAACTGCCCCCCAAACGATTGCTTAGGAAGCCATTGCTTGCGCGCTGATAGGCCCACCAATAAGGCTGGAATCAAAAAATGTAGGGCAATATGCAGCACAGGATTAGGACTCTTTTTTACGAAATTCTGGTTGCGAGCTTATAGGGTTCAGCCCGTTAGTGGCTAGCCTACAGTATCGAATTCAGTGCAACAATCATTGGCACCACTCCTCGCAAATTTTACCTGAACAGCGGACATTTCTGGCCGTGCCGGTTCTTTTTGGCAAACTCCCCTGGTTTCCGCTATTAATAAATGTACTGTCATTTTCCATGGCAAAACATAGCTAGCCGCTAATCTATTTTGCGGTAGCTATTCATCTATAAATATAACGAAATAGACAACCGAGGGGAACGAACATGAAAACTATATTAACGACAATTGCGACTGCAGTATTAGGCGTACTTATGACAACGGCTACGCTTGCTGATGATCACGCTGCACCACGAACAAGTGCCCTAGAAGTGTATTTTTGCAGCTTCGCTGAGGGCAAAGATATGCAGGACTTAGAAAAGGTCGCTGCCGGCTGGGATGAATGGGCAGATGATAATTTCACTGAAACCTACACCGCTTACATCCTGTCTCCTGCGCTAGTTCATGGGGCAGACTTTCCCTATGATTCTCTGTGGTTGGGTGTGGCAGAGAACCATGAAACTATGGGTACGAGTATGGATGATTGGGCCGCTAAAGGCGGGCAATGGCAGAAAAAATTTGACGCCGTGTCTACCTGTGGCAGCCATGCACTGATGACCAGCATTGAAGCTAGACCCTATGACAAGCTAGGGGAGGCGGGTTACGTGCAAATTTCAGCCTGTCAGTTCAAGACGGATATGAATTTTGCCGAGTTGACCGCAGCGGACAAGCAGTGGAACACGTGGATGGATGAGAATGCTATGCCCGGTGGTATCTATCGTTGGATACCGGGCGTTGGCGCGCCAAGACCGGACAAGACTGATTACTATACTGTCTATCTTGCTGAAAGCTTAGGTGATCGAGGCAGGGCCCACGATATGATGATGGCCGGAGGCTTCCAGGTTTGGAATTCACTCTATGGCAGTCTTGCGGAGTGCGACAATCCTCGTGTGTGGAGCGCACAGCCTGCTGGTGGTGCAGTAGCAGAGATGTCTGTCGCGGACAGTAAGTAGTCAATAGTAAAGCTGTGAAAACCCCGCAATGGATGCTATTTGCGGGGTTTTTTTTATGCGCCGAACTAACCCAGCGATGGGTCAAATAGTGCCTTATTCTAAGACCTGCTCTAAATCTAAGACCCTAGTGTTTAGCGCATCACGGATCTCCCCATGACGCTTAGCGTCGATATCATAGTGAGAAAAGATATAGGCCGATATCAACACAATCACTGACAGGCCAGGGCCAACATATAAGGCCAGACGGCTGAGCATCTCGGGGGTCACATCGGCAATGCTGGTGACCCGATCAAAGCCGACAAACTCCACAGTTAAACCAGCAATAAAGGCACCTATGCCAAAGGTCACTTTCGAAGTGAACATCATTGCCGAATTTAGAATTCCCTCCTGGCGCATGCCAGATTTTAACTGCACTTCGTCCGCCACGTCCGGCAACATAGAGCCGATTAGATTGAGGTGGGAGATAACGAAAGCCTGGTGCAGGATCACAAAGCCACTGATCGCCAGCACCAATGCGTTGGTGCCACTGGGTGGCGTGATGCCATAGAAATGCAGGATCGCTGGCAGCGGGCCAATTACTGCAGTGGCTACTGACAAGTAGACAATGGTTTTCGGTTTACCAAAGCGCCGTGCGCCCGCCATGGAAAGCCAAGCGGCGGGAATCAGTGAGATAAACACACAGATCATGGTCATGCCGATTTGCACGCTGCTAAAGCCGTAAAAGAAATTATTGATATGCAGTATCAATGTGCTGCCGACACCGCCGGCGATGGCGCCTATTAGCGTGCCGCCAATGAGTATTCGCGCTGAGCGCACATGGAGCAAATTCCACAGATCGATAAAGGCTAAATACCAGGCTCGCTGTTGTTGCACAGGAGAGGCCTGAGCCAGATGTGGGATATAGGATTTGGTAGCGAGTATGGCAATGAGCATACCGACGAAAGACAGGCCTGCGGCGATAAAGCCAATGCTGCGATAACCGTCGACAATGTGGCCGCTGGCCACGGCCATTGGAATCAGTAAAAACCAAGCGCTCATCTGCAAACTGAGTCCGCCGCCATAGGCGGTGATGGTGCGAAACACTGCAATGCTAGTGCGTTCGCTGTAGTCCTGAGAGAGTTCCGCGCCCAGGGCCATATAGGGCACTGTGTAAAAGGTCAGGCTAGTGCGGGCAATTACCGCCATGCTCAGGTACCAGGCAAATAGCTGTAACTGGCTGAGGTCTGCTGGCGGATTAAACACTGCCACCAGAGAGAAGCAAAAGGGCACCACGGCGGCAATCATAAAGGGGTGGCGACGACCCCATTTGCGCGATGAAAAGTTATCTGAAATTTGGCCGACAATGGGGTCGGAAATGCCGTCAAATACCAGTGCCAGGAGCGCTGCCAATCCGGCTAAACTCGGGGCAAGGCCGAGCAGTTGGGTGTAGTAAAAAAACAGAAAGAATTGAAAACAGGTGTCTTTGGCTGCCCAGGCTAGCTGGCCGCAGCCATAGGCAAATTTTGCGGTGGCGCTGAGCGCGCGCACTAGGAATTCACGCGAAGATTTAGGGGCTCTTCTGCTAAGTATTTTGCTGCTACGGCGACGACCGATGGATCGTGAAATGGCTGCTCAAACTGACTCTGTAAAATGCCCATAAACTGGTCTGCTCCCATTTCCCGCAAGATTTCAAAGGGCCCCTTATCCAAACTGGTCGCTACCGTCCAGGCCATATCTATGGTCTCTGGGGTGGCTACCTGTTTCTCGGCGATGAGGATGGCGGCGAGAATTAATTCGCTGACCAATGAGTTATAAATTGGGCTCAAATCTATCTTTGGCTGATAGAACTCGGGCTGCTGATAGCTTGGCTTAGGATAGTTGTAGAAACCTTTACCGGTCTTCAGTCCAAGAGTATTTTGCTCAATAAAAGGACTTAGAAACTGCAGAATTTTTGCTTGGAAGCCCCGTGGGTCGGGCTCTCGACGCTCTCTAGCCCAGCCGTCACGGATCACGTTGAGGCCGAGATAATCCATCAATCCAAAAGGGCCTATGGGGGTGCTGCGATTAAGCATCCAGGCCAGATCCACTTCCTCTGGGGTGGCCACGCCTTCGATCACCAGCTTCAAGCCTTTGCTCAGTAGTGGGCCAAACATGGCATTGAAGATGTAGCCGGGGTTTTCTTTTTTCGACAGCATCGGCACACAGTTCAGGCTGAGCACATAGCGCCGCAATATAGAGATGGTCTCTGAGGATGTGCGCGGACCGCCGACTATATCCACCAGAGTTGAACCCAGGTGAGAGTGTAGGGCGGCAAACCTGTCGCCGCGCTCAAACACATCCTCAATCTCGGAGACCAGTAGGGCCGAGGTGTTGGTGGTAATAATCGTTTTTGCTGGAAAAACACGGTCGAGATGGGCGTGAGTATCACGCTTTATATCCAGTTCTTCGGTGATCGATTCGCTGACCAAATCAATACTATCGGCAATCGACTCTAGGTCCCTGTGCAGGGTCACTAGTGTTAGGGCCTGGTCTATATTCTCCTGCCGGCAGAGTCCGGCGGCGACTATGCTGTCGCCAAACTGCCGCTGCCTGTCATTGACCTGATCAAGGGTCTCCTGGGAAATGTCATAGAGCGCCACTCTGTAACCCACCAACGCGGCGAGCAGAGAGTTGTAACAGCCCATTGAGCCAGCGCCTATATAGCAGACGGTATTAATCTCAGGAATTTTCATTTTTATTCGACTTATTTGAGCGTTCGGGTAAAGCGTTCGGGCAGCACAAGATTGGTGCTGCCTTTGGTCACTACTGCTGGCAGATAGCCCAGTATAGGTAGTTCGGCCAGTGCGTTGACTATGTGAAACTGGGTTGGGTTTTGCTCCCAGGTGAGATGCTTCCAGTCGACCTTGCCTTCACCCAGTTGTACTTCGCTGACGGTGCTTTCCGAGGGGAACAGCGTGGCTTCATTGATCGCCGTACCAAAGCCGCCTGCTGCAGCCAGATAGCGACAGCCCATGGGGTTGTCTCGTCCTTCTTGCATCTCGGCGCCGAGTTTCAGTTCGGCTTCTGTAGGGGCGCGCAGGTTGTCGATGGAGAGATCTATGATCTTGTGTCCGAAGTGACTGGCATTGGTGCGCCACTTGCCGCCAATCACGCTGTGGTCTGGTATGTCAGCGTAAATCTTTGGAATACCCTGTAATTCGCGCCCGGCGAGTATAGGGTCCGTGAGGTTTTCCCAGACCACCAAGGTGTAGGTTCCGCGCAGGGTATCTTTTTCGCCCTTATGGACCACCGCAGCCGTGACGCCAATCAGGTTGTAGCCGTGACCCGCTAGCCAATCGATATTTTTACTGCAGGCGTAGGTGACCGTAATAACCGCCTCTTCGTCTACTTCATAGGGCGCGGGCAGATAGGCGGCAAGTTTTTCTCTGTCGGTAATGTAGGAGATCGTCATGGCCGTGACATCGTGATACCAACCGCTGCTGTTGGGGTGCATTGGCCGCGGGCCGAAATGTGCGGGCATCATGTAGCTTGCGCGAGGGTCTAGTGTAAAGCTCAAAATAGTTGCTCTCTAATAGGCTAGTTTTGGTCGGGCTAGTTTTGCCCGGGCTAATGGCGGTGAAGAATTCAGGCCCGTATAAATCCAGTTGCGGGACAAATATAGATATATAAAGTAGGCAGGTCAACTTGTTTAATGATTTGGTCTATTTATTCGAAATAAATCAAATGCATAGTCAAAAATACACAGCAATATATAATTAAATCGTTTAAATACAGTTGGTTATCGAATATTTGTGGGTTGTATTGATGAATTTCAGGATTGTTAGGGCTTTTAATATTAATAATTAAATAGATATTATACCTGTTTACATGCCAACTTTTGGTTGCTATGGTAAAAGAGCTAATACAAAGATCGGTCGCAGCACGAACAGCATGACGACCGTCGATTATAAAAAAGACAAAACTTAAAGTAATGCTCAAGGGGATCATCATGTTAAGAACACCAATTACAGTGCTCAGCGCCGCGATTGCCTGTGCTTGTGCCATGCAAGTTCAGGCTCAGCAAGTTTCAGGTTTGATGGAGGAGATTATTGTCACCTCTCAGAAGCGCGAGCAAACTCTGCAAGACACGCCTGTTGCAATCACAGCCTTCACAGGCGACCAGATGTCCGATTTGGGCATTGTTTCAATTCAGGATATTTCCAACTTCACGCCGAGCATGTCCTATCAGGAAGCCGCTGGTGGCGGAGAAGGCAATCGAATTTATATCCGCGGCATTGGCCGTGAGACCAGTGTGTTGGGGACAGAGCCGGGCGTAGGAATCTACACCGATGGTTTCTACAGTAATGAATCCGGTGCGCTGTTAGCCGGTGTCGATCGCATCGAACGTCTTGAAGTTGTGCGTGGGCCTCAGGGCACACTTTACGGCAGAAACACTACAGGTGGTGCAATCAATGTTATCTCTAAACGCCCCAGTGAAGAATTTGAAGGCACTATTCGCTTTAATGCTGGCTCCTACAGTTCTAGAGTTGGCCAGTTCACTGTATCAGGGCCGATCAATGAGAAGGTGCGTTATTTTGCGCACCATTCAAAGACCACTCAGGATAGCTTCTATACCAATGTATCCGGTGACGACCCAATAGGTCGCGATGAGTCTTACTCCGAGGTTCAGTTAAATGTGGATGTTACCGATAACGTCAATTGGAACTTCCGTGCCACTGACGCAAGCTTTGATAATGAAACCATCGGTTTCCAGAATCTCGGTGCTAATTTCACTACTGGCCCATTAAAACTGGGTGAGTTGGTGGTTAACCCTGAGCTGTTTTCATCTCTGGCAGTATCACCCAGCGCGGCTGATCCCTTTGATATAGATTCCGATTTCCAGGGTTCCGTGCACCTGAGTGATAACTATAACTTTCAATCTACTTTAGATATTGAACTGGATAGCATGACTGTGCGCATACTCAATGGCTCCTCTGAGATGGAATGGACGGGAGAGAAGGACTATGACGGCACTTCCAGCCTAGTCTCCTACACTGAAGAAATTACGCAGATTGAAGAATCCACCCAGCATGAAATTCAGTTTATTTCTAAAGGCGATGGCGCGGTTAGCTGGGTTGCAGGTCTTTTTTACTATGACAGTGAATTGCTTCAGCCCTATACACTTCATGACTACGGTAATCCCTATTTAACCAATGTCATTACACTGCCTACCTATGCACCTAAAGCCAATCCAGAGCAGGCGTTTTACTCTCAGACTGGTGAGTTAGACGCGCAGACTACGGCTATCTACGGACAGCTGGACTGGCAGGTGAATGAGGATCTGGTGATTACTGCAGGCTTGCGCTACAGCGAAGATGAGAAAAGCGGCAGTGAGCAGCAGCAGGTTATTATCGATACTCTCGGTTGTGGCTTTAACTACTATCCTGGAACCGGCAATCCGTTCTTGTTGCCGTTTTATGCACCGGCTGACTACAGCACCTTCGTGACCGTTGGCAACCTATACCCCGGCGGTCAATTCGCTGATGCTTGCCCGACTGATGGTGAAGATCGTTTCGCGCTTGAATACACTAACAAGTCAGCTGATCACAGTGCCAAGTGGGACTCGATTACCTGGCGCATAAACGCCAATTGGGCAATCAATGATTCCAGCCAAGCCTATGCCACAGTCTCTACCGGTTATAAGTCTGGTGGTTTCCGTCTCGGCGGTATGCAGGATGACCCAGCCACAGCGGTGAATGAGTCGATTGTTGATGAAGAGACGCTGACTTCATTCGAGGTGGGTTATAAGGGTGCGATTACTGACAGCCTAAACGTCAATGCTGCAGCTTACTTCTATGACTACTCCGATATGCAGGTCGAGTTGGATATTCTCAATCCGGATTCAGGTATTTCCACTTCAATGCTTGCCAACGCTCCTTCAGTGGATGTCTACGGGTTTGAAATGGAAGCCACTTGGGCCGCTACGGATAATTTAACTGTGCTTGCCAGTTACTCTTATAACGAGTCTGAAATCACTGAAGAGTTTCTTGTTGGCGATCTTAAGACCTACGTCTTCAACCCGGCAACCCTGCAGAATCCGCCGCTTATAAGAGACGCCAAAGGCAATGAGTTAAATCGCTCACCAAAGAACAAGGTCGCCATTGGTGCTTTTCATGTGCAGCCATTTGACGCGGGAACCCTGGTGACTTCGGCGACCTATAGCAGTATCGATAAGCAGTTTGTCTCTATCCACAACGATGATATTGAGTCGATTGATAGTTATGCCAAGTTCGATGCGCGTATTTCCTGGAAGGCCGGCAGTGGTAAGTATGAAATCTCCGCTTACGGCGACAACCTCACTGACGAGCTGAGCTATGCCAATGGTTACTCGGTGGGTAATCAGCAGTTGGGCAATAGACTCTCTGGTCGCGCCATTGCACCTCGTACTCTGGGTGCTGAGTTGGTGTTCTTCTTTTAGAGCGTTGTTAACCAGTCTCTAAAAAGGCCTCTCCAAAAAAATAGGCAGTTCGATACTGCCCAAAACAAAAAAGGCTGCAAGTTTTCACTTGCAGCCTTTTTTTATTGTCGGCGAGTTACTGTTCTGACTCGTATTTTGCTCTGCGCTATTTGTCCTCGGGCTTGCCAAGCAGCATATTTACCATCATCGCGGCATGCTGTTCCACTACGCCTTCGTCGTAAGAGCTGAAACCAAAGAGTAATTTACACTCTGGCTCAAAGGAGAATATGGTCGCCGAGGCACTCACCATAATGTAATACCAGTGGGCAAACTCGCGCTCACTGAGATCGAGGCTCTCGGTGATATGCTTGGCTAACAAGCTGAGGCTAGGGTGTTTGTGTTTGGTGACTAGATACTTAGTTCGCCAAGTATCCTGGCGTGCTTCCTGACTGACAAAGCGGCTGAGTACCGGGTGCTCAGAATAGTAGCGAACATGGAAGCGAATCAGCAGAGCGACACTTTCTCGTTTCGGCAGATCTTTTAGAATCACCAAACGCAAATCCAGCTCTCGCACTAGGTTGGCAAACATCTCATCGGCCACTACCATCCAAAGACTGTCTTTGCTTTCAAAGTGATAGCTGAGCATGCCGCGCTTAACCTCGGCGGCGATCTCTATATCTCGCACTGAGATGGCATCAAAGCCCTGTTCCGCAAACATCGGAGTAGCTGCCGCGATAATGCTGGCGCGAGCCACTTCGGTGCGCTCTTGAATACGGCGTTTGCGTACCCGAGGCGCCCTGTGTTGAGGGACTTTTTGGTTGGAAGTTTTAGGCGAAATCATTTGGTAATCAGCTTACAACAAATTAAAGTATCAAAATACCGTAGTCCCAAACAAATTACACGATTAAATCGGTAGATAGCCGGATTTAAGCGATAAAAATAGTCCTCCTTCCGATTTTTAGTCTCCAATAAACAGGCAAGTGGCGAATTAGCTATCTGTATTAAGCCTTAATCAAGGGTAGTAAGAAGGCCTGATAGTGGGCAACCACCTGTGCTGGCGCTTCAACCTGAGGGTAGTGGCCGATCTCAGGTAGCTCTGCGACATAATCCAGGCGACAGTTAAGCTCTTTGTAGCGTGTCACCATGTGCTTGCCAGAGACTGGATCCACTGAGCCATTTATTAGGCCCAGGGGGATAGTTGACTGCTGCATAGCTGACACCCACCGGTCGCGATGCTCTCGGCGATCGCGGATATAGGTAATCAGGTTGTGAAAAATATGTTTGCCGTTATTAATATTAATCAGCCACCAAAAATTTTCTAATTCCTCTTCCGAGGGTTTGCTCTGGGGGCCAAATACCGAGCTAAAGTTGCGGCAAAACTTTGCATAACCAGTGAGTCGATTGAGCAGGCCACCTATTGGGCTGAGCAAGAGCTTTTGCGTTAACAGCGCACGATGGGTTTCGGGGAACAGGCCACCATTTAAAAAACAACAGGACTGCCATTCACCGGCACCGCTGCCCTCGAGTTGGCGGGCCAGCAATTCTTGGCCAACAGTGTCGCCATAATCATGGGTCAGTACATGAAACTGTTTTAGCTGTTTGGTTTTTACCAGTGCTTCAATTAGATCCGCCTGGCCATGAATGGAATATTTGTATTTATTGGGTTTGTCAGAAAAACCAAAGCCGAGCATATCCACAGCGATTAACCTATGGTCTTTTGCCAGGCTGTTCCAGATCGGCTGCCAGTCCCAGCTGGAAGTGGGGAAGCCGTGGAGCAGCAATATAGTCGGTGGGTCAGGGGTTTTATTGTCGGGACTCTCGTCAATAACAAACAGCCTGTGACCGAGCAGTTCAATAAGCTCGCCGCGCTCACGCCACTGCGCTGGTCCGCTGTGAGTGTTTTGAGAAAGATCTATGGATGTCTGACTCATGCTGATTCCTCTAAATTTTCCTCTGTATTTTCCTCTACATTATTTTTCAAAATAAAATCAGCCAAAATCCCGGACAATTTTTCTGCTTTTCCCCACTGAAAGAAATGGCCGCCGCCAATAGTGGCATGGGCCTGACCTTTGGTGCCGGGCACCTTTGCCAGCCAGGGTTTTTCAAAGCCGTTCGTTATAGGGTCATTGCCGGCGCCGACACATAAAAAAGGTTTTTCAAATGTTTCAAAAAAACCCCAGGCTTTTTTCTGCGCGTCTAGGGATGGGTCCGGCATGATCGGTACCTGAGTGGGCATAGCCCGCACCGCCATTTTATATTCTGCACTGGGAAAGGGGGCTTCATAGATAGTCGACAGCTTGCTAGGGAATGGCGACATTTTTCCAAGCCCGATTGCGCGCATAAAAAGCTCTAGCGCCACAGCTAATGGATTGCGCTTCTCCATCTGGGAGGAACTAATAATACCCACCGGAACATCTTTGTTCTGCCAGGTATATTTTTGCCAATGGGCAAACTGTCTCAGGCTTGAGTATTTTTCGCCGCCAGCGCCATTCATTTTTTTCATCTGCGCCATCATCGAAAACAGATTTAATTTTTTCTTGGAATTTCGAAATGCAGTGATCTCTTCGACCACCTCTTGAGGCACATCGGGACTGTAGGGTAAGCCTGTATTGCCAATCGCCACGCGGGCAAAACGATCACCGTTATCCGCAACCATGCGGAGGCCAATTAAGCCGCCCCAGTCCTGTCCAAAAAAAGTCAGGTTGGTAAAGTCATTTTTCACCAGCCACTGATTCATCCAATCCACCTGGCGCTGGTATGTGTAATCTTCTCGCGCTGCTGGCTTGTCAGATTTTCCATAACCTGGCAGATCCGGTGCAATGACACGAATGCCAGCTTTGACTAAATGGGGGATCATGCGTGCGTAGAGATAGCTCCACACGGGCTGGCCGTGCATGCATAAAATAATTGGGCCATCTTTTGGGCCCTCATCTATATGGTGGATTCTAAGGTCGCTGCCGTCGTGGGTTTTGACCGTGGTGTAGTGAGGTGCAAAGGGATACTCGGGAATATTGTCAAAACAGTGGTCGGGGGTTCTTAAAATTTCCATGCTGTCTCCGCGCATTTAACAGTCTATTTTCCATGAGTATAACTCAGCAGAATTATATTGACAGTTTTGATGACAATACATTATTGGCCCGCCTGAATAGACCCGGCAGCTGCTTGTTTTGAACGGCCCTCGCTGGTGGCTGTCCAGTGGGTCACAACTAAGCTTGCATGCTTTTGGCTTGGGGAATAGTCTGAAGTTAACTCAGAATAATTCCAAAGCAGAAAAACTGCCTTTGGTACTCTTAATAACGGTTTTATAACGCATTCTACAAAAGGTATATCTCATGACTGAAGCTTGGATCATCGACGCCTGTCGCACGCCCCGTGGTATTGGCAAACCGGGTCGTGGCGCCCTGACAACTATTCACCCGCAGCGACTGGGTTCCACCGTGCTCAAAGCACTGGCCGAGCGCAATAATGTTAACACTGCCGATGTCGCCGATGTGATTTGGGGCTGTAATGTTCAGCGTGGCCAAAATGGCAATGACATGGGGCGCATGTCGGCACTGGATGCGGGTTATGACGTGACCTCTAGTGGCGTCACCCTGGATCGTTTTTGCGGCTCCGGGATTACCACGGTGAATATGGCCGCGGCGTCGATTATGTCCGGTATGGAAGACTTAGTAGTAGCCGGCGGCTGTGAAATGATGTCCGGTTACGGTCTGCTGAGTGGCGATGTTTCGCCCTTTGTGGATTCTGGTAACGAGCATTTGCGCGAGATGTATGGTCAGTCCCACCAGGGTATCTGTGCCGATACCATCGCGACGATTGAAGGTATTTCTCGAGAAGACCTCGATAGCCTAGCTGCCGTTAGCCAGGAGCGTGCCGCTCACGCCATCGCCAATGGCCACTTTGATAAGAGCTTAGTGCCGGTGTATCACGACGATGGCACTCTGGCATTGGATAAGGACGAGTTCCCGCGTCCGAGCACGACTCGTGAAAGCCTCAGTCAGTTAAACCCTTCTTTTGAAAAGCTGGCGCATATGCCGCTGGATGAAGAGGGTTCGACTTATGCCAAATTGATGGCAGTGAAATACCCAGATGTGAAAATCAAGCATGTGCATCACGCCGGCAATTCCTCCGGTGTAGTAGACGGCGCCGCTGCAGTACTGTTGGCCTCACCTGACTATGCAACCAAGCAGGGCTGGAAGCCGCGAGCCAAGGTTTTGGCATTCTGTAATATGGGCGACTGCCCCTCACTGATGCTCAATGCACCAGTGCCTGCGGCCAAGCGTGTGCTAGCCAAAGCGGGTCTGGAAAAATCCGATATAGATCTCTGGGAAATCAATGAAGCCTTTGCTGTAGTTGCGGAGAAATTTATTCGTGATCTGGATCTGGACCGTGACACAGTGAATGTTAATGGCGGTGCTATGGCTCTGGGTCACCCTATAGGTGCAACCGGTGCCATGTTGATTGGCACTATGGTGGATGAGTTAGAGCGACGCCAACTGAAGCGCGGCCTGATCACTATGTGTGCCGGCGGCGGAATGGCGCCAGCGATTATTATTGAACGTATGTAGGAGTTTTTGCCGTGAGTGAAGCACAGTCGTTTACGCCAGTAGATGTGGCCATTCAGCTGCGCAATCGGCAGCATGATTTGGCCGAGGCCCTCAAAGGTGACTGGATGCGCAAGGATGTCTTTGCCACCGCCTGGTTCAATGCCATGTCGATCACCTTTCCTCTGGGCGAGCAGTTCTTTATTAACTCGGTGCGCCACTACCGCGAGCGCATTACCGATCCCAAGCTGCAAGAAGAGATGCGCCAGTTTTTCAGTCAAGAGGCGGTGCATCTGCGGGAGCATAAGCGCTACAACGAAATGCTCTGTTCGCTGCGCGGCTACGATCTGGAAAAACTCGAAGGTCCACTGCGTCGCCGCATGGGTTGGGTGAAAAAGAATGTACCGGCTCGGGAGCAGCTTGCTGGTACTGCGGCAGTGGAGCATTTAACCGCCGTATTAGCGGAAAAAGCCCTGGGTGAGAGCGGTATTTTTGCCGATGCTGACCCCGCCATGCGAGATCTCTGGCAGTGGCATTCGGTGGAAGAGATGGAGCACAAGGCGGTGGCCTTTGATGTCTACCGTGCTATAGGCGGCACAGAAAAAATGCGTCGCGCGGCGATGCGACGCAGCACCTTGTTTTTGACTTGGGATATTCTCCATGGGGTGTGCCATATCTTGAAGTGCGACGGCAAGCTCTGGAGTCCGAAAGTCTGGTTCTCGGGACTACGGTTTTTGTTTGGTAAGCAGGGCATATTGAAAGGCACCTGGGCGCCCTACAAGGATTTCTTCCGTGAGGACTTTCATCCTTGGCAAGAGGATACGAGGCACTTGATTACCCAGTGGGAATTGCAGCAGCAGTAATTAACTTCTGTAAAATTAAGTTCAAAAGACACGAAAAGTAGCAAAAAGGCGCGTAAAGACGTCAAAATCAGTAACTTTATTTGGGTGGGGAGTGAATTAAATGTTGAGTCTTAATTATCAAGGTCGGCTAGCGGCGTTTTTGTTGACATCGGCGGTGGCTACCGCTTTTACTCTGCCGTCCTTTGCCGACAACTACGAACCCGAAGCCCTCAAAAGCGGCCGCGTGGATCCTAGCCTGCATCTCCAGCAGGGCAGTGATCAGCTTGTCGCACAACAAATCAATGATGTCATTTACAAGGCCAGCGGCTTTGGTAATACCTTTATGGTGGTTACCGACGAGGGCAATGTCATTATCGACACTTCTCTGCCTGCTATGGCACCAAAGCATAAGCAGTTGTTGACCGCGGTAAGTGATGATCCAGTGCACTCGATTATTATTACCCATGGTCACGGCGATCACACCGGTGGTGTTGCTCTGTGGCGAGAGCCCCAGACCAAGGTTATTGCCCAACAGAATATGATTGAGTTCCTCAACTATCAAAAGCGTCTGGGCAAACTGTTTATGCAGCGCAATAGCGCGCAGTTTGGTTTTGATTTAATTGAAGAGGACGAGTCGTCGTCCACAACCAGTCAGAGCGCTGGCGTCAATATGTTGCCCAACACCTTATTCGATCGACGTCTCGACTTTACCCTTGGCGGCGAGCAGTTTGAAATCCTCCACACCCCAGCAGAAACCTACGATGCCCTGACTGTGTGGATGCCGGATTATAAAGCCGCTTTTGTCGGCGATCTTTTTTACCGTTCATTTCCCAATATCTATACCTTGCGCGGCACCAAGCCCCGCTGGGCGCTGGATTATATTGAGTCGATTAACCGCGTCTTGGCACTGCAGCCAGAAATCCTGCTGCCCAGTCATGGCGAACCTATTCTTGGCAACGATAATATCCGCCGCGAGATGACCCGTTATCGCGACGCCATTCAATATGTCCATGATCAAACTGTTCTGGGCATGAATCAGGGCCGCGATGTGTTCAGCTTGATGCGCGAGATTAAACTGCCCGCCGAGCTGGATGTGGGTGAAGCCTACGGTTGGGTCTCCTGGTCGGTGCGCGGTATCTATGAAGGCTATATGGGTTGGTTCGACGGCGATCCGGTAAATATGTATGCCCAGTCGCCTCAGTCCATTTACGCTGATCTGGTAGCTCTTGCTGGGGGTGCCGAAAAAGTCGTGACCCTGGCGGAAGAAACATTAAATAAAGGGGATGCTGTTAAGGCACTGCTGCTCATTGAAGCGGCTCTGGATGCCGAGCCTGATAACCGCGGGGTGCAGGCCATGCGTCTGCAAATCTTAAGCGCTCTGCGCAAAGCCTCGGGCAATCTTAATGAGTCCGGTTGGCTCAATCATGGGATTAAACAAAGTAAGCGCCAGATGGCCCCTTGATCTGGTATTAGGGCTTTTAGATAACTGAAGAGAAACTAATATGAACCAATCAAAAGACTCACAGGTCGATGCTTTTCAATTGGATACTTCTCAAGTCGATGCTTCTCAAGTCGACATAGCTGCCGTCGAGACTTTAAGTTTTGATACATTAATCTGCAACGCCAAAGTCTTTAACAATGGCGAAGCCGCGGTGATTGAAGATGTGGCTATTGCCGGAGGGCGCATTGTTGCCCGGGGTCAAAACCTTGATCAGGCTAGCGCCGCCAAGGTAATCAATGGCGAAGGCCTGTGGTTGATGCCGGGTCTGTTTGATATTCACACCCATTATGATTTGGAACTTGAAGTGGCCCCCGGCCTTTCCGAGTCCACCCGCCACGGCACTACCTCGGTAGTGATCGCTAACTGCAGCTTGGGATTGGCCTTTGGCAACCAGCGCGATGGCACCAATGATCCCATCGTTAGCTGCTACGCCCGAGTGGAAAATATCCCCAAATCGGTTTTGCGCAGCTGTGCCGATAACTGCACCTGGGATAATCCAAAGGACTATTTGGACCATCTTGATACCCTTAAATTGGGCCCCAATGTGGCGGTGCTATTTCCCCACTCAATGCTGCGCATCGACACCATGGGGTTTGACGCCAGTGTCAGCCGCGATCCAACCGCCGCTGAAATTGAAACAATGAAGGGTACGTTGCGCGACGCGCTCAAGCTGGGCTATGTGGGCTTTTCCACCGACGCTCTGCCGTTCCACTATTTAGCGGCACAGCCTCACTGCGATAAAACCATTCCCACTCAGTTTGCCAAGTATGACGAGATCAAACAGCTGGCCCAGGTGGTTCGCGAAGCCGGTGCCGTCTGGCAGGCAACGCCACCCAAAGACAGTGTTATAGGCACCCTAAAAACCTTCTTGCTGACCAGCGGTCGGCTTTACGGCAAGCCCTTAAAAACCACAGTGGTAGCGGCGCTGGATATTGCCAATAACTGGCGCATCTCCGGCCTGGCCAAACGCTTGGCTACAATATTGAACTCGCGCCTTATCCAGGGCGACTTTCATATGCAGGCCCTGGGCGCACCCTTTAAAGTCTGGTCTGATGGCGCAGTAACGCCCCTTGCGGAAGAGATTCCCGAGCTCCGTCGGCTCAATGAAACCGACCTTGAAGATCGTGCCGAGCGCCTCGGTATTCTCACTGATCCAGACTATGTAAAAGCCTTTAAAGCCATGTGGATGAAGGGCAAGCAGGGCTGGAACTTGGCGCGTCTAAAGCGCAAAGTGAATCTTGAAGACTACGCCTTTAACCGCACTCTTGCGGATATGGATGTGGTCCGTTGTCCTCAGCAGAGCTGGCAGGGCATGACATTCCAAACACTGTTTGAACGTATTCTGGCGTTTAAAGCGGGGGAGCTAACAGAGACCATCAGTCAGCAGGAGCGGGATCTACTGGAAGCAGACTTTCTCTGGGTCGCCGATGAAGGGGACTTTATGCTGCAGATGCTGAGAAGCTTTGACAATGATCTGAGCTGGAGCACAGTCACCGCCAATCGCGATATGAAAACTGTGCGGGAATTACTGATGCACCCGAACTTGCTCCCCGGCTTTAACGACAGCGGCGCCCACCTGACCAATATGGCTTTCTATGACGTCAACCTGCGCAGTCTGAAGCTGGCGGCACAGGGGGGTGATGCCGATGTCAGCTATATGGTTAAACGCCTGACTAAAGATCCCGCCGATGTCTTTGGTGTCGAGGGCGGCACTATTGACTTGGGTGACGTGGCGGATTTGATTTTGATCGATCCGAAAAAGCTTGCCGAATACGATGGTGAGAGCAGAGTGCAGCGTGTTTACCGGGAAGAATTTAGCCACGAGCAGCTGGTTAATCGCTCTGATGATGTGGTCAATCTGGTGATGATTGGCGGTCATACAGCCTGGCAAGATAATGCTCTAGCTGATGACCTGGGTAAAACCGCTATGGGTCGATTACTGCGTTCTGTGGCTACAGCGAAATAACTGGGTAGCCATATTCGAGATGTTGGCAAGCTGTTGTTCAGACGGCTTGTGGTTGCGACAGTGGCCGCGTATTCTCTCAGCTTGCGAAAAATCAGCAGTGAATCTTATTTGAATGGGAACTAGCGTGGCCAACAGAACTGATTCTGAATATCTCAGTACCCTTGAGCGTGGACTGCGCGTTATGCGCTCTTTTAGCGCCCAGCGTTCAGAGATGACAATTTCTCAGGTTGCTGTGGAAACCGACCTCAATCCCGCTGTGGTGCGGCGCTGCCTGAATACCTTGGAGCAGCTCGGCTATATTGCCAAGCGCGACAATTTATTTTCATTAACCGCCGAGGTGCTTACCTTTGGCACTCATTATGTCGAGTCCGCACATCTTGAGACTGCTGTGCGGCCCCATCTACAGAGGGTTCGCGATGCAATGGGTGACAGTTCGTCGATGGCGCTGCTGTCTCGCGGTGAGGTGCTCTATCTGGTGCATGTCTCTACTGATCGCCGAGTGCAGCTCGATGCGAGTGTGGGAACGCGCTTTCCCGCCTACAGCACCTCAATGGGTAAAGTGCTACTGACCGGTTTATCTCTGGCTGAAATCGATCGCTACTGCCAGCGGGTTGGCTTTATTCAATCCACTGGCAATACCATCACTGAGTCGTCGGCGCTCAAGGATGCGCTGCGTCAAGTGTCGGAAAGGGGCTATGCGACAGCGCTGGATGAGTTGGACTACGGTATTGTCTCGGTGTCGCTGCCGATTACTGATGAGCTGGGCCGCGTGATCGCCGCCATCAACTGTTCGACGTCGACATCGCGTGTGTCACTGGATGAAATGGTCGAAACGCGATTGCCGGTGTTGCGCGAAGCCGCGGCGGCGATCAGTTCAGAAATTCGCAGCAGTCGGGCGCTGGCCCGGGCCATGACTATGTCATCAATCCCCGACTAAACCGACAGTACTCTATCCCTATCACTCTATCTGCAACACTCAATCTATAGCACTGAATCTATAGCACTCAATCTACAGCACTTTAAAAGATAAATTCTTCAATTGCCTGAGCTACCTGTTTGCTGTGACTTAGAACAGCCATATGTCCGGCGGCGGGAATTTCCAAAGCCCGATGACTGGCACCACTGGCGATATAGAGATCGGTGAGTTCCAAACGCGGCGGCGCCTCATATTCACCATTGATAAAAAGCGTCGGAATCTGTTGCCGTAGCAATTGATTATAGACATTAGCGGCAAACTGGAAATTGTGCCCGCTCTCGGTTGTCAGGTCTCTGGCGCAATAGTCCTGTGTAATTTCATGCAGGGTGGCACTGGCGTTATCATCCATGCCAAGACAGCAGTAGGGGTGCTGTAGCCACTGCCGTCTTAATTCTTTTAATTCTCCAGCCTCTGCCAATGACTTAAAATATTGTAGGTCGATGGCGTGGGGGTCGATACTCTCCGCGACAAAACCATCCATCACACCACCGCAAATAATCAGCTTGTCCACAAGCTCTGGCGCATAGCCTGCAAATCGCGCCGCAATGCGCGCACCCTGACTAAAGCCCAGTACATTAAGTCGTTCAGCACCGATCTGTTTGGCCAGCTCTGCGACGTCAAAATGTTCTTGGGCTAAATCAGCCTGCAATGGCGAGGACCCATAACCGCGCCGGTCGAAGCTGTAGATATCGATATTTTTATTCAGAAGAGCACGGATTTTGTCAAAGATACGCTGATCCTGCGCCCAGCCGTGTATCAACAGCAGTGCAGGTCCCGCTGTATTGCCTGTTCGCTGCAGCAGCGGCAGTCTGTCGGATTGATTGAGCTTCATTGGCTGTCAGGGGAATAGTCCACGGCATCCTGTGCCCCTTGCCACATGGCGTGGGCCGCAGGATTGTTCATCTCCTCGGCAATATGGCCAACCAATCCGGCACAGCGCGCGGTTAAAACAATTCCGCGCATCATTTGCGATGGAATACCAGCCTCAGCCAAAACGGCACCTATTGCGGCGCTGATATTGGTCACCAAGGTTTTACCGGTCTGCTCACAAAGGGTATGTTCCAACAGGCGCATAAGGCGGAGAAACTCTCCATCGCTGCCAGAATTATCGGCAATGCTCAGCAGTCGCTCGACTCTGGGGTCGGTGTCTTTGTGGATCGGATGCCCAAATCCTGGCAGCGGTTTTTTCTGACTGCGGTGCTCCTGAATAATCGCGATTGCCTCGGCCTTGGCATCCTCAGCAGCATGCATGCGCTCAAGCACGTGGCCGCAGGCACTGGAGGTTCCAGCATAGCGGTCGCCAACCCCGAGCAAACCGGCTGCGATGGCACCTTGATAGCTCTCTGGGGCACCATAATGCGTGAGTCGTGCTGCCACAGCGGAGGGCACCAGTCCATGTTCCATAATGGTCACCATCACCGCATTAATCAGCTCGATCTGCACAGGGTCAGGCTGTTTGCCCAGGGATTGGTAGAGAAAAGCGCTGACAAAATCCATTTTGCCGATAAAGTCAGTGACCAGATCTTTTCCTCTTACTTCAATCGCATCTGCGCTGAAGCCGCAGATACTTGTTGAGCCACGCGTGTTGTTGCCAACCATGTAATTTCCCCCTAAAAGTGATTCAAGATTTGCGTTATCAGAGTAACACAGGCATAGTTGTTTCGCATACCGAAACTGTTTTCGCTATGCGAAAATATTCGTCAAAAAACAATAAAACATAATAATTAAAAAGAGGCGTTGTTATGAAGTATTTTTCGCAGTCTATCTTGGCGGCGGCAATCCTAGTGCCAGTCTATATAGTGCCGGTTCAAGCCCAGCCGGTATTAGAGGAAATTGTGGTCTCTGCGCGCAAACGTGCGGAATCTCTCGAAGATAGCCCGATCTCGGCAACGGCTTTTACTGAAGACGCAATTCGCCAGGCGGGTATCCAGTCGGCACAGGATTTCGTTAATCTGACTCCCAATGTAACTTTGGTTCAAACCCAAAATGCCGGTAACTCATTCCTCAATATTCGCGGCGTGTCTCAGGCGCGAAACAGTGAGATGAGTGCGGCCGTGTTGATCGATGGTGTGTTGATGTCAAATCCAGCACAGCTCAATCAGCAGCTTTTCGATATTGAACAGGTCGAAGTGTTGCGTGGTCCACAGGGTGCGCTCTATGGTCGCAACGCCATTGGTGGCGCTATTACCATCACCACTAAAGCCCCCTCCGATGAAGTCGAAGGTGTTTTGGAAGTGGGTGCGGGATCCGGTGGTTCTACCAAATTGCGTGGCTCAATTTCTGGCCCTGTGGGCGAAAGCAATAATATAAATTACCGCCTGTCGGGCTCGTATACTGACACCGATGGCCATCTAAAAAATACTTATCTGAACCAGATGGCAGATCCCGCCACAGATCAGTCATTGAGATTCCGTCTCAACTGGGATGTCAGCGATAGCACCACGGTTGACTTTAGACTCAGCCACTCGGCTCTTGAAACCCAAGCGCTCTACTTTGTGATCGATGCTGAGGCGGACGACACTGATCTAGATATTCGGGTCAACAACCCAGGCAACAATGAACGCAATTTCCTCAGTTCGTCGCTAAAAGTTGAGTGGGGCACCGATGGCGGTACCTGGACCTCAATCACTGCCTATGACGATCTCGACGAAGTGCTATCTGGTGATCAGTTTAGCTTTACACCTCGCGCCGAGTCCTACTTTAACTACGACGCTTTTGGCCAGTTTATCAACAGCCTCACCGGTGATAGCGTCACCGACTTAAGTCAGAATCAATATCTCGAGGTCGAGTCGCTGTCTCAAGAGATTCGCTACACTTCCCCCGAAGATCAAGCGGTCAAATACATCGTTGGCGCCTATGCCATCTCTACTGACCGCTATATCTCTACCGGCAACCAAATCGATCGCGGCTTGGGTGTTTTCGATGTATACAAAGATTTCCGTCCCTCGGTTTTTGTTGATCCCACTAACATATCTCCGCAGCTGAATATTCTCGCCGACACTCAAGACAACTTTGCCTGGGCAGTGTTTGGTCAAATGTCGATGGATTTGAGCGAGACTGTCGAGCTGTCGGCGTCGGTGCGCTACGACCGTGACACCCGTGAAAATACCACGGCAACACCAGAGCTTTACAATACCTCTGGTCTAGATCTGCAATTCGGTGAAGCACGCAAAGAGTCCTGGTCAGAAGTGCAGCCGAAATTGACTTTGCGTTGGCAGCCCGAAGAAGATACCACCTATTATGCGGACTACAGCCGCGGCTTCAGAAGTGGTGGTTTTAACCAGACCGGCGTAGGCGAAGCAGTACCCACAGCGGGCGTTGCCGATGTGTTCGACGCTCAGGTAGCGCAAACCTTTGAAGTGGGAGCAAAGTCTTTCTTTATGGATCGTCGCATCAGCGCGTCGCTGGCGTTATACCGTACGGATTTTGACAATGCCTACTTCTTCCTCTTTGACCCAGGCACCAGTACTCAGAACCTCGGAACCATCGACGAAGTCACCTACAGCGGCTTAGAGTTGGAAGCCAATGCACTGATCAGTGATAGCCTCAGTGCCTACATTGGAATAGGTGTCACCGATTCAGATATCAAAAAGGCCGCTGACTCAAGCCATGTTGGCAACCAAGCGCCGCTGGTCTCCGAGACAACTCTGAATATAGGTGCAACCTATCGTCGCAATACTGGCCTGTTCGGCGGCACAGCTGATTTCATTGGTCGATTTGATTACCAGTACACCGGTGAGACTTGGTGGGAGCCCGGCAATATAACTAGCCGCAGCCCAGTGACCGTGGTTGACTTCCGTGTTGGCTTTGAAGCTGAAGACAACTGGTCGTTGATGCTGTGGAGCAAAAATGCCTTTGACGAGGAGTACAATACTGAGTTCTCGCCGGGTCCTGCACCAGGTTACAACTTCCTCTGGAAAGCCCTGCCCAATCGTTGGGGCGTTGAATTTATGAAGCGTTTTTAAGTTAGGAGTAATAATTGATGACTGCTCAATTACAGATTAAAAGTGCGCTGCACCACAATGCTCATGTCACTAATGATATGCCGGCGGTACGCGCATTTTACGAAGAGCTTATTGGCTTTCAATTAGCCGCTACATGGTGTGAAAAAGCCGATCTGTTTGGCAAAGAACGCGTTTACATGCACTGCTTTTTCGATATTGGCAATGGCGCGGCACTGGCATTTTTCCAGTTCCGCGATGCCGATGATCACGCCGAGTTTGGGCCGCAGTTGGCCCATTCAGCCTTTCGTCATCTGGCGATGGTGGTTGATCAGGAGACTCAGGACGGTATTCGCGATCGCTTGGCAGCGGCGGGCTACCAGGCCCCTGACACTTATATTCTCGATCATGGCTACTGCTATTCACTGTATGTCAAAGACCCAGCTGGGTTGTTGATTGAGTTTACGGTTGACCACGAAGATGCAGAGGCGATCAACGCCCAGAAAAAGATTGATGCGCACGCCGATTTGGCGCGTTGGTTGGGTGGCGATCACAGTCCAAATAATGAACAGTTTCACCGCTAAGGAAAAATCATGAAAGTCGCAATTGCATATCACTCAGGGTATGGACACACCGAACGTCAGGCCAAGGCAGTTGCCGATGGCATCAATGCAGTCGAGGGTGTATCTGCAGATCTGATACCAGTGGAAAATTTGCTCGATGCTGAGTCACCAGCCTGGGCTCTTTTAGATAAGGCCGACGGCATTATCTTTGGCTCGCCAACCTATATGGGGTCTGCCAGTGCTGGGTTTAAAGGCTTTATGGATGCCACCTCATCCCGCTGGATGGAGCAGGGCTGGGCCTACAAGATTGCCGCTGGATTCACTAACTCCGGTTCTCAAAATGGCGACAAGCAAAACACTCTGGTGCAATTTTGCACTCTGGCGGCACAGCACGGCATGGTTTGGGTGAATCTCAACCTGATGCCCGGCAATAACCACTCTGCGGGATCTAAAGATGATCTCAATCAGTTGGGCGCCTCGCTGGGTGCCATGGCGCAATCTAATGTTGATGCGGGTGCCGATGTTGCGCCGGGCAAATCAGATCTCGCCACTGCCGCGGCTCTGGGAACTAATGTAGCCAATGCAGTGCTCAGGTGGAATAGAGGTTAACGATGTTGTTTAGCCAACAGTTTAAGGGTATCAATATGATGTACGACGCTGCCGTGGAGACACGGCCGGTAGAGGAGCAATTTGTCCTTGATAATGTGCTGTTTAAACGCCAGCTGGATTATTTGCTGCAACATTCCGATTTTTACAAAACCAAATTGGCTGCTGTAGGTATTACCAGCGCGCAGGATATTAAGGGTCTCGAAGATATTGCCCGGCTGCCTTTCACTGAGAAAGATGAAATTAGAGCAACCCAAGCAAACTGTCCACCCTATGGTGCCCACCTTGCTGTGGATCCGATGCACTTGCGTCGCGTCTTTAGCACTAGCGGCACCACTGGTGTGCCCTGTTACTTGGGTTTGACTCAGTCCGATCTGGATATGTATGCCACCAATGTGGCACGGGGATACACAGCTGCGGGATTTAGACCAGGCCAAGCGGTGGTAGTTGGATTTAATGCTGGCCCCTTTGTTGCCGGCGGCGTCTATTACGGCTTTGATAAAATTGGCTGCAACGTGATTCCGGTGGGCACAGGTAACACTGAACGCATGGTCACCGCTATTCAGCGGCTCGGTGCCACAGGTGTTAGCTGCACGCCGTCCTATGCCCTGTATCTGATCGAATGGTGCCGCGACAACGGTATTGCGCCGGAATCTCTGGGCCTAAAAAATATGATTACCGCTGGCGAGCCCGGTGGTGGCGATCCGATGATTCGCGGTCAGATTGAATCGGCACTGGGTTGTCGGGTACGTGAATCGATGGGTATTGGCGATATCTCGCTGTCGGTGTGGGCTGAAGATCTCGATGGCAATGGCATGAGCTTTATGGCTCGAGATTTTGTCCATGTAGAGCTGATTGACAGCGATTCGGGAGAGCCGATTCCCTGGACCGACGGTGCGCAAGGCGAGCTGGTCTACACTGCGTTGCAGCGCCAGTCCATGCCATTATTACGCTTTCGCAGCCGCGACCATGTGGTGGTGAATATGAGCGAAAATCCTACTGGAAGGACTGGACCAAGAATCAGGTGTATTGGCCGCACAGACGATATGTTGATTGTTCGGGGGGTTAACTTCTTCCCCACGGCACTGCGTTCAGTACTGCAAAATCACGGGCAGCAGGTTTCTGGAATGTTTCAGGTTCAACCTTCCGTCAAAGGTGTCTCGCAACCATCTCCACTGCCTATCTCGATTGAACTAGGGAAGGGCGTCGGCGCACCGCCAAGCGGTCTGGCCGACAGTATCAAGCGTGAGATCAGAGAGCGTTTGTTAGTTTCCTCGGCTATCACAATGGTGAACTATGGCTCCATGGCTCGTGAAACCTACAAGTCGAAGCTGGTGGATTACAGCCAGGCAGTCTGAGTAACAATCGGTTCAGCACTGGCCGACCCATGCCCCGCTCTTGCGGGGCTTTTTTTTATCCGCGACCTTCGCTCTGATAATGAGGCCCGTCTGATGGTTGGCGCTCATAAAGCTTAGGTAAATAACCGATTGGCTGATAAATAGAGTGCTCCAGTGGCCAATAGGCACTGCCTCTTTTCACAGTCCTGAGGTAGAATCCGCGCCGCTTGCTAGGTTCATCTCTGTTGTCGATTAATACGCCGCGCTTGGTGTAAAGAATAAAATCGCCTGTGTCGTTGTTTGATAATCAGCTAAGCTCAACCCATAGGGCAACGAGCCCCGTTGCATCCCAGCTGCCAACCCCAACCCTGTTAAATCCTATGCGCGCTAAACTCCTATTTTTACTCTTGCTCGGCTGCTCGGTACAGTCCACTTGTATGGCGCTGTCGCTGTCCAAACTGCCGTTTGTAGGCAGTGATATCAACATCCTGGTGCCGGGCAACACACCGTTACAGGACGTACTGATCGACGAATTGACGCAACAGCGTGCCACTAACCGCCAGCTGCAGCAGTACTTAAAGCCCAACAAAATTGCCCGCTATGAAATCCAGCTGCTCACCGCGCGCCTGCGTGCTGAAGGGTACTATGCGGCCGAACTGAGCTTTGCCCTCAAAGAGCAGCAGATCGTCTATTCGGTTGACCCAGGTCCGCTCTATCGCATTGTGCAGCTGAGTATTGAACTGCCGCCCGGTATCAGTGTTGCCGATAAGCTTGTTGCCCTGAATCAGGGCGATGCGCTCAATACCGCAGCTGTACACGGCGCCGTAGAGGCTCTGCGGCACTATGTTGCCAGTGAATACTGTCTCTATAAGGTCAATGTTCGCTACAGCGCCAAGGTACTGCACGCCAGCCATTCGGCAGAGCTGAGGCTTATTCTAGAGGACAGTCCGGCAGTCACTGTCGGCGAGATCAGGTTTCACGGATTGCAGTCTGTGGAGGAAAGCTATCTGCGCCAGCGCCTGCCGTTTAAGTCGGGTGACTGCTATAAAACTGCCGCCCTCGACCGCGCCCAGTTGCAGCTGATGCAAACCAGCCTGCTGGTGCGCACGGACATTCAGCCTGGCCAGCCAGTCGATGGGCTTGTGCCTATCTCTATCCGGATTGCCGAGCGCGTGCACCGCACGCTCAGTGCCGGTATAGGGTTTCAGACTGACAACGGCGTCGGCCTGTCCCTCGGTTGGGATCACCGAAACCTGATGGGCAGAGCCGAAAATCTCAGTATCGATAGTCTGTTGTCCGCCACTGAGCAGCGTATTGAAACCACTCTCACAGTGCCACTTTTTCGTCAGCCCAATCAGAGTCTCAGCCTGTTCAATACAGCTCAGCGCATGGACAGCGACGCCTTCAATTCCCAATTGGCGATTCTGGGTGTCGAGATCGCCAGAGCGCTAACGCCGAGGCTGCGCGCCAGTGTTGGTGTTGAGCTGGAGTTTTCTCAGATCGAGGAAGATTTTGCCGATGACAGTTTCACCTTGATATCACTGCCCCTGTCGCTGAATTATGATCGCCGCGATGATCCACTAGACCCGCGCCATGGCTGGGTGATGGGCGCGATGGTTCGGCCCTATCAGGATCTTGCCGGCGCTGGCCGCGAGTTTCTCCAGTCCACAGTGGCGGCCAGTGGCTATCACAGCTTTGACCGTCTGCCCTGGCAGCCAACTCTGGCCCTGCGCCTGGCCATGGGTGCGATCAGCGGTATTCAGGGTAACCAGGTACCGGCCAATCTGCGCTTTTACTCAGGTGGCGGCGGCTCGGTGAGGGGCTACCCGTTCCAGACCCTTGGCTCAATCACTGACGGCACCCCAGATGGTGGACTGTCATTTACCGAGCTGTCATTTGAAACTCGTGTGCGTTGGGGCGCTGACTGGGGCGCTGTGGCATTTATTGACGGCGGCTACGCCTTTGCCGACGCCTCACCGCAATTAAATACTGAACTGCTTTGGGGTGCCGGACTGGGGCTGCGCTACTACACCAGTTTTGCCCCTATTCGTTTTGATATTGGGGTGCCGCTTAACCAGCGTGCCGAAATAGACGACAGTTTTCAGGTCTATATCAGCATTGGTCAGGCATTCTAATGGGCACTCTGCTGGCATCTGTTGTGACCCTACTCAAATATGCGCTGTCAGCCTGCTGCGCGACATTGCTGGCCTTTAGCGCGCTGATCCTAGTGGCTCTGGGCACCGAAACTGGACGTTTACAACTGGCCCAAATCGCGCTGGCGCAGCTCAACGCTGGTGATGAGCTACAAATTCATGTCGATGACCTGCGGCTGCCCAGTCTCGCTGAATGGCATCTGGCCGAACTGTTGGTCGAACGCGAAGGCCAAGTGCTGCTGCATATAGAAAACCTGTCTCTGCGCTGGCGGCCGCTGGCGCTGTTTAGCCAAGAGTTAATTGTCGAGCAACTGCAGATCGAAAGGCTGCGCTTCAACAGCAGCGCGCCAGAGCAACCAGCGACCACTGCGGCTCCATTTAACGGCCTTTCTATGCCGTCGCCGCTGCAGTTTATTGGCCTTGAGAGGCTGATAATTGGACACCTTGAGAGTGCAGCCCTGCCCGGAACTAGACTGTTTGGCGAGCTGCTGTGGCGCGCCGGACAGCCACTGCAGCTGGTGTTAAATGCCAGCACTCTTGAGCCCTATCTAGGTCACCCGCTTAGCGCCGCCGCGAAGCTTGAGCTGGCGGAAGATTTGTCGCTGTGGCGGTTGGACTATTTGGATCTGCTAATTGACAACGAGCGCGGGCAGCACATCAGTGGTGCTTTGCAGGCCGGGCAATTGGATTTCACTGTCAGCTTGCAGCGCTTTCCCATCGACCTGCTGGCACAGCTACCGCAGGTGCAAACCGCGCATCCGGCGGTCGCAGAGTTCTTCAGTCAGGGCCCCCATCAAACAGAGGTCAGCGCCACTGCCAATATTGGCGGCAGCTTGGCGGTGCCAAGCGTCAAAGGGGAGGTCAAGCTTGAGGGCCACTACAATCAGAGCCCCTTGAGCCTGCATCTGCTGGCTGAGGGACGCGCTGATCAGCTGCAAATTGAAAAGCTTGAGGGCCAACTGATGGGCGCCAATCTCAGCGCCAAAGGTGCACTCAATGGCGATGGCAGTGCCGCGTTAGCGCTACGTGTCGAGCACCTGGTACTGGAGAGATTGCGCGATTTGAATGTGCCGCTTCCCGACAGCCTCGAGGGCGAAATTGTATTGGCCGAGGGGTGGCTGCATGGCCCGCTCAGCGATCCTCTCGGCGACTTGCGGTTGGTCGGTCGCGGCAGTTATCAGCAGCAGCAACTCAGTCTTGAAGGTCGTCTGCGCAAAACCCCAGGTCGCATGCTGATCGACAACCTGCAGCTGACTGCCGACCTAGGCAGCGCCTCGCTGCAGGGTGCCATCGAACTTGACAGCCTGGCCGCGGATCTGCAGATAACCCTAACCGATGCTTCGCTGGCGCTGTTGGCTCTAGCTGGCACAGAGCTGCCTGCGGATCTGAGTGGACAGGTTAATGCTCAGCTGGGCCTTGTCGGGCTACTGAGCAAACCTAGATTAAAGGGTGAGCTGAGAGTGGCGGGGCAGTATTTGACTATGCCGTTTAACCTGCACGCCAAGGGCACCACGGATGGCCAGCAAAGCCATCTCGACAGCCTTGAGCTTAAACTGTTTGATAAGCCGACTCTGGAGCTGGCGGGGGATTACTCTGCGGCCCAGTTTGACCTCTCAATGCAGCTCAATCAGTTGCCTGCGGAGCTTCTTCATGCAGCCGGCTGGGAGCTGCCCGAAGGCCATCTTCAAGGTCAGCTAAGGCTCTCGGGTTCGCCGCAACAGCCGCAGCTTAACGGTGATCTGCAGTTTGCTGCACAGCTGCCAGTGCTCGATGATCAGGGCGAAGAGCAGCTCGCCAATTGGCTTTGGCAGCTGCGGGTGGCAACCGAGCAGCAGAGCCTCAGGTTAGTTTCGCGGTTTCAGCGCAATAACAGCACCCCTGGTGAGTTGGTTTTGGCGCTGCCGCTGCAACCCTACATAGGCTATCTGTCACAGCCGACTGCTGGCGCCGATATGCCGCTTGCCCTCTCGCTTGAAGGGCTGCTCGATCTAGAGACGCTGTCATTTTTAATTGATCAGGATATACAGCGCCTGCAGGGTCGGGTGCAGACTGATTTAAAGCTCGGAGGAACCTTCGCCGAGCCGTTGATTGAGGGCTACCTGGAGGTGGTCGAGGGTGCCTATGAAAATCATCTCAGTGGTACAGAGTTGCGTGAGATAGGCTGTCGTTTAGGCGCGGCAATATCCGCTGACCAACATATCAGACTGGTCGTCGAGCGCTGTGCCGGGCGCGATGGCAGTTCGGGCAGCTATGTTGTAGAGGGTGATATAGAGCTGCCCGGCCAGTCCCACAGTGGGGCGATCAACCTCAGCTTGCACTCGCAGCAGGCCAATTTTATTCGCCGCTCTGATATCGAGAGTGAAGTCACAGGTGATCTGCGGCTGAAGGGGGATTTTGCACAGCTCAAGCTGTCGGGTGCCCTGGATTTGTCGCCCTTTACCGCAGTGCTTGGCGATTCAGTATCCAGCGTCGTCCCCGCTCTTAAGGTGGAGGAGGTGTTTGCCGAAACCGACCAGCAGCAGTCCGCTGCGGCGGCGCCATTTCCGCTGCCGGCGATCAGCGTCGACCTGGCGATCAGTGCAAGCCAGCAAGCCTACCTGCGCGGCCGCGGTTTAGAGGCGGAATTGCGCGGCCAAATTGCTCTCAAAGGTGATCTCGAGGCACTTCAGTACGAGGGCCAATTTAAAACTGTGCGCGGTGTCTTTGAGTTGTTTGGCAAGCAGTTTAGGTTGCAAAAAGGTCAGGTGAGTTTTGCCAACAACAGTATCGCTATGGATATTTCAGGCAGCTATAAAAAGGGCGCGCAACAGATTGATGTGGGAATTTCGGGCACTCCGGATGATATAGATATTAGCCTGTCTGCGGTTCCGACCCTGCCTGAAGATGAAATTATCGCGTTTATTATTTTTGGCAAATCCCTGGATACAATCTCGCCGATTGAAGCACTGCAGTTAGCCGCCGCGGTTCAGACTCTGCGCAGTGGCAGTAGCCGGTCATTTGATCCCATAGGTTCAACCCGGCAACTGCTCGGCGTCGATAGCTTAAATATCGGCAGTGGCGCAGGGGCCAATGGCGAGACCGGTTTAAATCTGGGGGTCGGCAAATACCTCAATGAAAAAGTCTACTTGGAGGTCGAGCGCACGCCCAACCCGTCACAACCTTGGAAAGGCAATATCACTATTGAACTGGCGCCGAATATTACCCTGGAGAGTTCAACTGGCGGTGAAGCGGGGGTTGATAGCGCACAGCTTCGCTGGAAGCGCGACTATTAGAATTTCATGTAGCGGCGCTGTTGGTCTTACTATTTAGTCTTTTCACCTTATCTGGCTAGACGCCATTTGCTTGAAGTCTGACTATGCAGGCTGACAACAATTATAAAAATTGCGGGTATGCGTCTATCAATTTATCGACAAGCTTAAAACAGCTGATTACTCTTGGCCTGATACCATTAGCCCTTGCGTCCTGTGGCGGAGGCGGTGGGTCAACCCCGGCCTCCACCTCGACCCCACCAGCTGCAACGGAAGTGGAAACGCCAGCCCAACCAGCCGAGCCGGTGGTGACCGACTTAACCGGCAACACTAGCCCGGAGAGCTACGCGGGTTACAACTTGCTCTGGTCAGACGAGTTTTCCGGCAGCGCCCTGGATAATGCAAAGTGGGGCTATGATATTGGCGGCGATGGCTGGGGCAATAATGAGCTGCAATATCACCGTGCCGAGAATGCCAGTGTCGATGGTGGCTACCTGATTATCGAAGCGCGCAAAGAAAGCTATGGCGGCCGCAGTTATACCTCGTCGCGGATCAATACCAAGGACAAATTCAGCTTTCAGTATGGTCGTGTGGATATTCGCGCAGCCATGCCCGAAGGCAAAGGTCTGTGGCCAGCGCTGTGGATGTTAGGTCAAAATTTCTCCACTGTCGGCTGGCCTTACTGCGGTGAAATCGACATTATGGAAATGATTGGCGGCAATGGCTTGGAGAATCGGACAGTTGGCACCGCGCACTGGAATAATGGCGGTCTCTACGAGTCTGATGGCGTCACCAAGAAGCCCTATAACAATGTCTCCTATGGCGACAACTACTCGTTGTCTGGCACTGACACGCTGGCCAATGGCTTCCATATCTACGGTCTGACATGGACCCCGGATAGCATTACTTGGTATATCGACAGTGTGCAATATCACACCATGGCGATCGACAGCGGCGCTAGTCTGGCGGCTTTTCAAAAGGACTTCTTCCTTATTTTCAATGTTGCCGTCGGCGGCGACTGGCCCGGTGCGCCGGAAGCCACTACGGTATTCCCCCAGCGCATGTTGGTCGACTATGTGCGAGTGTTCCAGCAGGACTAGCAGCAGATTAATCAAAACGCCTACAGTTTGCCAACAACAGGTCCATAGCTGCGTGGCCGTATGTCTGCTATTCTCAGCCGCAGCTGAAAAATACTAAAAGCTGTCGAATCAAAAAGCTGTCGAATCAAAAAGCCGTCTGATAATAAAGCCGTCCAATAATAAAACTTATAAAGAGGAACAGGCCATGCGCCCGAAGGTTTCAGTAGCCCTATTCACCCTTTTGTCACTCTGTCTCACCGCCCACCTAGCTACAGCTGATCAAGCGGCTCTACCAGACCAGGCTCGAGCTAAACCCCAGCCAATGCAGGGCGTCCCGCCAACGCGTAACTCGCAAGTCACGATGCACAATTTTCGCGACTACCCCATGAGCAAGTGGGCCTTCCAAAATATCGGCGCGCCACTCAACACCGTGGTGATTCCTCGTCAGGGTAATATTGTTTCCCTGCCAGGCCCGTCGCAATCCCAGCTCGGTGAAAAGCTTTTCACTACCGCCGCTGGTGAGCAACAGCCTTTTGATCAGATCTTCGAGGACAACTATGGCGACGGTGTCGCCATTATCCAAGGTGACAAGCTGCTCCATGAACGCTACTTCCACAGCTTTAATCCCCAGGCTCAGCATATTTGGTTCTCCATGAGTAAATCCCTCGCCAGCAGCGCCTTTGGTCTGCTCGTTGAACAGGGCAAGGTGAAACTCGACAAATCACCCGCAGACTATATTCCCGAACTAAAGGGCAGCGGGTTTGAGCGGGTCACCATCCAGCAGTTACTGGACCACGCCACCTCCTTGGATTTCAAAGAAACCTACACCGACATGACCTCGGATTTTGCCCTCTATTATGTGCCCGCCTTAAATATGGGCTGGCTCCCCGGTGCCCGAGATGTGCAGCCGAATAATAGCGAAATCTACGGTGTACATGATTTCCTCAGCCGCTTTATCAAACCCGACCCGAAGCGCGAGCCCGGTGATAACTTTGACTACAACTCCAGCAATGCCGATGTGTTGGGTTGGTTGATTGCCCGTATCAGCGGCCAGCCATTTCAAGACTTTATTCAGCAGAATATTTGGGCCAAGCTTGGGGCTGAACACGACGCCACCATTGCCGTGGATCGAGCCTATATGCCCGCGGTGACTGGCGGCATGAACAGCACCTTAAGGGATGCGGCACGCTTTGGCATGATGATCCGAGACTCGGGCAAATATAATGGCCAGCAGATTATTCCCAGCAACTGGGTCGAAGCGACACTGGATGTCAGTGATGAGCTAAAAGCCAATATGGCGTCCAACACTCACTATGAGGACGAGACCTGGTCTGCCTATCACAATATGTGGTGGATTCTCGACGCGAGCATTGGCGAGTTTGCCGCGGTGGGTATTCATGGGCAGGTTATCTATATCAACCGTAAATCCAACACGGTGATGGCCTGGTTCTCCAGCCAGCCAGTGGCTGGTGCGGCGAAGAATGAGAGCTTTAGGGCCAAGCTGAAAGCAGCGCGGGAGATGGCTGCGGGGCTGTAGTTATAGCAATAAGGTTTGCGTCAGACTTTCCTCTCATAGGGAGGCTGGCGCTTACATCCATCCAATTACATCCGATTAGTTCTGCTTTCTTCTGAGCTGCTTTCCCCTCCCGCTATACAGTAGTACTACTTTCAGAAAATAACCTACCTCTAAATATCCCGTCAAGATGCCAATTATTGGCTATAAATTACCCTGATCCCGCTCCCTCCAACACATCAGGCAAATATCAGGTAATTTACACATGGTTGAACTGACAGATCCGATGATGGTTTCCGCCATCATCCTATGCACCACTTTTCTCGGTATTTTCACAGAACAGTTTCACGGTATTGAACGGGCAAAATTTGCCATGGCCGGTGCCGGGGCGATTATTGTCGCCGGACAGTATTTTGGATTTTACTCACCGCAGTTGGCCCTCGAAGCCATCGACTGGAATGTGGTGTTTTTGCTGGCGATTATGATGTTGATTGTGTCGATTATGATCAGCACCGGGGGCTTTGATCATCTGGCCCAATATCTGGCCCGGGTCAGTGGCGGTTCACAGCTTAAATTGCTGATTCTACTGGGCACTGTGGTCACTGTGATTTCCCTGCTTATAGACAACGTCACCACGGTGATTATCTTTGGGCCGCTGATTATTATGATCTGCCGTTCCATGGGTATTTCACCGGTTCCCTATTTACTCTCCGCGGCGCTGTTGTCGGATACAGGAGGTGTTGCAACTCTGGTGGGCGATCCCCCTAACCTGATGATTGGTTCGGCAGCGGGGATCAGTTTTAATAGCTTTATTGTGCATATGGGACCGCCGGTTCTGTTGGCTTGGTTAAGCATATTATTGGGCATGCGCGTTCTGTTTAAAAAAGAGCTCACTAGCCCCATAGTCCACAGCTTTGATCAGGTGGTTGAATACAAAAACCGTCGCCTCTGGCACAAGTCTCTATTTGTTATGTTGGTGATGGTGGTGCTGTTTGTGATCCACGATCGTATTGGCTGGGAACCTTGGCTGGTGGCCGGTGCTTGCCTAACACTGCTTGTGTTTATGTCGCGGACGATTGAGCTTGAGGCGGTGACCATGCACCTTGAAACCCCGCTGCTGATTTTCTTTATCTCACTGTTTGTGGTGATCGGCGGTGTCGAGCACTCGGGTCTGTTGGAGCTGATTGGTGATCAGTTTCGCGATGTGATTGCTGAGCATCCCAAGCGAGCCGCCCTGCAGTTACTGTGGGCAGCGGCGATCTTCTCGGCACTGATCGATAATATTCCCTTTACTGCGGCGATGATTCCGGTTCTATCCGGGCTACAGCAGGATGGTATCAATGTCAGCGTGCTCTGGTGGGCGCTAGCCATGGGCGTGGGTATGGGGGGCAATGGCTCCCATATAGGTTCCACAGCCAATGTCTATATTGTGACTATCTCTGAACGCCTGGCGCGGCAAACAGGCAAGCCCGAGTTGGCGATTACGCCGATGCTGTGGATTCGTAAAGGCACGCCAGTGATGTTGGTGACGCTAATTGTTTGCAGTCTGTTTATCTGGTTCGGCTACGATTACTTGTTTGTCCCTAATCCCTAAATATCCTCTGGGGCCTCTTTATATTAGAGGTTACCTGTTGCTGTGGCGGTCGGTTCTTTCTCTGGCGCGCGCAGCAACAAGACCATGGGTAACATGGCCAGCACCACCCACATCATCAGCTTAAAATCATTCAGGTAGGCGATGGTCGCCGCCTGTCGGTTGATCTCCATATCCAATAGCATCAGCCCCGCAGTCGCCTCGTTCTGGAAAACCTGTGGCAACTGCTGCAGCCCCATGCTCATGGTGTAGGGGGTGATATTCTCCGCCAAATAGGCGTGCTGAGTTTGCATGTTGCGGGCAAACAATACGAAGGCCACCGACACGCCAATACTGCTGCCGAAATTGCGCACTAAGCTAAACAGCCCCGCCGCTTCGCCGCGATGTTTTGGCTCCAGGGTCAGATAGGCAAGGGTGCTCAGGGGTACAAATACAAACCCGAGGCCAAAGCCCTGCATAAGGCCGGTGGTAATTATGACGTTGGCCGGTACAAAGGTATCGAATTCCACCATCAGCGATAGGGAGTAGGCTGTAAACAGCAGGCCAAAGAACACCAGTGCTCGGGGATCAAAACGGTCGCCAAACTTACCCAGCAGAAACATCGACAGCATGGTGCCAAAGCCTCGGGGTGCCAGAATGGTGCCCACATCGAATACCGGATAACCCATAATATTCTGCAGATAGTTCGGCAGCAGGGCCATGGTGGCTAGCAGTATCAGCCCAATAAAAAACATAAATACTAGGGCTGTGGCGAAGTTGCGGTCGCGGAGAATTGCCGGGGTTAAAAAGGGATTCTTGGCGGTGCGGGTGTGCACCACATAGACCCAGAGTGCCGACAGCACCACCGCGCAATAGAACTGAATCTCAAGAGAGTCGAGCCAATCGAGATGATGGCCGCGATCGAGAATCAACTGGATGCCAGCGATAAATAGCGCCAGAGCAAAAAAGCCCAATCCATCAAAGGGCCGTTCTTCCCGCTCGGTTTCTGGCATCAGTTTGAGAATAATGAAGAGCACCACTACGCCGAAGGGCAGGTTGATATAAAACACCCAGCGCCAGGAATAATACTCAGTGAGAAAGCCCCCTAGAGTAGGCCCCAAAATAGGCCCGATCATAATGCTCACAGCCCACATGGCCATGGCTTTGCCGTGCTCTTCCTTGGGGTTTATGTCGAGCATAATCGCTTGAGAGAGGGGCACCAGTGCAGCGCCAAATAGGCCCTGCAAAATACGAAAGGCAATCATCTCGTTGAGTGAACTGGCTGCGCCACAGAGCAGTGAGGTAAGGGTAAACCCGGCGATGGAAATCAAAAAAACGTTTTTCCGTCCGTAACGTCCGGACAGCCATCCTATAGGCAGAGTCATAATCGCCGACGCCACTATATAAGAGGTCAGCACCCAGGCCAGCTGATCCTGAGTTGCGGATAGGCTGCCCTGCATATGGGGCAGGGCCACATTGGCAATGGTGGTGTCGAGCATCTGCATAATGGCAGCCAACATGACTGCCAATGTCACCGCGGATTTGGCCCGCGGTGTCAGCTCAACTTGGACTGACATTGGTCACTCCGAGAATAATAGATCCACCGCTCATTAGTTGGCCCAGGGCATCTGACGGCTGTGGCCAGTATCCACTTTTACCAGTGCGCTCATGCCAGCTGTGAGGCCGATGACGGGGGTGGCTTGAGCAGCTGTGGATGCAGAATCAATCGCCAGATTGACTGTAATACGCTGCACCACCTTGACCCAATTACCTGTGCTATTTTGCGCAGGTAGCAGGGAGAACTCAGACCCGGTACCCGGCGTAATGCTGGCAACATGACCTTGCCACTGTTGGTCCGGATAGGAATCCACCTGAATAGTGGCGGGCTGGCCTACCTGCAAATGGGTCAAATCAGTTTCTTTAAAATTCGCTTCAACCCAAATATAGCTGTCATCCACGAGGCTAAATAGCGGCGCTCCAGCGATAATATATTCACCTTTGCGGATCGAGAAATTGGCTACCACACCGGAGGAGGGGGCAACTGTACTCACATGGCTAAGGTCCAGTCGGGCTTTATCGCGCTCGGCCAGGGCCAGCAGATAGCTGGGGTGCTGTTGCAGCGGCAGATCAATATCAATCAGTCGTGCTTTCACCACTTGCAGCGCCTGGGTGGTTACCTGCATCT
>Ga0307488_10000055_pt1 | contig 83121 bp, 71 predicted proteins | sample SB02metaG_FD_202248 | JGI IMG/M metagenome (GOLD analysis project Ga0307488, IMG submission 202248) | Sea-ice brine microbial communities from Beaufort Sea near Barrow, Alaska, United States - SB 0.2 | ecosystem: Environmental > Aquatic > Marine > Coastal | place: USA: Alaska | collected...
TAATAGGCAGGTGTAACCAGCGGCTGTATAAAAACACTCGTCTTCGAAATACCCAATGATACATCGCTTGTTCAGCATAAAAGTTATAGCCCCAACGTTGCTCAAATAATCGGGACGATTGCCAAGTGAGGGTTTTACTCCAACGGAAGAAAAAGAATTTCATGTCATCTAATTCCATTCTTGTGCCTAAATTATCAAAAATAACAACCGAGTTAGGTTGAGAAAACACTTTGTAACCTAACTTTTTAAGTTGAATAGCAATGTCGATATGTTCACGAATAACCATTTGCGGCAGTTCAAGTTCCTTCAAAATTTTGGTGTTAAATAATACGCCATGCAGTTCAAACATTTCAGAAGGTACGACTTTTTTGGGGATTTCTTGGGGTAATGCTCTTCTGTAGTGTTTTTCTTCAATAAGGTAATCAACCCCGTCTATTGGTATGAAGGTTATTTCATTGGTAAATAAATGGCTACGCAATGGCGCACCAACATCAACCCCGGCTTTTTCTAATGTTAACGGGTTAACAATGGCAATGTTGTTATCGGTTTCTGCTACGGCTAATAGCGGCGCTAACCAACCTTCTGTTACGTTAGAGTCGTTGTCTAAAAACATCACATAAGGAGTGGTTAGGGTATCTCGTATATTACGCATGGCTTCCATGGGTATTATTAGCCCCATTTCAATAATTTCAGCATTTTTTTTATTGGCTAATAATGCCGTTAACTGACGTTTTATTTTTTTGGGGTAGGCAAGATCCACTACTTTTAGTAAAAAAGGCTCGGGGGTTAATTGATATAAATTTTCTATGCATGCAATCACTCCCGAGTAGCGGTCTCTTGGGGTGATTACTACTGTTACTTTAACATCGTCCATTTTATGTTGTCCTACAGTGGTTGGTTGTTCTTGTGTCTTTTACAATACCTTTGAAAATTTCAATATAGTGATTAATCATATTGGTGAGTGAAAAATTTATCGTTATACGCTGATAGCCCTGCTCACCATATTGAGTCCGTAAGGCTTTATCGTTGATTAATAACACTAAGGCTTTTTTTAATTCTTGTGGTGAAGCGGGCGATACCAACAAGCCTGTTTCTTGTGACACTATTATTTCTTTTATGCCGCCAACCGTGGTGGCAATTACCGGTTTTGCTTTTGCGCCTGCCTCAATAAACACTAGGCCAAATGCTTCTTCTATTGATGGTTGAATAAAAATATCACAGGCCTCTAACCACTGGGGTGCGTTATTAACTTGTCCTAAAAAAGTGACTTTTTCTTTTATTTTTAATTGGCTTACAAGGTCTGCTAAGTACTTTTTTTCATGTTCAGTGCCATTGCCCGCTATATACAAATGTACAGCTTGGCTAGTTTTAATATGTGACAAAGCGGTTAAGGTATCTTGATGGCCTTTTATTTCACCTAAGTGAGCTATGCTGAGCAACATTGATTGATTAGGAGGTATGTTAAGGTCGGTTCTTGCTTTATTTTTTGTCTCGTTTGTCGGTTTTTTTTCAACAACAACACCGCCATGAATGACATGACATTTATTGTTGGGCAGTTTTAAATTTTCGGTTAACAACGACAGCCGGTTATGAGAAACGGCAACATAATGAGAGACAAAAAAGCGAATAAGTGTATTAACGATACTCGGTTGGTATTTAGCCAAGTCTGAACGATGAAAGGTCGCTACTGTTTTTACGCCACAACTGAAACCGGCAATACTGGCGTAAAGTTGGCTAAATTCACAGTGCGCATGAATAAGGTTGATTGCATTATTTTTGAGCAGTTTTCTTATTTGAAAAACTAACGGCCAATTAATCCCTGTTTGTTTGTTTATTACTTGTAAATTAGCGATATTTACCCATGATTCTGGTTTTGAAAAACACACAGGAAAAACAACTATTTTTTGTTCTCTTAGCCCAGCAACTGTATCAGTAAACCTGGTGGTTCTTCCGCCTTTTTCTAAACTTTGAACAACTTCCAGAACCCTTAGGTGGTCAGACATACTGAAATACTTCCTTGATATCAGTGACAAATCTAAATAACTTTAGTCGATCTTTCTTATAACTGCCTTATTATTTACACATTCATTTGAATTAATTCAGCGTTAACTTTAAGTCAGTTTCATGTTAATTAAGCTAAATTCGCGCTTAGCTACGTGTTTTACCTAGAAGTGTGCTAAATAAAGTGAGGGATGATTTTATTTATATCGATTACGCGCTCTAAATGACGCGTAATTCAACAGAATGGACGCAATGAATATCAGATTAACTGACAAACAAAAGGTGATTAAACAATTGGCGTACAGCTATTTTGTGCTTTGTTGTGTGTTTTGCTTATTAGTAACGGCCTTACCTTATTGGCCGACTTATGACCTATTAATTATTCCTAAATATGCGTTGCTGTTTGGCCCTCGTTGGTGGTTATTGGTTTGTATTATGTGCCTCTATTTTTTCTGGCGTTATTTGTCAAAGCGCCTATTGCAATTGTCTCTATTATTGATTCTGTTATCACTGAACTATTTAGACTTTCAATTACCACATATTACTTCCTATTTTTCAGCTTCCGCCTCAACGGTTCAAGAACTATCGGTACTTAGCGCCAATATCGGTGGGGGTGGCTCTGACCGAGAGCTCGATTATATTGGTTTTACTAAAAAGCCTGATATCGTTCTTTTGCAGGAAGCTAGAAGAATAAATACTGCGATATTGTTTACGGATTATCGCTTTAAGCAATGCCTGTCTGGATTATGCATTTTTAGTCAATACCCTTTTGAACGAGTTAACACATTAAACCGAAAATTATTTGAAGGCTGGGGTATTTTCGCTATTTTTTATCAAGTAAACACCCCATTTGGTGTTATTTCGTTAGCCAATGTTCATTTTGAAACACCGCGCTCGGTGCTCATGGGATTAATTTACCGGTATTGGGACGTTGAGTTGGCAAGCACGATAGAAAGTAATCGGCAATTTGAAGCCGAGTTGGTGAGTTTGTGGTCTCAAAATAAACGCCATACCTTAATTGCTGGCGATTTTAATATGCCCCAAAATGAAAATATTTATCAGCGTAATTTTAGCCATTTAAGTAATGCTGTTGACAATAAAGGCTTTGGTTTTAATGCCACTAAATTCACCTCCTGGCACGGGGTAAGAATTGACCATGTTTTATATTCTGATGATTTTACGTTAAAGGCTGTTGAGGTTGTTGATTCTATTAAGGGTGATCATCGGCCGGTATTGGCTATCTTTAACGTTAGTGATATTAAACAAAGTAGTAAGAATAATTTCCCCAAGAGATCGGTTGAGTGGTTGCATTGATCTTGTGTATCCATTCACAGATGAGCGACCACCTAACCTTCTGTTTGGCATGGTTTATCACATAAATAAAACGTCCAGTGGAGACTTGTTTTGTTTTTACCTGTTAGGCTCTCTACAAGTCGTTTCATTTTAAAGGTGGTCACTTGAGGTGTTGTTTGGTTAGCAATTTCATATTTAACATGTACCTTAGCGTAACGCTGGTTTTTATAAACAGAGTAAACTTGCCAACCATTGATGATTGATTGCTCGATTACCTGCCAGCCTTTAGGAATAAAATCATTGTCATAAAAACTTGGTTTACCGTCTAAATCACTGCCGTTAAAATGAAATATATAATGAAGGTTTCCACTCGTGGCAGGCGTTGATTTTATTGTTTCAACGGAAGAATAATAATGAATGTTTGGTTTTATATTGTCTTGATTTTCATTGTCATTTCCCCGTTCAAAAGCTAAGGTATTGTTGACTACGACATCACTGGTTATACCTTGTGATGTTGCTAGTTTTAATGTGGTTGAGGTAATAGTTAATAGGCTAATTAGAGTGAAAAAAGCAATCTTATTTGGTGTTTTTTTTTGTGTGCTAAGTTGCTTCACTTTATCTTCGGGGTTAAATAAATCATTATCTGATAGGTTATTTCCCCAACGAAATAATAAAACCATAAACGGAATATAAAGATACCAACCAAAGGTGTTGTGATCTTCCATTAAGCTACTTTCCATATTAGTATATTGGCCTATTAAAATTAGCGCGGTAATTCTTATCCAATTGGTGAGTAAAGCACCTAAAATTGCGACAATAAAAAACATCAGCGCGCGTTTGGCATCCTTAATATAAAGAAAAATAAATAAAGAACTAATGGCTAAAGACACAATGAGATATCTTAAGCCACTGCAACCATCGGCTATTTCAAAAACACCGGCTGGTATCGTCACAAATTGAGCCTCTACATAAGTTGGCACACCAGTAAAACCCATGATAAAAGTAACAGCGGCTACCGACATATTTTGTAATGTCGGGATGAGTATGCCCCAAAAAGGAAAAATAAAAATTAACACAGCGGCAGGAAATAATATTTGCCAATTGAAGGTGTAAATCATCGGTAGGCTAGCAAGGCACACTAATAAAAATGAAAACCAATAACCAATACTTATTTGTGCATTAGTGGTAATGAAGAGCAAATAACCACAAGCAATTAACAAGAGCGTAAAGGGTAAGGAGACTTTTTCTCTAAACTGAAGTTTGCCCGTTATTGACAGCTGATAATATAAATAAAGCGTAATAAAAGGGATCAAAAATGCGTGGGAATAAGTGCCATCATCAAAGCCATGTCGCCATAAGGTCACTAAAATTGGCACGTTTAACGCCAAAACAAAAACAAAAATGAGTAGCAGGGTTAAAAAATATTTATTGGGGGTACTCAGTGAAAGGCTGTTGTTTATGATCATTAAAAGTCTATTTAATTTTTTTGTAAGTCCATTTAGCGTTAACTTTAGCAACACTAAACTAAAGTTGCCATTTTTTTGTTTTTTTGTCGTATTATTACCTGCTTAGCACCAGTAATAATTTAAACGTTATTTTATAAAGGGTAGGTTTCATTGTCTCCAAAAGCAAAAATATTACCAGTGATTATGGCTGGTGGCTCCGGCTCTCGGCTATGGCCATTATCTCGTCAAAATTTTCCAAAGCAGTTTTTAACCTTGCAGGGTGAACAGTCCATGTTGCAAGATACAATAATGCGCTTGTCGGGCATTGAGCATCAAGCGCCCTTGATCATTTGTAATGAAGCGCATCGTTTTACTGTGGCTGAGCAATGCCGCGCTAAAAAAATAAAAAATAGTGGCATTATTTTAGAGCCTGTAGGAAAAAACACAGCGCCTGCCGTTGCATTAGCTGCACTGCAGGCGATTATAAATAATGAAGATCCTTTGTTATTAGTACTTGCTGCTGATCATGTGATTAAAGATGAACACTCTTTTTGCCAAGCAGTGGAGCAAGCAGCAAGTTTTGCTCAAGCGGGTCAACTGGTGACTTTTGGTATAGTGCCAACCGTGGCTGAAACTGGTTATGGTTATATCAAAGGCGGTAAAAGTGTGTGGGACTTAAGTAATGAGTCTGCTATTGCTTTTGAGGTTAATGAATTTGTTGAGAAGCCTGACATTGATAAGGCAGAGCAATATTTTAATAGTGGTGATTATTATTGGAATAGTGGCATGTTTTTGTTCAAAGCGAGTCAGTATTTAGCCGCATTAAAACACTACCGTCCGGATATTTACTCTGCTTGTCAGCAAGCCATGCTATTGACTTCAACGGATGTAGACTTTATTCGAGTGGACAAGTCATCATTTGAAAATTGCCCTGATGAGTCAATAGATTATGCGCTAATGGAGCCACTTTGTCTTGCAGAGGGTGATAAAAAAGTGGTTGTTGTACCCATAACTTGTGGATGGAGTGATGTGGGAAGTTGGTCAGCGTTGTGGGATATTGAAAAAAAAGATGGCCACAACAATGCTTTTGTTGGTGATGTTATTGCAATAGATACCAGTAATACCTATGTGAATGCACAAAATAAATTAGTGGCGACTATTGGGGTTGACGATCTTGTTGTTGTTGAAACAAAAGATGCAATTTTAGTGTCAAAAAAATCAGCCGTGCAACAAGTTAAACAAGTTGTTGAACAGTTAAAAAACAACCAGCGCACTGAGTGTTTTTTACATCGCGAAGTTTATCGACCTTGGGGAAAGTATGATGCCATTGATCAAGGTGAACACTTTTTAGTCAAGCGTATTTCAGTTAATCCGGGCGCAAAATTATCTGTGCAAATGCATCATCACCGTGCTGAGCATTGGGTTGTAGTTTCAGGCACCGCCAAGGTCACTAATGGTGATAAAACACTTATCTTAAATGAAAACCAATCAACCTATATTCCTATTGGTGCGTTACATTCACTGGAAAACCCCGGAAAAGTGTCATTGGAGTTAATTGAAGTGCAGTCAGGGACTTATTTAAGTGAAGACGATATCGTGAGGTTTGAGGATAGGTATGGCAGGGTTTAAACATATGCAGCCCTTAACCTGTTTTAAAGCTTATGATATTCGCGGTAAGCTAGGTGAAGAATTAAACGTTGAGATTGCCTATCGCATTGGCCGTGCGTTTGTTCAGTTTACTCAGGCTAAAAAAGTAGTAATTGGCGGAGATATTCGTTTAACCAGTGAAGCCTTGAAGTTGGCGCTTGCTAATGGGTTAATCGATGGAGGATGTGACGTTATTGACTTGGGCTTATGCGGCACTGAGCATATTTATTTTGCGACAAGTTATTTACATTGTGACGGGGGTATTGTTGTTACTGCCAGCCATAATCCTATTGATTATAATGGGATGAAGCTAGTGCGTGAAAACTCTAAACCGATTAGTGGTGATACTGGGTTGTATGATATTCAGGCGTTAGCAGAACAAAATGAATTTACCGATATAAACACCCGTGGCAGGCTAACCACTTATAATATCAGTGAGGCATATACTGAACATATGCTGAGCTATGTTGATATTAAAAATTTCAATGTTAGAAAACAGAGGCCTTTAACATTAGTGGTTAATGCAGGTAATGGCACGGCAGGCCCTGCATTGGATGCGATTGAAGCTGCTTTTAATCAGCGTAAGGTGGCGATTGAATTTATTAAAGTACATCATCAAGCGGATGGTAATTTTCCAAACGGCATTCCTAATCCGTTATTAATTGAAAATCGATCTGTAACTCGTGAGGCTGTTATTGCTCATGGCGCGGACATGGGTATTGCGTGGGATGGTGATTTTGATCGCTGCTTTTTGTTTGATGAACAAGGCCAGTTTATTGAAGGCTATTATATTGTTGGTTTACTTGCTGAATTTTTTTTAAACAAACATCCAGGGGCTAAAGTTGTTCATGACCCTCGTTTAACTTGGAATACTATTGATATTGTTGAACAAGCCGGCGGGCAAGCTATTCAAAGTAAAACGGGCCATGCCTTTATTAAAGAACGTATGCGTCTTGAGGATGCTATTTATGGCGGCGAGATGAGTGCACACCATTATTTTCGTGACTTCTTTTATTGTGATAGTGGCATGATCCCCTGGTTGTTAATTGCTGAACTGGTGTGTGTGCGCCAGCAACCACTATCGTTATTAGTAAAAGAGCGCATTGCCTTATTTCCATCGTCAGGTGAGATTAACCATACAATTGCAAATCCTGAAGCAGCAATTGCGCGGGTGTTTGATTATTATCAAGAAGAAGCCTTGGTTATTGATAAAACAGATGGTGTTAGCTTGGCGTTTTTAGATTGGCGTTTTAATTTACGCAGCAGTAATACCGAAACTGTCGTGCGTTTAAATGTTGAGTCTAAAAATAATATAAGTTTAATGAAAGAAAAAACGCAGGAGGTGCTTGAGCTACTTTGTCGATAGATTAGCCCATTATTTTGTTAATAAAAAAGTGGGGCAGGGATTAGACGCTCAGTATATTTATATTGTGAGCTTAGTTTTAACCATTAATGATGAAGTCATTAACATTTTTTTACAAGTTATTGATTTATTAACTACAATGAATTAAGCGATGTGCTGATTGGCCCGAATGAAATGGTTAGATAAGCCAAAACGTGGGTAGAGTGACTCGTTTAGTCACCGTTTATGCTTCCTACTGTGATGACACCTGAAAATACCATTGCTTAACGCTAATGATAAAAGAGAAAGCGCCCAAAAGAGTTGTTGGGTTTTCAATAATAAAAAAACTATTCATTTATAAAGGGATATAAAAAAATGAAATTAGTCAAATTAATTGCTGCCGTCACTATATCAATATTGACGTATGGCTTTGGTGAAACTAAAGCTGCCGATACTCCTCTTACTAAAGTGAAAGAATATAAAGACGCCAACCAAACCTCAAAGGGGGTTGTTGAACTTAAAAATGCGATGCCTTTAGATTATTCTAAAGGCGAAGGCCGCTTTTTATTAGGAGAATTATATTTATCTCAAGGTAGTCCTGCCAATGCGATTAAGGAACTTGAAGAAGCTTTTGATTTAAAATTCACACCAGATAAAGTGATTCCACTGTTAGCAAGAGCCTATATGTTGGTTGAATATAACGATGATATATTAGCGCTAGATGGCCCGGCCAAAACCTTGTCGGTTGAAAGCAAGGTACATTATCTTGCTTATAAAACCTTTGCAGCCATACGTACTCAACAAGTAGCGTTAGCTCAAGAAACTGTCGCCCAAGCGAATAAACTTTCTGCTTCAAGTCTTTATAGCATGCTTGCTTACGCCTATTTACATATTGAAGAAAGGCAAATTGATGAAGCGGGTGCTCTTGTGAGTAAAATGCTCGCCATTAATCCAAAACACCCTGATGTTTTAATGCTGCAAGGACTAATTTTAACGCAAAAAAATAAGCATTTATTAGCGAGTTGGAGTTATAAAAAATATTTAATGACCCAGCCTAATGATACCGATGTTCAATTACGGTTAGCCGGTGCATTATTAAAAGCGAAAGCCTATGAAGATGCAGAAAAATATGCAGATGGGATTTTAAGGGGTATTAGTACCCAACCTTTTGCCAATTACATAAAAGCGATGGTGCGTTATCAGGCGAAAGATTACGCCAAGGCGAGTGAAAGTGCTGAGCTGGCGTTACAAGCCAACTTTAATCAATTTAATCTAAAACTGTTGGCTGGGGTAAGTGCTTTTCAATTAAAAAATTATGAAAAAAGTCATCATCACTTAAGTGCCATTGCCCATTTTTTACCGCCAACGAATATCGCACGACGGATGTTAGCCTTGAGCCAATTAAAACTGGGCTTAATTGATCAAGCGGTATTAAGTCAAAAAAATGCTATAGAGGATATTTTAAAGTTAATGATGAATGACGTTTCAGGCCTAGAGGTGCTGGAAAATGCAATGAAACTTAACCCAAGCTTAATTGAAGTTGAATTAGCCTTTGCTCTCACTGAATTACAATCAGGTGATATGGAGAAAGCGAAAGCGATCGCAGAAACATTGTTGATAAAATATCCTCATAATATAGATATTCACAACCTCATGGCAATGATACATTCCAAAAGAGGTGACTTAGATAATGCTTGGCTGTCGTTACAAAAAAGTTTACAAGTGATGCCAGACAATATTTTTGCTTTAACAGAATCAATAAAAACGCTACATAAACAAGGGAAAAAAGAAGAAGCAAAACGTTTGGCTGAAAGTGTTATACAGACTCACGGTAAAGATGCGCGTGTGCTAAGACTTTATTTTGATTTATACAGAGATGAAGCGACGTTAGCAAAACTTAAAGCGGTATTTATTGAAGACAAAGAAAGTATGGCTATTGCATTAGTTTATGTTGAAGCTTTACTAAAGCTGTCAAAATCTACTAAAGCGATAAATGTGTTGTCTAGATTTGAACCGTCCAACAAAACCGATAAAAAATATTGGCATTTGTTAGTTAGTGCCCAAAAGCAAATTAACACAGTTAATGGTGTGCAGTTAACCTTAGAAAAGTGGCGAAAGGTTAGTCCGGATGACCTTGAACCTTTGGTATTACTGGCTGATATATTTGCCACTAAAAGAGACTACGACAACGCTTTATCTTTGGTCAACAAGGGATTAGAGATACAACAAGGTGATTTGACCTTGCAAATGGTTAAAATGCAATTGCTGTTAAGCAGTGAAAAAATTCAATCAGCCAAAGAGCTATATAAAGAATTATCGACACAAAAAATAAATAAAAATGTAAAGGCGGGTATGCAAGGGCGTATTCTCTTATTAGAAAAGCAATATAAAGCGGCTATAGAACAATTAACGCTATTTTATAAAGCTTACCCAAGTAGCCAAAATGCTATTGATCTTGCGGCGGCATACCAAGGCAATCATCAAGTAACTGTTGCCACCTCAACACTAGCAAACCATTTGTTAACCAACAAAAAAGACGATCGTGCTAGAGCCATTCTGGCCAATTTATATCTTCAGGGTGAAACTGATCGAGCCTTCCAAATCTACCAAGCATTGGTAAAAACACAGCCAGAAAATGTATTATTCAATAATAATTTGGCTTGGCTTTATATGGAAAACGAAGACATTGATAATGCGTTACTGTATTCGGAAAAAGCTTATTTACTCGCACCTAAAAATCCAAAGGTCATAGATACCTATGCTCATAGCTTACTTAAATCAGGGCGAAAATCCTCTGCATTAGAAAAATCAGAAAAAGCGTATGTATTATCAGAAGGCAAGAGTGTTGATATTACCTTGAATTACATTGAAGTACTTATAGCTAATGGCCTTAAGAATAGAGCAAAAGTATTGCTTGTAAACACTAACACGGGTTCGGAAACACAAAAGCAGAAAAAACAGCAGTTGCAGAGGATGTTGTAGTCATTTTATTCATGGTTTTTTTTATTGAATAAAAGCCTGAGCTACTTTAGATATTATTGTGGCTGATAGCCAACGAGCATAAAAGTGAAGTCAGAAAACTGTCAAAATACAGATTCTTAAGGTGAGAACCAAAAAGCAAAATTTCACCCAATATGAAATAAAAGGAATTAACATGGCCTACCCCACAGTGAAGTGCATTAAATTAGCATCGATAGTATTTATTGCTACCGTATTATCTGCTTGTTCAGAACCAAAAACAGCGCAAGAATTTTCAAACGAAGCCCAACAGTTGGTTAATAATAAAAAATATCAACAAGCAATTATTTATTTAAAAAAGGCAATAAGGTTAGAGCCGGAAGAGTTTAAGTCTCGTATAGCACTGGGAAAACTCTATTTAAAAATTGGTAGTTATTTGAATGCAGAAAAAGAGTTTGGAAAAGCGACTGAATTAGGAGCTGAGTTTAATGAGGTTTCAAGCATGTTAGCTCAAATATACTCAAGGCAAAATTATAAAAATAAATCTTATGATTTAGTTAACAAGGGAACGTCATTATCGGACCAAGAATATACCACCTTGCTATTGTATGCGGGGATCACGGCAATTAATTATAATGACAAAGGTAGGGCGAATGATTATTTAGAACAAGCCCTAGTTTTTAAAGAAAATTTAGCACAAGTGAAACTGGTGAAAGCCTATTATAATTATTCTTTGAAAAAGTACGATTTAGGTTTAGATGCAGTAAACGCTTTAAAAAAGCAAAGTGAATTTTATATTGAATCAGTGCTAGTTCAAGGTCATTTGTTTTTTGCTAAAGGAGATTACGTTAAGGCTGTTGAAAAATTTAAAGAATATAACACTGAAGTACCTCAAGATTTTCAAGTTTTGTTATTTATCACTAACAGTTTAATGTTGAATCGCAGTTTTGATGAAGCTGATAAATATATAGATGTATATTTAGCTGGGGGTATGGTGTCTGATACCGGCTACTTTTATAAATCGAAATTGGAATACAGTAAAGGAAATTTTGTTCAATCTCAAAATTTAGCGGAGAAAGCCATTCAAGTAAATGATGGATTAATTTCTGCTCGCGCAGTGGCAGGGTTAAGCGCATTTCATTTGGAAAAATATGAACAATCCTATGTTCATTTAAAAGTATTGGAGAAATATTTACCGCCAACTAACCCAATAAAAAAAATATTTGCGTTAACAAAGTTAAAGCTTGGAAAAATGGATGAGCCTGATGACTTTTCAGCAATGGAACTTAATGAAAATCAACTAATTGCTAATGCCAGCTATGAGCTTATTAAATTAGGAGACTTCAAAGAGGCTGCAAACCTTCTAAATAAAATAGGTGATTTAGACGGTAGTACCTCTGAAGAATTACTTGAGATGGGTTATTTAAAACTTTCAATTGCAGATAAAAAAGGTTTTTCTTATTTAGAAAAAGCCGTTGAAGAAGATCCCACTTCGCAGGAAGCTCGTAAGGTTTTATCAATGGCCTATTATAAAACAGGTAAAATTGAACAGGCTTTAGCTGCAGTAAAACAATGGCAAATGGATTTTCCTGAAAACATTAATACTTATAACCTTATGGCAAAAATTCACATAGAAAAGAAAAATTTTAAGGCAGCAGAAGCCCAGCTGTATAAATCAATGGAAATAGAGCCTGGAAATATATATGCACATTTATATTTTGCCAACAAAGATAATAATAATAATATGCTGGTTGATGCCCTACGGAGAGTCAACTCTATTTTAACTGACTCACCTGACAATGTTTTTGCACTTAGTTTGTTATTTGAAATTGCTGTAAAGCAAAATAATACTGTTGATGCTTTATCAATAATTGAAGAGGCTTATTTAAATAATAAGAGTAATCATGCTTTTAAATTTTTCTTTGCTGGAATTCTTTTTCGAAATAATAATTATGATAAATGTATCGAAATTTTGAATAGCTGGGAAGTTGAAAAGGTTATTTTACCACGAGGCTATTTTGTGTTTTTGGTTGGTAGTTACTCTAATCTTAAGCAATATAATGAAGCTTTAAAAGTGAACTCTATTTGGCTTGAACAATTCCCTAAAGATAATATCGCTTGGATGAGTAAATTAAATACGTTAGGTAAGCTTAATGATTTACCTCAAGCACTAAGCACTGTCGAAACCATGATATCTGAATTCCCTAATATGCCCAAATTAAAGATATTATTACCATACTATCAAATTTTAAATAAGCAATTTGCATTGGCAAAAGTTAATATGGCCAAGCTTGATGAGAGTCAATTTGAACAGAGTTTTGTTCAAGGGTTAAATGGGATACTACTATTTTCTGAAGCTAAATACGAAAATGCGTTACCCAAATTAAAACAACAATACGAGGCATTACCAAGTTATCGTAATGCTAGGTTTGTGTATGTATCTTTGCAGAAACTGAATCAAAAGAGTGAAGCTATGAGTTTTGTTGAAACGCATTTGATGAAATTCCCAGACGACATAGTAACAAAAGGACTTTACGCGCAAAGTTTATTAGATGTTGACCTTAAAAAAGCGCAAAAAATTTATCAAGAATTGCTAGACAGTTATCCTAGTAATATCGTTTTTTTAAATAATATATCTTGGGTTGAGTATTCTCTGAATAATTTTACTACAGCACTTAAATATGCAAAAAAAGCAAATGAGTTATCACCTAACCAGGCATCTATACTTGATACCCTTGCCATGGCTTATTTTAAGGTGGGAAAGATTGAACAGGCTAAAATGGCTTCGTCTGAAGCGATTAGTTTAGCCCCAGAAGATGAAGAATTAAGTCAAAATTTTAAACTGATTAACGCGAATGATTAATTAATGTCAGGCTTTTTTACGAAAAATGTTATTGACTCTCTTGTTTGTAAATATATTGTCGTTATTTTGTTGATATTTATGCACTTATTTTTTTTGGCTTGTTAATTGCTGTATTAGTATTGGATATATCTTTAATTAACCCAAAAAAAGGAATTTTTATGAAAAACTTAGTTTTATTTTCTACTGCTTTGTTATTAAGTACTTCTGCTTTTAACGCTTCAGCAACCACATTTAAGTTCGATCCAGATCAAGATACAACTTTTATTGATGTTGATGTTTTGACTACTGATTTGTTTCCCAATGATCCAATTTTGTTAACGCAGGATTTTGGTGCTGATAATTTACTTAACAATGGAGATACTTTTTCAGAAAGCTTTACTTATAACCGAACTTCATCAACCGGGGATCCAGATTTGATATTCCCAAATCCACCTAATGGGCTAGACTTTGCTTTAACTTTAACCGGTGCGATTGGAAACGTTGTATATAGTGCAGGTGTTCCTGATTTAAATAATCTTCCGAATCTCGGAGCTGCTTTAGACGGCACTTCATTTGATACCCTATTTAATACCTCTGCAGTAGACGCTTCGGTTGCCATGACAGTTTCTTACAACCTAACCGTCATTGGTGAATTTGATGTGGTTGCACAAACCGCTTCCCCGAATGTTAGCCTTGATGGTACAACGCAAAATTCGGCTTTTATTTTTGATTTCAAATTTGATCAGGCATGGGCAGCTGCAAATTCAGCATTGATTGATAGTGTTTGGAAAAATCAGAACGGGACCTCTATTGATATAACTAGTTTCGTTCTTGAGGGGAAAGGCTCTGCTGGTCCTAATGGAACACTTGTCAGTCTTGATCCAAATGGAGGTTCAAATGGTAATATAGTATTGGAAGTGGCCGATAATGGTGCGGCGTTTACAGCCAAAGTTCCAGAACCCACTTCTCTTGCTATTTTAGGCTTAGGGTTGCTAGGCTTAGCAGGAGCGCGTCGCAGAGCTTAGTTTAATATAACTAATTAGTATATTTACGTTAAAAGACTAACCAGGCTCTGGTTAGTCTTTTTTATTAGTAATAGTTGATAGGTAAAGTAAATGAATAAATGGCTAATAGTAAGTGAAGAGTACTTTGAATAATGAAACTTTATAGATTAATTGATCTCCATGTCATGATTACGCTAACTCTCTATTTTTTGATTATTAACTCTTTTAGAGGTTTGCGAATTGAACGAGACACAGGTCTTTCTCCTCGACCCATTCGCCCAAGGAATACCACAAGATTAGACTCGGGCAGTAATTCCTCAAACATTGCTTTCCCTTTCTCTGCATTCTTAATTACACTTGTCGACGTCGTGAATTCAATGTTTTTCGAAATATATTTAGAGAATATAACCGGAGTTTGTTCCGGTTGAAATCCTATCCCTAATTTTGCACTAGTTAACCAGAACTTTTGAACAGCCCGTCCTGCAGCAATATACTCTTCGGTTGTGTTAACTGGTGAATGAGCGGAGATTGCAAAGTGAGCACAGCTTTTAATACTAGGGATAAAATCTAGTTGGATACGAGGTAATATGGTTCCGGCTAGAAAGTTATTAGCAAATTTAACTCTTGTCCAGCTTTTGAACATCCACTGCATCAATCTAGCTGTTATCCAATCGACCCCTAAGGCCTGTTCAGGGATTTTTGTTTCACTAAACTGGGCTTTCCATTCTATAATTTCTTTGTGTACTTGAAAGGCTTCCTCCATGGTTAGGCGCGTTTTTGCATTACAAAAATTTAGTTTAGCCATAGCCAATTTTTCATTAAAACTTTCAAACCATTGAACAGAAAAACCATGGGGCAAACTTTGTTCTAATTCATTTTTTTCTGTATTGGTTAATTGGCGAGTACCCATGGCTCTGCGTTGAACGGCTCGGATTTTTATAAAGGGTAGGAGTGGACTTTCTTTAGTTTCTTCATTTTCAACAAGGCTGACAGAAAATTTGGGGAGCTTAGGAACACTTAGATCGGACTCTACTTGTGTTAATAAAGAAAATTTACTGGCTGCAATATCAATTGTTTCTAATAAAACCCCATGTGCTAAATGACTGGAATGCCCATCAAGGTCATATACAACGTGATCACTAGTATCGTTTGCATGAATAATAAAAGAGCGATCACTGGTCAGTTCAAAGCGCCAACATTGTGTATTGTCACCGCTAGGTGCCCAGCGGGCATAATCTAATATTTGTTCAATAATAGTCAGCTCTTTGGCGGGTTCAATGGATGAGGAGAATTTTTGTGATAAGAACACTTTTTTGCCTCTATTAAAAGCTAACTTTTGGATTGGATTTTTATAGCCCCCTGGGCGCCAAGTTTTTTTATATTGATTTGTATACGGATCAAAATGCAGTCCCCAAGGCACATTGATAACTTTTCCTCGTTTCAGAAAAATTTTAGCCACTTGAGCGGCGGTTACACCCGCAGCTAATTGGCAGCCGACAATGGTTGAGGGGCCTTTTTTATTTGCCAAATCGAGTTTACTTGGGTCAACAAGGTAGGATTTTTGTAATGCCGCGGGTGTTAAACCAAGAAAAAATTTAAGATATTGTTCATCTTCACTGAAGCCGTCTAAACCAAAATATTGTTCAAATGTCATTTTTCCAGGTAGAAAGTTTAAATAAGCTGTTCCCAGACCTATTGGTGCTGCAGTTGTTGCGGGTATTGATTTTTCTGCACACAATTTAAAAACAAGCCTGCGAGCTTCAATAGCAAAAAAATCAAGCGAGTCAACATAACAGTCAACATTTTCTAGAAAATCAGCTGTGTTTTCGGCGTTTATTCCTTCTGGGAATAAGGTTATGTCTATATCGGGATTGATTGCTTTGGCCATATCGACCATGGTAGCTAACTTATTTTTATCGTAGCTATTAACATTCGCACCTGTTTGGCGGTTGGTGTTTTCACAGGAAAATTTATCAAAGTCAGAGAGGTTAAACTTAGTTATCCCTAAACGCACTAAAGTGATTAAATGGCTACCCCCCACTCCACCCAAACCTGCAATCGCTACACGTTTACTTCTTAATATCTGCTGCTCTTCTTCTGTAAACCATCCAATATTGCGAGAAAAAGCAAGATGATAATCAAACGCATGGTTCATAGTGATATTTCCATTATTTGTCCACTGGATTAGTATAAGGAATGAATGATATTTGTTCGCATATATCACCATGTATTATCGTATAAAGGGCTTTTAATTCATCAGTTAAGTGTGAACTAAATCCTTCTTTTTCAAGATAAAACATAGCACGTTGTCCATGGTATTCCATTGGAACGCCAGCTTGCAAAAAAGGCAGACCAAAACGGATTAAACGCTTATTTAAACGAGGCTCCATCATGACAAATAACCCTACATGATTACACATAGTCGCTAGCGATAAACCAGCTAAATAAAGGCCGATGGCAATATTGGGAAAATTTCTTCGTTCAGCTTCTGAGTAGACAGTTTTAGGATCAGTGATGTTAATGATAAAAGGTGTGTTTTGTTCTTTTGTTCGTCGTCTAAAAGAGTCTAATACCGCCAGACGGGATATTTCACCAAAACTGCCACGTTTTAGGATTGTTGAGTCAATTATTTCAGGCTGGGCAGAGTGTAAACAGTTTTTTTCAAACGCTAATTGAAAGTTAGGGTGCCTGACGGGAGGAATAACCAATCTAATACACCCCGCAAAGGTTTTGGTGCGGCGATGCTCTAATAAGCAATGATAAGAGTAGTCATCGTAGTCATCGGTTTCCAGTTCAATCTTATTTTCTGGCTCCCAGCCCAGTTCAGTACTATAAACACTGTATCGAATTTTAAAGGCGGCCTGTCGCAGTTTTTTAGTATCAGCAAATCTTATTTTGAAATATTGATTGAAATTTTTGGCTATTGAATACTCATCCATGATTGAGCCCATTATTTCCAAAAGGGTGGAGGGGGATATTTACTATTATAGACGTGAATATAAAATAAAAGTAATTAACTTTTTAGCCTCTAGCCTCTAGCCTCTAGTCTTTAATGGAATAATTTCCATAGCGGTACGATAACCAATATCATATAAATTTTTTTTCTGCTCACTGCTCATTGCAAAGTCAACCGCTGAACAATCACCGGTATTAATAATAATGGTATTATGCCAAAACGCTTCGTTGATATATTCACGAGAAATTGTGGTCATGAAGGTTCTGATAAGCAATGTTATGTAATTAAGAATAGGGAATAAGCCTGTAACACTTAACTCATCATAGGCGTGCTCACCTCTAAGTCTAAAGCACAACACGGGAGTGCGTTTATGATCCCAGTCTTGATGTAGTGCTTCTTCAGCAAGAATGCTGCCATCAACCATAATGCGCTTTCCAAAAGTTTTAAAGCTAAAGACAAGTGGGATTGACATTGAATAACGTACCGCTTGAGACACTTTCATATGTGGGGTATTTTCACGGTCAAACACCACAGGTTTTCCTTTGGTGACATCGGCGGCGACGATGTGGAGATTTTTATCTAACTCACTGAATGTTTTTCCTTTAAGATGTTTGTCTACCCAAGATTCAAAAACATCACCAGAACTTAAACCGCCGTGTCGGATTAATTTCACCAGGGAAAACCCTCTAAATTGTTTGTAATTAGTATGTAGTGCTATTTTTCTTATTTCACTATGTGTTAAGCCCGAGGCATATAAACTGGCAATGATACTACCCCCTGACACACCCACTAAATGTTCAAAAGTTATATCAAGCTCGCTTAGCGCTTTTAATACACCTAAATGCGCTGGTAATCGAGTGCCACCACCAGCAAATATAGGGATTATTTTCATTGCCGCCGTACCTCCAATAATTTGTTTGCATTAAATAAATGGGTGATTAGTCAACAACTAAACACGAGTGAGGGTTACTTCTAAGTATGGACAAAAAAAACAGTATTTGCGAAATAGATATTCCCTCAAATTACGTTAAACTAAAATGGTTCGGTATTTAAATGCAATGGATATTTAAATAGTATTAACTAAAAATAAAAGGTAAAGGACATGACAATTGCACAGGGATTTCTATTAATCATATTAACGGTATTAATAGGTGAAGCAAAAGCGGAGCTGGGCGATGTCATCGCAAAAGTAAAACCATCCATAGTGGGTATTGGGATTCATACACCTACGGGTAGACCGCAGAATACGTTAAGAGGCACCGGATTCGTTATTACTAATGGTCTCCATATAGTGACTAATAATCACGTTTTGCCTCAATATTTAGAGCCTGAACTATTACAGGAAATGGCGGTATTTATTGGCACAGGTAAAAATGCTGTGGTGAGAAAAGCGACGATTGTTGCCCGTGATGATTATCATGACTTGGCTATTTTGAAAATTACTGGTACGCCACTACCCGCTTTAAAATTGGCAAGCAGTGAATATCAGCGAGAGGGCAGTTATATTGCTTTTACCGGGTTTCCTATTGGCGCTATTCTAGGGTTATACCCGGTTACCCATCGAGGTATTATTGCAAGTCTGACCCCTGTTATTATTCCGGCGGTCAGCTCAGAGCAAATTAGTCTCAAGATGTTAAAAAACATGCGTAGTCCTTATATGGTTTACCAACTTGACGCAACGGCTTACCCTGGCAATAGTGGTAGTGCTATGTATTATATAAAAACTGGTGAAGTGTTGGGTATTATCAATAAGGTGTTTGTTCAAGAAAGTAAAGAGGCGGTAATAAGTAAACCAAGTGGTATTACTTATGCTATACCGGTCAAGCATTTACATGAATTAATGGCTAAAAATAAGCTTTAACAGTTTATATTGTTAATCGTGTTATTCTGTAGCCTTTACTGTGGCAGTTTTTAGGCTTGTCTCAATATAAAAGTCAGATAAAGGCACTAAAACAATATTTTGTGCTTTTAGCATTGGAATAAGGCGAGTTAAATTTTTAACCGTTTCTGGGTGAGGGTGAGCAATGGCAATCGCAAAACCATTAGTGTGAGCTTGAGCGATTAATTCACTAAATTGCTGCTCAATATAGCCATCATTTAGTTCGTTATCTAAAAATACATGCCTTTTATGTACTGGAACGCCAGAGTCTATCGCCGCTTGTTCCGCTTGAGAGTCTCTAATAGTTTGACTGTCTAAAAAAAATAAGCCTTTCTCTTTGAGAAAATTCATTGTCCAAGTCATCGGTTGATACAAGGCCGTTAATCGACTACCCATATGGTTATTGATACCGATGGCAAAAGGGATTTCTTCCAATGACGCGGTTAAACTTTGGTAGATACTTTGTTTTGACATTTTGGATGTTAACGCTCCAGGACCTAAACGCTTACCATTAAGTGACTCCATTGGAATATGTAAAAGTACATCGTTGTTTTGTTTGTTTGCTTTAAGGGCTAATTTTTTCCCATGAGGGGTATGAGGTAAGATTGAATAGGTAACATTACCGGGTAAGTCGAGTGCTTTTTCATCACTGTGGCGATAACCAATATCGTCAATAACAATAGCGACACGCGCTTGTTTTGCTAAGGTTGAATAAGAAAAAGATAAAATAAAGCTAAGAAAAATAAGTTTCAAGATATTAATCACAGAGATACACTACTTATTGTTTTTTTATGTCAATGACATTAGCAGTTCATTAACAAAAAATCGACGCTAATCTTCACGCAGTTGATTTAAAAGTTTTATTTTGTACACCACAGCTTTGGATCTACTGTTTTACCACGATAACGAATTTCAAAATATAGACCAGGACGATTTTGACCACCACTTTGACCAATTAATGCGATAGATTCACCACTTTCTACTCGCTCACCCACATTTTTTAATAAGGTTTGGTTATGAGCATATAAACTCATATAACCATCGCCATGATCGATAACTGTGACTAGGCCGTAGCCTTTTAACCAGTCAGCAAATAATACGGTTCCGTTATGAATCGTTTCTACTTGACGCCCAAGTGGGGCTGTCATTAGCACACCTTTCCATTTGAGATAGCCTTGTTTTTGGCTCCCGTAACGACGAACAAGGTTACCTTTAACGGGCCATTTTAATTTTTTCTTTAATTTACTTAAACCACTCAGGTTAATTTGTGGCTTGATTAATGATGAGACTTGTTGAAGCGCTGAAACAAGATTGTCTTCCTCAGCTTGAAGCTTAGCTAGCTGTTGATGAGAACTTAATAATTCTTTATTTAAAGAGGCTAATGTACTTGCGCGCCCAGCTTTACTTTGTTGAAGTGTTAATTTTTGTTGGCTTTGTTGCCCTTTTAACTGTCTTAATTTGGCTACTTTGTCTTGATGTTCAGTGGTGACTTTAAGTAACTGACTGAGGGTGACTTGAAATTGCTTTATTTCTTTAATTTTTGCCGTATTTAAATAGTTATAATAGGTGAGTGTTCTTTGCACTTTTGCCGGATTTTCTTGATTCAGTATCAGTTTAATATAATCATGGTTACCGGCACTATAGGCTGTTCTAAGTTGTTGCGCTAATAATTTTTCTTGGTGCTGTTTTTGGACGATTAATACGCGTTCTTTTTTTTCTAATTCAGCTATTGTATGCTTTGTTTTTTTAAGCAATATTCTACTGTTGTTGATGGCTTTAGCGGTTTTACCGATGGCGATATCATCCGCCTTTAACTTTGACTGCAAGGTGCTTCGGTCTTGATTAAATTGGCTTATTGTGTTTTTTTGCTTTTTTATCGCTTGTTGAACTGAGGATAATTGTTTATCGGTTACTTTTTTATCTGTGGGTGCAGCTGTTGCCAAAGTTGAATAAGTAAGGGGACTGACAACACTAAAAACTATGCAGAATAAGCTACATAGTTTTACCCGAGTAAAAGAGACGTTATTAATAATAAGTTAATCGGTTAACTGCATAAGTACCGAGCCAGTCATCTCTGGCGGCTGCTCTATAGCCATCAATTTTAATACGGTTGGCGATATATCACTTAACGTGCCGCTACTAGCCGCGATGGCCTCTCTACCAACATAAATTAATGGCACAGGTTCACAAGTGTGGGCAGTGTGGGCTTGCCCTGACTCATTATTAACCATTTGTTCAGCATTACCGTGATCGGCGGTAATTAAACATTCTCCACCCGTTTTTTCTAATGCAGCAACGACTCGACCCATAGCAGTATCTACGGCTTGGCAGGCCTTAACTGCAGCATCAAAATTACCTGTATGACCTACCATGTCGCCATTGGGATAATTACAAACAATAAAATCATAATCGCCACTCTCAATAGCAGCAACTAATTTATCTGTTAATATTTCTGAATTCATTTCAGGTTGCAAATCATAAGTGGCCACTTTAGGTGAGGGCACTAATATCCGCTCTTCACCAATAAAGGTATCTTCTTTACCGCCACTGAAGAAGAAAGTCACGTGAGCGTATTTTTCTGTTTCAGAAATACGAAGTTGTGTTTTATTGTGTTTTTCTAACCATTGACCTAGGACGTTTTCTAATCTGTTAGATGAGAATGCACAATTTGCGTCAATGTCAGCAGCGTATTCAGTCAACATAACAAAGTCGCTAAGTACAGGGACTTTTTTGCGTTCAAAGTCGTTAAAGTTTTTATCGGTGAAACAGCGGGTAATTTGGCGTGCACGGTCGGCTCTGAAATTCATAAAGATCATCGCATCGCCGTCGTTTACCTCAATGGTATTACCTTGAGAGTCTACAATAGCGCTGGCACTAACAAACTCGTCATTTTCACCTCGGTGGTAAGCACTTGCTAGTGCTTCTACGGCATTTTTATATTGATGTTCCGCTTGGCCAGAAACCATTAAGTTATAGGCAGTTTCAACTCTGTCCCAACGCTGATCTCTGTCCATAGCATAATAACGACCGACTATTGAGGCTATTTGCCCTGAGTTATCTTGCCCTGAAAAAAGCTCATTAAAGGTGTCTTCAACTTTAATTATTGAAGATTCTGCACTGCGAGGAGGCGTGTCTCTACCATCTAAAAAAGCATGTAAGTAAACTTTTGTAGCACCACGCGCCTTAGCTAACTCTATCATCGCGATTAGATGGTCTTCGTGGCTATGAACTCCACCAGGAGATAATAAACCAAAAATATGTACGGCGTTATTATTAGCGTTTGCTTTATCTACGGCACGAGAAAGGGCAGGATTAGTTATAAACTCACCATCATCAATTGCTTTGGTGATGCGAGTGAAGTCTTGATAAACCACACGACCAGCACCTAGATTAACATGCCCCACTTCTGAGTTACCCATTTGTCCTTCAGGTAAACCTACCGCCATACCTGAAGTGCCAATGAGCATGTTTGGGTAATTAGCTTTGAGGTTGTCGAGCACTGGGGTTTTAGCATGAAAAATAGCATTTGACTCACTGTCTTCTCTGTATCCCCAACCATCTAATATTATCAGCACCATCGACTTCTTGTTTGGCATTACCTTTTCCTTTAACGCTTAGAGAAATTTCTATATTAAGCATTGTACACTGAGGTTTATAATAATCACAATGCTCTAAAAGGCTAAACTAGCCTGTTTGAACAATGTCTTATTACAAAGCAAACTTCAAATAATACCGTATAGTTACCAACCTGTATTTATCTAGAACTAGCAGGTATACTGTGCCAGTTTTTAAATTAACTTTATTAGAGAATACCCAATCTTATGGAACAATTAATTACCTTTGCGAATAATCATCCAATGTTAAGTGCGGCATGGGCTGCCATTGTTTTGATGATTGTCGTTATTAGCATCAGAATAAAATTATCACCGATTAAACAAATAAGCCCACAAGAATTAACTTTTTTAGTTAATAAAAATGAGGGGTTAGTGATAGATATTCGTGCTGAAAAAGACTTTAAAGTTAGTCATATTCTTGACTCAGTTCACTTTGCCACGGATAAAGCCACTAATAATGACTTTGCAAGTCTTGAAAAACATAAAGACAAACCCATTATTGTTGTATGCACGGCAGGAATAACAGCATCAAAAGTAGCCAATCAATTATTAAAAGCGGGCTTTAGCCAAGTTAATTTGCTTAAAGGTGGCATGAATGCATGGTCAGCTGCAGGGTTACCAACCGCGAAAAGCAAGAAATAAAGAGAGTGAGTGTTATATGCCAGTAGTAGAAGTATACAGTAAAAGTTATTGCCCTTTTTGTGTCAAAGCAAAAGCATTGTTAGATCAAAAGTCGGTGGCTTATCAAGAAATTAAAATTGATGAAAACCCAGCATTACGTCCTCAAATGATTGAGCGAAGCAACGGTAGTACAACTGTTCCGCAAATATTCATTAATGATATGCACGTTGGTGGTTGTGATGAGTTATATGCACTGCACTACAAAGAGCAACTTGATCTTTTACTTGTACCTAGCCGTTAAAATATATTTGCACCACATAACAATTAAAATTATAAATAGGAATGATCCAAATGTCTGATGAAAATCAAATCACCGAAGCAACCAATGAACAACAAGCAGAACCACAATTTGCTATACAGCGTATTTATACCAAAGACGTCTCTTTTGAAACACCTAATTCGCCAGCTATTTTTCAAAAAGATTGGCAACCTGAAATTAAATTAGACCTAGATACCCGTTCTAACAAACTTGCTGATAATACTTATGAAGTTGTACTAGCGGTAACAGTTACTGCAACTGTTGATGGTTTGACTGCCTTTTTAGCTGAAGTACAACAGGCCGGTATTTTTACTATTGGTAACATACCAGAAGCTGCATTAGCTCATACTATTGGCTCTTTTTGCCCAACTACATTATTTCCTTATGCTCGTGAGTCAGTCGCTAATCTAGTTAATCGTGGTTCATTTCCACAATTTAATCTAGCACCGGTAAACTTTGAAGCACTATTTGCCTCTTATCTTAAGCAACGTGCCGAAGATGCTGCAGCTGCCCCAGCCCCAGCCATTAATGAAACTCATTAGTATTGAGTAAGTCTATGAGCAGTGTTGATAAAAGTATAGTGGTACTTGGTGCCGGTTCTTATGGCACTGCTTTAGCTATTTGTTTGGCAAGAAATGGTCATAAAACAGTATTATGGGGACGAGATAGTCATCATATTGCTGAAATGGCAATGTGCCGTGGCAATGAAAAATATCTACCAGGCAGTCATTTTCCTGAAAACTTAGTGCTTGAAGCCAACCTAAAACAAGCGGTTCAATCCAGTACTAATATTTTGGTGGTTGTACCGAGTTATGCCTTTGGCGACATACTTAATCAAATGAAACCTCATTTATTACCAGATGCAAAAGTTGCTTGGGCAACAAAAGGGTTAGATCCTGACTCAGGCGATTTATTACATATTGTCGCCCGTAAAGTTTTAGGTGACGATATTTCATTAGCGGTTTTATCAGGCCCTACCTTTGCCAAGGAAATGGCAGCAGGTTTACCTACAGCTATTTCACTTTCTTCAACCGATGATGAATTTGTTCAAGAAATGTCAGATCTATTGCATTGTAAAAAGAATTTTAGGGTTTACAGTAATAATGATTTTATTGGCGTTCAACTCGGTGGCGCGGTTAAAAATGTAATTGCTATTGCTGCGGGGATGGCTGATGGGATTGGTTTTGGTGCAAATGCACGAACAGCCTTGATTACTCGCGGGCTTGCTGAAATGACTCGTCTTGGTTTAACGCTCAAAGCAGAGCCTGCAACATTTATGGGTATGGCCGGGCTGGGCGATCTTGTTTTAACGTGTACTGATAATCAATCACGTAATCGTCGATTCGGTCTTGCTTTAGGTCATGGTGATAGTGTTGAGAAGGCTATGGTCGATATTGGGCAAGTTGTTGAGGGTTATCGTAATACCAAGGAAGTTTATATGCTAGCCCAGCGCATGGGAGTTGAAATGCCTATTGTTGAGCAGGTATACCAAGTCCTTTATTGTGATAAAGATGCAAGAGTAGCTGCTGGTGACTTACTTTCTCGTGAACGTAAGTATGAATAGTGTATAGTCATAATTTATCATTATAGTGTGAATTAATTGGTGGGATATGTCTTTGAAACTATCCCCGTCACACCGCTTTAAACCTTAAACTGCGTTACTAAAGTTTAGTTGGCGCCATGCTTCATAGACTATAACTGATACTGCGTTTGATAGGTTCATGCTTCTGCTGTCTTTAAGCATTGGGATTCTGATTTTATTTTGGTCAGGTATTTGTTGACGCACCTCTTCCGGTAAACCCTGGGTTTCAGAGCCAAATAACAAATAATCTCCTTCAGTGAAACAAACATCACCATAGAAGTTTGATGTTTTAGTCGTAATGGCTAAAATTCGTTTTGGCTGCTGACTCTTTACAAAATCAGGGAAGTTTTTATGACGAATCACCGCGGTAAATTCGTGGTAATCAAGTCCAGCGCGACGTAATTTTTTATCATCAAAGTCAAAGCCTAAAGGCTCTATTAAATGTAATCTAAAACCTGAATTAGCACATAAGCGAATAATATTGCCAGTATTGGGCGGTATTTGAGGTTGAAAAAGTACGACATCTAACATAACAAGTCACAGATGATAAAAAGTAGTGGTATTATACCTACAATCTGACGAACAAATAATAAAAACTGAATATGAAAAGGGATCTAAATGGGAGATAGCATCAAATCAGCTGACAATTATGCTTATTGGGTTCGTTTCGCCGCGGTTGCTTCAACTAGTGTGGCTTTGTTATTAGTAGTAATTAAACTATATGCCTGGTTAGTGACTGACTCTAGTGCAATGCTGGCGTCAACTACCGACTCTATGCTTGATTTATTTGCTTCATTAATGAATGTGATTATTTTGAAATTTGCTTTAGCACCAGCGGATGATGAACATAAATTTGGTCACGGTAAAGCAGAGAGTTTAGCGGGTTTAATACAGGCGGCTTTTGTTTTAGGTTCAGCTTCGCTGCTGTTATTCCATGGTGTTGATCGGATAATAAAGCCACAACCTATTGTGCAATCTGAAGTGGGAATTTGGGTCACGATTTTAGCCATTGTGCTCACTTTGGCTTTAGTTATATTTCAACGTTATGTGATTAAGAAAACGGGGTCTGTTGTTATTAGTGCTGACGCATTACATTATCAGTCAGATTTACTACTCAATCTTGGTGTTTTGGCGGCAATTATTTTAAGCCAAGGTTATTGGCTTCAAGCTGATGGGGTATTTACTATTTTAGTCGGTTTGTTTTTAATTTTTGGTGCTGGAAAAATTATTTGGGTCAGTGTTCATCATTTAATGGATCATGAGTTATCAGAGCCAGAGTTGTTGCAAATAAAAGAGATTATTCTACAGCATGATCAAGCACTAGGTTTACACGAACTCCGAACTCGCCAGGCAGGTCAACATCGTTTTATCCAATTTCATTTAGAGCTTGATGATAATTTATCATTATTAGAAGCTCATAGTATTGGTGAATGTATAGAGGAGCAAATCACTCAAGCACTAGCGCCTTGCGAAGTTTTTATTCATCATGACCCAACATCAGTTGTAAAAACTGAGTTAGTCACTAATGACGTAGCGAGTTAGTTTTCTTCAAACCAGGTTATAACATGCTCAAGCGCTTGGTCTCGATATTGGTCAGACTCAAAAAACAGTTCATGTCGGGCATTGTTAATAACAATGGGCTGACCATTTGGGCATGATTTAGGGTGTTGTTTATGGAGTTGTTGGCAAAAAGCCTCTTGGGCCTCATTATCAACAACACTGTCCGCACCTGCTTGCAATACCAAGACGGGTGTTGTTAGTCGACTCATATTTTCAAAAAGAATATTTTCGGCTTTTAACGCTTCAGCTAACCAATGCAGGGTAACCCCACCTAGCTGTATTTCCGGTGTTGAATGGTAGAGTTGTGTAAATTGTTGATAACGTATTTGCGATTGCATTAATCGGTTATTGTTAAAGCTTTTTAATTGATAGGCATCACTTTTACTATCACTTTGTCCTAAAAAATACCAAGCATCATTAGATAGCCACTGATTTAATTGCTCGCCAGTATAAATTAGCACTTTACCTAGCCACTTGGGAATTCCAGCACCATTAATAGCTATCATAGGAGAAGACAATACGGCTGCTTGAATTACCTCAGGGTGTTTTTGAAGGTAACGAGCTGAAATTATACCGCCCATGGAATGTGCCAATAAATAGGGTTTTTCACGGCAATGTATACTAACAATTTGCTTAATAAATAGATGTAAATCTATGCTGTAATCTTCAAATGAATCAACGTAACCTTTATGAGTATTCGTTAATAGCCGTTCTGATATTCCTTGACCACGGTGATCAATAATAAATATGTCATAACCTTGTTGGTATAAATCAAAAGTGAGTTCTTGGTATTTTAAATAACCTTCTGACCTCCCTGGAACAATAACCAAACATTTGCGTTTCTCACTGCGACTATTTATATTAGTATCTGTATTTATTGAGCTTTGAACAAATACCGCATAGTTAACGCGGGTATTATCAACACCGCGAAAGTAGTCAAAAGTACCTTGCTGCCATAAAGTATTTATTTCATTACTAAGGCGAGACGGTAGCTGTTGCTCTGTGGTAAATGTTCTTGAGGGTAAAGGCGGTTTAGCCACAGCAATTTTCCTGTTGTTGATATAATAAAAAGTTAAAGACTTTAGAGCAAAAAAAGTGGGTTATTTACGAATGGCTAAAGGAGAGGGCTTAATTAACAGAGAGTAGACTTAGCCCGTTAGACTGAATGAAAATATTTTCGACATTTTACTTTCTACTGGCTGGCCGTCTACCTTAGCTGGGTGGAAAGCCCATTTGCGCATAGCTGTTTTTATCGCATTGCGGAAATAACTTATTTTATGTTGTTGCTCAAATTCAAGATTCTTAATCTGCCCTGCTTCATCGATAGTGAAATGAACATGTACTTCAAGTTCTAAGCCCTTGCGTTTAGCACTTGATGGGTATTTTGGATCTGTCGCACTAATTAATTCTGCTGCTTCTTGTAATGGTAATAATTCAACGTTTCTTTCCGTTTTTTCAACTCGGTATGTTGCTTGGCGATTTTTGCCAGTTAGTGATAAGTGGGTCATGCTCTTTATCGGACTAAACCGCTCATCAACGGCAGAGTTTAGTTGACGTTCATCTATCATTGATAATTTAGGTTCAATCAGGGTCTTATCTAATAAATTCACTTTGGTAACTGTTGAGTTATTTACTTGAGAAAGTTGATCGGTCGAAACATTACTGAGTATAGATGAGTTATTATTTGGCTTGGGCTTTTGAAAGTCTACTTCTCCAACGAATGGTGTTATAGGCTCTTTTACTGCTGAAGAGTTTGCAACAAAGATCTTAGTTTGAGTGTTGTCATTGATCAGTGTTGTTAACTTTTCTGAGTTATGACGAGCGACAGCCATTGGCTGTTCACTATTATCTGTTTTAAGTTGTAGGGCTTTATTTCCAAGGTTAACCTTGGAAATAAAAGTATTGTTATTAGCTAGTAATAAACGATGATTTATTACTTGAATATCAATCGTTGCAATATTATCAATATCCAGGTAACTCGCTTGACTCGTTAATAATTGAGTGGCAATTGAAGTTTGAGCTAATGACATTTCTTGGTAATTTGAATTTTTACTAAACGCTTGTGGGTTTTCCTTGGTTACGCCTATTTCAAATATTTTAGGAGATAAAAATTGCTGCGCACTAAAAATTAGAACACCGACAATAATCACTGTTGCTGCCATCCATTTACCCGCATCATTACTCGATGTGCAATGGTGATCAACTAAGCGAACAACCCGTTGTTTTAAATCACCGCCAGAAGCCGCCATCGCCATCTTAGGAATTGTAGGATGTTTGTGTTTACTGCATATTGCTGCTGTGTCAGCTAAAGTATGAGCGTAGGCAATGGCATCACCAGAATATTGAACGGCAATATCGTCACTACAATATTCACGTTCATTACGCATTTGTTTTGAAATCCACTGCACCGCAGGGTGGAAGAATAATAACAAAGCAACCAGGGTTTGAATAAAATTAACTAAATAGTCATGACGACGAATATGGGCTAATTCATGTAAAATCAACATTTCAAGTTGAGAAGTTGATAACCCACTCAACATACTTACAGGTAAAAGTATGACAGGTTTTAGCCAGCCAATAGCCATTGGCACGTCTGTTTCTAATGAAATTAGCAAACGAGGAGTTACTGTTAATTTCATTTTTTCAACCAGTTGAATAAACCTTGCAGAAAGTTTTGCGTCGGCAGGTACTACTGATTGTTTTGTTAATTGGTTAACCATAAAGACTTCAACAAGCAGTTTAGTCGTTAATAGCATAACAATGGCTAACCAGATCACTGATAGGTAAGGCAGTAATTCAATAACGTTTGTTGGCCAATAAAAACTATTGAGCTGAAGGTGAGTTGCTGCTGAATTAAGTGTTGGTATAATATTACTTGAGAAAGGTAATGATGTGTTACCTGATTGGTAAATAATAGCAAAGGTAATAAAAGGTAATAATAAGCAACTTAGCATAGCTATTGAAGCAAAGGCATAACGTAATTGTGGTTTTTTTTGTGAGGTTAATATCAATGCGAACTTAAGAGTAAGCGCAATAAAACAACCTTGCCATATAAAATGGAGCAAGGTTAACGCTAAACTATTAAAATAAGGATTACTTACTATGTATTCCTGTATGATATTTTCCAAGGGATATCCTAGGTTAATTAAATCATTCGTTAATCTTCTAATTCATTCAGTAATTGACGAATATCAGCAATTTCTTCTTGGCTTGTCGATTTATCAAGTGCACGCATTACTAATTTAGACGTTGAACCACCAAATGCTTTGCTCACTAAGTCGTTTAACAATGAAGATTGAGTTTGCATTTGGCTATTTGCCGCAGCATAAACATGAGCACGGTTGCTTTCATCACGAATAACTAACGCTTTTTCATGCATGATCTGTAATATCTTTAATACTGTAGTATAGCCTGTTTTTTGAGTTTCACTGACTACATCATGTATCTGTCTTACCGTTACTGGACCCATTTGCCAAAGCACGTTTAAAAGCGTTAATTCAGCTTCTGTCGGCTTAATGTTATTTATATCCCGAGCCATCTATTTTTCCTTCAGCACTAATTATTTTGATTTGTTTAAAGTAAACAAAATATCTATACGAGCACAATCGTATCTTTTGTCGAATAAATGGGCAACTAAAATTTTTTTATTTCGTCTTTGGTTTTATTTAGTTTGTAACTATTCGATGTAATTTTTCGTTTGCTTAGGGTAATTGATAAAAATCCTGTCAACACCACAAGCAAAAGGCTTATCAATATCTTTTTATATCAACAGTCTAGACCCAGACATTCCATTCGCGTCGATTAGCATCATCAACAAGTTGTTGGTTTACTATTTCAATAGTGGGGTTAAAACTTATCGCTTTAATTGCTGAGCACATTGTGCATAGTTTAAAGGGCATAAGTCTACTAAGATTGCTGTAGCTAGCTTAGGAAATAAAGCCTTTAATTCAGCAAGTAATGGATGGTTACATGAAGAAATTATAAATTGAGATGATGGAAAGCCCTAAAACCTAATTGCGTTTTCTATATTGCACTGTAATTGAGTAATTATCTTTAAAAAGAAGCCTTATCAATAACGGCTGTTTTTAATTCAATATTAACTAAACAATCACCGTTAATTAATTTTAAGGCCTGATGTCATGTTGGAATAAACTCGCCCAGTCCGGCGTTTAGCTGCTGTAAATCCACTAAAGAATAATCGTTATCTGAGTTTCGCAATTAGTGATTTTTCCAAGTCATTATCATGTAACAAAACAAAATTATTGGAGTGATGGTATTGAATATCTAACTCAATACCATCAGCGAGTTGTTTTATTGCCTCACTAAATGCTAATAGGGTGTTTTTCAGGATACTCGCCATTAGCGCCTCTGTGGGCGATAACCTCCATGCTTAATCAGACTCGCTTGTTGTTGGGTTATTTGATTGCACAATAAGGTCTGCATAATGCTCACCTAATCGAGTCACTGTATCTGGGCCTGCGCTTTTATTAAATTCAATCATTTGCGGAGCGAAGGTTGCAACTATCGTTGAACCAAGTTTAAACCGCCCCATCTCGATCCCTTTGGCTATATGTATTGCATCGATACCGCTAGCGGGGTATTGCCACCTAAAAACATCTTTTCCGGCAGGTGGGGTAATAGTGCCCGCCCAAACAGTTTCTATACTGGCCACTATTGTTGCACCTACCAATACCATCGCCATAGAACCGTATTCAGTATCAAAAATGGTGACTACGCGCTCATTTCTTGCAAAAAGATTGGGGACATTATTAGCTGTTAATGGGTTGACTGAAAACAAGTCACCAGGGATATAGATCATTTCCCGCAATGTACCGGCCATTGGCATATGTATACGGTGATAGTCTTTAGGTGCTAAATAAATACATGAAAAGGTACCGCCTTGAAATGGTGCTGCGGTTTGCTCATCACCACCCAGTAAGGTTGTTAAGCTGTAATCAAAACCTTTAGCTTGAATAAGCTGGCCATCAACAATGTCACCTTGTTGGCTGATTTTGCCATCAACAGGATAACAAAGTGCTTGTTCATCACTATTAATACTGCGCGCGCCATCGTCTAATTCGCGAGTGAAAAACTCATTAAAGGTGTTAAAGTCAGTGGCATTTTTAAGTTTTGCTTCAGCCATATTAATGTCGTATGCCCTAATGAACATAGAGATGAGTTTAGTTGTAAGCCATCCTGCTCTAGCGGCAGCAAGTTTACCGACCAATCTTGAAATAACATGTTTTGGCATAAGGTACTGCAGGGTAATTTTAATTTTATCGAGAGACACTCGTCTTTCCTTATTTAATTAACTAGAAATAGTTTTATTTGTATTTAAACATCATGATTTTTATTTAATCGTTAAAGCGAGACGTCAGTGTATTGTCGCCCAAGCTCGCCAATATTCGTTGAAAGCTGGTTAATCGTTTTGGGTGAATTTTATTTTCTTTCCCTGCGGCAATTAATGCACAGCCTGGGTCAGTCTGATGTTTGCAATCACGAAACTTGCAATACCCTAAATAATCTTCAAATTCAATAAAACCATGGCACACTTGTTCAGGTGATAAATGCCATAAGCCAAATTCTCTAATACCGGGTGAATCAATAAGCTCGCCGCCCTCATTAAAGTGATAAAGGCGAGCCACAGTCGTTGTATGTTGCCCTAAGCCAGAATTTTCAGAAACGGCATTGGTTAATAAGCCAAGTTCAGGCATTAAACTATTGACTAAGGTAGATTTACCAACCCCTGACTGACCAACAAAAATACTGGTATGTTTATTAAGTTGCTGCTGAATAGCTTCAATACCTTCCTTTGTTTCGCTGCTGGCATAAATAATTTGATAACCAATAGCCTGATAAATCTCTAATTGTGCTTCAATATCTTTAGTATTGCTGTCATTGAGTAAATCAATTTTATTAAGCACAATAACCGGTGTAATACCGGTTTGTTCCGCCGCAACTAAGTAACGGTCAATAATATCAGAATTAAAAACGGGCAATACCGAAGAAACAATCAGTATTTGACTAATATTGGCAGCAATGGGCTTAATGCCATCGTATACATCTGGCCGGCTAAGTACTGAATTCCGATCTTCTACGGCTTCAATAACGCCACTAATTTTATCTTGCGCTTCTTTACCAAGTCGCCAGATAACTTTATCACCGCAAACGAGTGAAGTGATTGAACGGCGGATATTACATCGGTAAGTAGTATTATCATCGCCTTCACCTTGGATATCAGCGTGTTGTCCAAAACGGCTAATAACCACACCATTGGTGGCATGACCTAGCTGTTCGTCTTGCCACTGAACTTTATCAGATTTAACTCTACTTTTGAGGTCCTTGAGTTTGTTGGCTTGGTTCTCTTTAATGCGACGCAGCTGACCTTTGGTCAGTTTTTTTGCCTTAGCCACGAGACTTTATCATTTTAATTTGTCTTTCCGGTGTATTTGCATTGGTATCTAGTTGTCACGTATTATACAAGTTAATTGGGCATTCATCTAATGCTTGTAACAAAAGTATATTTTTAAGGGAAATTATGACCTGTAGTGATAGTAATCTTATCTGGCTTGATTTAGAAATGACAGGTCTTGAGCCTAAAATTGATGTAATTTTGGAAATGGCGACCATTATTACTGACAGCCAATTAAGTATTTTGGCTGAAGGACCTGTTTTTGCAATTTATCAAACGGATAACGTACTTGATAATATGAATGACTGGTGTATTGAACATCATGGCAAGTCTGGTTTAACTAAGCGTTGCCGTGACAGCAAAACCGATATATCTACGGCGATGAAAGAAACCATAAAGTTTGTTGAGCAATATGTACCTAAGGGCAAATCACCGATGTGTGGTAATAGTATTGGCCAAGATCGTCGTTTTATAAATAAATATATGCCCGAATATGAAGACTTCTTTCATTATCGTAATATTGACGTCAGCACAGTAAAAGAATTGGCTCGTCGCTGGAAACCCGAGGTACTTAACAAAGTAGAAAAAACTGGAGCGCACCTAGCACTTGATGATATTCGTGAGTCTATTAGTGAATTAAAGGTGTATCAGGAACACTTTTTTAATTTATAACTGATGACTGCATTCCTCTGTTATTTTATGCCGAAGTCATAAAATTTAGTAATCAAGCTTGATGACGCTTTATCTTTATTTCACCCTGCCTTATTTTGAAAGGGAGTAATTGAAATTCAAAAAATCTAAGTGGATATTAATAGAGGGTATTAGCTAGTATTTCACTCGCTGATGACGACTTCAATGAAATACAAGCATAAAGTATTTAGTTTACCTATAAATTATTGTTTGGATAATCTATGTTACTTATTTTAGTTCTTAAGCGGTTTAGGCTATAGATCATGGCATCTGCATTTTTGCCATTATTTTTGATAAAGCTAATGAGATCTTCGCCGTTGCACTGTATGTTTTTAGCAATGAAAGGGCGTGAATATCCAGAAGATCTAATTTTATTTCGCATAGCCGCTATATTACCAGCGGCTGCAGTAACACATAATTTAGTAAAGCCAGAGTTATCTGCTGCCACGACCTCTGTAGCTTGAGTGGATGTGATGAAACCAGTAGTAATTAAAACTACTATAGATAACTTTTTTATGTCCATAAGTATTCTCCTAAAATAAATGAATAGCAACTTGTGTGCTGCTATAGATATATAATGGTTAACCTTTACTTAAATAGTTGTAATATTTTTAGCGACAGATGTAATAAGAAATATCATGGATAGGAGGGATTACCTTTTGACTTTGGTTAGTGTGTTTGTTAGTGCACTGATTTATTTGTCAATATTTTTATTGCTTGTAAAAACAGTTGATATACTTTGTTACGAACAGTTACGGGCAGCAATGAATAAAAAATAAAAACCTTCTTTTATTGATGGCTTTGGGTTTAACAGGTAATAAATTTAAGTTATATGAACTTAAATTTAGCAAGATAAAAGCGTTGTCGTTGACTCTTTTTAATTCAATGACCACTATGTAAAGACAATAGTTAATATAGAGAAAACCAGCACTTAATATTATTGAATTTTCTGCGGTAAACGTTATTCACATTCTGCTTGAATTGTTTGCCCACAACCACTAATAAATGGCAGTAGCGTCTTGGTATGAAAGTGTAATGTGGATCAGTTTTATTAATATTTTTAAGCCGCTCATCAATCTGCGGTTTTTTTCTCTCTTTTGAATTAATAGTTTTATTAGAACTATTCTTTTTTAGCGCAATAAAGGAAATTCAAATGTCAGTGTCTGTTGCCTACTTAGCGGTTGTTTTAATTTGGTCTACTACGCCATTAGGCATAGTGTGGAGTAGTGAATCAGTTAGTCCAACATTAGCGGTGTTATCACGCATGGTCATTGCGGTTGTTATCGGTTGGCTAATACTTAAAGTACGAAGTATTCATTTACCTTGGCACCAAGGTGCATTGCGATTGTATACCTTTTCAGCTTCAGGTATTTATGGTGGTATGCTATTTTCTTACATGGCAGCTGCTACTGTCTCCTCAGGTATGATGTCGTTGATTTTTGGGTTGTCACCCATATTTTCTCGACTATTTTCCCAGAGATTTTTGTCTGAACCAAAATTATCGATTATTAAAAAGTTATCAATGGTTATTTCTTTGATTGGATTAACGATCGTTTGTTCAGATAAATTGTCCCTTGATAGCAATAGTCAATTAGGTTTACTTTACATCCTAATGGCAGTGATATTTTTTAGTTTGAGCGGCGTATTAGTTAAAAGTGTAAAAATTGACATAAACCCTGTGGCAACAACTGTTGGTTCGTTAGCACTCTCTTTGCCTATGTTTGCTATTACTTGGTTAATTTTTGATGGCAGTTTGCCATTTGATCAGTGGCAGGCAAGATCATTGTGGGCGATTCTTTATTTAGGTGTCTTTGGCTCGTTACTGGGTTTTGTTGCTTACTTTTATGTTTTACAAAAGCTAAACGCCAGTACAGTTGCATTAATAACCATGATGACACCTATATTGGCAATGAGTTTAGGTGTAATACTTAATGGTGAAGTGATTAGTGTAGATTTAATTATTGGCGCTATTTTTGTCATGTCAGGTTTAGCTATATATAACTGGGGTGATCAATGGATAAAAAAAACTTGCAGGTCTGACCAGTATGATAAACAATACTAAGAGATAATTTATTCCGATGGAACAATACCAATGGCCAATACTTTTAGTCGTTTTGTTAATAAAGTGCATCAAGCACCTCAGTTTTTACAGCCCTTCTTATTAACACTAATGTTTTTCAGTAAAGTTAACTATGCTAAGACAACGGGGATAAAAATTAAAAAAGTCTCTAATCAAGAGGTGATCATCACTTTAGCTAATAAAAAGAAAGTACAAAATCATATTGGTGGTATTCATGCTGTTGCCGCCGCTTTATTAGCTGAGTCGGCCACGGGTATTGTGTTTGGTATGAATGTGTCTGATAAATGCATTCCTTTATTAAAATCAATGACTTTGAGATATCAACGTAGAATGCAAGGTGCGCTAACAGCAAAAGCTACCCTCACTGGCACACAGGTTAATCAGATAAACAATGATGAAAAAGGTGATATGTTAATTCGAGTAATTATTACTGATGAGTCAGACCAATCACCAATTGAATGTGAGATGGAATGGGCATGGGTCAGCAAAAAGCGTTGATTGTTTAATGAAGTTCGTTAAAATATTGCTTCTTATTGATTATTATCTAAACTAGTTTATTAGTATTAGGGAATAACAACTTTGATGATTTTCAAGGATCAATCAAAGCATATTAAGAGCAATTATCAATGGACCAATCTCTTACTACATCACCTAACCGTCCAATTAGCCGTCATCTTGCGATCATGATATTCATTTTTATTTTATTACTTTCATTTGTTTTTTCTGTTGCCTACCTTAAAGAAGAGCAATTAAATCAGCAAATTGCAGATCAATCCAGTCAATTAAAACAGCAAATTAGTTATCAACAGGCTCTGATAAAGACCAGTATGCTGCTTGAAAAAACCTTATCTGATAAGCAAGCGAGCAGCTTTCAACAAGACAATCAAAAACTGATGACTCAGTGGTCAATATTAAATGGAATGTTGGCTAGTAACTCGGCCCAATTTACTTTGTGGTTAGCGGATAATCAAAAAAGTCAGGATCTTATCACTAGAATCGTTGGTCTTAGTGACGACAATCTACAACTGTTAAGACAAACCGTTGAGCAATTAAAAAAGATCAGTGAAATATTAACTAGCAATATCAGTAAAAAAAATCGCCAGCTTAAAAAATCACATCAATTGCTTACAAAAGATAATGTTAATGATTCGGTGACTGTTAATCGAGCTAAAGCTCATATTAAAGCTACTACTAAATTAGAAGAATTAAAAAGATTAAATCAAGAGTTTGAAGCGACTATTGATGGTTTTGAACAACTGACTATTAAAACATCATCAATTAAATTTGAAGAATTAAGTCAACAAGTTTTGAAAACATTGACATTGCATGAATTTTTGGAAGATGAATCAAATACAGCTTCACCAATGTTAGAAGTAAGTGAGCATGCTGAGGCTTTGAAACTTTTATTGTTAGTGGAGCAGAAGACTCTTGCCAAATGGCGCAGTTATTTAAGGTTAGTTAATGGTTACAGAACAAGTCTGCAAAAGCAATTTGATGCTTTACAAGGTATTATTACCAAAGCTTCTCTGAATGAGAATCAATATGCGCGTATTAAAAATATCAAAGAAGAAAACTTCTTTGCTCAGATTAATCAAAGATTAACAGCTAAGCAGCAAATTATCGTTTTCTGGCTAATTTTTGTTTCTTTCCCCTTATCTTTTATTTATGTAGTGATAAGCCTAAACCATAAAGTTGAAGCAAATCAACACAAAAATATTGAAGTGTTAATTACTGACATACCAAAAAATGTCAAAGTCAAAAGGAGTAAATTTGAAAGTATAACTGATGAAGTATCAATTATTGATATACCGAAAAATTTAAAAGTCAAAAAAAATGAGGCTAAAAGTGTAATTGATGAAGTGTTTATTGATAAAGATCAAGCATATTTTGATATGGCGTTATACACCAAAAACCATGGCACCCTTGAACTGGCATTGTATATGTTAGACGAATATATGGAGAGTAATGACGCAAGCTTTAATGAGCTATGTCATTCGATAAAAGCAAAGAATATCCCCTCTGCGCAACAAGCGTTAATGATGTTAATGCAAAATGCGCGTATACTTACCGCTGATAAATTAATTGCGTTAATATTACAATTAGAAGCGAGTATGGTGAAACAAACCTTCGATAAAATTGGTGAAACTTTACGTTTAACTAAATACGAGCTAGCTGCAATTAAAAAATATGCGAGTAGTATTTAGTTAATTAATCAACTTAAAGATGGAGCTAACTATGGGTGATAATGCGCATGAGTCGGTTATTGAAATTATACCGTCACCTTGTGTTCGCAATTGCTGTTTAGATGAGCAAGATATTTGTCTTGGTTGTTTGCGCCATTTGGATGAAATAATTGGCTGGCAAGAGCGTTCAAATGCAGAAAAAAAAGGCATTGAACTCAATTGTGAGATAAGAAGAAAAAGCTCAACGGACTAACGCTAATTAAGCATCCCTTGGTAACCCTTTCTCCACAGATCGAATTAAACGAGCAGTTAACCGCTGATTAACTTCAATAAGTGCGTTATTTTTTTCTTGTTTCAATTGCTGTTGTTCTATCGCCCATAAAATATGTTCAGCAACCATGGTTTCAGATTTTTCAAGTTGAGCTGTTAATGCATTAACAATGCTTTCTGAAAAGTTAGCATTACCTAAGGCTACAGCAATATTACGTTGCCAAGATTGAAAGCCAATTCGTCTGATAGGAGAGCCCTCGGTATTGCTCAGAAACGCTTCTTCAGGCCAAGCAAACAAATCTAATAAAGAGGCTTGGTCTAAATTATGTCTTGCTTTAAAGTCATCTTCCACACTCAATTTTGCAAATTTATTCCAAGGACAAATTAATTGGCAATCATCACAGCCATAGATGCGATTGCCCATTAATGGCCTCAAATCAAGAGGGATAGCGTCTTTTAATTCTATGGTTAAGTAGGAAATACATCGTCGGGCATCAACAACATAAGGTTCTACAATGGCGTTAGTTGGGCAAATTTTTATACAAGCGACGCAAGCACCACATTCGTTTAATGGTTTTTCATCACAAGGTAGAGGGATATCAACTAATAGTTCGCCAAGGAAAAACCATGAACCGCCTTCTTTGTTGATTAATAAACTGTGTTTACCAACCCAACCCAAACCTGCTTTTTCAGCTAAAGGCCTCTCAAGAATCGGGGCTGAGTCAACAAAGGGGCGAAAGTTGAATTCAGCACAATACTCTTTTATTTTAATGCCAAGTTGCTGCAGTTTTTTTCGCATCATTTTATGATAATCACGGCCTAAAGCATAACGACTGATATAAGCATGCTCTTTCTTTTTTAATGTTTTGGCAAACCTAGCGTCTGTTGGGAGATAATTCATTCTGACACTAATAGCACGGATAGTTCCATGTTCTAACTCGGTAGGTCTTGCACGCATTAAACCGTGCCTTGCCATATAGTCCATATCGCCATGGTAGTTGTTTTCTAACCATTTTATTAGTGCAGGCTCATGACTTGATAAATCAACATCACAAATACCCACTTGCTCAAAGCCAAGTTCTTTACCCCAAAACTTGATTTTTTTGGCTAAAGCTTGATAGTTAATATTAGGAGTGGTGGTGTTGGTCATAAAGGTGTCTTAAAATAATATACCAATAGCATTATCAATGGATAAGCTTTGTTTTAATTGTATGGAAAACGCATGAGTTCAAATAAATACCCGCTAAGTTTATCACAGCCGGCTTACTCGGCTAAACAAGTTCTGCAAAATGAAGCTATGGTTGCAAAAAAACTTAATATTGCGATGCAAGATTTAATGGAGCGAGCTGGGACTGCTGCTTTTAATCAAATTTTGCACTGTTGGCCGAAGATTAACTCAATCTTAGTCGTTTGTGGAACAGGCAATAATGGCGGTGACGGTTTTGTCATTGCTCGCCTTGCCCATCTCGCTGGTGTTAAAGTCTCAGTATTATCACTCAATGATGAATTAGCACAAGGTAATGCACGGCTGGCATTTCAAGCATTGCAAGATGAGGGTGTTCATATTATCAAAAAAAGTCAATCATTAGGATCTGATCCTGAACAAGTCATAGCTAACTTTTCTGGAGAACTTATCGTTGATGGTATTTTTGGTATTGGTTTTCATGGTCCACTAAGCGAAGAGATTAAAAACTTAATTGTTGCTATTAATCAACATAAGGCAAAAAGATTCAGTATTGATATACCTTCCGGCTTATTAGCTAGCACGGGGCAGATTGAGTCAATAGCAGTTATTGCTAATGTTACAATAACCTTTATTGTTTTAAAGCAAGGGCTACTAACAGCGATGGCCGCTAATTATATTGGTGAATTATTTCTAGATGATTTAAATATCGGTCAAGATTTTATTACCCATGTCAGTCATCAAACTATCATTTATAGCCAAGGAAGTGCTGATTTACCTAAGTTAACTAAGCGCTTAGCTACAAATCACAAAGGCAATATAGGTTTACTCTTGGCGATTGGTGGAAATATTGGTATGCCTGGGGCCATTCGTTTATCTGGTGAGGCCGCATTACGTTCTGGAGCGTCATTAGTAGCCATTAGCTGTCATAAACGCAATCAAACTTTAGTATTTAATAAGCGTCCTGAGCTGATGTTAGCCTCGACCTCTGTTAAAACGTTGGCAAACTCAACGATATTGAACAAAGCTAGAATGTTAATTATAGGGCCCGGTCTTGGTCGGGATGATTGGGCTAAACAAATGTTTACATTAGCACTTTTACAAAATAAACCTTGTGTTATCGATGCAGATGCTTTGTATTTTTTAAGTAAGATCAATGAGTACAATAGCCAATGGGTGTTAACACCTCATCCAAAAGAAGCATCATTGTTATTAAATTGTACAGTCGCAGAGATCGAGGCTGATAGATTCAATGCAGTAAAAAAAATCGCTAATAAGTATGGCGGTATATGTTTGTTAAAAGGTGCCGGTAGTTTGATTTCTGATGGGCAAAAGATTTGGCTAAATCCAACCGGTAATGCTGGTATGGCTTCTGGTGGTATGGGTGATGTTTTATCAGGTATTATTGCCGCATTAATGTTACAAATGCCTGACGCTTTTGAAGCAGTACGGTTAGCATGCTATATTCACGGCGCGGCAGCTGATAGAATTGCCGACAAAAATGGCCAACGGGGCATGTTGGCCAGTGATTTATTTGCAGAACTGCAACACTTGGTAAATGAGTATTAATGAAACAACTTAATTATTTCTTAGCGGATGAAGCGGCAACCACTGCCATAGGCACATCGCTAGCAACAGTGATAAAAACCAAGCTTAAACAGGGCATTATTGTTTTTTTAAACGGTGACCTAGGCGCAGGGAAAACGACATTAACCCGTGGTTTTGTCCGAGGTATGGGTCATCAAGGCAATGTTAAAAGTCCAACTTATACCTTGGTTGAACCCTATGATTTAGATGATTGGCACGTTTATCATTTTGATTTATATCGATTAAGCGATCCTGAAGAGCTAGAGTATATGGGTATTAGAGACTATTTTGATGATAATTGCTGCTGCTTTATTGAATGGCCAGAAAAAGGTACGGGTTTACTCGCCCAAGAAGACCTTATTATTAACATTGATTATATTGGCGAACAACGTAATATAACATTAAATGCCAGTACCAATAAAGGTACTAACTTGCTTAAAGAATTAAAAAAAACACACACAGGATAACACTAAATGTTCAGCGGCTTGACTATTAGTAGCATGGCTATTCGACAATTTCTGGTAAGTCTATTGGTGTTTGTTGGGACCTCCGCATTAGCCGCTAATAGCATTGATGGCATTCGTGTCTGGTCCGCTCCGGAAAATACCCGCATTGTTTTTGATTTAAAAAATAAATCTGATTATAAGTACTTTAGCTTGTCGAGTCCTGAGCGGCTAGTTATCGACTTTAAACAAAGTAATAACAGCGTCGATTTAACAAACCTTGCTAAAGATGATTCTCGAATAAAAAAAATCCGCAGTAGCACTTCAAAAAGTAAAGATTCAACTCGAGTTGTACTTGAATTGGCTGGAAACTATCAACTCACTGTTTTTCCATTACCTCCTGCAGGTCAGTATGGTAATCGTTTGGTTGTTGATCTTTATGATAAAAAGAGAGAAAAACGCGTAACATCTTATCAGCCTAGAAATGATTCACGCGATATTATTATTGGTATTGATGCGGGACATGGTGGTGATGACCCTGGCTCTATCGGTGGGAAAGGCTCTTATGAAAAAAGGGTGACGCTGGCAATTGCCAAAAAATTGAAAAGACTGATAGATAAAGAAAGAGGTATGACTGGGGTGATGATTCGTTCCGGTGATTATTATGTTGATCTTAATCGTCGAACTAAAATAGCACGTCAAAAGCAAGTTGATTTTCTAGTGTCTATTCACGCAGATGCCTTTAGAACCTCACAACCAGATGGTGCGTCTGTTTGGATTATCTCTAAAGGTCGAGCAGAGTCGGAAATGGCGCGTTGGTTAGTTAATCGAGAGAAAAATTCAGAATTATTAGGCGGTGTTGGCTCGGTAATTAAAACGACCAAAGATAATTATTTTGCGCTAACTTTAGCAGATATGAGTAAACAACATTCGATAGAAGAAAGTTTAGGAGTGGCAACTAATGTTATTGGTGAATTGAAAAAAATCACCAAATTACACAAAAAAAAACCACAGTATGCCAGTTTTGCTGTGCTCAAAGCCTCAGATATCCCATCAATTTTAGTTGAAACTGGTTTTATTTCTAATCATCAAGAAGAAAAAAATCTGAACTCACCTTGGTATCAACAAAAGTTAGCGACTGCTATTTCACGTGGTGTTAAACGCTATTTTATCGAACATCCTTTACAAGGATCTTATTATGCTTCTGTTGGCCATAAAAGCCATAAAGTTTCAAGTGGTGAATCTTTATCTGTTTTAGCTAAGCGCTATAAAGTTTCAGTAACAAAAATAAAATCAATTAATAATCTTAAGTCTAATACCGTAAGAATTGGCCAAACATTAAAAATTCCTCGTGCAGGCTAGTGATCCATAAATACAATAATAGTAAACTCATATGACCATTGAAATACTCCCCGCTCAATTAGCTAATCAAATTGCTGCTGGAGAAGTAGTTGAAAGACCAGCTTCAGTCATTAAAGAATTAGTTGAAAACTCATTAGATGCAGGTGCCGACCAGATTCACATTGAAGTGGAAAAAGGAGGTACTAAAAAACTTCGTATATCTGATAACGGTTCAGGTATTGCCAAAGATGAATTGGCCTTAGCGTTAAGTCGTCATGCGACCAGTAAAATTAAAAACCTACGCGATTTAGAGGCTATTAGTAGCTTAGGTTTTCGTGGTGAGGCACTTGCCAGTATTAGCTCAGTTTCTCGGCTAACATTAACATCAAAACCTGCCAATCAAAAAACGGCATGGCAAGCAAGTGCAGCGGGACGAGATATGGAAGTGGTTGTTCAACCTGCAGCTCACCCGGATGGTACAACTATCGAAGTGAGTGACTTGTTTTTTAATACCCCCGCAAGAAGAAAATTCCTTCGTACCGATAAGACTGAATTTACTCATATTGATGAAGTTGTTCGACGTATCGCTTTAGCACGTTTTGATGTCACTTTTACGCTGACCCATAATGGTAAGATTATTAGGCAGTATCGTGCGGCAAAAGATAAATCTCAATACGCGAAACGTGTGACAATGATTTGTGGTAAAGCCTTTATTGAGCATGCAGTGGAAGTAGATTGCCATCATGACAACTTGCACCTTTGGGGTTGGTTGGCTAAACCTAGTTTTCATCGAAGTCAAAGTGATCTTTGTTATAGTTATGTTAATGGTAGAATGATGCGTGATAAGTTGATTAATCATGCCATTCGCCAGTCCTTTTCAGAACGCTTAGTCGCTGATAATCATCCCGCTTTTGTTTTGTTCCTTACTCTTGATTATCGCGAAGTTGATGTTAATGTGCACCCAGCAAAACATGAGGTTCGTTTTCATCAAGCGCGTTTTATTCACGACTTTATTTATTCGGTTTGTAATGATGTTTTAAAAGAGGCGCAAAATTTCGACTCAGTAGAACTTGACACCTCAATGGTTAATATTTCAAAAAATTCACCCGTCAGATTAACTAAGCAGTCTGCGGGAACTGCCGCTTATGAAGTAGCTACTGGGCAAGAAGGTCGACAACATAAAGTTTACAAGCAAAAAGATGATTATGTAACGCCGCTAAGAATTGTTAATGATGCTCATGCTTCACAAAAATGCCATATACCGTCAGGATATACTCCCAATCCTAAACCTTCCAAGCAAGCAAGTGCCGCCTATCAGCAATTGATGACGACAATACAAGAGCGTTATTCAACTGAAGAGTCTGTTGAAAATCAAACGGTATTAGCTGATCCACTGATTAATATTGTGCAATTTGTGGCACCTAACTGTGCAGTGATTTTATTAGATAATGAACTACGGTTGCTGTCTTTGGCAAAGCTTGCTGAAAAAGTACACTTTGCTGAGCTTACAGAACGTTGGCAGCAAGGTATGGTCAGCCAACCATTACTCTTACCTATTAGTTTAAGCTTAAACAAAGCACAATTTAAATTTGTTAACCAATATATCACCAGTTTTGAGCAGGCTGGCATAGTGATCATCATAAAAACAGCAAATAAAATACAAATTAGACAATTTCCTGCGAGTCTCCGTGATAAAAATATTACGGAGAGTTTTAATGTCATTATTGGGTATTTATTGCCACTATCTGCTGAAGCTGAACTTGAAGAAGTTCATTGGTGTCAATCATTTGCAAAATTAATGGGGGCGGAAGAGTATCATCGTCAAAGTGCTCAAGCACTTATCGAACAGGGTGAAAGATTATTTAAAGAGCAATTAGCATCCGTGTTGCGCTTGAATTCTGTGTTTGTTGACCTCACATCTACAATAAGTCAATTAAAGTCATCAATTGAATAACCAATATATGGCATCGTCATTAGCAAAGAATTTGAACAAGCCACCCATTATTTGTTTAATGGGGCCGACTGCATCAGGCAAAACAGCGCTAGCAATTGCCCTTTGTGACGCACTACCTTGCGATATTATTAGTGTCGATTCAGCATTGATTTATCGCGACATGGATATTGGTACGGCAAAACCAACTGCAGACGAATTGGCTAAATATCCTCATCGCTTAATAAATATTCGTGATGCCAGTGAAAGTTATTCTGCGGCTGATTTTTGTCATGATGCTTTAGCTGAAATTGAAAAGATACGCAGTAATAATCGTATTCCGTTATTGGTGGGTGGAACTATGATGTATTTTAAAAGCTTGATTGAAGGAATATCTCCTTTACCACAAGCGAATAAAGCAATACGTGCCGCAATAGAGCAAGAAGCCGCCGATAAAGGTTGGCAGTACATGCATGAGTTATTGCAGCAATCTGATAGTGAAGCGGCATTGAGGATACACCCTAATGATCCACAAAGGTTAACGCGAGCATTAGAAGTTTTTCGATTAACTGGAAACAGTTTGACACAATTAACTCAAATTAAAGGTGCTAAGCTCGAGGGTGATGTATTACAATTTGCTATAACACCTAAAGATCGTAATACCTTGCACCAACGTATTGAATTACGTTACCAAATAATGATTGAGCAAAGTTTTGAGCAAGAGGTAAAGGCGCTTAAAGAACGTGGCGATTTATATGAGAATTTACCATCAATTAGGTGTGTTGGTTATCGCCAAATGTGGCAATACCTTAATGGTGAAATCGACCATGATGAGATGGTTTTTCGTGCTGTATGCGCTTCAAGACAACTAGCAAAGCGGCAATTGACTTGGTTAAGAGGCTGGCATAATTTGAACTGGTTGGAAATGGAAAGTGAGACTAATTTACAACAAGTCTTGTCAATGGTGAAAAAAGTTGACACATTAATGTATAATTAGTTTCAATTTCTGAGTAAGTTGCTATATTTACTTGATAATAATTATTTTAAACAAACTAAAGAACAGTTATTTTTAACCATTCTTTAACAACAATAATAAAAGGGGCCATATAATGGCAAAAGGACAATCTTTACAAGACCCATTTTTGAATGCTTTACGTCGTGACCGCATTCCTGTTGCCATATATTTAGTTAACGGTATTAAACTTCAAGGACAAGTTGAGTCTTTTGACCAATTTGTTATTTTACTTAAAAATACGGTTAGTCAAATGGTTTATAAACATGCCATTTCTACGGTTGTTCCCGCTCGTGCTGTAAACACAACTTTGCCTGCGGACAGTCAAGACGAAGATTAAAATCAGGCATCTAATGCTTAATAATAGAAAAGCTAATGTTTTATGAAAATAATAAGTAGGGTTTGGAGTTGTATACTTGTTTGATCGTTACCAGGCGGGTGAGCAAGGAATACTTGTTCATGTAGACTTTCCAGATGAAAGTTCACGAGAAGATTTAGCTGAGTTTAAATTGCTGGTTTCATCTGCCGGCGTCGAAGCTCTAGGCGTCACTACAGGCAAACGCAATACACCTCACCCTAAATATTTTGTTGGTAGTGGTAAAGCAAGTGAAATTGCCGAAATGGTGCGTTTACATAATGCCAATATCATTTTATTTAATCATAGTTTGTCACCCTCACAAGAAAAGCATATCGAAGCTTTATGTGAATGCCGTGTTGTCGATCGCACCACGCTTATTCTTGATATTTTTGCTCAGCGTGCCCGCACTCATGAAGGTAAAATGCAAGTTGAGTTAGCTCAACTCAAGCACTTAAGCAGTCGTCTTATTCGAGGTTGGACCCACTTAGAACGTCAAAAAGGCGGCATTGGTTTACGTGGCCCTGGTGAGACACAACTTGAAACAGATAGACGTTTATTAAGAGAGCGAATAAGTAACATCTTTAAGCGTTTAAAAAAAGTAGAGCGGCAGCGCCAGCAAGGCAGACGTTTAAGAACTCGAGCCGAAATTCCAACAATTTCGCTGATTGGTTACACCAATGCAGGAAAATCCACCTTATTTAATTGTATTACTAACGCTGATGTTTACATTGCGGATCAATTATTTGCGACATTAGACCCGACACTAAGAAAAATTGAAGTTGAAGGCGTTGGTCGAGTGATATTAGCTGATACTGTTGGTTTTATTCGTCACTTACCTCATGACCTAGTTGCTGCGTTTAAAGCAACATTAACAGAAACTCGAGAAGCTGAATTGTTGTTACATGTGGTTGATATTTCTGATGAACGCCGCAGTGAAAATATTGAACAAGTTGAAGATGTGTTAACAGAGATCGAAGCTGGCGATGTGCCGCAACTCATGATTTGTAATAAAATAGATAATTTACATGATCTGTCTCCTCGCATTGATCGAGATCAAACGGGTATGCCAATAAGGGTATGGTTATCAGCACAGGCTAACATTGGCATCGACTTACTTTTTGACGCGCTAGCTGAGCGATTAAAACGAGAAATCATACAACATAATTTAAAAATCCCACCCAATGCGGGTAAGTTACGTGGGGCATTATATAAGCTTAACTGTATTACTGATGAGCATTTTGATGAGCAAGGTAATTGTTTAATTAATATTAAAATGCCAAAGCGAGAATGGAACAGATTAATAAAACAAGAGGGCACTGAGTTAGAAGGCTTTATTGAACGTTAACAGCCTGATATATTAGTGACTTAATTTATCAATAAATTTAATTTCACGACCTATTATTAGGTCAAGCAAAGCGGAGAATACCATGGCTTGGAACGAACCGGGGAATAACGATAAAGACCCCTGGAAAAACAAAGGTGGCAAAAATCAAGGTCCACCAGACTTAGATGAAATGTTTAAAGACATAGGTCAAAAAGTGAGTGGCATCTTTGGCGGTAAATCGTCAGGTGGTGGCTCAAACTCAGGTAGTAATTTTTCAAATTTAGGACTAGGTCTGGTCTTAGTTATAGCCTTAGTCGTTTATGCTTTTAGTGGTTTTTATACTATCAAAGAAGCTGAAAAAGGTATTGTACTTCGTTTTGGTGAATATGCGGGCACTGTTGATCCAGGCTTGAGTTGGAAGTGGACTTTTATTGATAAAATCATCCCTATTGATATGCAAAGTACCCGTGACTTACCAGCTTCTGGCTTTATGCTTACGCAAGATGAAAACGTAGTACGTGTTGAAATGCAAATACAATACCGTGTTATTAATGCTCGTGAATACAGATTTAGTGTTACCAATGCGGATGACAGCTTAAGTCAGTCGCTTGATAGTGCATTACGTTATGTCGTTGGCCACTCAGTGATGGATGATATATTAACCAGTGGCCGTGAGGTTGTTCGCCAGGAAGTATGGACTGAGTTAGAAAGAATTATTGAACCTTACAATTTAGGTTTGATGATTGTTGATGTTAACTTTAAAGATGCTCGCCCACCAAATGAAGTTAAAGATGCTTTTGATGACGCAATCGCTGCTCAAGAGGATGAAGTTCGTTTTCTTCGTGAAGCTGAGGCTTATGCCCGTGGTATTGAACCACGCGCTCGTGGTCGAGTAAAACGTATGGAACAAGAAGCGCTAGCTTATAAATCAGAAACAGTGCTGGATGCGATAGGTTCAGTGGCAAGGTTTAATAAAATATTGCCAGAATACCAAGCGGCACCCAACGTTACTCGTGACCGTATGTACCTTTCCACTATGGAGAAAGTATATAGCAACACATCAAAAGTAATGGTTGATGTAGAAGGGGGTAATAACATGATGTATTTACCACTTGATAAAATTATTCAACAGCAAAATACTTCGACTAATACGAAATCGCAATCAATGACATCTGAGCCAGTAAGATCTACTAACAGCTCAGTCTCATCTTCGAGTCGTGGTGATAGATATAACAATGGGAGTAACTAAGCAATGAAAAATTTAATTGGCATTATTATCGCCGCGCTATTCTTATTATCGGTTTCCTCTGTTTTTGTTATTAACGAAGGTGAGCGCGGAATAGTATTTAAGTTTTCAAAAATTAAGCGTGACTCTTCAACAGGTGAAATGCTAGTTTTTGAACCTGGATTACACTTTAAATTCCCATTTTTTGAAAGTGTTCGTAAGTTAGATGCTCGTATTCAAACATTAGATGAAGCAGCTGATCGTTTTGTAACATCAGAGAAAAAAGATTTAATGGTCGACTCATTTGTTAAATGGCGCATTGCCGATTTTTCAACATACTACTTAAGAACGTCGGGTTCTATTGATAATGCTCGTGCCTTGTTAAAACAAAAAGTAAATAATGGTATGCGTACCGAATTCGGTAACAGAACCATTACAGAGATTGTTTCAGGTGATCGTTCAGCTATTATGGCTGAGGCTTTAGAAAGCGCAGCAAGTAGTCGTGAGGATCTAGGTATTGAAGTAATTGATGTCCGGATTAAAGCGATTAACTTACCTACCGAAGTCAGTAACTCTATTTACGAGCGTATGCGTGCAGAGCGAACAGCAGTAGCAAAAGAGCATAGATCACAGGGTCAAGAACAAGCTGAAATTATTAGAGCAACAATTGATGCAAAAGTAACAATTATGCTAGCAACAGCCCAGAAAAATGCTTTAGAAGTTCGTGGTGATGGCGATGCCACTGCAACTAAAGTGTATGCAGATGCTTATAAACAAGACGCTGAGTTTTATAGCTTTTATCGTAGCCTTCAAGCTTACGAAAATAGCTTTAATAGCAAAAGTGACATTATGGTCGTGAAGCCAGATAGTGACTTCTTCCGTTTCTTAAAAGATGGGTCTAAGTCAGTTAACTAATTTATTTTAGTGAATAGAATATTATAAGGGTCATGGCATAATTGTTATGGCCTTTTTTTTTGCTCAAAGAAGTGTTTATCTAGCGATGCTAAGTATAACAAAGAATCACTTCATAAAAGATTATAGAGGTATCAATGGTCAATAGTTTATTAATTGCCCTTGGGCTATTATTGATAGTAGAAGGTGTATTGCCAGCATTTTTTCCTAATAGGTGGCGTGCTTATTTGGTGAAACTTTTAGAGCTACCGATCGGATCAATACGAAGAATGGGAACTATCACGGTTTTATTGGGCTTCCTCATATTATACATGTATTTATAGAGGAGTTGTTCACGCATAACTAATTGACTTTGTTTGTTATTTTATATAATTATGAAAATGTATCATTTATTACTTGGACTCGGTTTTTATTTTTGATAAAATTCTCGCCTAATTTTATATCGAAATTTGAAGCATGGGCAAAAACGTTGTAGTTCTAGGCACCCAATGGGGTGACGAAGGTAAGGGTAAAATTGTTGATTTACTCACAGATAAAGCAAAGTACGTAGTACGTTATCAAGGGGGCCACAATGCGGGTCATACTTTAGTAATTGATGGTGAAAAGACAGTACTTCATTTAATTCCATCTGGCGTATTACGTGATAATGTAAAATGTTTAATTGGCAACGGTGTGGTGTTATGCCCCAAAGCTTTGATGGCTGAAATCGAGATGCTTGAAGCTAAAGGTGTGCCCGTTCGTGAACGTTTACTGATTAGCGATGCTTGTCCACTTATTCTTCCTTATCATAATGCGTTAGATACCGCGCGTGAAATTGCTCGTGGCAATAAAGCGATTGGTACTACAGGTCGTGGTATTGGTCCAGCGTATGAAGATAAAGTGGCTCGCCGCGGTTTACGTGTTGGTGATCTTGTTTGTGCAGAATCTTTTGCTGTTAAGTTGAAAGAGATTGTTGAATATCACAACTTTTCATTAGAACACTATTACAAAGTTGCCCCTGTTTGTTATGAATCAGTGTTAGCTGACGTACTAGCTGTTCGTGACGTGATTCTTAAAATGGTTGCAGATATTTCAGAAATTCTTGACCAAGGCCGCAAAGCCGGTGAATCAATTATGTTTGAAGGCGCTCAAGGTACATTACTTGACATCGACCACGGCACCTATCCATATGTAACTTCTTCAAATACTACTGCTGGTGGCGTCGCTACTGGTTGTGGAGTTGGTCCTCGTCATCTTGACTATATTCTTGGTATTACTAAGGCATATACAACCCGTGTTGGCTCGGGTCCTTTCCCAACAGAACTCAATGATGAAGTTGGCAACCATTTAGGGACAGTAGGTCATGAGTTTGGTGCTACTACTGGTCGTGAACGTCGTTGCGGTTGGTTTGATGCTGTTGCTATGCATCGCGCTATTCAAGTTAACAGCGTAACCGGTTTTTGTTTAACTAAACTTGATGTTTTAGATGGGTTAGAAACACTTCAAATCTGTACGGGTTATAAAACTGAGTCAGGTGACATTATTACTGTTCCACCAACAGCTGCTGAAGGGTACGAAAAAATTACGCCAGTTTATGAATCAATGCCTGGTTGGTCCGAGAATACTGTCGGCGCAACTTCACGTGACGCATTACCTGCTAACGCGATTGCTTATATTAAGCGTATTGAAGAGCTAACAGGTGTGCCAGTAGATATTATTTCAACTGGACCAGATCGCAACGAAACAATTATTTTAGTTAATCCTTTTAGCTAATTTAGGTTGTTAATGGACACTTTTCAAATGTCAGCCAGTTAACTACTTGCTGGCATTTTTTATTTAAGTTGATACATTCTCCTCAATAACCTCTTCTAGCTATTCATTAGCCTCATATATATCTGACAAGTCATTTTGAAATTGATAGAAAATATGCTTATTTATAAGTACTTAACCTATTTTTAAAGTGTTTTCATGCATATGCTAGATCATAAAACTTGTATGTCAATTTTGGATTTAATTCAATTTAAGATATAATTTGCTGATTATTTGGGCTGGCTATGTGCAATAAATTGAAAGTATATACAAACGAATGATTATCTTATATTGGATGTATAAATAAAATAATCCAACTCAGTCTACATGTCCTTTAAAAGCGGAGCTAATTGTAGATACCTGTTAATAATATTGGTTACATAATGATTATTAACTATAGAGTGGCTATATTTAAGTTTTTTACTTATATATGATGTTTTTTAGATTGTTCACGTACGTATTTTTAATATAAATATTCTATTTTATATAGCTTACAGCGCTTTCATATACAAAAATTGACTTTGATTGCTAAATCACTATGAAGTAGTGTATAAGAGTGATTATTAATAATAAAAAAAAGTGAATTAAATCGTTCACCAAATAGTTACAGACAACACACTTATTAAACACGACGCATTAGGAAACACCATGAAAGACTTTCGCCAACAAGCACTTGACTACCATGCTCTCCCAACACCCGGGAAAATAGGTCTTGCTCTTACTACTCTAGCTGAGACGAGCCGAGATCTTTCCCTTGCTTATAGTCCTGGTGTTGCTGAACCGGTACGTGAAATTGCCGCTAATCCCGATGATGTTTATAAATATACCGCTAAAGGAAATACTGTTGCGGTAATTACCAATGGCACTGCTATTTTAGGATTAGGCAATCTTGGTCCTATGGCTTCTAAACCAGTAATGGAAGGCAAGTGTTTATTGTTTAAACGTTTTGCCAATATTGATTCGTTTGATATTGAAGTCAAACATAAAACCGTAGAGGAGTTTGTTAATACTGTTGCAAATATTGCAGACAGCTTCGGTGGTATTAACTTGGAAGATATCAAAGCACCAGAGTGCTTTGTTATCGAAAAAGCGCTAATTGAGCGATGTAAAATACCGGTCTTTCATGATGACCAACACGGTACAGCCATTGTAACAGCTGCTGGCATGATGAACGCATTAGATATTCAAGGGAAGGATATTAAACAAGCAAATATAGTATGTTTGGGTGCTGGGGCTGCTGCTATTGCTTGTATGGAATTATTAATCAAGTGTGGTGCTCAGCGTGAAAAAATCTATATGCTTGATACTAAGGGTGTAATACACAGTCGTCGTTCAGATTTAAATGAATATAAAAAATTGTTTGCCAATAATACTGATAAACGTACTTTAGAAGATGCCATTGAAGGCGCCGATGTATTTGTTGGCGTATCAGGGCCTAATTTATTGTCTGCTGAACATGTAAAAATGATGGCAGAACGTCCAATTATTTTTGCTTGTTCGAATCCTGAACCAGAAATCAAGCCAGAGTTGGCATTGTCAGTGCGTGATGATGTGATTATTGCTACAGGTCGAAGTGATTATTCCAATCAAGTAAACAATGTTTTATGTTTTCCTTTCATTTTCAGAGGCGCTTTAGATGTACGTGCGCGAAGTATTAATGACGAAATGAAAGTAGCAGCGGTTCATGCCATTCGTGAATTAGCTAAAGAAGACGTACCTGAGGAGGTGCTGATTGCTAGCGGTCAAAAGTCATTAACCTTTGGTAAAGACTATATTATTCCAAAACCTATGGATTCTCGTTTATGCGCCAAGGTTGCAATTGCCGTTGCTCAAGCCGCAGTTGATTCGGGAGTGGCCGCTTTACCAATGCCTGAAAATTATATGCTATAAGTTGATGAGATCATTAGTGAGAGTAAATATATCGACCGAGTTTAAAAATAGCTAATAGCTGCGACTATTAGCGACTTTATCTTTTAGGAGAAAAATTAGCGATTAATCTTCATCGTCACTTTCATAAGCGCTAAAATCAGTAATGCCTTTGGCTTCTAGTAATTTACGAACACTTTTAGGAAGTTTTTGTTCATTATCTTTAGCTAAATCCTCATCGTCGGGCAGGGGTTGTCCTGTAAAGGCGTGCAAGAAAGCTTCACACAACAATTCACTGTTAGTGGCATGACGTAAGTTATTGACTTGTCGACGAGTTCTTTCGTCGGTTAATACTTTTAATACGCGCAAAGGAATGGAAACCGTAATTTTTTTTACTTGTTCACTTTTTTTCCCGTGTTCGGCATAGGGATTTATATACTCTTCATTCCATTCGGCCATAAATTTACCTCTACACTTATTATTATTTTGTTATTATTTAATAAAATAGATTTTACTAGTTGCTGGGCACTAGTCAATAGTGAATGTGTAGAAGTTTGGACGTCTAAATTTTCTTGACCCTTTAAGCTAAAACGTTTAGACTTTTAGATGTCCAAACCCTCAATATTTATATGTGTAAAATTACATGCAATGGAGAATACAATGACTGCGTCAAAAATCGCCACAACGGCTGTTAGATCTGGGATTAACAGTGATAAACATCATGGTGCTGTGGTTGCTCCTATTTACTTGTCCAGTACTTACTCATTAAAAGGTTTTAATGACAAACGTCAGTTTGATTATTCCCGAACAGGAAATCCAACTCGGGCAACTTTTGCAGATTCGATAGCAAAATTAGAGCAAGGTAAAGTAGGTATTGTTACTAGCACGGGTATGTCAGCTGTACACTTAATTTGTCAGTTATTATCACCAGATGATTGTGTGGTTATTCCACATGATTGTTATGGAGGCAGCTTCCGTTTATTTACGCATTTAGCAAAACGTAGACAGTTTAAACTCATAATTGTTGATCAAAATGATGAAATAGCCTTAGTCAAAGCCTTAGCTAAAAAGCCTAAATTGGTATTAGTAGAAACACCGAGTAATCCGTTATTACGAATAGTAGATATTAAAAAAATAGCGAAAGCTAGCCACGATGTTGGTGCGCTGGTTGCGGTTGATAATACTTTTCTATCTCCTGTCTTACAGCAACCGCTTCTGCTAGGTGCTGATGTCGTTTTCCATTCAACCACTAAATATATTAATGGCCATAGTGATGTCGTCGGTGGTGTGGTAGTCACTAAAGAGCAAGAGTTGGGTGAAAAACTTGCATGGTGGGCTAATTGTATCGGGATTACGGGTTCTGCTTTTGATAGTTTTTTAGCTATTAGAGGTTTAAAGACATTGCCTATTCGTATGAAGCAACATCAAATTAATGCTAATGCTGTTGCTGAATTTTTAACAAAACACCCGGCAATTGAAAATATTTATTACTTAGGTTTGTCAAGTCACCCTGGGCATGGACTAGCCAAACGTCAACAAAGTGATTTTGGTGCTATGATGAGTTTCGAAATCAAAGGTGGTTTAGATGCTGTGAAAGCGCTTTTTGATAATTTAGAGCTATTTACTCTAGCCCAGTCATTAGGTGGTGTAGAAAGTTTGATCAGCCATCCATCAACCATGACACATGCAGGCATGGAAATTGAGGCGCAACTTGAAGCTGGGATTACGCAGTCTTTAGTTCGACTTTCTGTCGGTATTGAAGATATTGACGATATTCTTGCCGACTTAAATCGTGGTTTAAATGCTAGCCAATCCCTCAGTTAACAATAAACATTCAAATGTAGCTAATAGCCATTGAATTTAAGCTGTTTCATTGATTATTTTATTTGATATAAGCACCCTTAGTAGAGAGACATATGAGCGAGAAAGTTAATATTCCACAACTTAGTGGAGTCGAAAATCAGCTGAGTAAACATGCTATTCATGTACATAAGTTTGGTGGCAGTAGTTTAGCCAACCATCAGTGTATTGAGCGTGTTGTTGATATTATTCGCACTAATTGTCAGTTAAATGATCTTGTCGTTGTGTCTGCTAATGGAAAAACGACTGACCATTTATTTAATATATTGGCATTAGCTAATGAAAAAGGTGACCAATTAGCTAATGCCATTACTTATTTGCAAACCGATCAACAAGTCATGATTGAAAAATTGCTGAGTGTTAATGGCGCATCGTTATTAATTGGTTTATTAAATGTAGATATTAAGCAATTAACCAGTTGGTTAGTTTTAGGTGCTGGTGACCATTATAATGATATTTTATCGTTTGGTGAACTATGGTCGGCAAGATTATTGTCAGCAGTATTAACTGAGCAAGTGTGTCCAAGTATTGTTATTGATTCTCGTCAAACTTTAGTTATTGATAATGAAAATAACTGTAATGTTAATAGTGAACTCAGTACGAAAAACCTTAAAGAACAGCTAGTTAATGACAGTCTTGCTGTGATCACGGGTTATATTAGCAAAGACGAACAAGGTAATACTTGCACTTTAGGTCGTAATGGCAGTGATTATTCAGCTACCATTATCGCCTCTTTAGTTGGTGCTTTAAATGTAACACTCTGGACTGATGTTGATGGTATTTATAGTGCAGATCCTCGTGTTGTGCCGACAGCTAGAAAACTTAATCGTTTGGCAAATGGTGTTGCACAAGAATTAGGCCGTTTGGGTAATCCCATTTTGCATGCAAAAACGTTAAAGCCATTAATTAATCAGGCAAGTCAACATCATACCCATTTACATGTTGCTAGCAGTTTTGCGAGTGAAGTGAGCGGAACTGAAATTGGCAAGTTTGGTCAAATTGCTAAACAAGAACTGTCAGTGACTTATTTAAATGATTTGATATTAGCACAATCTACTAGTTTTAAGGGCAAACGTGGTGAACAAGCGATTAAAGAGTTTTCAGTGATATGTGCTGATAATAATCAAGGTCTCATTGTTATTGAACAAGCGCAACAAAAAGAGGTGAGTCAATGGCTTGCATGTCATGATACTGAGGTGAATTTTAAACCAGTATCTATTATCGCTACCGTTGGCCATAAAGTGTGTCAGCATCGAGATATTAAAGCACGATTTAAAAGGGCTTTAAAATCAATTCAACCACTAAAATTGGTAAACTCAGAGAACTGCCACAGTATTATTGCGGTCTTGTCAGAAGCTTGTTCCAGTGAATTGCTGAATAATGTTCATCATGACATGACTAAAGATGCTCGTCATATTGGCCTTGTGGTTGTTGGTTTAGGCAATATAGGTCAACGTTTTCTTGAGTTACTACCGAAACAACTATCAACTGTCCATGCTTTAGAGAACTTACATTTAGTCGGTTTAGTTAGTTCTAAAAAAGCATTCATTAATACTGATGGTTTAGATGTAAATAATGCATTAACTGAATTTAATGATAATGCTCAGGACTATACTAATAATCAACTATTAGCTTGGTTAGCAAACCATCCTTATGACGAATTAGTAGTTGTAGATATTACACCAAGTGAAAAATTTAGCTTACTTTATGGTGAATTCTTTAAACAGGGAATTCATGTCATTAGTGCTAATAAGTGGGCTGCATCATCTACCACCGCAAACTATAATTACCTCATGAACACGGCAAAATCACATCATAGTTTGTGGCTAGGTAATACTACTGTAGGAGCAGGTTTACCCATTAATTATGCCATTAATGATTTATTACAAAGTGGTGATAAAATTACTGAGATATCAGGAGTTTTCTCAGGCACATTATCTTGGTTATTTGAAACTTATGATGGAGAGCAACCTTTCTCGGAATTAATGTTAGATGCACTATCACAAGGCATTACCGAACCGGATCCTCGGGAAGATCTTTCGGGACGTGATGTGCAACGTAAATTACTTATTTTAGCTCGTATGGCTGGCTTTACTTTAGCTTTGGAAGACATCAACTGTCATAACTTAGTTCCCGATGAGCTACAGGCTTTAACAACAGACGAGTTTTTACAACGATGCGGTGAACTTAACGACTTTTTTTCTCAACAATTCAGCCAAGCTCAAGCTAAAAGTGGTTGTATTCGATATATTGCGCGTTTTTGTGTAGCAACCGATGGTACTAATAAACTGAGTGCAGAAGTTGGTTTAGAAGTCTTATCTTATGATGATGCTTTTGCCAGCATCACTCCTTGCGATAATGTTTTTCAAATTAAAAGTGATTGGTATCAAGATAATCCCTTGATTATTCGAGGACCTGGCGCTGGACGTGATGTTACCGCCGGTGGTTTACATTCTGATTTGGCCAAGATTTGTCAACAGGTGACTAATAAACAAAACCAAGTAAAAATCAAAGGAATAAACTAATCGGTTATAGTCACGTATGACAAGTGGAGTAACATAAGTGGTAAGGTAAACGAATAATACTAATATTTACGCCTTATTTATTTACCCATGCAATTCCATCGAGATTTGAGTTATTACGTTCAGTGGATAATGTTGTTAGATTTGTTGAGTCAATCCTTAAGAATATCGCAACGTATTAAACTTACTACTTGATATTATTAACTTAAAAACGTAAGGTTAATGGATAAAAACAATTAAAGTTCATATCTATAGTTTGATAGTTAAAAGGTATGGCGTAAGAATATGATGGAATGGCACATCAAATGGTTGGCATTAACATGGAAGGCTGTGAAAGGCGCAAAGTTTTTCACTTTTAGATGGTAACAGACCTGAATTAACTTATGCAACGGGTCATACCCCAGCCAGCTACTCAACCATAGCAACTAATGATAGGCCACTGTAACTTACTAAGCCAATGAAATTAAATGCTTTACATGCCAAATTGGAATATTATATTTATTTCCGATTTGGCCTAAAGCAATGAATTCTTGTTTAATGACTGTATTTATTTAGCATGAAGATAATCGTTTAATCTAATAAGTTACCTAATGTCGATCAAAGTATTACAACACACAAATTTTACCCGTCAGGTTATATCTTTATTAGATAGAACTTTTTATCGTAGGCCAAATAAAGACTCAGTGCTTAACCATGTAATAACATATTATCAAGAATACCCTACGGTAAATGCTGAACTTAGTCGCCTAAAAAATTCTTCTGATTTGCAGCAAGAGCTAAAAATATTTGAGAAAAAACTTAGGTTAGAGCGAACCGAACGTAATACTTACCTGTTAGGGGTATGCCTAGAAGTTATTGATTTAGCTGAATCAGAAGATATGAACGAATGCCATCGAAAATCAGCTCAGCTGTTAGGAACCATTGCCTTGTTAAGCCCTACTGAAGGTCGCAGAGTTGCTTCTAAAAATGAGATGAATAAGCCTATATACAAAGCGGTACTGTGTTTACGTTTATTAGATCGATTGTGTATGGATAACATAATTGTAGACTCCTACATTAGTCCTTTTTTAAAAAATATCCCTCCAACACGCTATAGTGAGTTTGCCACCATTGATCCAGAAGGATACAGACGCTTTATTCATCAAGTCAAAATCCCTTTAGTGATGGCTGCCATTATTCAGGACATTGGTAATTTTCATCCTGCTGCTCGGTTGATTTTAATGGGGAAGTCAGGCGTGTTAGATCCCTATCGGGTCCTAGATAAAAAAAATCGTAAACAGTTATTACAAATTAATTTCCGCGAAACGGTTAAGTATCTTGTTGATGGTATAGGTGGAAGTGTTTATGTGGGTAATTCAAAAGATGATCGTGATCAATTTTATAAAAACGAAGATGCCAAATTAGTTTTTATAAAACGGCTACTTAAAAGCAGCATAAACCCTAAATCAGGTAGTGGAAATTTGTTAACAGTACCCCAAATCTATACATCAATGATACTCTCGACAAAAGAAAATTATAATTATAAATTGCTGCCAAAAGTTTTTCAATTACTCAAACAAAACGCCGATAGAGGAAGATGTAGTCGAGTTTTTGTTGATGCCCTTTATAAAGTTACTGGTATGTTTCCTCAGGGTTTTGGTATTACTTATATTCCTGGCCATAATGAAGGTAAGCAACAAGCAAGCTATGAGTACGCAATTGTTAATCAACTTTACCCTGAAGACCCTCTTCAGCCTTTATGTCGAATTGTGACTCGGCAACTAGCTTTTATTAGTTCTGGTCAAAATATAGCTATTGAAAATAGTGAAAACTTATATTTTGCTGACACAGCTAAAAAATTAGCCTTAATCTCAAAAGAACGACTGAATGAAATATTAGAGCTTTTAGCTTCAAATTATCAAGAACGACAAAAGTTGGACTTATTACCTCGATGCTGGCATTCAGATGAATTTTTTGCGACCAGAGGCAATCAAAAACTATGGAATAAATTAAGTGGATAACTTTACCATGAGCTAAATCTCTATTACTTTTTTTTGACTTTATTAAGAACTTACAATGTTATTTTTATAAGCTCATATCAGCTCATCTAAAAACAATAATGTTGAATCATTTTAACCAACAGACGATTTGTTTTATCTACCTCCGAAAAAGCCAAAAACTCATTAGGTTGATGTGCTTGATCGATTGAACCTGGTCCCATTACAATAGTTTGACAACCGAGTTGTTGAATAAATGGTGCTTCAGTAGCGTAGTTCACTGCACAGCAACTATGACCACTTATTTCTTCAGCAATGGTGACTAATTCACTTGAGGTATTTTCTTCAAAGCTTGGGGAACTTGGATACAATTCCTCGAAACTAATGCGAGTAGGGTATTTTTCTGCTAGAGGTTTTAGTGCCTCACTCAAGAGTGTAATCAATTCATCATCGGTCATACCTGGTAAAGAACGCATATCAATATCTAAATGACAATGGCCGCAGATACGATTGGAATTATCGCCACCTTTTATTGCTCCTAAGTTTAAAGTGGGAGCAATTACATCAAATGCTTGACTAGTAAAGTTGATTGCCAGCTTATCTTTTAAAGCCAGCAATTGCCCGATCACCTGATACATTATTTCAATGGCATTAACACCGAGGTCAGGTTTGCTTGAGTGACCTGATTGACCTTGAACACTAATGCGATGTGACATATGACCTTTGTGCATAATCACAGGTACTAAATTTGTTGGTTCACCAATAATGGCTACATCAGGTTTAATCTCTTGGCTATTAGCAAAAAACCTTGCGCCGGCCATTGTTGTTTCTTCATCAGCGGTAGCAAGTATATATAATGGTTTAGTTAATGAATTTTTATCTATTCCTCTACAAGCTTGCAAGATAAAAGCAAAGAAGCCTTTCATATCACAGGTGCCTAATCCGAAGAATTTATTATCTTGTTCCATGACTTTATGTGGGTCAGATAACCAGCTATTTTCATCAAACGGCACGGTATCGCTGTGCCCGGCTAATAATAAACCGCCATCACCAGAGCCAAGTTTGGCCAACATATTAAATTTATTGTTGGTATTGGGAACAGGTTGAATTTTCACTTTAAAACCTAATTGTTCAAACCAAGTGGCAAGTATAGTGATTACCTCTTTATTTCCTTGATCCCAATTAGGGAGAGTAGAGCTGATCGAGGTACTGGCGATAAGCTGTTTTAACGCATCGGTAAAGTTAGGTAATGTGTCCATTTATGAGTTCCAAAAAACAAATTAAAAAAACAAGGTAGATATTTATGCTAAATACTCGAATAAATACCCGTTTAGTGATATCTTACACTAATAGTGTAAATAACCTACTTTAATAAGGCTACTTTAAAATGATAAAGGTTCAATTAATGCGACTACGATAGGTATAGATTGTTCTGTTTTGTTATTAATAGTGAGTTTACCGGATGAAATTTACTAATATTGGAAGATATACCTAGGTTATTTCGTAATAAGTTGAATAAAATTGCATTTTAGAGGTTTGTTTTGACAGAGATTCAAAAAGTCGCCGTAATTGGGGCAAGTGGTTACGCTGGAGCCGAGTTGGTAGGTCTTTTGTGCCAGCACGATAAAGTGTCTATACAACACCTAGTTGTATCGGAAAATAGTATTTCTTGCGGTAAAAAATTTAGCGAGTTGCATGGCCGATGGCAAGGGGTTTGTGATGTAGCGCTGCACTCTTTTTCTCAAGAGTGGTTTGATGCTTCAGTAAGTAACTTAGATGCTGTTTTTTTTGCTACACCACATGAGTTTAGTGCCCAGTGGGCGAAAGCTTTTGTTGATTCAGGTGTTAAGGTTTTTGATCTTTCTGGCGGCTTTCGTTTAAAAAATGCCGAAGACTATCCGAAGTATTACGGCTTTGAACATCAAAGTAAAGTTGATCTTGAAAACGCACAGTACGGTCTCGCTGAATGGCAAGCTAACGATATTATTGATAAAAAAATTATTGCTATACCTGGCTGTTACCCAACGGCGAGTTTATTAGCGTTAAAACCGATTACTTTCAATAACCTCCATATTGAAAACTCACTAATCGTTGTTAATGGTATTAGTGGTGTAACTGGTGCGGGTAGAAACGCTTCATTAGCAACTAATTTTAATGAAGTCAGTCTAACGGCCTATAATATTTTACAGCATAGACACCAACCTGAAATAAGCCAAGAAGCAGGTACCCAAGTTATTTTTAATCCTCACCTTGCTCCATATAAAAGAGGATTACTCGCTACGGTTACCCTGCAATTAAAATCTGGAATTAATACTAACCAAGTTAATCAAGCATTTCATCAAGCTTACCAAGATAAACCTTTAGTTCGCTTGGTTGGTGCCTGGCCCAAAATAGGCAATGTTGCCTATACACCCTTTGCTGATGTGCACTGGCAAGTTGACGAAGGCAAACAAGTAGTTGTTGTTAGTTGTGCCATTGATAACCTACTTAAAGGGGCTTCTTCTCAGGCATTACAGTGTTTTAATATTTCCTTAGGTTTAGCCAGTCATTATTCCTTATTACCTTCAAGTATTAGTTCAGGAGCAGCGCTATGAAAAAGCCATTAGTCATTAAAATTGGTGGTACCATTTTAGAAAAAGATTCTGCGTTAAGTGAATTACTAAAAGTCGTTAGCCAATTAAAAAATCAGGCGGTTGTTTTAGTTCATGGTGGTGGCTGTGTTGTTGACGAAATGCTTGCTCAAGCACACTTTACCACCGCAAAGAAGAATGGCCTGAGAGTTACACCTAAAGAGCAAATGCCGTTAATTAGTGGTGTACTGGCAGGTACGGTAAATAAATCAATTGTTGCTACTGCAGTCAGTATAAAAATTCCGGCCGTAGGTTTAGCATTGACCGATGGTAATATGGTGTCTTGCCAATTAAGTGATCAAGGTTTAGGGCATGTAGGCATTCCTAAAGCTCAAAGTAGCAAGCTAATTGATACACTATTAAAAGCGAATTTTTTCCCTATTATTTCTTCTATCGGTGCACTCGATAATGGCGAACTAGTCAATGTAAATGCTGACGATGCAGCTGTCATTATTTGCCAATTACTCAATGCTGATTTACTACTGTTAACTGATGTTAATGGGGTTAAAGATGCAAAAGGGAAATATTTAGAGTCTTTAAATAGTCAGCAGGCTAAGGTGATGATTAATAATGGGATTATTGCAGGTGGCATGACAGCTAAAGTAAATGCAGCATTACAAGCAGCGAGACAATTACGACGAAGTATCGCGGTTGCCAGTTGGCAGTCGCCAGAGCAAATTGTCGATTTACTTAACGGTGAATGCATAGGTACTCGCATTCAACCTTGTTAGCTTATGGTAGCTAGTTATTTAAAAGAATATTGAGAAAGCAATATGTTAGAGAATAAGTCAGAGCCAACGTCAGAATTTTTTTTACCATCAAAAAGTATTGAATTTAATGATTTTTTAGCTGACGATCAGTTAACTAAAAGGCAATTATTGGTTTTAATTGAACAGGCCATAAAGATAAAAAAAAATCCTAAAGATTATAGCCAAGCCTTAGCTGGTAAATCGGTAGCGATGATCTTTGAAAAACCTTCATTAAGAACTCATGTCAGTTTTGATATAGGTATCAGTAAACTTGGTGGTCATGCACTTTATTTAGGTCAACAGAATGGTCAATTAGGTAAACGTGAGCGAGTCAGTGATTATGCCCAAAACTTATCGTGTTATGCCGATATTATCGTTGCGCGGGTTTTTAGCCATGACTCAATTAAACAATTAGCTGAGCACGCTAGTGTACCTGTCATCAATGCCTTGTGTGATTTATACCATCCATGTCAAGCGTTAGCTGATTTTGTTACATTAACTGAAAACCTTAATCAATTAGGAAAAGATGACCTGACTCAGGTGAAATTAGCTTATGTTGGTGATGGTAATAATGTTTCTAATTCATTAATGTTAATGGCGGCAATATTAGGGGTTGATTTCACTTTAATATCACCTCAAGGCTATGAAACCGAAATTTCAATGGTCAAAAAAGCCAAAGCATTGGCAGCAGAGTCGGGTGCGCAATTAATTTTTACTAACAATATTGATGATATCGGATGGCAAGATGTAATTTATACTGATACCTGGATATCTATGGGTAATGAAGACCCGGCCAAAAAGAAAGCAGTGCTCGAGGTCTTTGCGGCATATCAAGTAAATGATGATTTAATGGCAAAAGCAGGGGCTAAAATTGTTATGCATTGCCAACCTGCTCATTTAGAAGAAGAGATAACGACTCAGTTATTTGATAGTGAAATGTCAGTAGTTTTTCAGCAAGCAGAAAACAGAATGTGGGCACAAAATTCGGTACTAGTAACATTATTGAACTAATAGTGGTTAACCAAAGATTGAACAGATTAATAATCAAATTTAAGAGAATACAAAGATGACTCAAACAAAGAAAAAAATCAAAAAAGTGGTATTGGCTTATTCTGGTGGTTTAGATACTTCGGCCATCATACCGTGGTTAAAAGAAAACTATGATGGCTGTGAAGTAGTCGCTTTTTGTGCCGATGTTGGCCAAGGTGATGAAGAACTTGACGGTATTGTTGAAAAAGCTATAGCCTCTGGTGCCAGCGAATGTTACGTGGTTGACCTAAAAGAAGAGTATGTTAAAGACTACATCTATCCCATTATTAAAACAGGCTCTGTGTACGAAGGTCAGTATTTATTAGGAACTTCAATGGCACGTCCGGTGATTGCGAAAGCGCATGTTGAAGTGGCGTTAAAAGTTGGTGCAGATGCACTTTGTCATGGTTGTACAGGTAAAGGTAACGACCAAGTTCGCTTTGAGTCATGTTTTGCTGCTTTAGCACCTCAACTTACCGTCATCGCTCCATGGCGTGAATGGGACATGGTTTCTCGTGAAGACTTATTAGATTATTTAGCTGAACGTGATATTTCTTGTGCCGCATCATTGACTAAAATTTACAGTCGTGACGCTAATGCTTGGCATATATCTCATGAGGGCGGTGAATTAGAAGACCCTTGGTGTGAGCCGTCAAAAGAAGTATGGACAATGACGGTTGATCCCCTTGATGCTCCTGATTTACCAGAAACGGTTATATTAAGCTTTAAAGAGGGTGAATTAGTATCAGTGGACGGTCAACAGTTATCACCATACCAGTCATTGATGTACTTAAATGACAAGGCTGCGGCACATGGTGTTGGTCGTATCGATATTGTTGAAAACCGTTTAGTCGGTATGAAGTCTAGGGGGTGTTATGAAACACCCGGTGGTACAGTATTAATGGCTGCTTACAAAGGATTAGAAACTTTGATTCACGATAAAGAGTCATTGAAATTTAGAGAATCTGTTGGCTTAGAATTTTCACACGTTATTTATGATGGTCGTTGGTTTACACCATTAGCAAAAGCACAACTTGCAGCTGCAGCTTCGTTAGCAGAAAAAGTTACCGGTGATATTGTCGTTAAGCTTTATAAAGGTCAAGCGACTGTTATTCAGCGTCGCTCACCTAACAGCTTATACTCAGAAGAGTTTGCTACTTTTGGTGCGGATGATGTTTATGACCAAAAACATGCGGAAGGCTTTATTCGTTTATTTAGTTTATCAAGTCGTATTGCCGCGTTGAAAACTTTAGATGAACAGGCTAAAGGGGAATAATTATGGCGTTATGGGGTGGCCGGTTTAAAGAAAAAGCGAGTGTCCAATTTAAAAAGTTTAATGACTCGTTACCTGTTGATTATCGGATGGCGGTACAAGATATTGTTGGTTCAATTGCTTGGGCTGAAGCACTGACAACTGTTGATGTGTTAAGTCAAGATGAATGTAAACGCTTAAAAGAAGCATTGTTAGAGTTGAAGGTATCAGTTGAAAATGATCCTAATCAAATTCTGAGCTCTGATGCAGAAGATATTCACAGTTGGGTAGAAATTAACCTAATTGAGAAAACAGGGGATTTAGGCAAAAAACTCCATACCGGTCGTAGTCGTAATGACCAAGTTGCCACAGATTTAAAACTCTGGTGCAAAGAAAAAGGTGGCGATATTTTATATGCCTTAGTCAATTTACAGCAATCTTTGTTAAATTTAGCCGAACGTGAAAGTAATACAGTGTTACCTGGTTATACGCATTTACAGCGAGCACAGCCCGTTACTTTTGGCCATTGGTGTTTAGCTTATGTTGAAATGTTTAACCGTGATATCGGTCGTTTAAAAGATACCTTGTACCGTGCAGATACATCACCGTTAGGATCAGGTGCTTTAGCCGGGACGGCTTATCCTATTGATCGTGATTTATTAGCACAAAATTTAGGTTTTAGAAGTGCGACACTTAATAGTTTAGATGCTGTGTCTGACAGAGACCATGTCATAGAACTACTTTCGAGTGCTAGTATCTCTATGATGCATTTATCACGTTTTGCTGAAGATTTGATTTTTTATAATTCTGGTGAGGCAGGCTTTGTTGAAATGAGTGATTTGGTCAGTTCAGGGTCATCATTGATGCCACAAAAGAAAAATCCAGATGCTTGTGAGCTTATTAGAGGTAAAGCTGGCCGTGTGATGGGTTCGCTTACTGCTATGATGGTAACAATGAAAGGCCTGCCGCTTGCTTATAATAAAGATATGCAAGAAGACAAAGAAGGGCTATTTGATGCACTCGAGACTTGGCAAGAGTGTATGGAAATGGCGGTGTTAATTGGCGATGGTTTGAAAGTCAATCGTGCACGTACTTTGGCTGCCGCACAACAAGGCTATGCAAATTCCACGGAATTAGCGGACTACCTTGTCAGTAAAAGCATTCCATTTCGTGAAGCCCATCATATAGTAGGTGAGGTCGTTTTAGCTGCTATTGAGGCAGGTCATGCACTAGAAGAGTTTTCAGTAGCTCAGTTACAGGGCTTTAGCGATAAAATAGAACAAGATGTTTATCAACATTTATCAATTGAGTCTTGTTTAGATAAACGTGTTGCCCTTGGTGGCACATCAAGAATACAAGTAAAAAAAGCATTGGCAGATATCCAAGGTAATAACGACACCTTAAATGGCCAAGTGGTCGGTGCCCCAAGTAAAGATCAAATAACTTTTGCATTAAAACAAGTTAAACAACGTTTAAATGCACAAAAAGCAGCAGCACTTTCAGTGCGAAGAGCTCGAATGTCTGATGTTGATAAAATATACCAACAAGTTGATTATTGGTCAGGTAAAGGAGAAATTTTACCTCGCAGCCGTGACAATATTATTCATGATATTCAAAACTTTGTTGTTGCTGAAGTCGATGGTGAGGTTGTTGGTTGCGCTTCTTTATATATATACCAAAAAGGTTTAGCTGAAATACGCTCAATTGTTATCGACAAGTCAATGCATGGTCTAGGTCAGGGGCCGGCTTTGGTTCAATACTTACTTGAGTTTGCTCATCAGATGGAATTACAACAAATTATTGTTTTAACTTATATACCGGAATTCTTTAACAAGCTTGGCTTTACTTTAATTGAAAAAAGCTCCTTGGCGAGTAATATCATCGAAGACAGTGAACAAAGTCCATATAAAGATCCCGCTGACGAAGTAGCAATGGTTTATTTATATCGTTGATCTTTAAACAATGCTTAGATACTAGGAAAATGAAGTAAAGCTCATGGATAATTATATAAATAACATTAAATGGTTTAGAAATGCAGCGCCATATATTAATGCACATCGTGGTAAAACTGTCGTGTTAATGTTTGGTGGCGAAGCGGTTTCACACCCCAATTTTGCTAATATCATTCATGATATTTCTTTGCTGCATAGTTTGGGAGTGAAACTAGTTGTGGTACATGGCGCACGTCCTCAAATTGAAGAGCGTATGGTGCAGCGTGGTATAGATAGAATTATTGAAAATAATATTCGGGTCACTGATGCTGACACCTTAGTTGCAGTGAAGGATGCGACAGGTTCATTAAGGTTGGATATTGAAGCTTTATTAACTACTGGTTTAGCCAACTCACCGATGCATGGCTCACAAATTAGGGTTGGCACCGGTAATTTTGTTATTGCTAAACCTATGGGTGTTCGTCAAGGTATTGATTATAAATATACAGGAAGTGTCAGAAGAATTGATTCCGATGGTATAAACATGCAACTCGACTACGGTTCGATTGTTCTGCTGTCACCTATAGGTTACTCACCCACAGGTGAAGTTTTCAATTTGGCATTAGAGGATGTTGCAGCTCAAACTGCTATCGCTTTAAAAGCAGACAAGCTGATTACCCTAACTGATGCAGCCGGATTGCTTGATGAAAAAAATCAGTTAATCAGAAGCTGTAGCGTTCGTCGGGTGAAGACTTTATTAGATGAAAAAGACTGTCATGTCCGTCAGTTATTACTTAGAGCGATTATTCAAAGTGGTGAAAGTGGTGTTGAACGTTGTCATTGTGTGAGTTATCAAAGTGATACCGCCTTATTACAAGAATTGTTTACTCGTGATGGTGCTGGGACACTTATTGCTAAAGATCATAAAGAGCAATTATCAACGGCGACTATAAATGATGTGGCCGGTATCTTGGAGCTGCTTGCTCCTCTGGAAAATGAAGGTGTTTTGGTTAAACGTTCTCGTGAATTACTCGAATTAGAAATTGACCAGTTTACTGTGATTAAAAAAGAAGATGTAATTATTGCTTGTGCAGCACTTTATCCTTACCCAGAGGCAAAAAAAGGTGAAATTGCTTGTGTTGCTATACACGCGGATTATCGAAAGGGGAATCGTGGCGGGCGTTTAATGGATGCATTAGAACTTGAAGCAAAACAGCAAAAATTATTGTCAATATTTGTTTTAACAACGGTGAGTGCCCACTGGTTTTTGGAAAAAGGTTTTATTGAGCAATCAATGGAGAAACTGCCAGAAGGAAAGCAAAAAATGTATAACTACCAGCGAAAGTCTAAAATTTTTATTAAAAATATTTAATACAAGCGCTTAATAAATACTTAGTAGATATTTGTGAGAGCCCGCTAAGTATTTTAACCATTGAGTGCTTTTTAAAATAACTCTTCCTCCTCATTATCAACACTACCATCAAGAATATCGCCACTATTGTCTTCAGTAACATATTCTGTTGGTTCAGTACCTGCAATAAAGTATTCAAACTCACTACTTCTATCTGTTTTGGTGGTGAGCTTACCCGTTATCTTATCAATTCTTACAGAAACAATATCCACTGGAGGCTCAAATGCCTCTTCAGCAAATAATGGTAAAGCGGATTGCATAAAAGTAATCCATGCTGGCTGTGCTGACTTTGCTCCAAATTCAGAGCCAGTGATTTGATTGTTTGTCAGATTATTATTGTATGTGGTTTTACCCAGGTTTCTTTGATGATCATCAAAACCTATCCATGAGGTGGTCACCAATCGGCGAGTAAAACCAGAAAACCAGGCATCTTTCGATTGATTTGTTGTCCCGGTTTTTCCTGCAATATCACGACGCCCCAACGTTCTTGCTCTAAAACCAGTGCCCTGCCAATAGGGTTTGGTATTCCAATCTGCGCCCCAAATAACACTATTGAGCGCCTCCCCTATTAAAAAAGCATTTTGAGTACTGATAACCCTAGGTGCCTTATTAATTGGTTTGTTATTTTTTTTATCAGTCGATGATACAAACTGTTGTCCGTTAGTTGGCATATTACCCGTTGTGGGAATATTGTCTAAGAGTACAGCTAAACTTGATTCTTGATCTTCAAATTCGATATTTTTATCATCAAGTTTAACATTAATAATATCAATACAAGGGTCACATGCAATTTTTGGTGTAGCCTGATAAATAATATCACCAAATGAGTTTTCTATTCTTTCAATAAAATAAGGTTCAATCAGAAACCCACCATTAGCGAAGGTGGCGAAACCGGTGACTAATTCGAGCGGTGTCAAAGAAGCCGAGCCTAAAGCTAAAGATTCATTACGGGGAAGTTCATCAGCAAGAAAACCAAATAATGATAAATGGTTGATCATGTTATTTAAACCAACAAACCTTAATAATCTAACGGCAATAACATTTTTAGATAAAGCTAATGCTAACCTGACTCTAATTGAACCATCATAAGTTTCAGGAGAATTCTTAGGGCGCCAAACAACGCCTGTCTTCCTATCCCATTGATTTATAGGTGCGTCATTAACTAAACTAGCTAAAGTTAAGCCACTCTTTAATGCTGCAGAGTAGATAAAAGGCTTGATATTTGAACCAATCTGACGTTTGGCTTGAGTTACTCTATTAAATTGACTTTGCTTAAAGCTAAAGCCGCCAACTGCAGCTTTGACTGCACCGTTATCTGGGGAAATTGAAATTAATGCTGCACTTACTTCTGGTAATTGGCTTAAACGATAACTGCCATCTGTTTGTTGAACCGCTAAAATAACATCACCGTAATGAAATATTTCGCTCGCCTTTGTTGGTGGGATATCTTGGGTATCATCATTAATAAACGGTCTTGCCCAAGACATGCCATCCCAATTTATAATCGCTTGTTGTTGACCCTTTAGAGTAATCAACACTGATTTTTCTAAAACCTGAGTTACTACAGCTGGCACTAACGTTCTGTAACTATTAGTGTTTTTAATGGCCTCATCTATTTCTTCTTCAGTCAACGGTTTGTTTTCATTTACAATATTAGGTCCTGCTAAGGCACTTTGATTATTGAGATCTTCTGGAATGTAGAGTACATCATCTTCAGGTCTTAATGATTTAATTGGACCACGGTAGCCATGACGCTGATCATAATTTAATAAGTTTTTTATAACGGCATTTTGGGCTGCTAATTGCAACTCTTTAGTTATAGTGGTAAATACCTTATAGCCGCCAGTGTAAGCCTGTTCTTTACCGAACCGATCGAGCATTTCCTGATGTGCCATTTCAGCTACATATGGTGCATTTAATTCAATTTGGGCACCATGCCTTTTCCCTGTAATTGGCGCGCTTAATGCTTTTTTATAATCTTTTTCGCTGATGTAATCACTTACTAGCATTCGTTGCAATACAACAGCCCGTCGTTTTTTTGCGCGTTCTTTAGAACGTATTGGGTTAAGTGCTGAAGGAGCTTTGGGTAATCCTGCAAGTACAGCAATTTGTGCTAACGATAACTCATTGAGTTTTTTCCCATAGTAAACTTGGGCAGCGGCGGCAAAACCAAATGAGCGATGGCCTAATTCAATTTTATTGATATAAAGCATCAATATTTCATCTTTCGTTAATAGACTTTCAATATGAAATGAAATAAAAATTTCTCTAAGTTTACGAATATAAGTTTGCTCTCGTGTTAAAAAGAAATTTCGAGCTACTTGCATCGTGATTGTGCTTGCGCCGCCTTTATCTTGACCCGTTAATTGGCCTAAAATTGCTCGGCTCATGCCAATAGGGTCGACACCAAAGTGAAGGTAAAAGCGATCATCTTCAGTAGCTAGTAGTGCATTAATAAGTTGTTGAGGAACTTCTTCAAAAGTAAGTGGGTAACGCTTTTTTTCGCCAAATTGAGAGATTAATTTACCATCAGAGCTGTAGACCATCATGGGTGTTTGCCATTGAAGGTCTTTTAGTACTTCCACACTCGGCAATTCGCTTCGCATACTAAAATATAAAGCAGTTAGCGCCAGTAATGCTAGAAAAAATAATATAAAGCCTATTTTTATTAATCTCTTGAAAGAAAACAACGTTAAACTCATTTTATAGGGAAATTTTAATATAGTTAGAGTATATAGTGTAAAGCTCTACGATAAATTTATTTGTGTGTTTATGTGTATATTATGCTTAACTAAATATATAAATCATATTTAGTAGGACTTTATGCTAAGCCAATTATGGAAGAAAAAAACATCTCTGATGATTGGGGTCGATATTGGGTCTTATGCCATCAAAGCTGTATTACTAAGTCAGGGAGAAGAAGGGTACATCCTTGAAGATTTTGCTATCGAAGCTATGCCACGTGGTGCATTGGTAGATCGCGAAATTCAGGATATTGAAGCGGTAGGTCATGTTATCACTAAAATACGAAAAAAAATTAGTCTATCCGTAAAATTTGCTGCAGCAGCTGTGTCGGGTCAAACTGTGATAACCAAAATTATTTATATGGATGTTACTCTTTCTGAAGAGGAGTTAGTTGGTCAAATAGAAATAGAAGCTGATAGTTTAATCCCTTATCCTCTCGATGAAGTTAGTTTAGACTTTGAATCACTTGATGTTAATAAATCTGACCCAACTAAAATTGATGTATTATTGAGTGCTGCTCGAACAGAATCTATTGAGGCTAGAGTTGCAGCTCTTGAGTCTGGTGGTTTTGACGCTAAAGTTATTGATGTAGAGTCATATGCAGTAAGTCGCTCATACGATTTATGTCTGCCAATGTTACCTGACGATGCTAAAGATAAAATGGTCGCCATTGTTGACATTGGCGCTAATATGACACTCTTTTCTGCCTCAGATGGCGGAAAGAATGTTTATAGTCGAGATCAAATTTTTGGTGGGGAGCAATACACACGCTCTATTGTTTCTTACTATAATAAGTCATTTGAAGAGGCCGAAGCTGCAAAAATAAATGGTAGTTTACCCTATAACTATCACTTGGAAGTATTGAAACCTTTTCATACCATCCTCGTTCAGCAAGTTCGCCGGGCAATTCAAATGTTTTTAACCTCAAGTGGCTATGAAAAAGTGGACTATCTAGTGATCTCAGGTGGTACAGCTTTAGTTGAAGGAATACAAGAATTACTAACGGAAGAACTTGGCATCTATACCGTCATTGCTAATCCTTTTGGTCATATGGAAGTATCAGCGAATGTAGATAAAAGTGAATTAAAATCAATAGCCCCGCAATTGATGGTTGCTTCAGGTTTAGCGTTAAGGAGTTTTGTGCCATGGCACATATAAATTTACTTCCATGGCGCGAAGCAGCATTAAAGGTTCAACAAAAACAGTTTTTCTCTGTACTTAGTTTGGTTGGTTTATTTTCTTTTGCTATCACCTTGTCTGTTAGTTTTTTTTATCAAGCAAAAATTAATGGTCAAAAAATAAAAAATGACTTTCTGAGAAATGAAGTACAGCTACTTGATATACGTATAACCAAAATTAAAGAATTAAGATCAAAAAAAATTGCATTACAAAAACGTATTGGAGTGATAGAGCAATTACAACGTAGCCGAAATGTTGGTACCCAAGTACTCGATGAGATAGCTAAAATAATTCCTAATGGAATTTATATTACTTGGTTAGAAAAGAAAGGAAATAGTATTTCTATCCAAGGTAAAAGTGAATCAAATAATCACTTAGCAAATATGATAAGGGCTATTGGATTATCTGGCTTATTTGTTGATGCGACACTTGAATCTATTATTACTGATGAAAAAGAAAGAAAATTATTAAGTGACTTTAAAATGCACATCCGCATTAAAGGGTTAGTTGATAATCTAGATCTGGCTGTTGAACAAGCATTTAAAGGAGATAAATAATGAATCTTGATTTGTCACAATTTGATGGATTGGAGCTGGAAAACATTGGCCGTTGGCCAATAGCCGCAAAATCATTATTGACCATATTTCTTAGTGTAATGATTTTTTTTCTGGGCTATGTTTTTTTAATCAGTGACAAAATTGTTTTATTAGGCGAAGTCTCATCAGAAGAGCAAGCCTTAAAGAAACAATATCAGACTAAACATCATGCTGCGGCTAATTTAGAGCTGTTTAAAGCACAAATGATTGAAGCTGAAAGTGTTTTTGTAAACCAGTTGAAAAATTTGCCAAATAGTCATGAAATTCCAGGCTTATTAGATGATATTACCTTTATTGGCACAACAAGTGGCTTAGATTTTGTAAAGTTAAATTGGCAACCTGAGATTGTTAAAAATTTTTATATTGAGCTACCTATAGATATTGAGGTTATTGGTTCATATCATCAATTTGGTAAATTTGTCAGCGAAGTGGCAGGCTTACCTAGAATTGTAACCTTGCATGACTTCAATATAGGTATTACTCAATTAAGTGCAGAGGCACTTCGGTTAAAGTTGCAGGCAAAGACCTACCGTTACCAAGAGGTTGAGCAACAATGAAAAGAGTCGTCTTATTTAGTCTATTCATTTTATCGGGCTGTTTTGATGATATAAGTGAAATAAAAAACCACATAGCAAAGGTTAAAGCTAATACAAAGGCGTATATTGAGCCTATGCCAGAAGTGCCTAGTTTTACCTCCTTTCATTATTCATCGGAGGAACTTAGAAGTCCATTCGTTGCTCCTAAACCTGAAGTTATTCAGGAAAAAACTCAACAAATTTCTGGGTGTTTAATTCCAAATCCTCGGCGACTAAAACAACCTTTAGAAAAGTTTACTCTAGGCGATTTGGTAATGCGGGGTACTTTAGGTGACCAAAGTTCCCTTTGGGCATTACTAGAAGCCTCCGATGGTACTTTACATCGTGTATCTATAGATAATTATGTTGGGCTTTATAACGGTCGAATTATAGACGTTGATAATTCGACGGTAAAAATTATTGAATTGATTCCTGATGGAGCGGGTTGTTGGGTAGAGCGAGACACGGCCATAAATTTGACTATATCTAATACGGAAGGTTAGGGAATCATTATGCCATTTATAAAAACTAACAATTATAAAATATTCACTTATTTCTGTAATATTAAAACGACCTTAATTAGCGTTTTGTTATTTATATCGTCATTTGCTTCAGCATCTGATTTTACTGGTATTGATTATAACACCATTCACAATGATCAAATTCAGCTTGTTTTTTCATTCTCAGAAGATATTAATAGTCACCCTCAGGTCAAAACTTCAATGACACCTGCTTATATAGAAATCACGTTTGATGCTGTTAATTTTGATGATGGGTTTAGTGACACCATCGTTAATCACGCAGGAGTCAAAAATATCAATGTCACAGCTAAAGAGGATACAGTTATTGCTATGATAAATTTAGAGTCTTTAGCTATTTTTGATGTGGAAATAATAGGCGGACAATTTTTAGTGACTTTAAATTATGGTCAGGCTGCAGAAATTGTTGAAGAGTTAAGTTCTATGGGGCAGCAGTATATTAACAATATAGAGTCCATTGACTTTAGACGTGGACCAGAAAATGAGGGACAACTGCTCGTTAACTTAAATAAGAGTATGGTCGCCGTAAATGTAAGTGACAAATTAGGTAAAGTTTATATCGAATTTCATAATACTCAAATAATTGAAGATTTATTATATAAATTAGATGTCACTGACTTTGGCACCATAATTACAGGTGTTGAAACCTTTAAGGATGGACGAAATGCAAGGTTGGTTGTTGATGTTAATAAAAATTTCACCTTTTCACATGAGCAAGATAAGAATATATTCACCCTTACGGTTAAAGAAACGGCTGAAAATGTACCTGGTTATTTAAGGGGGACTGATAATTTTACCGGTCGAAAATTAGTTTTAGATTTCCAAGACATTCCTGTGAGAACTGTTTTACAAATTATCGCAGACTTCAATGAGTTTAATTTAATCACAAGTGATTCTGTCACCGGCAATCTGACGTTAAGGTTAGATGGTGTTCCTTGGGATCAAGCCCTGGATATAATTTTGAAGGTAAAAGGATTAGATAAACGTATGGATGGAAACATACTAATGGTTGCCCCTAGTGATGAACTGGCTGCTCGTGAAGCTCAAATATTGCAAACCCAGCAACAAGTGGCACAACTAACACCTATATACTCAGAATATGTCCAAATTAACTATGCTAAAGCAAGTGATCTTGCGGGTCTTATTAAGAATGATGATACGAGTATATTATCTGCCCGCGGCAGTGTGTCTGTTGATGAGCGAACCAATACGTTATTACTGAGAGATACTGCCAAAAGCATTGAAAATATTAAGCGCATGGTAACTATCCTTGATATTGCTGTAAGACAAGTTGTTATTGAAGCTCGCATGGTGACGGTTAAAGATAATATCAATGAAGAATTAGGTATTCGCTGGGGAGTAACTAAAAGTAACAATGACAACGGAATCTCGGGTTCTATAGCTGGTGCGGCGGATATTAATGTAGGTCTTACGCCAGCGATTGCTGATCGATTGAATGTGAACCTACCTGTGGTCAATCCAGCCGCAAGTATTGCCTTTCAAGTAGCACGATTGGCGGACGGTAAAATTTTGGACTTAGAATTAAGCGCTCTTGAAAAAGAAAATAAGGGTGAGATTATTGCAAGTCCTCGCATTACTACAGCAAATCAGAAAGAAGCCTATATTGAACAAGGTGTTGAGATACCTTACCAACAAGCGTCTTCAAGTGGTGCAACCGCAGTACAATTTAAAAAAGCGGTATTGAGTTTAACCGTCACGCCACATATCACCCCAGATGATAAAATTATTTTAGATTTAGTGGTAACACAAGATACGGTGTCTTCTGTGAGCAGCGGCCTTGCTCCTGCTATTGATACCCAAAGAATTGGTACACAGGTATTGGTTAACAATGGGGAAACAATTGTACTGGGTGGCATTTACCAACAATCAATTATTAGCACCGTATCTAAAGTTCCAATTTTAGGTGATATCCCCTATGTTGGCTGGGTATTTAGAAACACAAATAATTTCAATGAGAAAAAAGAATTATTAATTTTTGTTACTCCGCGCATAGTAACGGAGCATTTTTAACCTCAATTTGCAGATATTAGAGTTTTTTCTCCTCTGTTACTGTAATCTTACTTGCAATCTAGGTCGAAGAATTGCGATAATTGCGCCCTTGAAATTTTCGAGGGGGTTTCCTCTTACCTGTTAACGTAAATTATAACGAGTTTAAGTTAGACTAATGGCTGAAAAACGTAACGTATTCCTTGTTGGGCCTATGGGCGCTGGCAAAAGCACTATTGGTAGAGAGTTAGCTGATAGACTGCATCTTGAATTTTTTGATTCAGACCAAGAAATAGAGCGTCGTACAGGTGCCGATATCGCATGGGTATTTGATCTTGAAGGCGAAGAAGGCTTTCGTAAAAGAGAAGAATTAATTATTGATGACTTAACTCAGCTGCAAGGTATTGTCTTAGCAACTGGAGGTGGTTCTGTAATTAGTGAACTAGTCAGAAATAGGCTTTCTGCACGTGGTATTGTTGTGTACCTTGAAACGACAATAGATAAGCAAGTTGCTCGCACGCAACGTGATCGTCGTCGTCCATTACTTCAAACATCGGAAGAGCCCCGTACCGTGTTAGAAAATCTAGCATTAGAACGTAATCCTCTTTATGAAGAAGTTGCTGATGTTATCGTCAAAACTGATGATCAAAGTGCAAAAGTTGTAGCACATAAAATAGTCGAACGATTAGATTTCTAAATAATGACAACATTACACGTTGAGCTAGCCGAACGCAGTTATCCTATTTATATAGACGATGGGATATTATCTTCTAAAAAATTTCTAGCACGACACATTTCAGGTAAAAGGGTTTGTATTGTTACCAACAATATTGTTCAACCCCTATACTTGGAAACCTTAAAAGCACAACTTTCTGATTATCAAGTCGATGAAATTGTTTTACCAGACGGTGAAGCTGAAAAAAACTTGGCCAATTTTGACAAAATCATGTCACACCTCCTAACAAACTTTCATGGTAGAGACAGCACTTTAATTGCCTTAGGTGGTGGAGTTATTGGTGATATTACTGGCTTTGCTGCAGCATGTTACCAACGTGGAATCAATTTTATACAGATCCCAACAACCGTATTATCTCAAGTTGATTCTTCTGTCGGCGGTAAAACAGCGGTAAATCATCCTTTGGGTAAAAATATGATAGGCGCTTTCTATCAACCACAAGCCGTTATTATAGATACTCTTACGCTATCTAGCTTACCTAGACGAGAATTTAATGCGGGGATGGCTGAAGTCATTAAGTACGGTATCCTTGGCGATAGTGATTTTTTCACTTGGTTAGAAACACATAAGAGTGAGATAGCTTCTGGAGATAGTGCCACTTTAATTAAGATGATTGAGATATGTTGTCAGTGTAAAGCGGATATAGTTTCAGAAGATGAAAAAGAATCGGGAGTTAGAGCACTACTCAACCTAGGACACACCTTTGGTCACGCAATAGAGGCTGAACAAGGTTATGGTAAATGGCTTCATGGCGAAGCTGTTGCTACTGGCATGGTACTTGCTGCTAAATTAGCAGTAACAATGAATTTGTTAGAAGCGTCAGATCTTTGTCGAATAGAAGCTCTTATAGCTGCATTTGATTTACCATTAGTAGCTCCAGAAGAAATGGGCTTCAATGAGTTTATTTCTCATATGCAGCGAGATAAGAAAAATATAGCTGGCAAGCTTAGGTTTATCCTACCGACAGCTATTGGTCAGTCAGAAATTCGTGATGATGTAACAGAGCAAATGCTTCAGCAAATTCTATAATAGAACTCGACAGAAACTTAATTTGTCGATTTAAATGGAAAAAGTGAAGCATGCAGACATCAACCTACAAGTCAAAAACCTCCCCTGAACAATCAAAAGTAACAAGCATCAGTTCAAATGCAAGAATTGATTATATCATGCGATTTTCTAAACAGGCAGTTTTGGTTGTAGGCTCATGCAGCGAAAGCTATTCGCTTGTTGGGAATCAATTCCTTGGTGCTTTACCTGAAGGTCATAACGCTGCTTTTATTTCTGTTTCTGCACAATTTAATGACATTCAAGTTCGTTGTCGATTAATTGAGCAATTGTTTTCAGACGTTTTATTTGATCCCGAAGAACCTTTGGCCGTAACTGTCCTAAAATTAGCGTCAAATAAGACTCAAGTTATCAGTATTGTTGTAGAAAATGTGCATTTTCTATCGTTACAATTAATGCATGAATTTTGCCAGTTAGCAGAGTTAGCGGCAAAAGCAGATCGCGGTGTTAATGTATTATTACTCGGTGAAGACAAGGCTGGAAAGTTAGTTTCAGCGAATAAAACGATTTTCAATAAAAAATTATCGATAGTGGCTGCGGGGAATGGTCAATTAATATCACTTGATTCAGCATTATTTAAAAATAATAGACGAGTAGGAATGTCGGCATCACTAATGAAAGCTTTGTTAGCGATAATAATTTTAGTCACACTCACCTTAATAATATTGAAGACGTTATATACATTTGATAGCACTTCATTTGCTGATCTTAAGCTAGGTGTTAGCCAAGTTAAAGCAAAGGTAATTTCTAAGGACATTAAAGGGGTGGATATATTTATTCAAAAAAAACCTGAAAAGGTTGTGACACAAGCGATTGCACAAGATATATATCAATCGCTGTTAAAAAGTGATAATACTGAAGACCAAGCAATAACAAATAGTGTTGTGGCTTCTATTGAAACCTCTAGTTTACTGATGGTTGAGAACCCCCATTCATTTACTGAACATATAATAAAGCAACCCCAGGACAGCAAAACTTTTGTAAACGTGGTTAACAATGACGGAAAAATCCAAGTAATAAAGCAGTTGACTAACCTAACTTATTATACAAAATTTAAAAGTGGTTTTGTTGTTCAAATTATGAGTTGTGCAAAGCAAAGTACTTATGACTCCTTTATGACTGAATATAAACTATTAGATCTATTTGGTTACAGCCGTCTGTTCAATAGTGATATACGTATAGTTGTCACCAGTTCTGTTTACCCTTTAAAATCAGATGCCATCGCCGCTATTTCGATGCTGCCAAAGAAGTTACAGGAGAAAGAACCTTGGATAAAATCTATTGAAGCCATTAAGAGTGAAATAGCAGAATATCAAAATAACCTAGTTCCTATTACTATTGACCTTTAAATTAAAAATTAACCTTGATACTGAGTTAATATTATTGGTATCAGCCGTTATTCAAGCTACAATCTTGCCTTTGAATTTTACTTTATCTGAGATAAAAGGCTGTTAGCTCGAATGAACAAAAAACATCGATCATTTTTAAAGTGGGCTGGCGGTAAATATGGCCTCAGCGATGTTATCGGTAAAATACTACCTAAAGGGCAGCGATTAATTGAGCCTTTTGTTGGTGCAGGTTCAATATTTTTAAATACTGATTACCCGCATTATATTCTTAATGACATAAATCAGGACTTAATTAACCTTTATAAAATTATTCAATTAAAACCACATGGTTTTATCAGTGATGCAGCTAAGCTATTCTCTCCAGAGCATAATCAGAGTCAGGTTTATTACCAGCTAAGAAAAGAATTTAACGAAACTAACGATAGCTATTACCGTTCACTATTATTTTTATACATGAACCGTCACGGTTATAATGGCCTATGCCGTTATAATAAATCTGGTGGTTACAATGTTCCCTTTGGTCAATACAAAAAGCCATACTTCCCTGAAGCCGAGTTGAATTACTTTGCTGACAAATCACATAGCGCAACCTTTGTCTGTGAAGGTTATCGTGATACTTTTAAAAGAGCGAAAAGTGGTGATGTGATCTATTGCGATCCACCTTATGTGCCGCTAAGTAAAACAGCAAGTTTTACCAGTTATACTGGTACTAGTTTTGGTTTGGATGAACAAGCCGATTTAGCGAATGCGGCAGAAGAAGTCTCGAGTTCAAAAAAGGTGAGCGTGCTAATTAGCAATCACGATACTATTTGGACGAGAAAAATTTATCAGAACGCATCAAAATTCAAATCAATTAAGGTCGCACGTACGATTAGTCAGAAAGGTGGGAGTAGAAAAAAAGTATCAGAGATCTTAGCTTTATATAAATAAATGGTAATTTTTGATACTAGGAATTAGGTATTACTAAGGAAACAACAACGATTAAAGCACTGATAAAAACAACAATACCAGCAATACCTGCAATAATAAAATGACTTAACTTACCATGCTGAAAATCTTGCTGTCTGTTTTTGTCACTTTGAACGCCTATAAATGCTGCTCCTACACTTTTTATCGTATCAATTACCGAGTTTTTGTTGTTATCAGTCATATATTTCGTGCCGACTCATTGAATAAATTTAGCTTAAATTGCAGAAGATCAACCCAATCTAAATATTGAAGATGAGCTGATTGATTATCGCTAGATAACCATGACCATATACTTTGGTTAGACGTCTTAAGATGACTACATGGGTGTCGAGTATGATTCATGGGTAAATTAGATTTTACGGCCATACAAGATTCATGTAATTGAGTAAGGTGAGCCCGATTATCAGTATTAACTTTATTTAAAGCTAATATTAAAAAAACTCCAAAGGCAAAAATATTAAATTTTGTCATTATCTGTTTTGACATAATTTATCCTAAGAAAAAAGCGATTAACTAGTATCAGTATAACTAATTAACCGCTACATTAGAATGAAATTATTAACTAAAAAGATTTACCAATACTAAAAACTAGAGATTCGTCGCCTTTTTCGCCGTTAAGCTCTTTAGAATTAGCAATTAAAGCAACACCTACATCAAAGCCAGAAACTTCAGTACCAAAACCAAGTTCAATGTAATCACCGTCAAATTCATCTCCCCACGTGCCATAAGTCGCATAAAATGATTCATATTCAGCTGTTATTGCAAGGAAATCATAATCTTGATCGTCTCCGTTTTCAACTTCCCAAGTACCTACACTGTAAGCTATAGATAGAAATTTATATGATGCACCAAGATTAATTTCATTATATTGAGTATCAAAGTCACCTGTATATTGGTATGTAGTAAAACCAGCACTAAGGCCAAGTCCACTATCAAGTTCTAAAGCATAACTACCATAAAAGTCGACTTCTAAGCCATCTTCTACGTCAGCTGTCCAGGTACCAACAGAAAAATTACCAAATTCGTAATCTAAACCGGCACTTGCTGATGCAGTACTGGTTTGTTCAATACCACGGAAGATATATTGTGATACTGCGCCGACATTAGCGCTTAAGCCTTCTATACCCGTTGCTGAAGCTTGAGTTGAAACAACAGCAGATGTTGCCAATAGTGTAGTAAGTGTAATACTCAATAATGATTTTTTCATGTTTCTCTCTTTAAGTTATTTAAGTTATTTAAGTTATTATATTTAAGTCTACTAACAGGAGAGCAAAGATGATGCCTGATATTTTTGTTTTTAAATAAATGCTATTTATCATTTGATATCAATGTGTTATTGTTTTTTATTCCTTTGGATATAATTGTCACCTTCTGATTTCTGCATCATCATGGTGCGCTTACCAGGGTGATGCGCAAAAAAAGGGCATTGAATTATCAATATAATAATGATTATCAATCAAAATGTTTGATTAATGGTTTATAATGCCGCGCAGATTTTATAAAAGATAAATTAATAGGTTTAGCTTATGTCTACATTTTTAATTGCTCCCTCAATTCTTTCGGCAGACTTTGCCCGTTTAGGTGATGATGTGGCAAATGTGTTGTCCGCAGGTGCAGACGTTATCCATTTTGATGTGATGGATAACCACTTCGTTCCTAACTTAACTTTTGGGCCTATGGTCTGTAAATCTTTAAGAGATTACGGTATCACCGCGCCAATAGATGTCCATTTAATGGTTGATAAGGTAGATGAGCTGATTGTCGGTTTTGCGCAAGCGGGTGCTGACATTATTACTTTTCATCCTGAAGCTAGCGTTCATTTAGACCGGAGTTTACAGCTGATCAAAGAACATGGTTGTAAAGCTGGCTTGGTCTTAAATCCAGCGACACCACTTCATTATTTAGACTTTGTTATGGACAAGCTTGATGTGATTTTATTAATGTCAGTCAATCCTGGCTTTGGTGGTCAATCCTTTATTCCTTCGACTCTTGATAAATTACGTTTAGTTCGTCAAAAAATTGATGAGAGCGGTTTTGATATTCGTTTACAAGTTGATGGTGGGGTGAAAGTTGATAATATTGCAGAAATTGCAGCAGCAGGTGCCGATATGTTTGTTGCAGGCTCAGCTATTTTTTCACAACCCGACTATAAAAATGTTATTGAGCAAATGCGTGCTGAATTAGCATCAATTGCCAGCTAAGTTAAAATATAAAAGTAAAGGATAATCATGAGTAAACCAATTGTATTAAGTGGCTGTCAGCCATCAGGCGAGTTAACGATAGGTAACTATTTAGGTGCGATAAAACAGTGGGTTAACATGCAAGATGACCACG
>Ga0307488_10000056_pt1 | contig 82164 bp, 60 predicted proteins | sample SB02metaG_FD_202248 | JGI IMG/M metagenome (GOLD analysis project Ga0307488, IMG submission 202248) | Sea-ice brine microbial communities from Beaufort Sea near Barrow, Alaska, United States - SB 0.2 | ecosystem: Environmental > Aquatic > Marine > Coastal | place: USA: Alaska | collected...
TAGGTCGCAAATTGGGGGAATTCGTGCCTACTCGGCATTTCACGAGTTATGAAAGTGCAAGAAAAGATACTAAATCTCGTCGTTAACTGAATTCAGAATAGAAAGATTCAGAATAAACAAAGAAATACCCAATATCCTGTTGGAACAAGATATTGGGTATTTCTGGCTTTCCTTCTTTCAAAAATTCCTATATGTTAGTAGAAAAACCTTATCCATTAAGAGATGGAACTTCAAGAGCAGCTAGGTCTAGAGGGAAGTTGTGAGCATTACGTTCGTGCATTACTTCCATACCAAGATTAGCACGGTTGATGATATCAGCCCAAGTATTAATAACGCGACCTTGACTATCAACTACAGATTGGTTGAAATTGAATCCATTTAGGTTGAATGCCATAGTACTAATACCTAAAGCAGTGAACCAGATCCCTACTACAGGCCAAGCAGCCAAGAAGAAGTGTAAAGAACGAGAGTTGTTGAAACTAGCATATTGGAAGATTAATCGACCAAAATAACCGTGAGCAGCCACAATGTTATAAGTCTCTTCTTCTTGACCAAATTTGTAACCCTCATTAGCAGACTCATTTTCAGTGGTTTCCCTGATCAAACTAGAGGTTACCAAGGAACCATGCATAGCACTGAATAGGGAACCGCCGAATACACCAGCTACACCTAACATGTGAAATGGATGCATAAGGATGTTGTGCTCCGCCTGGAATACAATCATAAAGTTGAAAGTACCAGATATTCCTAAAGGCATACCATCAGAGAAACTTCCTTGACCAATAGGATAAATCAAGAAAACAGCAGTAGCAGCTGCAACAGGAGCTGAATATGCAACAGCAATCCAAGGGCGCATACCCAGACGGAAACTAAGTTCCCACTCACGACCCATATAACAAGCTACACCAAGTAAGAAGTGTAGAACAATTAGCTCATAAGGACCGCCATTGTATAACCATTCATCAACAGATGCAGCTTCCCAAATTGGGTAAAAATGCAATCCGATCGCCGCAGAAGTAGGAATAATAGCACCAGAAATAATATTGTTTCCATAAAGTAAAGAACCAGAAACAGGCTCACGAATACCATCAATATCTACTGGAGGAGCAGCGATGAAGGCGATAATAAATACGGAAGTTGCGGTCAATAAGGTAGGGATCATCAAAACACCGAACCATCCGATGTAAAGACGGTTTTCGGTGCTAGTTATCCAGTTGCAGAAGCGACCCCACAGGCTTGTACTTTCGCGTCTCTCTAAAATTGCAGTCATGGTAAGATCTTGGTTTATTCAAATTGCAAGGACTCCCAAGCACACGTATTAACTAGAAAGAATATAGATAATAGAAGGCTTGTTATTTAACAGTATAACATAGTCTATATACCAATGTCAACCAAGCCAGCCCCAACGATTGGATTTCCATATAACTTCATTTCCCAAATCCAAAAATTTGGGAAATGAAGTGAGTAAAAATTCAAAACTCAGATTGCTCTTTTCTATTTTGCATATGGGTTGCCCGGGACTCGAACCCGGAACTAGTCGGATGGAGTAGATAATTCTTCCTTGTTACAATAAAAAAAAACCCCTCCCCAAATCGTGCTTGCATTTTTCATTGCACACGACTTTCCCTATGTAGAAATAGCCAATTTCTATTCCGAAGAGGAAGGCCACTAATTTTCTTAGTTAATTAGTAAATTAATTCACCTACTATGGAACATTTCAGAATGGAAAATGTGCAAGTTTTATCTTGATATCGATCTTTTCTAGTTTATTAGTTTTGTCTAATGATTAATTAAGAGTAAGAGGATTCACCAGGTCATTGATACGGATAATATCCAAATACCAAATACGCTCACTGTGTGATCCATTGAAAGAAAAGTGAGTTGTTTTGGCGAACATCAAAGAAAAAACTTGCTCTTCTTCCGTAAAAAATTCTTCTAAAAATACCGAACCCAATCGTTTCATAAAAGTTCGTACCGTACTTTTATGTTTACGAGCTAAAGTTCTAGCACATGAAAGTCGAAGTATATATTTTAGTCGATACAAAGTCTGTTTTTTCGAAGATCCACTATGATAATGAAAAAGATTTCTACATATCTGACCAAAACGATCAAGAATATCCCAATCTGATAAATCGGTCCAAACGGGTTTACTAATAGGATGCCCTGATCCAGTACAAAATTGAGCTTTTGATAAGGATCCAATGAGGGGAGTAGCAGGGACTGTGGTATCGAATTTTTTCATTCGAGTATCTATTAGAAAAGAATTCTCCAGCATTTGATTCCTTACTAACAAAGTATTTATTGGTACACTTGAAAGGTACCCCAGGAAATCGAAGCAAGAGTTTGTTAATTGGTTTAGGCGGATCCTTTGTGGTTGAGTCCAAAAAGAGATAAAATATTGTGAGAAATTGACAAGGTAAGATTTCCATTTCTTCTTCAAAAGAAGAGTTCCTTTTGATGCAAGGATTGCCTTTCCTTGATATCGAACATAATGCATAAGAGGATCCATAAAGAACCATATGGTTTTCCGAAAAAACCCTGGGTACATTACCCCAAAATGTTCCATCTTCCCAGAAAAGTGGATTCGTTCCAGAAAGGTTCCAGAAGATGTTAATCGTAAGCAAGAAGATTGTTTACGAAGAAAGAACAAGAAAAATTCATATTCTGATACATAAGAGTTATATAGGAATCGAAATAGTCTTTTATTTTCTTTTTTCAAAAGAAAAAAAGATTTCATTGAAGTAATAAGACTATTCCAATTCGAATAATAGTTGAGAAAGAATCGCAATAAATGCAAAGATGGAACATCTTGAATCCGGTATTCAAGGAGTTGAACCAGGATTTCTAAATGGATAGGATAGGGTATTTCTATATGTGATAGATAATGTAAATGCAAAAATTTGTCTTCTAAAAAGGGAAATATTGAATGAATAGATTGTAAATTTTGAAACTTTAGTATTTCTTTTTCTTCCGTACAAGATAGTTGCCCTAGCGAAAGTGGGATTTCTACAACGATCGCAAACCCCTCAGATAGAATCTGAGAATAAAACTCAGAATAAAAATAATTGCTGTGATCCAACAATCGATCTTGGTTAGGCTGATTAACCGAATTAATCCCAAAATTCTGCTGATACATTCGAATAATTAAACGTTTCACAAGTAGTGAACTAAATTTCTTGTTATTACAACCAAAAATTTCCACAGGCTCGGCACCATTTAATCCATAATCATGGGCAAATGCATAAATATATTCCTGAAAGAGAAGGGGATAGACGAAGTATTGTTGACGAGATTTCTGTTTTTCTGAATACCCCTCGAATTTTTCCATTTGTATTTCTACTTGAATCAGAGAAAAAAAGCATTTCTCGGTTTATCAAATGATGATATGATACATAGTGCAATATGGTCAGAACAAGGTGTTGCATAATACAAACCCTGGAAAGAAAGGAAGTCTAATCCATAGATCTTTTTCCGCTCCTTTTCTATCCAATTAGTTTATGTTTGTTCTAATTACAAAACAAACAAGAACAAATCTTTTATTTTTGCGGGCCAATCGCTCTTTTGACTTTGGAATACAGTCTCTTTATCAATATACTGTTTCTTTTACACATTCAATTCATAACATCCCTTTTCAATCCATAATCAAGAATAATTAGGATTTCTAAAAAAAAAAAGTAAAGGGTCCACTCATAGGAAAACCTAACCTTTCCCCGCATCAGGCACTAATACATTTTTAACGTCTAATTAGATCGGGGAATTCTTCCAATTAAGAAGTTAAGCTCGTTGCTTTTTATTTTATCAGAATTAGAGCCAGGCTCTATCCATTTATTCACTAGACCCAGAAAATCGAAATTTTTTTATTCAAAAAAAAAGAAATTAATTTTATTACGACATGCTATTTTTTCCATTCATTACCTTTGAGGATCAGTCGTGGTCTTCTAGACTCTACCAAGAGTCTGGACGAATTTGTTGCTTCATCCAAATGTGTAAAAGATCATAGTCGCACTTAAAAGCCGAGTACTCTACCATTGAGTTAGCAACCCAGATAAAATAGGATCTCTTAGACACGATCGAAATCCAAAAATCGATGGAATTACACCGGACGCTCCTGTCAAAACATTGAATTAGCAAGACATCAAAAGAAAGATTTTATCACCCATTAAAAACACTCAAATACCAAAATGAACTGATCCCGTTCAATTTCACTAAGGGTAAAAAAGGAGCGGCCCCAATCACAATGGCAAAATTGTCATTTTTTTAGCAATTTTTATTTCTTTAAATAAACAAATCTTCTATAGAGAGTACATGCAAGGGGGGCAACCCTATCATTTGAGCGAAGTGTAGACAGAAATACCTAATATGGAGTGATGATAAAGAGACCCAGCTATCTACAAATTCTATTTGTTTAATAGACCTTTGTCAATGGAAATACAATGCAATTAGATACAAAAAGGAAATAAAATAAGGACTTTTGTTGGATTGGCACGACATAAATGCAACAAAAAAATAGGACTAAGAAAGAGGCTGTGTCTAAAAAATTAAGAGGTACTAGCGTCCCCTCCTACTTTTTTATTCATTTAGTTCTTCAATTAACTCAAAGTTCGTTCTTTATCTTTAAAGAATTCTGCTTTCCTTAAAATATCATAAACTGTTCTTGTAGGTTGAGCACCCGTTTCAAGGAAATAGAGAATAGCTGGAACATTTAAACAAGTTTGATTCTTTATTGGATCATAAAAACCCACTTTTTGAAGATCTCTTCCTTCTCTTCGAGATCGAACATCAATTGCAACGATTCGATAGATAGCTTATTGGGATAGATGTAGATAAACAACCCCTCCCCTAGAAACGTATAGGAGGTTTTCTCCTCATACGGCTCGAGAAAATGATTCTAATTTCTGTCTATAATACTAATTTCTGTCTATAATATAAGTAGATAGAAATTAGATTATGACTTGCATTAATTTCCTTAAAGAAAAGAAAAAACAAATTTCATTTATACTCATGACTCAAGTTGGCTAATTTTGACTGACAGACTTCAAAAGAAAAACCCTTCGAAATTTTTTGAGTCGTCTCTAAACTCTTTTCTTTATCTCATCTCGAACAAATTTACTTTTATTCCTTATTCTGATCTAATTCTATTGTTGAGACGGTTGAAAATCGTGTTTACTTGTTCTGGAATCCTTTATCTTTGATTTGTGAAATCCTTGGGTTTAGACATTACTTCGGAAATTCCTATTCTTTTTTCTTTCAAAAGAGTAGCAACATACCCTTTCTTTTTTCTTATTTCCTTCGATAAAGCATTTCACTCTTCTATAGAAATCAAATATGAACGATTGATTCAGATAGACTTTTAATCGAAAAAGTTTTTCCAATCTTCCAAAATTTGACTTTTTTCTTTTTTTAACCTTTTTATTTCTATATTAAGGATAGACTGACAAAGTTGGCCTAATTTATTAGTTTTCACTAACCCTAGATTCTTTCCCTTGATAAAAAAGAAATTCTGTCCTCTCGAGCTCCATCGTGTACTATTTACTTACAAACAACCCAGCGCAAATTAGGTTCGGGACAAATAGAACAGACTATGTCGAGCCAAGAGCATTTTCATTACTATGGAAAATGATGGATAGAAAAATCCACAATCGATCATGTCCTTCAAGTCGCACGTTGCTTTCTACCACATCGTTTTAAACGAAGTTTTACCATAACATTCCTCTAATTTCATTGCAAAATGGTATCGAGAATTGATCCAATATGGAAGGAATCATGAATAGTCATTGCTTTTGTATACTAATTCAAACTTGCTATCTATGGAGAAATATGGATAAAAGAAATAAGTATTTATCGGGGAACACTCTGCAAAGATCCAATTTATTTAAATTCATATTCTATCATATGAATGAAACATAGTTCGAAAAAGAAGAATAAAATAGTTTGCTTAAGACTTATTTATTATTTCATTTCCATTCTCAACAGAGAACTCAAGATGATCAATCCTGAAATGAGAAGGATCGACTCTTCCCCAACAAATAAACTATCAACCTCCAGTTGAATTAATTTAATTAATTCATATATTTTTCTGTAACAAAAACAATTAACTATTAACCAAATAAGCTATGCCAATGAAAAGATTGGTAGTTTTGGGAGAGTTATAAAATTCTCCCACTTCTTCGACTCGAATAACAAAAGAAAGAAATTTTTTTTTGTAAAGTAAAATTAAGGTCTTTGCTTTTACTTATAGCATTCTTTCTTTTAGGTAAAAGAAAGAACTAAAAAAAAATAAGAAAAGTACGATTTTTTTTTTTCAATCAATTCGAAAGTCGAGTAAACAGAATATATGAATTTATCTCTAATCCTCACATTCCATTGATTTAGAAATGGATATTTGCAAATCAGATAATACCTAAAATAGAAAAATCGAGTCCCTATGCGTAGAATGGAAACCCTTTTCTTTTTTCTCGCGCCGATCTTGGTCAAAAGTTTTAAGGCCTGTGCTGAAACTAAAATAAACTTTTTTTTGTGTCGTGCAGGGCACAATACGATTCTATCTTTCGCTTCATCAGAAAAAATCTGGGACGGAAGGATTCGAACCTCCGAGTAACGGGACCAAAACCCGCTGCCTTACCACTTGGCCACGCCCCATTTCGTTTTATGCAACACTAATAAACACTAGTGTTTTAATATATTATTCGTCAATCCCACTTCAATTACCTAAAAAATGAGGGATATTTTCTTGCTAGGATTCTAGACATGCGGATAATATAGAATCCAAAAAATGCATTGATCATTACATGGAATTCTATTAAGATATTATATGAAAGTCGAATTTCTTCCATTCTCATTTGAGAATGCGAATACAAGGAGGTATTTTGTGTTTGGGAAAGTCCGAAGAAAAAAGGATTTGGAATCCACCTTTTCTTTTGCTTTTTTCCCTTAGAAAAATAACTCAATCAAAATCCAATTATCTACTCTACAAGAACGAAATGCTTGTTATGCCTAATATACTTAGTTTAACCTGTATCTGTTTTAATTCTGTTCTTTGTCCGACTAGCTTTTTCTTCGCCAAATTACCCGAAGCTTATGCCATTTTCAACCCAATCGTGGATGTTATGCCTGTCATACCTGTACTCTTTTTTCTATTAGCGTTTGTTTGGCAAGCCGCTGTAAGTTTTCGATGAAATCTTTACTATTCCGTCTGCCAAATTGAATTGAATGATGTATTCATTCCAAAAAAATTAAAAAAAATGGAAATGGATAAGAGCCGAGAAGTCTTATATTATGAACCTTCGATTCTAAAATTTAAATTCTTCTACATTGAATGTATAGCTGCAGCAATAAATTGGGATCCGCCTTTCTACCCCCTGCGCCTACGTTGAGCAGGTACCTTTAGGTACCCACACAATACCTAAACTAATTTTTGATATTGATAAGAGTGCTTATTATAAAGCAATTCTTGCAATTTTTTTTAAGAATTGATTTTTGCATTTTTAGGTGTCAAAATAAACAAAACCCATCCTAGTGGATCTGTGTAGTAAGGAAAAATGGGTAATCTATTCCTTAACAAAAAAATCTTGGAGATTATGTAATGCTTACTCTCAAACTTTTTGTTTATACAGTAGTGATATTCTTTGTTTCCCTCTTTATCTTTGGATTCTTATCTAATGACCCAGGACGTAATCCTGGGCGTGAAGAGTAAAAATCCAAAATTTGTGGGAATTTTTTCTTACAAATTGGATTTATTTCGTACATTTATCGATGAGAAAATCCGGGGGTCAGAATTCCTTACAATTTGAAAGTCCCAAATGATCCGAGGGGGCGGAAAGAGAGGGATTCGAACCCTCGGTACAAAAAAATTGTACAACGGATTAGCAATCCGCCGCTTTAGTCCACTCAGCCATCTCTCCTCGTTCTAAATCGAAAGGTTTTCGTGATATGACGGAGGCAAGAAATAACGATTGCAAAAAATCCTTCCTTTTTCTTTCATTTCAAAAGTGCATAAAAATTATATTGCCAATTCCATTTTAATTATATTCTTTTTTCTTAATGTTAATAAAAAAAAGAAGAAAATTCTTGTTTTTTCTTTCCAAAATTCGATATAGGCTGGGCTGAGATGAGAGACAATCAGATAAATTTTCTCTTCAGCGGGCAGTTCCATATAGGATTTGTTAGAATAAAACAAGCAGGTTATAACTCTTTTTTTTTTGATTATTTATCCACAAAGCAAAAAAGGTTCTTATCAAAGCCACAATAAAATTGGAAAGAAAGATAAAGTAAGTAGACCTGACCCCTTGAATAATGCCTCTATCCGCTATTCTGATATATAAATTCGATGTGGATGAAATTGGTGTATAAGCGGATTTTTTGTATTTCCTTAGACTTAGATCGCGCAAGGCAAGAATTTTTCGCTATTTACGATTTCATATTCTTGTTACTAGACGTTCTATAGGAATAAGAAGAAATCGCAACTCTTTTCCGTTACACATAAAAAGGGTTTCAAAAGTCAATTTTGCTTTTCAATATCTTTCTTTTTTTCAGAATCCTATTTTTGTTCTTCCACCCATGCAATAGAGAGCGAATGAGAAAAGAGGGGTTATTGTTCCCTTAAAAGAGAGGCTTTGAAATAGGAATCATGGAATAATGCTGAATTCAAATGTTTATTTCTTTATTTCTATAGTGTAAGAAAAATAAATTGAATAAAATTCGTGGATTTACCACAACCTTGGTTGTGACCCCATAGATAAAAATGCAAAATTTCTATCTTCGAGACCATTGAAAAAGGGCATTGAACGAGAAAGAAATCGTCCACAGATAATCAAACTATCGTATGCCCTGGAAGTAATATGAGGTGCTCGGAAATGGTTGAAGTAATTGAATAGGAGGATCACTATGACTATAGCCATTGGTAGAGTTACTAAAGAAGAAAATGATCTATTTGATATTATGGACGACTGGTTACGAAGGGACCGTTTCGTTTTTGTAGGATGGTCCGGCCTATTGCTCTTTCCTTGTGCTTATTTCGCTTTAGGGGGTTGGTTTACAGGGACTACTTTTGTAACTTCTTGGTATACCCATGGATTGGCTAGTTCCTATTTGGAAGGTTGCAATTTCTTAACCGCGGCGGTTTCCACTCCTGCCAATAGTTTAGCACACTCTTTGTTGCTACTATGGGGCCCGGAAGCACAGGGGGATTTTACTCGTTGGTGTCAATTAGGTGGTCTGTGGACTTTTGTCGCTCTCCATGGGGCTTTTGCACTAATAGGTTTCATGTTACGTCAATTTGAACTTGCTCGGTCTGTTCAATTGCGGCCTTATAATGCAATTTCATTCTCTGGTCCAATCGCAGTTTTTGTTTCCGTATTCCTTATTTATCCACTGGGACAATCTGGTTGGTTCTTTGCGCCGAGTTTTGGCGTAGCAGCTATATTTCGATTTATCCTTTTCTTCCAAGGATTTCATAATTGGACGTTGAACCCATTTCATATGATGGGAGTTGCCGGAGTATTAGGCGCAGCTCTGCTATGCGCTATCCATGGGGCTACCGTAGAAAACACTCTATTCGAAGATGGTGATGGTGCAAATACCTTCCGCGCTTTTAACCCAACTCAAGCTGAAGAAACTTATTCAATGGTCACTGCTAACCGCTTTTGGTCCCAAATCTTTGGTGTTGCTTTTTCCAATAAACGTTGGTTACATTTCTTTATGCTATTTGTACCCGTCACCGGTTTATGGATGAGTGCTATTGGCGTAGTTGGCCTGGCTCTGAACCTACGTGCCTATGACTTCGTTTCCCAGGAAATCCGTGCAGCGGAAGATCCTGAATTTGAGACTTTCTACACCAAAAATATTCTTTTAAACGAGGGTATTCGTGCGTGGATGGCAGCTCAGGATCAGCCTCATGAAAATCTTATATTCCCTGAGGAGGTTCTACCACGTGGAAACGCTCTTTAATGGAACTTTCGTTTTAGCTGGTCGTGACCAAGAAACCACCGGCTTTGCTTGGTGGGCTGGGAATGCCAGACTTATCAATTTGTCCGGTAAACTACTTGGAGCTCATGTAGCCCATGCCGGATTAATCGTATTCTGGGCCGGAGCAATGAACCTATTTGAAGTGGCCCATTTCGTACCAGAAAAGCCCATGTATGAACAAGGGTTAATTTTACTTCCGCACTTAGCTACTCTAGGTTGGGGAGTAGGGCCAGGGGGAGAAGTTCTAGATACTTTTCCTTACTTTGTATCTGGAGTACTTCACATAATTTCCTCCGCAGTCTTAGGCTTCGGTGGCATTTATCACGCGCTTCTGGGACCCGAGACTCTTGAAGAATCTTTTCCATTCTTTGGTTATGTATGGAAAGATAGAAATAAAATGACTACAATTTTGGGTATTCACTTAATTTTGTTAGGTCTAGGTGCTTTTCTTCTAGTACTCAAGGCTCTTTATTTTGGCGGCGTATATGATACCTGGGCCCCCGGGGGGGGGGATGTAAGAAAAATTACCAATTTGACCCTTAGTCCCGGTGTTATATTTGGTTATTTACTAAAATCCCCTTTTGGGGGAGAAGGATGGATTGTTAGTGTGGATGATTTAGAAGATATAATTGGGGGACATGTATGGTTGGGTTCCATTTGTGTACTTGGAGGAATTTGGCATATCTTAACCAAACCCTTTGCATGGGCTCGCCGTGCCTTTGTATGGTCTGGCGAAGCTTACTTGTCTTATAGTTTAGCTGCTTTATCCGTTTTTGGTTTTATCGCTTGTTGTTTTGTCTGGTTCAATAATACGGCTTATCCAAGTGAGTTTTACGGACCCACTGGGCCAGAAGCTTCTCAAGCTCAAGCATTTACTTTTCTAGTTAGAGACCAGCGTCTTGGAGCTAATGTAGGGTCTGCCCAAGGACCGACGGGTTTAGGTAAATATCTAATGCGTTCCCCAACGGGAGAGGTTATTTTTGGAGGGGAAACTATGCGTTTTTGGGACCTTCGTGCTCCGTGGTTAGAACCTCTAAGGGGCCCCAACGGTTTGGACTTGAGTAGGTTGAAAAAAGACATCCAACCTTGGCAAGAACGACGTTCGGCAGAATATATGACCCATGCTCCTTTAGGCTCTTTAAATTCCGTGGGTGGCGTAGCTACCGAGATCAATGCAGTTAATTATGTCTCTCCTAGAAGTTGGTTAGCGACTTCCCATTTTGTTCTAGGATTCTTCTTTTTTGTGGGCCATTTGTGGCATGCAGGGAGAGCCCGAGCTGCTGCAGCAGGCTTTGAAAAGGGAATTGATCGTGATTTGGAACCTGTTCTTTACATGACCCCTCTTAACTAAGATTTTTTGATTTCTACCTGTTCTACTTTTTTTTCTGTTCTGGCTCGGTTATTTCATCTAGCCGAGCCATTCATGCTTTTTTATGAAAAAATGATATAAGCGGGCAGAACAAAGAAAAACATAGAAAGAAACAAATGTATTCAATAAACAAAAGGAGAGAGAGGGATTCGAACCCTCGATAGTTCCTAGAACTATACCGGTTTTCAAGACCGGGGCTATCAACCACTCAGCCATCTCTCCACAGCCCAATCCCTATTTTATTCCTACAAATAGAACATAGCTATATGAAATGATCTACTAAACTCCGATAAACATCTCTCAGATGCAAGTCCACTTTCGATATATCTCTGTATACTGTATACACGGATACAGAATCCGCTATATCCGTTTGTGAAATAAAGGCTAAATCCCCTCAACTCCATATCCAAATAAAAGCGGTAAGGAAAAAGTTTTAAAGAGAAGAATCCATGGATTCATGATTAAACCCCTCCTACTTCTTGTATTTTCGTACAATTTTGATTAAGTGAGGGATCAAATAGAAATATGTAGTCAACTTTATTTGAAGGTAGTTTGGAGGATTTTAAATATGACTATTGCTTTCCAATTAGCTGTTTTTGCATTAATTGCGACTTCCTCAGTCTTAGTAATTAGTGTACCCCTTGTATTTGCTTCTCCTGATGGTTGGTCAAATAATAAAAACGTTGTATTTTCCGGTACATCATTATGGATTGGATTAGTCTTTCTGGTAGCTATTCTGAATTCTCTCATTTCTTGAATTTGTTTAGTATTTAGTAGCCCGATATAAAATAAATAAAAAGAAAGGCCCTTTTTCGAAAAAATTCTGATTTTGATACACATTAAAATGCTATTTTCGTTCCGAATTATTATATTAGCTCTTCTCCTTCATTATTATGAAATTCTATTGCCATTAGAATACAGACAATTAATAAAAAGAAAACTCTAATAGAAAATGAAACGGTCGACCCAGACATAGACGGTCGACCCAGGTGGATATACCCTATAAAATATAGGCCGTAGCGGGCGTAGTTCAATGTAGCGAGCGTAGTTCAGTGGTAAAACATCTCCTTGCCAAGGAGAAGATACGGGTTCGATTCCCGTCGCTCGCCACCTTAATTTAGTATTTAGTAAGGTACTATGATAAAAAATGAAGTCTAGTTGACTACTTAACTACTTCTATTAAATACTTAACTACTTCTATTAAATTAAGTAGTTGTTAGTCTAGTACTGTACCCCTTCCTATCTTATCCTTCCTTTGCACCCGATTCAAAAAAAAAAAAAAGAGTGCTTCGGGGGCGAAAATCCAACTTTCCAAGAAAGTTCCCTAAACCGGGGATTCTGCCGAGACAAACAAGAGACAAACGGTTTTTAAAGGGTATAGGCTATGCTTTTCTTTCATTTTTTTTTTTCTGCCTGCCTGCAGAATAAAAAAAAGAGTTGGGTTGGATATAGCCCTCTACCATATCTATACAAATAGAATAGTCCATTTATACGGACTGCTAAGTGCGGAGACGGGAATCGAACCCGTGACCTCAAGGTTATGAGCCTCGTGAGCTACCAAACTGCTCTACTCCGCTCTGTAGGGCCGAAAACAGGTGGACGAAAAAGGTTGAATACAAGTCTCTACCATGTCTAGACAAACAAATGGAATAGTCTTTTTCTACAAAATGGAGCGGGTAGCGGGAATCGAACCCGCATCGTTAGCTTGGAAGGCTAGGGGTTATAGTCGACGTTGGTTGATTTTTTTTAACGTCTCTAATTCAAAACCGAACATGAAATTTTGATTTCATTCGGCTCCTTTATGGATATTCTCACCACTTAACATCTATGTCAGCTTTTCTGTCTGAATGGAACCAAAGCTCTCTGCTTTCTAGATGATCCCTATAGAGTAGGAGATAGAAATTCTCCTAAATATCTATCTAATCTACTTACTTCGTTCCCTAATTTCATTCAAGAGATCCTGAGGAAAAGAGTTGGGTTTCCACCGAGCTGAAACAATATACTCACGGTTCTAGTAAACCAAAACCATCGTTTTTTAGCTATTGGGCTTCCATTTCCTTTTTAAACAAAACAAAAGAAGATTTAGTTACGATTGGAAATAAATTTTTTTGTATCTTCATCCATAGATCCTTTACTCATATTTATTCAATCGGAATACTTAAATGCAAAATTATGCTTCGCGACTCTGTACTCATAATCGAATTTGTATTTTGAGTGCAAATTTAATTAGTCTTTGGATACTAATCGCGAGAATGTATATTCTTCCTCAATATGCTATTGAGAGGAAAAGGATTAAACCCTTTAATAAGAACTAAAGTTTTCATCGGAATATGAATATAAAAAAACTTAAGGATGCCTTAAGTATATCATTTCAAATTCAGTTATTAATAGAACGAATCACACTTTTACCACTAAACTATACCCGCTACATGTAGATTATGATACCAATGCTACCCTTTGTCAAGGGTAGCCATTCGAGAAGGAGGCTAATTCAACCTTATCAAATCAAACGGAGAAAGTTCATGGCAGTGGGCAGTTAGTACTTCAATCGCGAGCCTTTACTTTAGGATTTAGATAGCCCCTCTCTAATCTGTAAAATACATCTCTTCTTACCATGCCAATTGTGTATGAACCAAATGTATGCATTTCGATTAGGATCTATTCTACGGTTATGACTACAAGGATCATTATTTGTGAGGACGTAAATGTGCCAGACTGTTGTAAGGAATAGTTTGATTATTCCTACAATATACCCTAAGAGATATAGGGGGCAGTCCCCATAAATCTCTTTCTTCCTTTTCTTTTTTGTTCAAAATTGAACAAATAAATTGGGAAAGATCTTTTCTTCCTCCACTTATCATGAAATACGAGCCATAGGGAAGGAGTGAGATGACTTTAAAAAATTCATCATAGACTTCCTCTATCACTTGAGAGAAGCAACAAACAAAGAGTAATAAAAGGAAAAGCGGATAGGAATGGACAGATTTACCTGATGAAAATTTACATCAGAGGACTCTGATGAGGACTCCTCAAACTCTTCATAAAGAGGATCCGGAAAGTCTCTGGTTAGTGGATCCTCCCCATTTACAAATTTCCTCTCTTCTTTTGCACTCAATTCTAGTTTATTAAATTCTTGTTTAAAAGAATCAAAGAAGATGAATCGAACTAAGAACACATAAAAAAGAGCATAGAGGACCAAGACCATTACCAAAAGTTCCTCCTAAGAATCATATTGGGTATCTGTTCCTTTCCTTTTCACCCTAGGATCAGAAATCCTAAATCCTCTTTTTTTCTAGTGTTCGGAAACGGAAAACCCTGAACCAGGAGGAGTTAGGTATGTAGGATATGGTTTTTCTTTTTTGTTGGGCAGGCAGTAGTATAATTTTTCTACTCTGCAGTATAAATTCGACTGCCAACTTTTTAGAATAAAATGAACTCCAACATAGTTTGTTCCAAATCCACTAGAATCCTTGTAGAATAGTCGAGGACCCCATTTCCAAGGGGTACCTGTTGAAAATAATTTCAACAAATCCGTCCAAAACTTTTTAAGAAAAATTAAAAAGTTTTGAACTCGAAAGTTTTTCCAAAAGATGCCTGTTAAAAATTGTTTCAATCTCTCACCAAAACAAATAAGAAGTATATCACTGAAAATTAATACCCAGCCATATGGGTATATGAAGAGCGCAAATTCCTTTATACCCCACCCAATTAGAATTAGGGGAAATAAAACATAAATGGAGATAGTTCTCATCATAAGATCGGCCAATAGAAGAAAAAAGTCCCTAATTCTGCAGAACATTCTGAGCACATGAAAAGTGAATAGCCTAAAGATAAAAAAAACAAAGTCTATCATTTTTTTAACAGCAGTTCTTATTGCCCCTTTGGCATTTTTGGCCCATTGTTGTATCCGATTCAACATTGTATCCGATTCAACAATTGATACATATTTGTTCTCCTCTTAAAAAAAAAAATGGAACTTCCGGGCTTTGGTGAATTGTCCGAGATCGTGTTTACATACCTATGAACTTATCCACCTTCTTCAAGTGTATCCGATATATATAATAATTTTTGAGTGTGTCAACTCTCTGTTGACATATTTTATTATACGTTATACGTATTTATTTATATAATAATAAAATACCTCTATTTTGTGCAAGTGGTAAGAGAGAATATGAAAGATTTTCTTATTTTTCTTTATTTTATCAAGATTTTGAACCTCGACATAAATAAACTTCTATATCTCGATATATATAAAAGAAAATCTCTACATATATCTCTATCTGTACATATATTATGTACATTAATATATACATATATTATGTACATTATGCAGTAGACCCATAATAGTAAACGAAAGTGGCTAATTATTGAATAAAAAGCCCTTTTAACTCAGTGGTAGAGTAATGCCATGGTAAGGCATAAGTCATCGGTTCAAATCCGATAAAGGGCTTTTCACTTAGTGGTAGAGTAATGCTTTGGTAAGACGGAAGTCATCGGTTCGAATCCGAGAAAGTACTTTTCTACAAAATCCATTCATTTTTTTTTTTTTGAAAATGTCTCCATTTTTCGTGAATTTTATGACTTTGTTTAGTGCAAGATGCCGATATTTTTGGTCTGAACACTAAACGAAGCACAGAGTTTAAATTGCAAAAAAGAAATGAAATTGGACTGTTTTTCCTGTTAGAGCAATCAAATCCATACCTGTACTGAACTAATCTAGACTCCTAATCTATTCTTATTCTATACCCTTTAAACGAATTTCCTTAAAAAGTAGGGGATGATCCGTGAATTAACCTAACCCTCAACTAAAAAAAATCCTATGAAAGCATAACAGAAAAGTAGTAAAGACTCTTTCCTTTGATCTAGTTATACTCTTCGAGTATATTGACAATTCCAAAAAACTGCTCATACTATCATTATAGTATAATGACGAGTGGTTGTATATGGCGCTATCGTCTAGTGATGCCCCTATCGTCTAGTGGTTCAGGACATCTCTCTTTCAAGGAGGCAGCGGGGATTCGACTTCCCCTGGGGGTAGGGAGTATTATAAAAAGAGGTTAATCATAGATTATCAAAAAGCCTAGAAAAAATTCTTCCTGGGTCGATGCCCGAGCGGTTAATGGGGACGGACTGTAAATTCGTTGACGATATGTCTACGCTGGTTCAAATCCAGCTCGGCCCAAAAATCTAGGGCTTCGTGAATATGAACTAAATCCATTATTTTGTATGGAAGAAAAAAAATGTCTGATCCATAGAAATAAAGGATAAAGAGAAATGGGGAAATTTTTTCTTAATCCATATCTCTCTGATTCTTTATCTTATAAAGAAAAGAGTTTTTCTTATGGAAAGGCAGATTATCGTTTATTTTTAGGGATAAAAAATCGCAACATACTAGTTATGCCACTCTCACTATACCCACATATCCTATGTGGGTATGTAGTATATGATTCGTCTATTTCTTAGAGCACAACAGACGAATCGAATCTTCTTATGGTTCTATTTAAGAATAGGTATGCCATACACCCCGCAGGGATTGTAGTTCAATTGGTCAGAGCACCGCCCTGTCAAGGCGGAAGCTGCGGGTTCGAGCCCCGTCAGTCCCGAACTAGGGTTCAATGAATGGACAAATTCATCTTTCCTTTTTTTAATGGAAATTTTTGATGAAAAAGGGGGGGCAGGGGGCAACATCAAATATCTATGGGGTACCCTTACTTCACTTTTTTTATTTCGCATTTCTCAGTAAAAAGAGAGCTGTATAGGAATTTTTTTTTTCACTACTTCTGGTTGGAAAGGCTATCATACGTGGATTAGTATAATTTAGGATATTACTCTATTTTTATGATGATACCGTCCTCATCTTAACTTACTATTCGACTCTTATGGAATAGAGTACCGGTATTTTACCGGAATCCATACATAAACCGTATTCGTTTATTGTTAGAGAATGAATTTCATCTAATTAGTTCCTTTTTGTTTTGGGGGTTAAACCACACCCCTTCTATTTTCTAGTTCCAACTTTGTTTGTGTATGTTCAATGAATAATTGGAAAGAATCTACCTCATTCTCACTCCATTTGCCGACTCCTTATAGATCTGCTCTCATCTTTAGACCCCAAAAAGTAGATATTGATAGTAACCTAATAAAATAAAAACCAAGCAAACGCTCTTTTTCCTAAATTGAAATATTGGATCCTTTTTATTTAAAATCCCCTTTTCTCCATCTCATTTCTACTTCTACTGCTTATTTGGATGTCTATGTGACCCACTTTCTATGGGTCATATAATACATACATACATAATTGTATGTATAACTATAAGAAAAAGGAAGGGAAATTGGATAAGATAAGAAAGATTTTGGGTTATACATATAGAAAAGCAAAAGTAGAAAAGAATGAAAAATGGAATAGAGGGAGTTTCGAATCCAATCAAAAAATGGATTTTGGTCTTAGTATGGATAAGGGATCTTCCTATGCTATGTTATATTATTCCACTATCAACCATGAATTGATTTGATAGATCCAATATTCATAATATTGAATTGATTCAGTATTATCAGAATGCAAGTCCTCCCCTTAAATTTACAGGATACCCCTTTTTCCTCTCTATGGGATTACATCCCGAGTTATTGTGAAAAAAAAAAAATAAAGAGGTTATGGAAGTCAATATTCTCGCATTTATTGCTACTGCATTGTTCATTCTAGTTCCTACTGCCTTTTTACTTATTATTTATGTAAAAACAGCCAGCCAAAATGATTAATTGGAATTCCAATTAATCATTGAAGAAATGAAAAAGGGATTAAAGAAAATAAAAATCCAAGTCTTAAATGAAAGGATCCGGTTGGAATCATAAAGTGTGGTAGAAAGAACTCCATATAGTTTTTTCTACCACACTTTAGATTCTCTCTATTATATTATCTTGAATCTACATAGAATCGATTAGTAGATTGAAATAGTAGTCTAATTCAACTGCTTTTTTCACTGCATCCACTTAATTTCAATCAAGTCAAAATCAAAAAAATCGAAGACAATTTTTCATTGAAAGAATCCATGGAGGGGGAGAAAAATAATACGCGAATACACTATAGTAAAAGAAAAAAAGTAAAAGGAAAAAACCTACGAATCTTTCATGCTTAAAAATGGCGCGAGATGCTTCAATCGAGATCTTTCAAAAAAAAAAAAGAACATAAAAAATTTTCTAAGAATAAGAAAATAGTATAAATGGAAAATGTGCGATATGTTGTGAATAGCTTTGTGTAAGAAAGTTTAATTTTCTTATGTATAGAACTTTCTTTTTACTCGCCACTTCTTTTTACTCGCCACTTCTAGTAGAATAGAAATTCTGAATTACTATAATTGCCCTTTCTATTATACTGCAATAGAACATAGTAGAATAGAACGACTCTTTCTTACTTTCTTAAAAGAGTTTCTTACAAGAGTGAAACAAAACTAAAGAAAGAGAGAAAAAAAGTTTGGCAAACTTTTTAATGCAAAACGACCAATTAAAGAAAAGAGTTGATACTACAATTCGACTACTCAATCAATTGGTAGTATCCCTAGAGTCCACTCCTCCCCCATACTACTAGCGAAAGAGAAAATGTAAAGACTACCATTAAAGCAGCCCAAGCGAGACTTACTATATCCATGTAAATTATGTCTCCTATTTCTATGAAGGAATTCTTCTACTATTGATCAATAATCATAGTGGAATCAAGGGTACAGAGTCAAAAGGCCATTCTGCCCTAAGACTATGGATGAATCCGTTAAAGGAATTTACTCCTAACAAATTCTTATATGATTTCTGGTAGAATTGGAGAGCATTAAGTATAAATATGATACATAGCCCTTTCCCTAAAAAAGAGTAGGGGGATGTCCTGAATAGAAGACGCGGGAATAGAGAGATTTTTTCTTCCGTTTGTTACCGTTTTTATAAACAAAGGGCGTAAGAATATACCATAAAATTAGGATAGATAAATATTTATTGGATACCTACCTTACCCATGTTTATTTTTGACCTAAACCCTACTGCCCCGCTTTCTATCTTTCTATGAAAGAGTGAGGAGGCCCTATCCACAACCCCAAAATGGATTTTTGATCAGCCTATTCAATCTAATTCTCGACAGAATCAGTAGCTTTTACTTTAGTGTATGTAGGTAGCATAAGATGTACGAAGTGTATGTAGTAAGATGTACCATAAAAAAAATGTATGATAATTAGGAAGTCTTGATATTTCTTCGCGAAGTCCCTTCTTCAATCTTAGATTGAAAAAAGACTGCTCCTTAGGAACCTTTGGATACGAAGATTTCTGACATCTTAGTCTCGTAGTTTTAAATTCCCGAATCGAATCAATTTAAATTAATAAAAGAATAAGGAAACGCTACCTCATCCCTATTGGTAGCCGTTTGGGCCACTGCCGACAAAACAAACCCTAGTTTGAGGATAGAACTATGGTATGGATTCTAAAAATCCAGTATCGCCAGACCTAGTTACTCTCGTGCCTCAACTTATAGAGATAGAAATTTGTAGGGTTTGATCAGTACTATAATCCTAAGTATTTTATTGATTAATCCTAAGTATTTTATTGATTAGGCGGCACCCAGATTTGAACTGGGGGTAAAGGATTTGCAGTCCCCTGCCTTACCACTTGGCCATGCCGCCAAAAAATCCGATCTAAAATCGAGAAAAGAACAAGTATTCATTTACATTTTTTTACTAAAACCCTTTTTTTTTTATTTTGAATCTAATTCTACTTACTTTTTTCTAATCTTTTTCAAAAAAAGGATTTCTGCTTTTTTGGATCCAGTTGCGCTTATTCTCCTCGATGGATTCTATCTTAAAACACACATTGCTAACACTAGAAAACTGCTCTTTTCTTTCTATTCTATTGAGATGACAAAGGAGAAAAAGTGGATTTCCAGTCACAGGCTGCAAAATTCAGAACAAATTAGAACCATTAACTATAATTTTTATTTTCTTTTTTTTTTGAATTGCAGTAGTGAACGACTCTTAAATCGGTATTCTCCCCCTCCCCTTCCATTATTTTTAATGGCATAATAAAATAGAATAAATGTTTCCCTAATCTGTATATAGGGAAATTCCAGGTCCAAATAGCATTATTATCTATGGATCCCCCTTATGTACATATCCCTATGGGGAATCGTGCTTTTATTTTTCATTGCATTAAATATCTTGAATAAAAAAAAGAGGGAATTTGATTTGCTCTGATATAGATTATGGCTTGGCCTTCTTGGACCACCTAAGTGCAATTACGATAAAAGAAAGGATATGTAGATAGGTGGATAACTAGATTGGCAAGTACTTAAAAAATAAAGTAAATACTTTATTTTAGGATTCTACAACGAAATCCTTTATTTTCCAGCAATTCTCTACTATTACGAAACAAAAAAGAACCTTCAAATTCTTTTTGAAAATGAAACTAAGCGTGCTATTCTAAATCGAACTAAAGTCAAACTTTCTAGTGCTTATAAATTATTATGGCTTTATCCCCTTTCATAGAAAGGAGATAAAACGAGAAATCTTTGCTATCCAATCTTTTTAGAATATCATAAAGTTTAAGTGGCAGAATTTTTTTCTAGGACTGTTTTATCAATTCATTTTTATTCCATTTCTACCCCTGCTAAATTCGAATTTTCGTCGAAATCGTCTCTATTCATATGTATGAAATACATATATGAAATACATATGTGAAGTTCCCTAGAATTTCATGTGATTCAGTAAACAGAATATAGATTCCATGATTGCTAGATTGATCCGTAGGGATTGATGAAGAGTGAGCTGATAATGGAATTTTTCTTCGATAAATAGAATAGGAAACTTAAGATTAAAATGCTCCGGAATGGAAATGAGGGAATGTCCACAATACCCGGATTTAGTCAGATCCAATTCGAGGGATTTTGTAGATTCATTAATCAGGGCTTGGCAGAAGAACTTGAGAAGTTTCCAACAATTAAAGATCCAGATCACGAAATTGCATTTCAATTATTTGCGAAAGGATATCAATTGCTAGAACCCTCGATAAAAGAAAGGGATGCTGTGTATGAATCACTCACCTATTCTTCCGAATTATATGTATCCGCGAGATTAATTTTTGGTTTCGATGTGCAAAAGCAAACCATTTCTATTGGAAACATTCCTATAATGAATTCCTTAGGAACCTTTATAATAAATGGAATATACCGAATTGTGATCAATCAAATATTGTTAAGTCCTGGTATTTACTACCGCTCGGAATTAGACCACAAGGGAATTTCCATATACACCGGGACTATAATATCAGATTGGGGAGGAAGGTCGGAATTAGCAATTGATAAAAAAGAAAGGATATGGGCTCGCGTGAGTAGAAAACAAAAGATATCTATTTTAGTTCTATCATCAGCTATGGGTTCAAATCTAAGAGAAATTTTAGATAATGTTTCCTACCCCGAAATTTTCTTGTCTTTCCCGAATGCTAAGGAGAAGAAGAGGATTGAGTCAAAAGAAAAAGCTATTTTGGAGTTTTATCAACAATTTGCTTGTGTAGGTGGGGACCTGGTATTTTCGGAGTCCTTATGCGAGGAATTACAAAAGAAATTTTTTCAACAAAAATGTGAATTAGGAAGAGTTGGTCGACGAAATATGAATCGGAGACTGAATCTTGATATCCCTCAGAACAATACATTCTTGTTACCACGAGATGTATTGGCCGCTACGGATCATTTGATTGGAATGAAATTTGGAACGGGTATACTTGACGATGACGATATGAATCACTTGAAAAATAAACGTATTCGTTCGGTTGCGGATCTGTTACAAGATCAATTCGGACTGGCTCTTGGCCGTTTACAACATGCGGTTCAAAAAACTATCCGTAGAGTATTCATACGTCAATCGAAACCGACTCCACAAACTTTGGTAACTCCAACTTCAACTTCGATTTTATTAATAACTACTTATGAGACCTTTTTTGGCACATATCCCTTATCTCAAGTTTTTGATCAAACCAATCCATTGACACAAACGGTTCATGGGCGAAAAGTGAGTTGTTTGGGTCCTGGAGGATTGACGGGGAGAACTGCAAGTTTTCGGAGCCGAGATATTCATCCGAGTCACTATGGGCGTATTTGTCCAATTGACACGTCCGAAGGAATCAATGTTGGACTTACCGGATCGTTAGCTATTCATGCGAGAATTGATCACTGGTGGGGATCTATAGAGAGTCCGTTTTATGAAATATCTGAGAAAGCAAAAGAAAAAAAAGAGAGACAGGTGGTTTATTTATCACCAAATAGAGATGAATATTATATGATAGCAGCAGGAAATTCTTTGTCCTTGAATCAGGGTATTCAGGAAGAACAGGTTGTTCCAGCTAGATACCGTCAAGAATTCCTGACTATTGCATGGGAACAGATTCATGTTAGAAGTATTTTCCCTTTCCAATATTTTTCTATTGGGGGTTCTCTCATTCCTTTTATTGAGCATAATGATGCGAATCGGGCTTTAATGAGTTCTAATATGCAACGCCAAGCAGTTCCACTTTCTCGGTCCGAGAAGTGCATTGTTGGAACTGGATTGGAACGCCAAACAGCTCTAGATTCGAGGGTTTCCGTTATAGCCGAACGCGAGGGAAAGATCATTTCTAGTGATAGTCATAAGATCCTTTTATCAAGTAGTGGGAAGACTATAAGTATTCCTTTAGTTGCCCATCAGCGCTCTAACAAAAATACTTGTATGCACCAAAAACCTCGGGTTACGCGGGGTAAATCCATTAAAAAAGGGCAAATTTTAGCGGAGGGAGCAGCTACAGTTGGTGGGGAACTTGCTTTAGGAAAAAACATTTTAGTAGCTTATATGCCCTGGGAGGGTTACAATTTTGAAGACGCAGTACTAATTAGCGAACGTTTGGTATATGAGGATATTTATACTTCTTTTCACATCCGAAAATATGAAATTCAGACGGATACGACAAGCCAAGGCTCCGCTGAAAAAATCACTAAAGAAATACCACATCTAGAAGAACATTTACTCCGCAATTTGGACAGAAATGGAGTTGTGAAGTTGGGATCCTGGGTGGAAACTGGCGATATTTTAGTAGGTAAATTAACGCCTCAGATAGCGAGCGAATCGTCGTATATCGCGGAAGCTGGATTGTTACGGGCTATTTTTGGTCTTGAGGTATCCACTTCAAAAGAAACTTCTCTCAAACTACCTATAGGTGGAAGAGGGCGCGTTATCGATGTGAAATGGATCCAGAGGGACCCCCTTGACATAATGGTTCGTGTATATATTTTACAGAAACGTGAAATCAAAGTTGGGGATAAAGTAGCCGGAAGACACGGGAATAAGGGGATCATTTCAAAAATTTTGCCTAGGCAAGATATGCCCTATTTGCAAGATGGAACACCTGTTGATATGGTCTTCAATCCCTTAGGAGTACCCTCACGAATGAATGTGGGACAAATATTTGAAAGTTCACTCGGATTAGCAGGGGATCTGCTAAAGAAACATTATAGAATAGCACCCTTTGATGAGAGATATGAGCAAGAGGCTTCAAGAAAACTTGTGTTTTCGGAATTATATGAAGCCAGTAAACAAACAAAAAATCCATGGGTATTTGAACCCGAGTACCCGGGAAAAAGCAGAATATTTGATGGAAGAACAGGAGATCCCTTCGAACAGCCTGTTCTAATAGGGAAGTCCTATATCTTAAAATTAATTCATCAAGTTGATGAGAAAATTCATGGACGTTCTACTGGGCCCTACTCACTTGTTACCCAACAACCCGTTAGAGGAAGAGCCAAGCAAGGGGGACAACGAGTAGGAGAAATGGAAGTTTGGGCTTTAGAAGGATTTGGTGTTGCTCATATTTTACAAGAGATACTTACTTATAAATCTGATCATCTTATAGCTCGCCAAGAAATACTTAATGCTACGATCTGGGGAAAAAGAGTGCCTAATCACGAGGATCCTCCAGAATCTTTTCGAGTGCTCGTTCGAGAACTACGATCTTTGGCTCTAGAACTGAACAATTTCCTTGTATCTGAGAAGAACTTCCAGGTTAATAGGGAGGATGTTTGATCGGAATAAATATAAATTCTTTTCTTATTTCTATTTTATGATTGACCAATATAAACATAAACAACTTCAAATTGGACTCGTTTCCCCTCAACAAATAAGGGCTTGGGCTAAAAAAATCCTACCTAATGGGGAAGTCGTTGGCGAAGTCACAAGGCCCTCCACTTTTCATTATAAAACCGATAAACCAGAAAAAGATGGATTGTTTTGCGAAAGAATCTTTGGACCCATAAAAAGCGGAATTTGTGCTTGTGGAAATTCTCGAGCGAGCGTAGCTGAAAACGAAGACGAAAGATTTTGTCAAAAATGTGGGGTAGAATTTGTTGATTCTCGGATACGAAGATATCAAATGGGCTACATAAAACTGGCATGTCCAGTGACTCATGTGTGGTATTTGAAAGGTCTTCCTAGTTATATCGCGAATCTTTTAGATAAACCCCTTAAGAAATTGGAGGGCCTAGTATATGGCGATTTCTCTTTTGCTAGGCCCAGCGCTAAAAAACCTACTTTCTTACGATTACGGGGTTTATTCGAAGATGAAATTTCATCCTGTAACCACAGTATTTCTCCCTTTTTTTCTACCCCAGGCTTTGCAACATTTCGAAATCGGGAAATTGCGACAGGAGCAGGTGCTATTAGAGAACAATTAGCAGATTTAGATTTGCGAATTATTATAGAGAATTCCTTGGTTGAATGGAAAGAATTAGAAGACGAGGGGTATAGTGGAGATGAATGGGAAGATAGAAAAAGACGAATAAGAAAAGTTTTTTTGATTAGACGCATGCAATTGGCGAAACATTTTATTCAAACAAATGTAGAACCAGAATGGATGGTTTTGTGCTTATTACCGGTTCTTCCTCCCGAATTGAGACCCATTGTTTATAGGTCTGGGGATAAAGTAGTGACTTCGGATATTAATGAACTTTATAAGAGAGTTATCCGTCGGAACAACAACCTTGCCTATCTATTAAAAAGAAGTGAATTAGCACCAGCAGATTTAGTAATGTGTCAGGAAAAATTGGTACAAGAAGCCGTGGATACACTTCTTGATAGTGGGTCCCGCGGGCAACCGACAAGGGATGGTCACAATAAAGTATACAAATCACTTTCAGATGTAATTGAGGGTAAAGAGGGGAGGTTTCGCGAGACTCTGCTTGGGAAACGGGTCGATTACTCGGGGCGTTCTGTCATTGTTGTGGGTCCTTCGCTTTCATTACATCAATGTGGATTACCTCTAGAGATAGCAATAAAGCTTTTTCAGCTATTTGTAATTCGCGATTTAATCACGAAACGTGCTACTTCTAATGTCAGGATTGCTAAAAGGAAAATTTGGGAAAAGGAACCCATTGTATGGGAAATACTTCAAGAAGTTATGCGGGGACATCCTGTACTGTTGAACAGAGCACCTACCCTGCATAGATTAGGCATACAGGCCTTCCAACCCACTTTAGTAGAGGGGCGTACTATTTGCTTACATCCATTAGTGTGTAAGGGTTTCAATGCGGACTTTGATGGGGATCAAATGGCTGTTCATCTACCTTTATCCTTGGAAGCTCAGGCGGAAGCCCGTTTACTCATGTTTTCTCATATGAATCTCCTGTCTCCCGCTATTGGAGATCCTATTTGCGTGCCAACCCAAGACATGCTTATCGGACTTTATGTATTAACGATTGGAAACCGTCGAGGTATTTGTGCAAATAGATATAATAGTTGCGGAAACTCTCCAAATAAAAAAGTAAACTACAATAATAACAATTATTATAAGTATACGAAAGATAAAGAACCCCATTTTTCTAGTTCCTATGATGCACTGGGAGCTTATAGACAGAAACGAATCGGTTTAAACAGTCCCTTGTGGCTCCGATGGAAACTAGATCAACGCGTCGTTGGGTCAAGAGAAGTTCCGATTGAAGTTCAATATGAATCTTTTGGGACTTATCATGAGATTTATGCCCACTATCTGGTAGTGGGAAATAGAAAAAAGGAAATCCGTTCTATATACATTCGAACCACTCTTGGTCATATTTCTTTTTATAGAGAAATAGAGGAAGCCATACAAGGATTTAGTCGGGCCTATTCATACACTATCTAAACAAGGAAGTTAGATTCGGCGATGCCCCTTTCGGGGGGCATTCCGATTTCGCTAGTACCATCTTTTTTGCCGCGCGAATCCAGATTGAGATTGAGGAAAGGAAGTAAATGAAGTTTTCGAATCACTGACTCAGGCCCATTGTCGAATCCTACTCAGCAATTGTCGAATCCTACTCAGCCAAAAAAGGGGGTACTTATGTATGGCGGAACGGGCCAACTTGGTCTTTCATAATAAAGAGATAGACGGAACTGCTATGAAACGACTTATTAGCAGATTAATAGATCATTTCGGAATGGGATATACATCCCATATACTGGATCAAATAAAGACTCTGGGCTTCCATCAAGCCACTACTACATCGATTTCTTTAGGAATCGAGGATCTTTTAACAATTCCCTCTAAAGGATGGTTAGTCCAAGACGCGGAACAACAGAGTTTTCTTTTGGAGAAACACTATTATTATGGGGCTGTACACGCGGTAGAAAAATTACGCCAATCCGTTGAGATATGGTATGCTACAAGTGAATATTTGAAACAAGAAATGAATTCTAATTTTCGAATAACGGATCCTTCTAATCCAGTCTATCTAATGTCTTTTTCAGGAGCCAGAGGAAATGCATCTCAGGTACACCAATTAGTAGGTATGAGAGGGTTAATGGCGGATCCTCAAGGACAAATGATTGATTTACCTATTCAAAGCAATTTACGCGAGGGACTTTCTTTGACAGAATATATAATTTCCTGCTACGGAGCCCGAAAGGGGGTTGTAGATACTGCTGTACGAACAGCGGATGCTGGCTATCTTACACGTAGACTTGTTGAAGTAGTTCAACATATTATTGTGCGTAGAAGAGATTGTGGTACTATCCGAGGTATTTCTGTGAGTCCTCAAAATGGGATGACGGAAAAACTTTTTGTCCAAACACTAATTGGTCGTGTATTAGCAGACGATATATATATTGGTTCACGATGCATTGCTGCTCGAAATCAAGATATTGGAATTGGATTAGTTAATCGATTCATAACTGCCTTTCGAGCACAACCGTTTCGAGCACAACCAATATATATTAGAACCCCCTTTACTTGCCGGAGCACATCTTGGATCTGTCAATTATGTTATGGGCGGAGTCCCACTCATGGGGATCTGGTCGAATTGGGGGAAGCTGTAGGTATTATTGCGGGTCAATCAATTGGGGAGCCAGGGACTCAACTAACATTAAGAACTTTTCATACTGGTGGAGTATTCACAGGGGGTACTGCCGACCTTGTACGATCCCCCTCGAATGGAAAAATCCAATTCAATGAGGATTTGGTTCACCCCACACGTACCCGTCATGGACAACCTGCTTTTCTATGCTATATAGACTTGCATGTAACTATTCAGAGTCAGGATATTCTACATAGTGTGAATATTCCGTTAAAAAGCTTGATTCTAGTGCAAAATGATCAATATGTAGAATCCGAACAAGTAATTGCGGAGATTCGTGCCGGAACGTCCACTTTGCATTTTAAAGAAAAGATACAAAAGCATATTTATTCCGAATCAGACGGGGAAATGCACTGGAGTACTGATGTTTACCATGCGCCCGAATATCAATATGGTAATCTTCGTCGATTACCAAAAACAAGCCATTTATGGATATTGTCAGTAAGTATGTGCAGATCCAGTATAGCATCTTTTTCGCTCCACAAGGATCAAGATCAAATGAATACTTATTCTTTTTCTGTTCATGGAAGATATATCTTTGACCTAGCAATGGCTAATGATCAAGTAAGCCATAGACTGTTGGATACTTTTGGTAAAAAAGATAGGGAAATTCTTGATTATTTAACGCCAGATCGAATCGTGTCCAACGGTCATTGTAATTTTGTCTATCCTTCTATTCTTCAAGATAACTCGGATTTGTTGGCGAAAAAGCGAAGAAATAGGTTCGTCGTTCCATTACAATATCATCAAGAACAAGAGAAAGAGTTAATATCCTGTTTGGGTATTTCAATTGAAATACCCTTTATGGGTGTTTTACGTAGAAATACTATTTTTGCTTATTTTGACGATCCACGATACAGAAAAGATAAAAGGGGTTCAGGAATTGTTAAATTTAGATATAGGACCCTAGAGGAAGAGTATAGGACTCGAGAGGAAGAGTATAGGACTCGAGAGGAAGACTCAGAGGACGAATATGAGAGCCCAGAGAACGAATATAGGACCCGAGAGGGAGAGGGTAAATATGAAATCCTAAAAGACAAATATAGGACTCTAGAGGACGAATATGAAACCCTAGAAGATGAATATGGGATCCTAGAGGACGAATATGGGCCTCTAGAGAAAGACTCAGAGGAAGAATACGGGAGCCCAGAGAACGAATATAAGACCCGAGAGGGAGAGGGCAAATATGAAATCCTAGAAGACAAATATAGGACTCTAGAGGACGACTCAGAAGAAGAATATGGGAGCTCTGAAGATGGCTCAGAGAAGGAATATGGGACTTTAGAAGAAGACTCAGAGGAAGACTCAGAAGACGAATATGGGAGCCCGGAGGAAGATTCCATCTTAAAAAAAGAGAGTTTTATTGAGCATCGAGGAACAAAAGAATTTAGTCTAAAATACCAAAAAGAAGTAGATCAGTTTTTTTTCATTCTTCAAGAACTGCATATCTTGCCGAGATCCTCATCCCTAAAGGTACTTGACAATAGTATTATTGGAGTCGATACACAACTCACAAAAAATACAAGAAGTCGACTAGGTGGATTGGTCCGAGTGAAGAGAAAAAAAAGCCATACAGAACTCAAAATCTTTTCCGGAGATATTCATTTTCCTGAAGAGGCGGATAAGATATTAGGTGGCAGTTTGATACCACCAGAAAGAGAAAAAAAAGATTCTAAGGAATCAAAAAAAAAGAAAAATTGGGTTTATGTTCAACGGAAAAAAATTCTCAAAAGCAAGGAAAAATATTTTGTTTCGGTTCGACCTGCAGTCGCATATCAAATGGACGAAGGGAGAAATTTAGCAACACTTTTCCCGCGGAATCTCCTGCAAGAAGAGGATAATCTCCAACTTCGACTTGTGAATTTTATTTCTCATGAAAATAGCAAATTAACTCAAAGAATTTATCACACGAATAGTCAATTCGTTCGAACTTGCTTAGTAGTGAATTGGGAACAAGAAGAAAAAGAGGGGGCTCGTGCTTCTCTTGTTGAGGTAAGAACAAATGATCTGATTCGCGATTTCCTAAGAATTGAGTTAGTCAAGTCTACTACTTCGTATACACGAAGAAGGTATGATAGGACAAGTGTAGGACTGATTCCCAATAATAGGTTAGATCGCAACAATACCAATTCCTTTTATTCCAAGGCGAAGATTCAATCACTTAGCCAACATAAAGAAGCTATTGGCACCTTGTTGAATCGAAATAAAGAATATCCATCTTTGATGATTTTGTCGGCATCCAACTGTTCTCGAATTGGTTTATTCAAGAATTCAAAATATCCCAATGCGGTAAAAGAATCGAATCCTAGAATTCCTATTCGAGATATTTTTGGGCTCTTAGGCGCTATTGTACCTAGTATATCAAATTTTTCTTCATCTTACTATTTATTAACACATAATCAGATCTTGTTAAAAAAATACTTGTTCCTTGAAAATTTGAAACAAACCTTCCAAGTACTTCAAGGACTTAAATACTCTTTAATAGACGAAAATAAAAGGATTTCGACTTTCGACAGTAACATCATGTTGGAGCCATTCCATTTGAATTGGCACTTTCTCCATCATGACTCGTGGGAAGAGACATCGGCAATAATTCACCTTGGACAATTTATTTGTGAAAATGTATGTCTATTTAAATCGCACATAAAAAAATCAGGTCAAATTTTCATTGTTAATATGGACTCCTTTGTTCTAAGAGCAGCTAAGCCTTATTTGGCCACTATAGGAGCAACTGTTCATGGTCAGTATGGAAAAATCCTTTACAAAGGAGATAGGTTAGTTACGTTTATATATGAAAAATCGAGATCTAGTGATATAACGCAAGGTCTTCCAAAAGTAGAACAAATCTTCGAAGCGCGTTCAATTGATTCACTATCGCCGAATCTCGAAAGGAGAATTGAGGATTGGAATGAACGTATACCAAGAATTCTTGGGGTTCCCTGGGGATTCTTGATTGGAGCTGAGCTAACCGTAGCCCAAAGTCGTATCTCTTTGGTTAATAAGATACAAAAGGTTTATCGATCCCAAGGGGTACAGATCCATAATAGACATATAGAGATTATTATACGCCAAGTAACATCAAAAGTAAGGGTTTCCGAAGATGGAATGTCTAATGTTTTTTTACCTGGGGAATTAATAGGACTATTGCGAGCGGAACGAGCAGGGCGGGCTTTAGATGAATCGATCTATTATCGGGCAATCTTATTGGGAATAACAAGGGCTTCCCTGAATACCCAAAGTTTCATATCTGAAGCAAGTTTTCAAGAAACTGCTCGAGTTTTAGCAAAAGCTGCCCTACGAGGTCGTATTGATTGGTTGAAAGGCCTGAAAGAAAACGTAGTTCTGGGGGGGATTATACCTGTTGGTACCGGATTCCAAAAATTTGTGCATCGTTCCCCACAAGACAAGAACCTTTATTTCGAAATTCAAAAAAAAAATCTATTCGCGTCGGAAATGAGAGATATTTTGTTTCTCCATACAGAATTAGTTTCTTCTGATTCTGACGTAACAAACAATTTCTATGAAACATCAGAAGCCCCGTTTACCCCTATTTATATGATTTAAGTCATTTACCCCCATTTATACGATTTAAGTATACATAAAGCTATTTTTTTTTACTTTAATTTAAACTATACTTTGCCCTTAGAATGCTAACAGGTCTGATTTTAGATTTTGTATTTTAATAAGTAAAAGAAAGTCAGTTAATTCATTAAGGCTATGTTTATACCGTGTATCAATGGTCAATTCTGAGTAGAAGGTTCCATCGGAACAATTATTATTTATTTCAAGCTATTTCGGCTCTTTCTTAATCTTCAAAAAGAAATTAATTCCGTAATGGTAAGACGAAAAAAAGAAAAAATAAAAAGGAAGTGTGGAAAAAATGACAAGAAGATATTGGAACATCAATTTGAAAGAGATGATAGAAGCGGGAGTTCATTTTGGTCATGGTATTAAGAAATGGAATCCTAAAATGGCCCCTTACATCTCGGCAAAGCGTAAAGGTACTCATATTACAAATCTCGCTAGAACAGCTCGTTTTTTATCAGAAGCTTGTGATTTAGTTTTTGATGCAGCAAGTCAGGGAAAAAGCTTCTTAATTGTTGGTACCAAAAAAAGAGCAGCGGATTTAGTAGCATCAGCTGCAATAAGATCTCGTTGTCATTATGTGAATAAAAAGTGGTTCAGTGGTATGTTAACGAATTGGTCGATTACCAAAACTAGACTTTCTCAATTTAGAGACTTAAGAGCAGAAGAAAAAATGGGAAAATTCCATCATCTCCCAAAAAGAGATGCGGCAATCTTAAAGAGAAAATTATCTACCTTGCAAAGATATCTCGGCGGGATCAAATATATGACGAGGTTGCCTGACATTGTGATCGTCCTTGATCAGCAAAAAGAGTATATAGCTCTTCGGGAATGTGCCATTTTGGGGATTCCTACTATTTCTTTAGTCGATACAAATTGTGACCCAGATCTCGCGAATATATCGATTCCTGCCAACGATGACACTATGACTTCAATTCGATTAATTCTTAACAAATTAGTATTTGCAATTTCTGAGGGCCGTTCTCTCTATATAAGAAATCGTTGATTAAGTAGAATAGTGAATTCTTAAGCAACTGCGTAGATTTATAGGATCAGTTACTATTCTTTTTTGTTTTGCATAGATAAAAGAAAGGGAATATTGATATATATTAGGGGGTATTGATATATATTATGATCTGATGTGATTTCTTGGTATCCTAAATATAAGATTAATACTTCAAGTTGCTGAGTTGAGAAAGAGATGCTTGAATCAAAAGAATTCCTTTTTTGAAGTTCAATTTTTATCAGAGGACAATATGAATATTACACCATGTTCCATTAAAACACTCAAGGGGTTATATGATATATCGGGTGTAGAAGTAGGCCAACACTTCTATTGGCAAATAGGAGGTTTTCAAATTCATGCCCAAGTACTCATCACTTCTTGGGTCGTAATTACTATTTTGCTAGGTTCAGTTATCATAGCTGTTCGGAATCCACAAACTATCCCGACCGACGGTCAGAATTTCTTCGAATATGTCCTTGAGTTTATTCGAGACTTGAGCAAAACTCAGATTGGAGAAGAATATGGTCCCTGGGTTCCCTTTATTGGAACTATGTTCCTTTTTATTTTTGTTTCGAATTGGTCAGGTGCTCTTTTACCTTGGAAAATTATAGAGTTACCTCATGGAGAATTAGCAGCGCCCACGAATGATATAAATACTACTGTTGCTTTAGCTTTACTAACATCAGCGGCATATTTTTATGCGGGTCTTAGCAAAAAAGGATTGAGTTATTTCGAGAAATATATTAAACCAACCCCAATCCTTTTACCAATTAACATCCTAGAAGATTTCACAAAACCATTATCGCTTAGTTTTCGACTTTTCGGAAATATATTGGCGGATGAATTAGTCGTTGTTGTTCTTGTTTCTTTAGTCCCCTTAGTAGTCCCTATACCGGTCATGTTTCTTGGATTATTTACAAGCGGTATTCAAGCTCTTATTTTTGCAACGTTAGCCGCAGCCTATATAGGTGAATCCATGGAAGGTCATCATTGAATTGACTAGTTTTCGAAATAGTCTTTTTTTTTAGCTTAGCCCAATTCATGCATGATTCCAGATAATCCTCTTAGTTGGAAAACTAAATCGTTCGAAATCCGTATGAATATACAACCTAGAGTTGTAGGGGAGAGAATAGACTATATTACGGAAGAGGTAAAGTATATATGCATTCAGGGGGGCAGATTAGATCTATATCCTTAATGCCTACAAAACAGTTATCTTTTGTGCGGATTTCTAAGGAATGATTTTAGAATCGGATTCAATAGAAAATGAGAAAATACGCAAACAAAATAGAAGAAACAAATGTATATGGTTTTTTTTATTCCTAAGTTAGATTCATTATCTAATCCGATATGTAGAATTCCCTTCTATATAGAACTGGATTCCATATCTAATTCTAATTCTATGCAGCATATTGTTATCAATTGTATATCTTGATTTGATTCCTATTGGATTTGAATTAGTTCGATTTCAATAGGGGTTCTTCCTATATTTCGTCTTTTATTATGTTAGATGAAGGGGAAAAAATGGGAACTCAAGGATATCAAAGAGTAAAAAAAAAGGATGGAATGAAAGAGTGATTGGTTGAAAAGAAAGAGAAATAGAATAATGAGAATCATATGGATTTACACAAACCTCTAATGATTAGAAACTAAAAACGAGATCTCGAAGTAATTCGGACGATTTCAATTATCATTTATTTGTACTTATTAGTTACTTTTACCCAATAGAGCTTAGAAGTTAGAAGTAATAATTTCTTGGTTGATTGTATCCTTAACCATTTCTTTTTTTTTTTGACACGAGGAACTCACCATGAATCCACTAATTGCTGCTGCTTCCGTTATTGCTGCTGGATTGGCCGTAGGGCTTGCTTCTATTGGGCCCGGAGTTGGTCAAGGTACTGCTGCAGGACAAGCTGTAGAAGGTATTGCGAGACAGCCAGAAGCAGAAGGTAAAATACGAGGTACTTTATTGCTTAGTCTAGCTTTTATGGAAGCTTTAACAATTTATGGACTGGTTGTGGCACTAGCGCTTTTATTTGCGAACCCTTTTGTTTAATCCTAAAAAAGAAAAAGAGTCCTTTAGATTAGATACTTTTTTCTTTTTTTTCGTACATTGGGATTTGCTTCTGTAATTCCAAGTATATCAATACTTTACTCCTATTTATTATATTATTCCGGGAATTTTGTATTTATCGGGACAGACAATACCCCAGGAACCCCAGGAAGGGCTGATTTGAGCATGATCAATTTAGAGGATACGCTCGTCCTCTTCCTTCCCATTCTTAGTTTAGGACAGTGGAAACTCTTTTTCTTTTATTTTAGGAATTTTGGGAACATTTCAACAAAGGAGATTTTTTACAGGTCAAACAAGACCTAAGACTTAATCTAAAAGAAATTATTAGATTAAATCTATTTGCATTAAAAAAAGATTGCATTAAAAAAACCGATCAAAAAAGGGCGAGCGAAGTAAGTGATCGAAAAACTTTCTTCTTTGTTCGTCCTATCTATAAGAGGAGAGCATATGAAAAATGTAACCTATTCTTTCGTTTTTTTAGCTCACAGGCCATTCGCTGGGAGTTTCGGGCTTAATACCGATATTTTAGCAACAAATCTAATAAATCTAACTGTAGTGGTTGGTGTATTGATTTTTTTTGGAAAGGGAGTGTGTGCGAGTTGTCTATTTCAAGAATAGATTGGATCTATCCGGCTGCACTTTAGAATATTTTTTAGTATTTTTTTGGATAAATAAGAAAAGGTGCACGATCTCGACGAATTACTTCTGAATAACTTCAGAAATCATATGGAAGAACCATAGCATTTCGCGACTCATTGGTAAATTTACTTTGATTCTCTATAGACCAATAATGTGAGACCATTAACACGGTTAAAGCTAAACTGCTTGAAGTCCGGGCAAAAGGGGGTACTCTTTCTACAACTACATTAGTCTCGAAATGCTTTAAACGGGAAATAGCTAGTGTGGAATTTATCTGATATAGAACACTCATATCGATAAAATAGTTTGAACTATTTACTAGAAGGGCATCCAGCCCTTTTTCCAATGCCGAATCGACGACCTATGTATAAAAGAGAAATTTTTTGGATTTGAAGAAAAAATAAAAGGAATTGTATCAATTTAGATTTTCCATTTATTTAGTTTGTTTTTCTTAATGAAATTGAAATTATTAACTAACAGAGCAAACACAAATAAAGAAACAACTTTGCTGACCATGATAGATTTTTATCTAGTTGGAAGAATCCTCTTATCTTAATATTCATCTAGTCTTATATAAGTTTGGGTATATAGAAATACAAACAGAAAAGAGAGGATAGGCTCATTACATAAAAAAAAGATATGGAAATAGCCATAATACATAGCAAAAGAGAAAAAAAGGAGCGGGAGAGCCAAATGAATCGAAAGATTCATGTTTGGTTCGGGAAGAGATCATAAAAATTGTAAACTTAATAGCAAGATAATCTACTTTCATTAAAAGATTTATTAGATAATCGAAAACAGAGGATCTTAAGTACTATTCGAAATTCGGAAGAATTGCGTAGAGGGACCCTTGAACAACTCGAAAAAGCTCGGATTCGATTACAGAAAGTCGAACTAGAAGCAGATGAGTATCGAATGAATGGATACTCTGAAATAGAACGAGAAAAAGCAAATTTGATTAATGCTACTTCTATTAGTTTGGAACAATTAGAAAAGTCTAAAAACGAAACCCTTTATTTTGAAAAACAAAGGGCGATGAATCAGGTTCGACAACGGGTTTTCCAACAAGCCGTACAAGGAGCTCTAGGAACTCTGAATAGTTGTTTGAATACCGAGTTACATTTCCGTACGATTCGTGCTAATATTGGCATTCTCGGGGCCATAGAATGGAAGAGATAATGAAATTTATTAGGTTTTGAACTTCTACTTTCGTTTAGAATTTAGGCATTATTTTTCCCCTTGCTTCCGAAAAAAAAAAGATTCAAGAAACACTAATGGCAACCCTTCGAGTCGACGAAATTAATAAAATTCTCCGCGAACGTATTGAACAATATAATAGGAAAGTAGGGATTGAGAATATCGGTCGCGTAGTTCAAGTGGGGGATGGGATTGCTCGTATTATAGGTCTTGGTGAAATAATGTCAGGTGAATTAGTCGAATTTGCGGAAGGGACGAGAGGTATTGCTCTGAATTTGGAATCCAAAAATGTTGGAATTGTATTAATGGGCGATGGGTTGATGATACAAGAGGGAAGTTTTGTAAAAGCAACAGGAAGAATTGCTCAGATACCCGTGAGCGAGGCTTACTTGGGTCGTGTTATAAATGCTCTCGCTAAACCTATTGATGGGAGAGGCGAAATTGTCGCTTCGGAATCTCGCTTAATTGAATCTCCTGCTCCGGGTATAATTTCTAGGCGTTCCGTATATGAACCCCTTCAAACAGGGCTTATTGCTATCGATTCGATGATCCCCATAGGGCGCGGTCAGCGAGAGTTAATTATTGGGGACAGACAGACTGGCAAAACAGCAGTAGCCACAGATACAATTCTCAATCAAAAAGGGCAAGATGTAATATGTGTTTATGTAGCTATCGGTCAAAGAGCATCCTCCGTGGCTCAAGTAGTAACTACTTTCCACGAAGAGGGGGCCATGGAATACACTATTGTAGTAGCTGAAATGGCGGATTCACCCGCTACATTACAATATCTCGCTCCTTATACGGGAGCAGCCCTGGCTGAGTATTTTATGTACCGCGAACGGCATACTTTAATAATTTATGATGATCTCTCCAAACAGGCACAAGCTTATCGCCAAATGTCCCTTCTATTAAGAAGACCCCCCGGCCGCGAAGCTTATCCAGGGGATGTTTTTTATTTGCATTCACGCCTTTTAGAAAGAGCCGCTAAATTAAATTCTCTTTTAGGCGAAGGGAGTATGACCGCTTTACCAATAGTGGAGACTCAATCTGGAGACGTTTCCGCCTATATTCCTACTAATGTAATCTCAATTACAGATGGACAAATATTCTTATCCGCGGATCTATTCAATGCCGGAATTCGACCTGCTATTAATGTGGGTATTTCTGTTTCCAGAGTAGGATCCGCAGCTCAAATTAAAGCCATGAAACAAGTAGCTGGCAAATCAAAATTGGAATTAGCTCAATTCGCGGAGTTACAAGCCTTTGCACAATTCGCCTCTGCTCTCGATAAAACAAGTCAGAATCAATTGGCAAGGGGTCGACGATTACGGGAATTGCTTAAACAATCCCAATCAAACCCTCTCCCAGTGGAAGAGCAAGTAGCTACCATTTATACCGGAACGAGAGGATATCTTGATTCGTTAGAAATTGAACAGGTAAAGAAATTTCTGGATGAGTTACGTAAACACCTAAAAGATACTAAACCTCAATTCCAAGAAATTATATCTTCTAGCAAGACATTCACCGAGCAAGCAGAAACCCTTTTGAAGGAAGCTATTCAGGAACAGCTTGAACGGTTTTCCCTTCAGGAACAAACATAAATATAGCATGTCTACTCTTATTAGTAGAACTCGTGTTAGTAGAAGAGGAATCATTGAGAAAGATTTTTCATTTGAATCATGCAAAAAAGTTTTCTTAGTATTTAGTATAGTTATTTAAAGAATAGATAGAAAAAAGATTGCGTCCAATAGGATTTGAACCTATACCAAAGGTTTAGAAGACCTCTGTCCTATCCATTAGACAATGGACGCTTTTCTTTCGTATTTTTTTCTTTCTTTTACTTTTTTCTCGGAACAAGAGAAAAAATAAAAAACTGTTAGACCGAAACTCTTTTAGGAAAGAAAAAAAATCCATATACCATATACAAATGGATGATACATATATCATAAAGAAGGAATATGGAGCGGGTAGTGAGTATCGAACCCGTAACCCCAAGGTTATGAGCTTTGTGAGCTACCAAACAGCTCTACCTTCTTAAACTAAAGAGCGGGGAACTTGTGGATAAAAGGGGATTGGATACGCCCCTCTACCATATCTATATAAATAGAATAGTCCATTTATACAGAATGGTAAAGAGGGCTCTTCTACGATCATCAATTCGAGAAAACCATACAAATATGAAAGGGTATTTTATCCTTACCAACTGGATCTTGTTGCACCCGGTAACAAACATGCATAAACCATTTCTCGAAGTATGTGTCCGGATAGCCCAAAGTCTCGATAGTTAGCTCTAGGTCTTCCGGTTAAAAAACAACGTCGATGAAGGCGTGTAGGTGCACTATTACGTGGTAGGGATTGCAATTTTTCTTGCATTTTTTTTTTTTCGCTCAAACTCAAAGGGGAAACTTTGCTTCTTATCTTTTTTTTTGAGGATCCACGAATCAAATGATATTTTTTTTCTAATTTCTGCCGCTTCTTCTCCCTCTGAATCAAACTTTTTTTTGCCATAATGTGCCGTTCCTATTATTACCAAGTATATGGTTCTAATCCTAGATGGAAAAATAAATAGAAAAAAAATCTAAAAAGGCGGATCCTCCCTCTCCATCAAGAGTAATGAACTAGGTTCTGATACAGTACAAAAAAACAAAAAAAAAATAACTAAATTAACCAAACTTGCCTGATGTTGAGGCAATCAAGAAAGCTGCATAAGTGAATATATAACCCACGGAAAAGTGGGCTAATCCAACCAATCTTGCTTGCACAATGGAAAGAGCCACGGGCTTATCTCTCCAGCGAATTAAATTAGCCAAAGGTGTGCGTTCATGGGCCCATGCTAAAGTCTCAATTAATTCCTGCCAATATCCACGCCAGGAAATTAAGAACATAAATCCAGTAGCCCAAACAAGATGTCCAAATAAGAACATCCAAGCCCATACTGATAAACTATTCATCCCAAAAGGATTATATCCATTGATAAGTTGTGAAGAGTTTAACCATAGGTAATCTCTTAACCATCCCATCAAATAAGTGGAGGATTCATTAAATTGTGAAACGTTGCCCTGCCATAATGTGATGTGTTTCCAATGCCAATAAAAAGTAACCCATCCAATGGTATTTAACATCCAGAAAACTGCCAAATAAAACGCGTCCCAAGCAGAAATATCACAAGTACCACCGCGCCCTGGGCCGTCGCAAGGAAAACTATATCCGAAATCCTTTTTATCCGGCATTAATTTGGAACCGCGTGCATCTAAAGCACCCTTTACTAAAATCAATGTAGTTGTATGCAAACCTAGAGCAATAGCATGATGAACCAAGAAATCTCCGGGTCCTATTGTTAAGAAAAGCGAATTACTATTCTCATTAACAGCATTCAACCATCCGGGCAACCATATGCTTCGACCTGCATTGAAAGCGGGGCCATTCGTTGAAGATAAGAGTATATCGAACCCATATGTCGTCTTACCATGAGCAGATTGTATCCATTGGGCAAATATAGGTTCGATCAAGATTTGCTTTTCTGGAGTACCAAAAGCAAGCATGACGTCGTTATGAACATAAAGGCCTAAGGTATGGAATCCTAGGAAGAGGCTAGCCCAACTTAAATGAGATATGATAGCTTCTTTATGGTCTAACATTCTTGCCAATACATTATCTTCATTCTGTTCCGGATTGTAATCCCTAATGAAAAAAATAGCTCCATGAGCAAAAGCCCCTGTCATGATGAACCCTGCAATGTATTGGTGATGAGTATATAAAGCAGCTTGAGTAGTAAAGTCTTGTGCTATGAATGCATAAGCAGGTAAAGAGTACATATGTTGAGCTACTAAGGAAGTAATAACCCCTAAGGAAGCTAGAGCAAGACCTAATTGAAAATGAATCGAATTATTAATTGTATCATAAAGGCCTTTATGCCCACGTCCTAATCGACCCCCCGGAGGAGTATGTGCTTCTAAAAGATCTTTGATACTGTGCCCAATTCCGAAGTTAGTTCGATACATATGACCGGCAATGAGAAAAATAAATGCAATAGCTAAATGATGATGAGCAATATCGGTCAGCCACAAACTTTGTGTTTGTGGATGGAATCCCCCAAGAAGGGTCAGAATGGCAGTTCCCGCTCCTTGAGTGGTACCAAATAAATGATTACTCGAATCAGGATTTTGGGCATAAAGATTCCACTGACCCGTCAGAAGGGGACCCAACCCCTGGGGATAGGGTAATACATCTAAGAAATTATTCCATCGAACGTACTCCCCCCTGGATGCGGGAATAGCAACATGAACTAAATGTCCTGTCCAAGCCAAAGAACTTACCCCGAAAAGTCCTGACAAATGATGATTGAGACGAGATTCCGCATTTTTGAACCACGAAAGGCTTGGCTTCCATTTGGGTTGTAGATGTAACCAACCCCCTATTAAGGATAGCGTAGAAAGAAATAATAGAAAAAGAGCTCCAGTATAAAGATCTTCATTGGTGCGCAATCCAATTGTATACCACCACTGATAAACCCCAGAATAAGCAATATTCACTGGACCGGCAGCACCTCCTCGAGTAAAGGCTTCCACCGCGGGTTGCCCAAAATGAGGATCCCAAATGGCATGAGCAATAGGTCTTACGTGTAAAGGATCCTGTATCCATGATTCAAAATTTCCTTGCCAAGCTACATGAAACAGATTTCCAGACGTCCATAGAAAGATTATTGCTAACTGCCCAAAGTGAGAAGCAAAAATGTTCTGATAAAGACGTTCCTCAGTAATATCATCATGACTTTCGAAATCATGTGCGGTAGCAATACCAAACCAAATACGACGAGTAGTGGGGTCCTGAGCTAAGCCTTGGCTAAACCTGGGAAATCTTAATTCCATAATGCCTTTCAAATCCTCCTAGCCACTATCCTACTGCAATAATTCTCGCTAAGAAGAATGCCCATGTTGTGGCAATTCCACCCAGAAGGTAATGGGTTACTCCTACAGCACGTCCTTGTATAATGCTCAAGGCTCTAGGCTGAGTAGCAGGAGCAACTTTTAATTTGTTGTGAGCCCAAACGATAGATTCAATGAGTTCTTGCCAATAACCACGGCCGCTGAATAAAAACATTAAACTGAAAGCCCAGACAAAATGAGCGCCTAAGAAAAAAAGACCATATGCGGATAATGAAGAACCATAAGACTGAATTACTTGGGATGCCTGTGCCCACAAGAAATCTCGAAGCCAACCATTAATCGTAATGGAACTCTGTGCAAAGTTTCCCCCTGTGATATGAGTTACTATCCCTTGATCACTTATAGTACCCCAAACATCCGACTGCATTTTCCAACTGAAATGGAAAATAACTACCGAAATGGAATTATACATCCAGAATAGACCTAAGAAAACATGATCCCAGGCGGATACTTGACATGTTCCCCCTCGCCCAGGCCCGTCGCAAGGGAAGCGAAAGCCAAGATTTGCTTTATCAGGTATCAGACGGGAACTGCGAGCAAATAAAACACCTTTCAAAAGTATTAATACAGTCACATGGATAGTAAATGCGTGAATGTGATGGACTAAAAAATCTGCGGTTCCTAATGGAATAGGTAACAAAGCCACTTTGCCGCCTACAGCTACTAACTCGCTGCCTCCCCACGTTAAGCTGGTACTTGTTGTTGCACCAGGAGCTGTTACGCCAGGCGCGCCAGCATGGATATTTTGTATCCATTGAGCAAAGATGGGTTGTAATTGTATGGCGGTATCCGAAAACATATCTTGGGGACGGCCTAAAGCACTCATGGTATCATTATGAATGTACAAGCCAAAACTGTGAAAACCCAGAAATATACATACCCAGTTAAGGTGGGATATGATTGCATCGCGGTGTCTAAGGACGCGATCTAATAGATCGTTGTATCGAGTAGTTGGATCATAGTCTCTTACCATAAAAATGGCTGCATGTGCAGCAGCACCGACTATTAGAAATCCGCCAATCCACATGTGGTGTGTGAACAAGGAAAGTTGTGTACCATAGTCGGTAGCTAGGTATGGATAGGGGGGCATAGAGTACATATGATGAGCTACAACAATAGTTGTAGAGCCTAGCATAGCTAGGTTAAGAGATAATTGAGCATGCCATGACGTTGTTAGGATTTCATAGAGACCCTTATGGCCTTGTCCTGTAAATGGGCCCTTATGAGCCTCCAAAATATCTTTAAGTCCATGACCAATACCCCAGTTGGTCCTATACATATGACCAGCGATCAGGAAAAGAATAGCAATAGCTAAATGATGGTGTGCAATATCGCTCAACCATAGACCACCGGTTATTGGATCTAGTCCTCCGCGAAAACTAAGAAATTCTGCATATTTGGACCAATTCAAGGTGAAAAAGGGAGTTGCTCCTTCGGCAAAACTAGGATAAAGTTGAGCCAAAAGGTCGCGATTCAAGATAAATTCATGAGGAAGTGGTATCTCTTTAGGATCAACCCCAGCGTCGAGAAATTGGTTAATCGGTAAAGATACATGGATTTGGTGTCCCGCCCAAGAAAGAGACCCAAGTCCTAATAACCCCGCTAAGTGGTGATTCAACATGGATTCTACATCTTGGAACCAGGCCAATTTGGGAGCAGCTTTGTGATAATGGAACCAACCAGCAAAAAGCATTAACGATGCAAAAATCAATGCACCGATTGCGGTACAATAGAGTTGTAATTCACTAGTTATTCCGGATGCTCGCCAAATCTGAAAAAACCCAGAGGTTATTTGGATTCCTCGGAAACCCCCGCCTACATCACCATTCAAAATTTCTTGCCCTACTATTGGCCAAACTACCTGAGCACTGGGGCCAATGTGAGTAGGATCGCTTAGCCATGCTTCATAATTGGAAAAACGGGCACCGTGGAAGTACATCCCACTCAACCAAAGAAAGATAATGGAGAGTTGACCGAAATGAGCACTAAAGACTTTTCGGGAGATCTCCTCCAAATCACCGGTATGACTATCGAAATCGTGAGCATCAGCATGTAGGTTCCAGATCCAAGTGGTAGTATCGGGACCCTTAGCTATTGTTCTTGAGAAATGCCCGGGTCTGGCCCATTCCTCAAAAGATGTTTTTACAGGATCCCTATCCACAACAATTTTAACTTCTGGTTCCGGCGAACGAATAATCATTAAGTCCTCCTCTTTCCGGACAAGACATACAAAGAGACCCGCCAACTGTCTTTTTATTGAATCTTTGAAAGATAGATATTATGATTAGTCCTTTTCTTTACTATCTACCGTCCTTCTATTTTTTTTAGTTATTCACTGGAGCAATTATATATTGAAGTCAATCCGAGGCAAGTGTTCGGATCTATTATGACATAAGGATTAGGTGCCTAACGGACATGGGTTCTTCTGGAAAATTATTTCCCGACGTAACAAAAAAAATCTTTTTTTTTTTTTTTTTACGTTTTAATTTAAGAAGCTAGTGTATTTTTTTTTGAGGGTATAAGCCCCTATCCACATCTACTTTCCTTGAGTGAGCATAATATAGATTTTTTTATGCGATTCCAAATTCCAAGATAACTCATTAGAATTATTAATAAGACCGTCCTGATAGATTAGGTAGGAATATTTAGATTGCCACCTTTTATGTGCTTTATTACTTCTGTTCCAGAGCCTATCCCTATTATTTATCTTTATGAAATATGATATAAAATCGAAGGTAGAAGAAAGGGATATAATGAAATTCTTGATTTGATCTTCTTACCTAAATTATTTGATTAATGGATCAACAACCAAACCACCCATTTTATGGAAATGGAGAGTTGTTTTATTCAAATTCAAAGCGCTTCGTAATCTTCAACCAGTTCTGTGCTTCAATATAATTTCCCGGAGTAAGCGCTATAGCTTGTTTCCAATACTCAGCAGCTTGATCAAACCAAGCTTCCGCAATTTCCGAATCGCCCTGTAGAATGGCCTGTTCTCCTCGGTCGGAATAGGCAGTTCCTTCCCCTAGAACCGTACTTGAGAGTTTCCTACCTCATACGGCTCAGAAATTGCTATCTTAATTTCCCCTATATTAACTGAATTCGATTTCTCAAAAATCAATCCAATTTCTTCTTGGGTTAAGCAGAAGAAGTTAATTACCTAAGTTTCAAACCCTAATTTTGATCAATAATCAGTTTGATCTTTTCTCCCACCTTCAGAAGAATGAAGCATAGATAGACCTATATCCTTCGTTCCAATTTTCTGAAAGGTAACTATCTCGGTTTCGTTTCTTTCATATATGAAATTTCTATAGAATCCTCGAAAAAGACTTTTTCCCATAACAAAGAAAAAAGAACTTACTATCTTTGGGATCTGATACTACACCGCTGCTTAATCCCTTAGTGGATCGGCTTTATTACATAAGCGGATTCCTAAATTTTGTCCCATATTGTGGTATAATGAAGCAGTTTTTTTTTTAGTTGTATCGACCCAGTCGCTCACTAATTGATCTTTACGGTGTTTTCTCTATCAATTTCAGCTTTATCCATAGAATAGTAGTATAGGCTCTACTTTCTTCCTATTTTGATTCTCGTGAAGTGTCTTTCCTTCCTACAGCTGATAGGGTAAAATCGTTGTTTTGACGATCCCTATGTAGAAAGCCCTTTTTTCTAGTATTTACTAGAAAATTTTCTCCTTTTTTTTTTCTTCTTTCTATAGTGGAGATAGTCGCACGTAATGACAGATCACGGCCATATTATTAAAAGCTTGCGGTAAGAAGGGGTTTCGTTCTAGCGCCCGGAAATAATATTCCAAAGCCTTTGTATGCTCTCCATTGCTTGTGTGTATAAGGCCTATGTTATATAGTATATAACTTCGATCATAGGGATCAATTTCTAGTCGCGTAGCTTCATAATAATTCTGCAAAGCTTCCGCATAATTTCCTTCGGATTGAGCCAACATCCGTTACGGTCGTTCATTCTATTCAATTCAAAAAATCTCCGTTCCAAAACCGTACATGAGGTTTTCATCTCATACGGCTTCTCCCTTCTGTACATAGTACTAAGCGAAAAATCTATAGAATAAAAATAGAATTAGTTCCATCTCATTATGGACCGAAGGGGGCTGGTATTTTTCCAAGAAATCTCTAGCCAACCTTCCCCCAAGAGGTTTTTCTTAACACCAATGAATTCTATTAATGCTAGAGGAAAATGATAGCTCCAAGAATTTCTTTGTTCTCAACGCCTCCTATTTAGAGGAATTAGCCACTTCAACGACCTTTGATGGTTATAAGGGTATCCAAAGTACAAACCTGATGGTTGTTTGTTATCCTAACCATTCTTCCCAACCCTGATACCAATCAGGAAAGGGCTAATTTCTAACAAAGTTTTTCTCTTGTTGATTCCTATTTCGAGGTGTAGTGCTTTTCTCCCCTATGCTGCCTATTGGTACTAGTAGAGTCGGATTGGCCTGTAATACAGAGCCTATCCTGTAGGTGTAACCTTTCGCTCAATACTCAAATCTACAATTGAAGCATCTGAGGCCACATCAATCGAGGATACACGACAGAAGGAATTGTTAGTTCACCTCACCTTCCCCAAGCGTGGGTTTCCTTTACTAATTTTGTTCTCTCTATGCGAACCCCCTCTCTTTCTCGTAAGAATGAGATGTAGGTAGGGCTAAAAAAAAACGAGTCAAATCGCACCATCTCTATAATAAGTAAATGCCCTTTTTTCCCCGGAGGTTGTCGGAATTATTTGCAATAAAATATTGGCTACAATCGAGGAGGTCTTATCAATGAAATTTCCATTTATACGGGATCTAGGCATAATTCCCAACCCATTCTATATAGAATTCTTTTCATTCTATCACAAAATAACATAAAAACAAAACATTCGATTCTTATAAATCGATCCATATGCTCTAAATGGATAAGAGAGGTATGGATTTTCCGCTCAGCTCAAATTGTCTTCTTTTCCTTCTGTTTGGACAAGAAGAGATATGAAATATTTGACTAAGACTAGATTTCATTCCACTTTCCTATTTCTAAACAACAACTTCTCTCATCAGCTATTTCGCGTTTTCAAAGTCATTAATTGCCCCATACCCTTTTTTATATTTAGATTGTATGGCGTAACGTACCTTATGCAAATAGAATTCTAGGGTTCCTTTATTTTCTTATGGAATAAGAAGAATTCTTCCATTCTCTTTTTATTTTGGTTTTCCCCAAAGAAAAACTTTTCGAGGGAGCGGAATTCCTAGTAAAAAAAAAATACTGGATCCTTCCACTTAGATGAAAAGGAATTTTTCCCATAGAGCCATGGAATCCCCCAGCCGTTGTGGCTGTACCTGTACTGCAGGAATACGAAAACTCGCTATTCACTCAGTTTATTTTCCATAATAAGATTATGGAGGAGAGATGGCCGAGCGGTTCAAGGCGTAGCATTGGAACTGCTATGTAGACTTTTGTTTACCGAGGGTTCGAATCCCTCTCTTTCCGTTTCTCTTAATTCATCAATGTTAGCAATCACAATGTATCAAATTAAATAACAATTTATTCCAGCAATAATATCTTTATTTAATAGAAATTCTCTATAGCAAATTACTGTGGTATGGAAAATCGAGGAAATAACAAAAAAGAAAAAAGGAACCTAGGGTTAATCTATTTCTGCTAGGTGAACGGGAAAATACGAATTAAGAGCCTTAGGTCGATTTAGTTCGGGGAAAGGGGAAGGGGAAAAAAATTCTATGAACCTTTCCTTTTTTCGTTAAGTTCAAGTCTGGCGAGAGTAATATTCTACAACTAACAACTCATTTACTTTGAGACCGACCCACTTCCTATCTAGAATTTTTTTTACTAGTCCTTTATATTGCAATGTGTCAACCGTCAAATGCTTTGGCAATTTGCCCGGATCGGATGAAGCAATAGAATTTTGAACCAGACGTTTTGATCGTTGGTTATCCTTCGTAGTAATAATATCTCGGGGTTTGCAACGAAAACTTGGTATATCAACTATACGACCATTAACTAAAATATGTCTATGGTTAACTAATTGCCGGGCCCCAGGAATGGTTGAAGCCATACCCAATCGAAAAAGGATATTATCCAAACGCATTTCAAGTAATTGTAGTAAAACCTGACCTGTGGATCTTTTTGCTTTTCCAGCGATATGTACATATCTAAGTAATTGGCGTTCTGTCAGACCATAATGAAAACGCAATTTCTGTTTTTCTTGAAGACGAATACGATATTGCTCTTTTTTCCCAGAATGGAATTTCTTTTTCTGATTACTTCCGGATTTAGGCGTTTTTCTAGTGAGTCCTGGTAAAGCTCCCAGACGGCGTATTTTTTTTAAACGAGGCCCTCGATAACGGGACATGAAGACTCCTTTTTTATTTTATTGAAATTGCATTTTACACAATAAATTTCATTCTATTTACATTACAGAATACATCGAAATTCAAACTGAATTAAACTAAAGGATAAACAGAGTAAAATCTACGAAAAGTACCACAAAAAATCGAATTTCATCAACATCCGTATTTTTTGTATATATATTATTTATTTTTATGCTTTGTATCTAGCAAAATTGTAAGGTAGAACGATATAATAGACCCTCGATTCCCCATTTAATTTAGAGAAAAAGAGAAATTCTTGTTCATGGAACATCGATAGAGAAAAAAGCCGACTATCGGATTTGAACCGATGACCCTCGCATTACAAATGCGATGCTCTAACCTCTGAGCTAAGTGGGCTTACATAACAGAAATAGTGTAACAAATAGAAATATATATAGGGAATCCTTAAAATGTCAGATCTTAATTATAAATCTTAGTTATTAACTAGTTCGAAATTGGAAGTTCTACTTAGAATTAGTAAAGAATTAGTAAAAAAAACACTAGAATTTCATAAAGATAAAGTTAGCTTGATATGCTTAACTAAATGATATTCTTAAATAGGATTCTAGAATTATGATATTCTTAAATAGGATTCTAGAATTTATTGAACTTTCTTTTTATTTCTCTAATTCGCAATTTGATATGGCTCGGACGAATAATCTAATGCATATAAAAGAAGAATATATATGAATAATATAATAAAGAGAAAATGCCAAGAGATTGGGATTTTCATTCGATCATTATATACATTTTTGAGATGTTTTTTTTTTTTATTTGTTAATAATTTAAGGATAAATAGTTCACTAAGGAGAAGATAGAATCATAGCAAATGAAATTTCTAATTCAGATTAGAAAAAAAAAAGAATGAATATCAAGCGTTATAGTATGATTTTGAATACTCTAAAAAAGGAAGGAGGGAGGCGGGAGAGATAAAAACTTTTGGATATATTCATTCCAATTGAATTGCAAATATATCAACGGTAGAATCAATTCAATTCTGAATTGCAATAAGCGAGCGGGGTCTCTCAAATAGAGATGAGCTGCTAGACTACGTCGAATAATGAATTTAATGATTCAAAAAAACTAAGAGATGGATGAAATTATCCAAGGAATCCTGGTTTCAAAGAAAAGGAAAATGGGGATATGGCGAAATCGGTAGACGCTACGGACTTGATTGTATTGAGCCTTGGTATGGAAACCTGCTAAGTGATAACTTCCAAATTCAGAGAAACCCTGGAATGAAAAATGGGCAATCCTGAGCCAAATCCCTTTTTTGAAAAAACAAGTGGTTCTCAAACTAGAACCCAAAGGAAAAGGATAGGTGCAGAGACTCAATGGAAGCTGTTCTAACGAATCGAAGTAATTACGTTGTGTTGGTAGTGGAACTCCCTCGAAATACTAGAAAGAAGGGCTTTATACATTTAATACACACGTATAGATACTAACATAGCAAACGATTAATCACAGAACCCCTATCATAATATAGGTTCTTTATTTTAGATTTTTTTTTAGAATGAAATTAGGAATGATTATGAAATAGAAAATTCTGAATTTTTTTAGAATTATTGTGAATCCATTCCAATCGAATATTGAGTAATCAAATCCTTCAATTCATTGTTTTGAGATCAAAAGTGGATTAATCGAACGAGGATAAAGAGAGAGTCCCATTCTACATGTCAATACTGACAACAATGAAATTTCTAGTAAAAGGAAAATCCGTCGACTTTATAAGTCGTGAGGGTTCAAGTCCCTCTATCCCCACCCAAACCCTCTTTTATTCCCTAACCATAGTAGTTATCCTTTTTTTTTTCTTTTATCAATGGGTTTAAGATTCATTAGCTTTCTCATTCTACTCTTTCTTTCACAAAGGAGTGCGACGAGAATTCAATGAATCTTATGCTATTCATTAAATAGATGATTTCTTTTTTATTTGATAGGACTACCTACCTCCCCCATTCCAAATTTGGAATGGAATACTTTATTGATTTTTTAGTCCCTTTAATTGACATAGATGCAAATACTCTACTAGGATGATGCACAAGAAAGGGTCAGGATAGCTCAGTTGGTAGAGCAGAGGACTGAAAATCCTCGTGTCACCAGTTCAAATCTGGTTCCTGGCACAGAAAAAAAAAGGATCTACCGAATAGATATTGATACAAATATCTTTAGATGGATTGGGGTACATATTCATTAATAATCTAGATAGTATAGAGTAAGTAGATAAATCTCTAAACACTTCTTTTTAGAAAAGGGTTCAAATTTCTGGTTCTTTTCTTTATGGTATAGAAAAAGGGGAGATTAGGTGCCCTTTTCTTCATTTTTGCATTTCTTATTAATTTTGTATGCCGCTATTCTGAAGAATTTTTTTTAGTCTTGCTTATCCTACTTTCCTAGTTGTTCTAAGTAATCCGCGCGGTACAAAGTTCGTGGTAGGAACTTCTTTAAGTCATTGTATTTTTCTGTTCATACGAAGGAAACGAATATGTGATTTTCCAAATTGGAAAATCGAAATGAAGCCCTTTTTGTTCAGTCTATCTGTATCTTTTTGTATAATATAATAGGAATTAATTAGAATAGAATAAGTATTTCGTTTCGTCTAGGAACAGAACCTAAAAATATTCTTTGACTTGAATAAAATCTGGAGTTGTGTTGTATAAGTGAACATGAATTTATTATCATTCAATGAGCATCTTGTATTTCATAGAAATTGGGGGTTATATAGTCCTTACGTAAGGGCCAGCCTATCCAACTTTCAGGCATTAAGATACGTTTAAGACGTGGATGATTATCATAAGAAATTCCCACCATATCATAAGATTCGCGTTCTTGAAAATCGGCACTTCTCCAAACCCAGAAGACAGATGGGATTCTAGGATTATCTTTTTGGGCAAAGACTTTTATGCATACTTCTTCTGGGTTATCTATACCATACTGTATTCTCGTAAGATGATACACGCTAGCTAAAGATCCACCAGGTGCTACGTCATAAGCACATTGGGAACGTAAATAATTGTAACCATATACATATAAAATGACAGCAATGGAATCCCAATCCCCCGCTTTTATTTGTAAAGTCTCTATTCCCCGGTGATCGAAGCCCAAAGATCTATGAACCACCTCATGTTTGACTAGCCAATTAGATAACCAACCCTGCTGCATTGTCTTAATCTCTCCCCCTTTGTATAAATATTTCATATTTCAAATGCAAGTTTGAAAGATTGCACTGCTCTTTCTTTTTCTGCACAAAAGAACCCCTCCTAATTCACTAATTTGTAGGAAGATATTGGACTTTTGGATTTGAAAAAAGTTTCAGAAGATATATCTAAAGTAGATGGTGATTGATAGAGCAATTCTTGTTCGTAAGTTCCAGTGTGAGTACTGCGCCGAACATAAAGCTTGTGACGGGTAGTAAAAGATCGATTTTTCTTTTGACTTTGACATAGAGTTCGATCCTCAACTATTTCTCGCGATATCTTCTTACGAAGTTTTGTTAGGGCATCTATAACAGCCTCTGGTTTAGGCGGGCAACCCGGCAGGTAGACATCCACAGGAATTAACTTATCAACTCCTCGAACAGTACTATAGGAATCCGTACTGAACATTCCCCCTGTAATAGTACAGGCTCCCATAGCAATGACGTATTTCGGTTCAGGCATTTGCTCATATAATCGCACTAAAGATGGAGCCATTTTCATTGTTACCGTACCAGCTGTTAAAATTAGGTCCGCTTGCCTAGGACTTGATCTTGGTACCAATCCATAACGATCAAAGTCGAATCGTGAGCCTATTAATGCAGCAAATTCAATGAAACAACAACTGGTACCATATAGAAGGGGCCATAAACTGGAGAGTCTTGACCAATTCGAAAGATCGTTTGGTGTAGTTGAAATAACGGAATTGGAACTTGTTTGGTCGAGTAACGGAAACTCAATCAAACCCATAATTGTCTCAATGGAATCTTTTCCTTCTTTTTTTTTGTCTGAATATTCAGTTAAGACCATTCCAAGGCTCCTTTTCGCCATGCATAAACTAAACCAACAACTAGGATAAGCACAAAAATGAAAGCTTCGATAAAAACGGATACACCCAATACGTCGAAACTCATTGCCCAAGGATAGAGAAAGACCGTTTCCACATCAAAAACAACAAAAACTAGCGCAAACATGTAATAGCGTATTCGGAATTGTAACCAAGCCCCCCCCATGGGTTCTATACCCGATTCATAACTAGAAAGCTTCTCTGGTCCTTCACTACTAGGGGCTAAAAGTCCTGAAATCCAAAATACCAAAATAGGAATAAGGCTTGCTATTATTAGAAATGTCCAAAAAATATCATATTCGTGAAGCAGAAACATAAATGTACTCCTATTAATGTGGAATAGGCAGAACTGAATTAGTCAATTCAAGTTGACATGACATTATCAATTTATCCAGAACCTCTCTCTTTTCCTCAGTGAAACAAGAATCTGTTTTGCTCAAACCAAAGGCAAAAAGCAGCTTACTTTAGCCTTTGTTTCTTTTGTAACATGTCTCTCCTTAAGGAGATTCATCCAATGGAATCCCCACTCCCTTTTTTTTTTTATTTATCATCTATTTAGATATGATAGAGACCTAATTCTTATACAAAGAAAACTCTTTCGCTTCACTTTGTCTCGCTTTCTCTAAAATCTCTAGAAAAAAGAATTGCTCTACCCTTTATTTAATGATAGTCAGAGACTATTAAATAAAAAAGAAAATACTTACTACTAATTCGATTAGAACCTAATTAAAATGGGATAACTAATGTATGCATCCTAATGAAGAGTAATACTAAAAAAAAAGAACTCTATTTCAGAATTATGAAACAGAATATCCAGTTTTATTATTTACTCTTTCTTTTTTTTTTTTTTCTTTCGATTTTTTTTATTTTCTTTAAAGTGGATCGATTTAGATAATGTATATTTAGATAATGTATATATAGTAATATACTTCAAACAAAATAGGAATTCGCAAAATGGAGAAAATCGTTGCAGTCATTATAGGAAAGTATAGGGACTTAGAGCATATCCTATTTGAAGGAGGATGGAAGTCAAATTAGTTAAGGGATCCTTTCTTCTATTTCTATTGATTTGATCAAAATTCTTTTTTCTTTTCCTGTCTCTATGATTTTCCATGAATGGAGCCTATGGTAATGCTTTTATCTCTATTCTATGGCGCAATCGATCGTCGAGTCTATAAACAAGTACTAATAAGGAAAAAAACTATACTAAAGTAAACATAAGATATCCATCCTAAAATGAAAAAAAGACGTATATATTAGGGCTATACGGATTCGAACCGTAGACCTTCTCGGTAAAACAGATCAAACGGATTATTATCGAAATGATTCGAACTGTTTCAAAGACCCAACATGCATTTTTATTTTTCTGCATTGGGCTCTTTCATCAACTGATGTAAAGATCAGTTAATCCGCCATAGTTTTTCTTTAGAGAAAGATAATAAGATGGCTCCCTGTGCTCTGATTGATTATTTTTCTTATGATCTATCTAGGAGCAATACCAAAGTGTTTCAAAGGAGGATTACCTTGACTTAGGTCTGCCTCCGGCCTAAATTAAATCAACCTAAGTGAAATGGAGTCTCTATCGTTCCGCTGCAAGAGTTTACTATGAGACTTCATACACCTTAAAGTTCATAGAACGAAAAGAAGTTTTTTGGAGGCCCTTATCCTCATTACGCCTAGCATTGAGTGGGCTGGATATTTACCTTATCAACTAGCAAATCAATAGGGGTTCTATTTGATTAAGTACCTGAATTGGCACCTGAATCGGACTGAACCGACTGTTTGTCAGGCTACTGTTCTCCTATTCTTTCGAATCCATGAAGTAAGACATTGATTTTGCAATTAAGTTCAATTATGTTCATTGCATAATAAGTTCCCTTGAAAAGCATTGGCGCACGTGTAAGCGAGTTGCTCTACCGAACTGAGCTATAGCCCTTGTCAGAGATATCTTAACATATAGATAATTTCTTGTCAAGATGAATATTCTCTAATGCCAGAGGATATTCCTCTGATCCGTTTACTATATAACATAGTAAACATACCAATAACATAACATAAATATACCAATAACAGAGGGGTATTGCTTATAAAAAGGATTCGATCTATAATCGATCGAAGTAATGGGGCTTCTTTTGTGGTGATAAATTGCCTACTTAACTCAGTGGTTAGAGTATTGCTTTCATACGGCGGGAGTCATTGGTTCAAATCCAATAGTAGGTAGGTAGGTAGAAAAATTACTAGATAGCATTGGACTTACTTCGCTTCGCTATCTAATAACTTTTTCTACCCTTCTTTCCTTTTTCTTTGTATCAACGAAACCTTTGGATTGTCTTCAATTAGATGGGGGAATCCAATTGACAGCCTCGACTCGTATCCTAGCTCGTCTGAGAGCTAGCTTCGCTTCAACCAATTCTTTCGTACCCTCAGCTCTACTCAAGTTAGCTTCGGCTATTTCAAGTGCCTGTTGAGCTTCTTCTGGATCAATGTCACTACCGAGTTCTGCATCATTTCCTAAAATAATGATCTCATTATTAACTATTCGCGCAAAACCACTCCACAGAACCGCCGTTAACCATTGGTCGTCGAGGAGGCGTATTCTCAAAGGACCCATATCTACAGCTGTGTTAATGGGGGCGTGGTTTGGTAATACACCAATTTGGCCACTATTAGTAGATAAAATGATTTCTTTCACTTCACAATCCCAAATAATTCGTTTAGGAGTCAGTACATAAAGATTTAATTTCATTTCTTCAATTTGCTCTCCTCTTCTAAGTTTATAGCTTTCGTGCTAGCTTCATCGATGTTCCCCACCAAATAAAAAGCCTGTTCGGGTAGGCCGTCTAATTCTCCAGAAAGGATTAGTTGAAATCCCCTAATTGTTTCTGCAAGACCAACATACTTTCCTGGGGAACCGGTAAAAACTTCTGCCACAAAGAACGGTTGTGATAAGAACCGCTCGATTTTTCGTGCTCTTGCTACAGTTAAACGATCCTCCTCCGATAATTCGTCCAACCCAAGAATTGCGATAATGTCCTGAAGTTCTTTGTAACGTTGTAAAGTTTCCTTAACTCTTTGTGCAGTTTCATAATGTTCGTTGCCAACGATCCGAGGCTGTAACATAGTTGAGGTTGAATCTAAAGGATCTACTGCGGGATAAATACCCTTGGAAGCCAATCCTCTGGAAAGTACGGTAGTAGCGTCCAAATGTGCAAATGTTGTGGCAGGGGCAGGGTCGGTCAAATCGTCCGCAGGTACATAAACTGCTTGGATCGAAGTTATAGATCCCTTTTTGGTAGAAGCAATTCTTTCTTGCAAAGAACCCATTTCTGTACTAAGGGTAGGTTGATAACCCACTGCGGAGGGCATTCTTCCTAATAAGGCGGATACTTCCGATCCTGCTTGAACAAAACGAAAGATATTATCGATGAATAAAAGCACGTCTTGCTTATTAACATCTCGGAAATATTCCGCCATAGTTAGGGCAGTTAAACCAACTCTCATACGAGCTCCCGGTGGTTCATTCATTTGGCCATAGACTAGAGCTACCTTTGATTCCTCAATATTTTTTTCATTAATTACTCCAGATTCCTTCATTTCCATATAAAGATCATTTCCTTCACGAGTCCGTTCCCCTACTCCGCCAAATACGGATACGCCTCCATGAGCTTTAGCAATGTTATTGATTAATTCCATGATGAGTACTGTTTTACCTACTCCTGCTCCCCCAAATAGTCCGATTTTTCCTCCACGTCGATAAGGAGCTAAAAGATCGACCACCTTAATACCTGTTTCAAAGATAGATAATTTCGTATCTAACTCGATAAAGGCAGGCGCAGATCTATGAATAGGGAATGTTGCACTAGTATCTACAGGACCCAAATTGTCAATAGGCTCCCCCAGAACGTTAAAAATTCGTCCGAGAGTAGTTCCACCGACTGGAACACTGAGAGGAGCTCCCGTGTCAATCACTTCCATTCCTCTCATCAACCCGTCTGTAGCACTCATAGCTACAGCTCTAACTCGATTATTTCCTAATAATTGTTGTACCTCACAAGTCACATTAATTTGCTTATCGGCAGTGTCTCGACTCTTTACTATCAAAGCGTTATAAATATAAGGCAACTTGCCCGGGGGAAAAGTGATATCTAGCACGGGTCCAATAATTTGATCAATACGCCCTGCGCTTTTTTCTTCAATTGTGGAAACCCCGGGACGCGAAGTAGTAGGATTGGTTCTCATAATTATCACATAATTATCAAAAAAAGGAATTTGTCGAAATTTTTCTTTTTTTTTCTTGTTGAATAATGCCAAATCAAATCAAAAAAAATATCCAAAAATCCAAAACTAAAAAGGAAATGAATTAGTTAATTCACTAAAAAAGAAAAGGGGACTAGCACTTGATTTCGTTGCCCAAGCGAATCCCATTCAATCGTTTACTTATGGAATGAGTCCGTTGGAAAGTTCAATCAATCTTTTTTTCATATAAATTTTGCCTTTTGTTAAGGATCTGTGCCTACTCTACCTTCCTATCTAAGACTTCGATATACAAAATATATACTACTGTGAAGCATAGATTGCTGTCAACAAAGAATTTTCTTAGTATTTAGGTATTTAGATTCAAAATATCAAAGGGGCCTATTAAGAACTTTCAAAATTTGAAAATAAGGATTAGGGATTGGTTTGGGTTGCGCTATATCTATCAAAGAGTATACAATAATGATGGATTTGGTGAATCAAATCCATGGTTTAATAACGAACCGTGTTAACTTACCATAACAACAACTCAATTCCTATCGAATTCTTTTCCTATCGAATTCCTATTCCTATAGTAGAATTCCTATAGAATAGAACGTACACATGGTGTACGCATTATATATGAATGAAACATATTCATTAACTTAAGCATACTCCTTTTTTTATTTAATGAGTTGATATTAATTGAATATCTTTTTTTTTTTTTAGATTTTTGCAAAGGTTTCATTTACGCCTAATCCATATCGAGTAGACCCTGTCGTTGTGAGAATTCTTAATTCATGAGTTGTAGGGAGGGACTTATGTCACCACAAACAGAAACTAAAGCAAGTGTTGGATTTAAAGCTGGTGTTAAGGATTATAAATTGACTTACTACACCCCGGAGTACGAAACCAAGGATACTGATATCTTGGCAGCATTCCGAGTAACTCCTCAGCCCGGGGTTCCGCCTGAAGAAGCAGGGGCTGCAGTAGCTGCGGAATCTTCTACTGGTACATGGACAACTGTTTGGACTGATGGACTTACCAGTCTTGATCGTTACAAAGGACGATGCTATCACATCGAGCCCGTTCCTGGGGAGGCAGATCAATATATCTGTTATATAGCTTATCCATTAGACCTATTTGAAGAGGGTTCTGTTACTAACATGTTTACTTCCATTGTGGGTAACGTGTTTGGTTTCAAAGCCCTACGCGCTCTACGTTTGGAGGATCTACGAATTCCCACTGCTTATGCAAAAACTTTCCAAGGTCCGCCTCACGGTATCCAAGTTGAAAGGGATAAGTTGAACAAGTATGGTCGTCCTTTATTGGGATGTACTATTAAACCAAAATTGGGATTATCCGCAAAAAATTACGGTAGAGCGTGTTATGAGTGTCTACGCGGTGGACTTGATTTTACCAAAGATGATGAAAACGTAAACTCACAACCATTTATGCGCTGGAGAGACCGTTTTGTCTTTTGTGCTGAAGCAATTTATAAAGCACAAGCAGAAACTGGTGAAATTAAGGGGCATTACTTGAATGCGACTGCAGGTACATGCGAAGAAATGATTAAGAGAGCTGCATTTGCAAGGGAATTAGGGGTTCCTATTGTAATGCATGACTACTTAACTGGAGGATTCACCGCAAATACTAGTTTGTCTTATTATTGCCGCGACAACGGCCTACTTCTTCACATTCACCGAGCAATGCATGCAGTTATTGATAGACAGAAAAATCATGGTATGCATTTCCGTGTATTAGCTAAAGCATTGCGTATGTCGGGGGGAGATCATATCCACTCCGGTACAGTAGTAGGTAAGTTAGAAGGGGAACGCGAAATAACTTTAGGTTTTGTTGATTTATTGCGCGATGATTTTATTGAAAAAGATCGTTCTCGCGGTATCTTTTTCACTCAGGACTGGGCATCCATGCCAGGTGTTATACCGGTGGCTTCAGGGGGTATTCATGTTTGGCATATGCCAGCTCTGACCGAAATCTTTGGAGACGATTCTGTATTACAATTTGGTGGAGGAACTTTAGGACATCCTTGGGGAAATGCACCTGGTGCAGCAGCTAATCGTGTGGCTTTAGAAGCCTGTGTACAAGCCCGTAACGAAGGGCGCGATCTTGCTCGTGAAGGTAATGAAATTATCAAAGCAGCTTGCAAATGGAGTCCTGAACTAGCCGCAGCTTGTGAAGTATGGAAGGAGATCAAATTTGAGTTCGAAGCGATGGATACCCTATAGAAAGAGAAAAAATCAGTTACGAAATGCAGTAATTCTTCTTTATTTTTCTAATTGATTGCAATTAAATTCGGCTCAATCTTTTCTAAAAAGATTGAGCCGAATTTAAATAGATCATGATACGATCATGAGACTTGACAAATCGAGATTCTTCTATTCTATATATCTAGAATATATAAAGGTATAATACAATAAACAAATAGAAATCAAAATATAGTATTATCATACGATAATGGAATCAAATACGCAGTATTTACAGAAAAGAGTCTTCGTTTATTGGGAAAGAATCAATATACTTCTAATGTCGAATCGGGATTCACTAAGACAGAAATAAAGCATTGGGTCGAACTCTTCTTTGGTGTTAAGGTAGTAGCTGTGAATAGCCATCGACTACCCGGAAAGGGTAGAAGAATGGGACCTATTCTGGGACATACAATGCATTACAGACGTATGATCATTACCCTTCAACCGGGTATTCTATTCCACTTCTACTTTTTAAATTAAAGTGAAATTAAAGGGTATTCTGAAAGAGGTATTTCTTTTATTTTCACAATAGTTTTCTTTTGACTCCAATTTCAAGTTCGATTAGAAGGATAGAAAGGTGATGAGAATGGGAAAAGAAAAATCAAATATTTTTAATTAGTTCCCCTTTTTTGCAATTTTCTTATTATCTATTCCATTCATTTTTTTTTTTTTTATAGATATAGAATACTTTAGTATTCTAAAAAAAATAGTATTCTATACAAAATCTTTATTTTGTAAACTAAAAAATACAATAGTCAATATTCCTTATAATAGATATACTTAATTATATCATAAGAATCTTAAGATATATTTCGAATAGATAGAAATAGTAAATTTGAATTGAGACACATATTCTATGACAGATTTTAACTTACCCTCTATTTTCGTGCCTTTAGTAGGCTTAGTATTTCCAGCAATTGCAATGGCTTCCTTATTTCTTTATGTGCAGAAAAATAAGATTGTCTAGAAACGACGGGGCCCAATTTTCTTAATGTATTTCCAGGATCATAATACAGATATTTTTTTGTGTAAGTAATATAATATGATAGGGTATGTAGCTCTTTCTACACACAAATGAAAAACGTCTATGGATGCAGATATAGGCTACGAGCATAAATGCATGCATATGCGTAGCCGAGTATAGCGAGTTTTTTTTAAGTGGATCCACGAATTCTTTTTGAATAGAAAGTCAATGTATCTAACCAATTATTTCACAGGAGTACTAGCTACTGAAGGTTATTTCAGAATCAAAAAAAGTAAAGTCAAAATCATTTAGCTTATTCTCTCAATTTCAATTGACCGCTACTGGATTTAGTATATCTAATATGAATTGGCGATCAGAACACATATGGATAGAACTTCTAAAAGGTTCTCGAAAAAGAGGTAATTTTTTCTGGGCCTGTATTCTTTTTCTAGGTTCATTAGGATTCTTAGCGGTTGGGGCTTCCAGTTATCTTGGTAAGAATATGATATCCGTACTTCCATCTCAACAAATTCTTTTTTTTCCACAGGGGGTCGTGATGTCTTTCTACGGAATCGCGGGCCTATTCATTAGCTCCTATTTGTGGTGCACTATTTTGTGGAATGTAGGCAGTGGTTATGACCGATTCGATAGAAAAGAGGGAATAGTGTGCATTTTTCGTTGGGGATTCCCTGGAATAAAACGTCGCATCTTCCTTCGATTCCTTGTGCGGGATATCCAATCAATTAGGATTCAGGTTAAAGAGGGTCTTTATCCTCGTCGTATCCTTTATATGGAAATCCGGGGCCAGGGGGTCATTCCCTTGACTCGTACTGATGAGAAGTTTTTTACTCCACGAGAAATTGAACAAAAAGCTGCCGAATTGGCCTATTTCTTGCGTGTACCAATTGAAGTATTTTGAGTACCAATTGCAATTTTTTGCAATTGTAAGGGATTTTCGAGTATTTATCTAAAGGAAGGAACAAACGAGAATAAGAGAAAATTGCTTCTAATTTGTTTTATCCAAGTGAGATATATGGCATAATATTCTTCCATTTTTATATGAAAGGCCTTTTTTTTATTTCTCTATTCCACTCCATTTAGATCTAAGAAAGAACCCAATACAATGAAATTCCACTAGTATACAAAAAGATAAATAGATACAAACACAAGGTCTCAAACCTTGTTATAGAATTTGTGTTTCAAAGAAAAGAAATATCATATATATTCAGCGAATGAAATAGAGTCGGCGAATGAAGCGGATTCATTAACAACTCAATTTACAGATCAAAAATGAAAAAAAAGAAAGCATTGCCTTCTTTCCTATATCTTGTATTTATCGTACTTTTGCCCTGGGGAATCTCTTTCTCTTTTAACAAATGCCTGGAACTTTGGATTAAGAATTGGTGGAATACCAGGCAATCCGAAACTTTCTTAACTGATATTCAAGAGAAAAGGATTCTAGAAGGATTCATAGAATTAGAAGAACTTTTTCTCTTGGACGAAATGATAAAAGAGAAACCGAAGACACATGTACAAAAACCTCCTATAGGAATACACAAGGAAATAATACAATTGGCCAAAATAGATAATGAGGATCATCTCCATACCATTTTGCATTTCTCAACAAATATAATCTGTTTGGCTATTCTAAGTGGTTCTTTTTTTCTGGGTAAAGAAGAACTTGTCATTTTGAATTCTTGGGTTCAGGAATTTTTCTATAACTTAAATGACTCAATAAAAGCTTTTTTTATTCTTTTAGTTACTGATTTTTTTGTTGGATTTCACTCCACCCGCGGTTGGGAACTACTAATTCGTTGGGTCTACAACAATTTTGGATGGGCTCCTAACGAGCTAATTTTCACTATTTTTGTTTGTAGTTTTCCTGTTATTCTAGACACGTGTTTGAAATTTTGGGTCTTTTTTTGTTTAAACCGTCTATCTCCTTCACTTGTAGTCATTTATCATTCGATTAGTGAAGCATAAACTCACTCATTTGATTTCCTAATATTTTTCCTAATATTAATCAAATTAGCATATTTCTTCCTTTAGAAAGAAAGCCTTTTCCTTTTTAGCAAAATTCTTTCTATTTCTACCTGCTCAAGGTATTCATCATTCCAGTACAACTGTTGCAGTAGAATGACAACAGACTCGTGTATAGGGAACTAGATTAGCTTAGCTACCTATCTAATTTATTGTAGAAATTCCGGGATCCGCGATTGGACATGGAAAATAGAAATACTTTTTCTTGGTTAAAGGAACAGATGATTCGATCGATTTCCGTATCGATCATGATATACGTAATAACTCGCACATCTATTTCAAATGCATATCCCATTTTTGCGCAGCAGGGTTATGAAAACCCACGGGAAGCAACTGGACGAATTGTATGTGCCAATTGCCATTTAGCTAATAAGCCCGTGGATATTGAGGTTCCCCAAGCAGTGCTTCCTGATACTGTATTTGAAGCAGTTCTTCGAATCCCTTATGATATGCAGCTGAAACAAGTTCTTGCTAATGGTAAAAAGGGAGGGTTGAATGTGGGTGCTGTTCTTATTTTGCCCGAGGGATTCGAATTAGCGCCGCCTGACCGTATTTCTCCTGAGTTGAAAGAAAAGATAGGAAATCTCTCTTTTCAGAGTTATCGTCCCAATAAAAAAAATATTCTTGTGATAGGCCCTGTTCCCGGTAAGAAATATAGTGAAATTGTCTTTCCTATTCTTTCCCCCGATCCTGCTACGAAAAAAGACGTTCATTTCTTAAAATATCCCATATATGTAGGGGGAAACCGAGGAAGGGGACAGATCTATCCTGATGGTAGCAAGAGTAACAATACGGTCTATAATGCTACGTCAACAGGTATAGTAAAAAAAATACTACGTAAAGAAAAGGGGGGATATGAAATATCCATAGTCGATGCGTCGGATGGACGCCAAGTGATTGATATTATACCTCCCGGGCCAGAACTTCTAGTTTCAGAGGGGGAATCGATCAAGCTTGATCAACCATTAACAAGCAATCCTAATGTCGGAGGGTTTGGTCAGGGGGATGCAGAAATAGTGCTTCAGGATCCATTGCGCGTCCAAGGCCTTTTGTTCTTCTTCGCATCTGTTATTTTGGCACAAGTTTTTTTGGTTCTCAAAAAGAAACAGTTTGAAAAGGTTCAATTGTACGAAATGAATTTCTAGATCCTGGGATTTCTTACCATCAAGTTAGAAAAAAGCCTCGATTTCTGGAATTCCTTATTTCTATCTCATGCAAAAGAAGAGGATCCAAGGCAGAGGCGAGAACAATAAAAGGAACAAGTCCTTTTAGGAGGAATTGCGGGTCTTCTTAATCCTCTATTGGGCACAAGAAAAAGGCTTTTTTGCCTTTTTCTTGTGTCGATTCTTCTTTTCTTGTATCGAAGTAAGAATCATTTTTCTTCTTATTTGTTTTGTCAAAGATTACTAGTTATTCTTTATTCGGGTCTATCTTTTGGACTTCCTTTGTTTAGGTTCGGGCGCGGTAGTGGACAAACAGAGGGAAAGAAAGTATGGCGGGGGACAAATTTATTTTGAGCAAATGGAATTGCTTGACTTTTTCAATTAAGTTCAACTTCGAACTTACAGAAATTTGGTAAAAAAAAATGTATACCCTCCCATTTAAGGGTGGTTTAGGCTAGTTGAGTAGTTTTGATTAAGGTTTTATTAGTTTATTACTCGAAACTAAATCAATGATTTGCAGGATACTTCCTTCATGGAATAAAATACTGGATCCTCTCCCCTCTTTCTTGTTGCTTCATAAGAGTGAATCCATTTTATGGGTGAAAGGCGAGGGCTTTAAATGGACCGATGGATTGCTTCACTAACATCATTAACAAACAAAAGAATAAATAGAGGGATTCTAACCATCAGAGCAAAGGTTTTCTCTTTGTTATTTTTACAAATAGAAATTAGGTAACCAATTTCTAGATTATGGAATAAAATCGCGTTATAAGAATTCTGCGGGCCCTTTCCGCTCTAATCAGATAAAGGGGGGTAAGGACCCGCTAAGCTCCTACTTTTTCATGTTTACAATCTGGATCCTCCGATTACTATAGAGATGAACCCAATCCAGAATACGAACCGTAAAAGAAAACACCTATTAAACCAATCACAAGAATACCAGTTACAGTACCTATCAGCCAAAGAGGAATTCTTCCAGTAGTATCGGCCATTTCCCCTACTTTCCTCCACATTTTCTCAAGTGGTCATGCTAGAGACAAAAACAGTCATGGATAGTTATAAGGATGGTATCCTTCCAAATGGGATAAGAGAATTATTACTACTCTCTTTCTTTCTCTCAATTGAAGAAATAATTGGAAAATAAAACAGCAAGTACAAAAATGAGTAATAAACCCCAGTATAGACTGGTACGATTCAATTCAACATTTTGTTCATTCGGGTTTGATTGTGTCATAGTTCTATAGTTGGAATTTGGTTTATCGTTGGATGAACTGCATTGCTGATATTGATCCCAAGAAAAAAACCGTGGGTACAGCTAATCCGTGAACAGCCAGCCATCGCACTGTAAAAATAGGATAGGTTCGATCTATGGTCATTGGGGGCCTCCTAAAAGGATCTACTAAATTCATCTAGTTGTTCTAAAGAATCAAAACGGTCGGTTATTAATGGAATTCCTTGTCGGCTTTCCGTGAAATACTCGTTTGGTCGAGGACTTCCAAACACGTCATAAGCTAAACCCGTACTGACAAATAACCAACCCGCAATGAATAGGGAAGGTATAGTAATGCTATGAATAACCCAGTATCGAATACTGGTAATAATATCAGCAAAAGAACGTTCTCCCGTGCTTCCAGACATGCTGAGCTCCTCAAATTTTTGTACATTCAAAAAAGGAATTGATTCCGTAAAAGATGGGATCGACCAGTAAATAGAAAATTACTGATATTTCATCCTTGTGAGATTGTCAATTTTGTACCAAAGGTGTATTTTGAGTATACCGAATTAGTATAGCTATCCTTCCTATGGCACAGCAATCCAGTTTTGCTTGGTCCCGAAACAGAATTCCTTTTTTCTCTTCTTTGTTCCTTGTCTATAGGGAAATTACATGTTATTCAAGGCAGCAATAGAACCCCACAATTTTTGGAGTCCTACTTATTTTCATTGTCTTCGGAATAGTAGAATAATTTCATTTCTAATAGCGGCCAAGATCTTGGGAAAACCTAAGTTAATGATCAATAAGATAAAGAATTTAGAAAGGATATTCTCATATTGACGCAATACAAGGATAAGTATATGCAAAATCTATCCCTTTTTTTAGTTAAATAAAAGTTTCATTCGAATCCAACCTTTCCCTTTAAGGAATGAAATTGGTTAGCATAAAATAATATCTAATAAATAGAAAATCGAATAGTAGATAATCCGTTATGAAAGAAACAGAATAGATTCTTTGAAGAATCAAGATTCGTAATCAATCCTTGTCTTGTTTGTTGGATTAAGTCTAACTTTCTTGACCAAACTGCAAGCATGGAACTTTACGAAAAGAACTTAAAAGAAAAGGATAATTGAAGTAACTTCGAATCAACTTTGGTTGGGGTTCAAAAAACGAATAAAAATAAATAAAAAAAAGTAAATTCAAGGAAGAGTTCCCTTTTTCAGGGGGCCCTTCGGGGGTCGTGGAATGCTTTTCTTCTCCTCTTATTCCATATGGAATACAATGAGTTAAAATAAGAAGGAATAGGGGAATATTTGATAAGAAGGAATAGGGGAATATTTGACCGTTTGTTCCAAAAAAAGGATGAAATCCATCCTATTGAAAAAGAAATAATCCGAAATAGAAAGAACTTTTTTCAAATTAAATTCTTTATTAATCTTTTTTTCCAAAATTTCCCCGAAAACCCAATTTTATTTTTCAATGGGGTTAGATGATCTAGTTTTTAATATTATTACTTTACTGACAAATTCCACAACAAATCTCTTGATTCGGCATTAGGGACTCATGTCCCGTCTGATGAATCGATTTTCTTTTACACTTTTGTATCTCACTCTATCTTGTTTTTTAGTATTATCTAAAATAACCGATGAATTATGAATTTTCCATAACTTAGGTAAGTGCTTTACCAACATATGTAGTGTAGTAAAAAAATAAATGGAATTTAACCCCTTCATGCTTACTATAACTAGTTATTTCGGTTTTCTACTGGCTGCTTTAACTATAACCCCAGCTCTATTTATTGGCTTGAACAAGATACGTCTTATTTGAAATGAATTGAATGAATAAGTCAGAAAAGAATAATCTTTCTTTTGGATTCCTGGTATTCTAGACTCTTTTCCACACTAATTATCAATTCTTTTCTTGGTCATTGAGATTCGTGGATAATTTAGACTATTATTTAGAGATAGATCGTACCTCTTTTTTTTTTATCCCCTCGAACAAATCGAAATGATTGAAGTTTTTCTATTTGGAATCGTCTTAGGCCTAATTCCTATTACTTTAGCGGGATTATTCGTGACTGCGTATTTGCAATACAGGCGTGGGGATCAGTTGGATCTTTGATTGAGTAATATTTCTTTTTTGATTGACCTCCTCTCTTCTCTGGTCTGGAGGAGGTCAAATTGGAATTGCAATTCTACTTTGTTTTTTTAAGTTATTTTACTCTGTTTTGACATAAGATATATGGAATCACGCTCTGTAGGATTTGAACCTACGACATCGGGTTTTGGAGACCCGCGTTCTACCAAACTGAACTAAGAGCGCTCTCAAAACAAAAAGCAAATCCTTTTCTACTCCTAACGTGTCTCACGTCCGTATAGTATCCACAAATTCAAGTTATACCCACTTTAATTGATCTCCCCACTACTGCCCATAAAGAAGAGAGAATTAATAGGTAGGGATGACAGGATTTGAACCTGTGACATTTTGTACCCAAAACAAACGCGCTACCAAGCTGCGCTACATCCCTTTTCCAAATTGTTCTACAAGGGGATTGTACATAATTCCTTTCTTGTTTTCCACATCGTAATTTTCTTCTATTTCTCTATCTATATAGAACTTTCTTGTCATTTCTTGTTTTTGGTCTCATATAATCAAGGAAGGGAAGGGTATACATCTAAAATCCAGTCGAATTTCACCTAGAAAAGAACGATTCCTATTCCTTAGTAATGTATAGGAAGAAGGGGTCATCTTTTTTAGGGATAGGAAAATCTCGTCTATTATGATTCATTCTATATATATAGAATATTGATTTTGTTTTTTTAGTTAGGAATTTCGCCTAAACAAAAGAAATACAAAGGATCTTGGGCAAGAGTATCTGATCATATATGTATTCCAATACGGAAGGAGGATTTTCAATGCGGGATATAAAAACATATCTCTCTGTAGCACCCGTGCTAAGTACTCTATGGTTTGGGGCTTTAGCAGGTTTATTGATAGAAATCAATCGTTTATTCCCAGATGCTTTGTCATTCCCTTTTTTTTAATTCTAGTTATTCCTATGCGAGAGTTTAATTCTAGTTATTCCTATGCGAGAGATAGAATTCTTCGTGACATGACATGACATGACGAAAATTTTCCCTTTTTGAATTCTTTTTTAGTATATGAAGCAAAAAGAAAGAAAAGATGGATAAGGATTGTATTCTTTAATTATTTCTCTATTTTTTATTACTTAATTTACGAATTTCAAAAATTTTTTATTCTATTGGATTCGTTAGAGAATTCGAAGAATTACAACAAAATCTTTAGAAATCGCATTTTTAGTTAGGAGCTTCTATGGATTTTATTCTTCTTCTTTGGATCCAAAATAGAAGAATAAAAGAATAGGTATAAGAATTAAGTTAAGTCGATCCAAAAAGGAAAGGAGGTTCATGGCCAAGGGCAAAGATGTTAGAATCCGAGTTATTTTGGAATGTATTAATTGTGTTCGAAAGGGTACCAATAAGGAATCGACGGGGATTTCTAGATATAGTACTCAAAAGAATCGCCACAATACACCCGGACAATTAGAATTAAGAAAATTTTGTCGTTATTGTCGCAAGCATACGACTCATAATGAAATAAAGAAATAGGAGCATCGTGTGTTCAATTTTTCCAAAGAACAGAAAGAGTAAGAACTTCTTATTAAATATATAGAACATAGATGGAACACAAAATACAAATCAACTCATCTGATTTTAGGTAGATATTATTTCATATGTATTGTATAGAGGGTTTATATTTTTATTTTTATATATAGTATATGAATTAAATAATATATGGACCAAAGAAAGACTACTTCTTCTGGATCCAAAATTAATAAAATAAAGAAATCCATTTTTTTTTTTCAAATTTTTAAATAAGGAATAAATCATGTATATATCTAAACAACCTTTTCATAAATTTAAGCAACCCTTTCGTAAATCCAAACAAACTTTTCATAAATCAAAGCAACCTTTTCGTAAATTCAAACAACCTTTTCGTAAATCCAAACAACCTTTTCGTAGGCGTTCTCGAATAGGCCCGGGGGATCGAATTGATTATAGAAACATGAGTTTAATTAATCGATTTATTAGTGAACAAGGAAAAATATTATCCAGACGAATAAATAGATTAACCTTGAAACAACAACGATTAATTACTCTTGCTATAAAACAGGCTCGTATTTTATCTTTCTTACCATTTCGTAACTATGAGAATGAGAAGCAATTTCAAGCCCAGTCAATTTCAATAATTACTGGTCCTAGACACAGAAAAAATAGACATATTCCTCAATTAACACAAAAGTTCAATTCCAATCGAAACTTAAGAAACTCCAACCAGAATTTAAGAAACAACAATCGAAACTTAAGTTCCGATTGTTGATGTTTTATTCGAAAGGGTCAGACTCATATATAAAGAAAGTAATCCAGTTTTGATTCTTGTGTTTGTTATAAGAAAGAAAAATGGGAAAAAAGAAATAGTTTTTTTATTTATTGCAACATGCTCGTTGATTCCTACCACTTAATCTTAATTTATTGTATCTTCCCGGAGTTCCCTCTCCGGGAATTCGTTTTTAATTATTCCTGTATATTACTTTTTTATCCCTTTAATTGATGGTCTTTATTTTATTGGAAATCGTGTAAAGATTATTTGGATTTGATACAGCTACTTGTGCAAGCATTTTACGATTAAGAATCAATTCCTTCTTGTACAGATTGTGTATTAATTTACTATAACTATCGAATACGTTATATACCCGTGTTGCTGCGTTTATCCGAGTGATCCACAAACGACGAAAATCCCTCTTTTGCCTGCCTCTATCTCGATGAGAAGAAACAAAAGCTCTTCTTACTTGTTGAGTAATCATTCGATTAAGTCTTAAATGAGCCCCTCTAAAGTTTGAGGCAAATGAACGCATTTTTGTTCGTCGTCTTCGAGCTATATATCCTCGCGGAACTCTGGTCATTGAATCAAATTAACCTTAATGAATAACTAATGATTTCTCTTCTTTTTAACCCTCTTTTTTCCCATTAATAACAAAACGAATTATTCCGATATATAAAATATTAATTCCAATGGCTTTTGCTACTATAACCTTCCCAACCACGATTTTTTATTCTATTCTCTTCACTTATTTCGCATAGAAATAACAAATTCTAACGATATTAAAAAAACAGTGGGTTCCATCGTTTCTATGGTTCCCTTTTAAACGGCGAGGCCCTCTCTATACACCGGAGCCCTTTCTTTCATTTCATCAAAAGGTATTGTGAACTTGTATAGTTCACATTCTTTGGCTCTACCTATCCATTATAGAGTAAATAGCTCTTTTCACAATAAGAGTTATTCATACAGTGACGGTATTTAATTATGAAAGTTGACTAAGTAGCTGGCCCTTTAGTCCGTTCTTTTAAGATAAAGGAGCAGAAACCTTTTTCTTTTTATTACTATTTCCTCCGCTTAATGGATAACCATTTGCTACCAATGGAGGAATTGCTTCTTGCAATTCCAATCTAGATGATTGAATTTGCACCAAAGGAAACCATAAATTCCATATACCATAGAAATCTAGGATAGAGAAGCTCTATCCGATTCATTGGTACCGATCATGGATACTTCAAAAATTTTCTTATTTGTTTGAACTCATGATCTGAACGAGTCGCACATACACCCTAGCACATGTTCCTCGACGCTGAGGACATCCCTTAAGCGCGGCCGATTTTCTAGCATTTCGTATTGGCTGTCTTGCATTTCTAATAAGTTGTTTAACCGTTGGCATGTCGTATGTATATAGAAAAAATGGATTGGTTTAGATCGATCTTAACCTGATGATTCATCATCATGAAGTATTTCTATTTTCTATAAAATAGCATAAAATCCGAATTTAGGTTTGAAATAAATTTACAAGAAATCCAGCCACTACCAATCCTTAAACATTTCTGGAAACCACACTGGATCAGTATCGCAGTGCTCGTCAATCATTTCATCCCCTACAATATCGACAAGTCCATAAGCTTTGGCTTCGTCTGCTGACATAAAAACATCCCTTTCCATGTCTTCGGATACAACCCAAAAAGGCTTGCCTGTTCTTAGTGCATAAACCCTTGTGATCATTTCGCGAACTTTGTGTAACTCTTCCACTTCTAGTAAAAATTCTGGTGTCCTTGCCCGATAATAAGCACTAGCAGGTTGGTGAAGCATAATCCTAGCGTGAGGGAATGCTATACGCTTGGTGGGTTCTCCTCCAAGCAGAATGAAGGAGGCCATGGAGGCGGCTATTCCGAGGCATATTGTATATATATCAGGTGTCACCGTTTGCATCGTATCAAAAATCGCCATTCCTGAGATTAGCCACCCGCCAGGGGAGTTTATAAACAAAAAAATATCGCTAATTCCATCTTCTATACTGAGATATACCATCAGACCCGTAATATGATTCGTGATCTCGCAACGAATCTCTTGACCTAAAAAAAGTGTCCTTTCTCGATACATAACATTGTATAAGTCAACCCAAGTCGCTTCTTCATCTCCGGGAATCCGGTAAGGTACTTTTGGAACACCAATGGGCATATTAGATTAATATTATTAAATTTAAGTAAGAAAACTACACTTTAATATGGAAACGTAAGAATGGAAGAGAAAGAAAGAATCCAGAGTTTATTATCTTCATTTTTTTCTTATTCTATAAGAATACTATAGATTCTATTAATACATAGATTGAAAGATTATACATATAAGGAAGGTAAGACAGATTGAATAAAGAAAAAGGAATCCGTGATTCGAATGATAAACAAAGAGGGATTAAGGATCTATTCTTAGTTTTCCCAAATAGCCCAAGCTACCCATTGCATATTGGCACTTATCGAGTATAGAATAGATCTGCTTCTCTTTCTTCTTACAAACAGAATTGGCTTGTTATTTTTAATGGAATGAAATAAATATTTACGCTTTCTGACATAGAATCCCCTGGAAGGGTTAGGTACATAGGGATAGTTTTTTCCAATGCGATAAAATAAAGCGACATCGTGTCTATTTTTCTTTGCTAAAGGGGTATTTCCATGGGTTTGCCTTGGTATCGTGTTCATACTGTCGTATTGAATGATCCGGGTCGATTGCTTTCGGTGCATATAATGCACACAGCTCTAGTTTCTGGTTGGGCTGGCTCGATGGCTTTATACGAATTAGCGGTTTTTGATCCCTCTGATCCTGTTCTGGATCCAATGTGGAGACAAGGTATGTTCGTCATCCCCTTCATGACTCGTTTAGGAATAACCAATTCGTGGGGTGGTTGGAGTATTTCAGGAGGAACTGTAACGAATCCGGGTATTTGGAGTTATGAAGGTGTAGCAGGTGCGCATATTGTGTTTTCTGGCTTGTGTTTCTTGGCAGCTATCTGGCATTGGGTATATTGGGACCTAGAAATATTCTGTGATGAGCGGACGGGAAAACCTTCTTTGGATTTGCCCAAGATCTTTGGAATTCATTTATTTCTTGCAGGGGTGGCTTGTTTTGGCTTTGGTGCATTTCATGTAACGGGTTTATATGGCCCTGGGATATGGGTGTCCGATCCTTACGGACTAACTGGAAAAGTACAAGCTGTAAATCCTGCGTGGGGTGCAGAAGGTTTTGATCCTTTCGTTCCGGGAGGAATAGCTTCGCATCATATTGCTGCGGGTACATTGGGCATATTAGCGGGCCTATTCCATCTTAGTGTCCGTCCGCCGCAACGTCTATACAAAGGATTACGTATGGGCAATATTGAAACTGTACTTTCCAGTAGTATCGCTGCTGTTTTTTTTGCTGCTTTCGTAGTTGCCGGAACTATGTGGTATGGATCGGCAACTACCCCAATCGAATTATTTGGGCCTACTCGTTATCAGTGGGATCAGGGATACTTTCAGCAAGAAATATATCGAAGAGTTAGCGATGGGTTAGCCGAAAATCTTAGTTTGTCAGAAGCTTGGTCTAAAATTCCCGAAAAATTAGCCTTTTATGATTATATTGGTAATAATCCGGCAAAGGGGGGATTATTCAGAGCAGGCTCAATGGACAATGGGGATGGAATAGCTGTTGGATGGTTAGGACATCCCGTCTTTAGAGATAAAGAAGGACGCGAGCTTTTTGTACGTCGTATGCCTACTTTTTTTGAAACATTTCCGGTAGTTTTGGTAGATGAAGAGGGAATTGTGAGAGCGGACGTTCCTTTTAGAAGAGCAGAATCCAAATATAGTGTTGAACAAGTAGGGGTAACGGTGGAGTTCTATGGTGGCGAACTTAATGGAGTAAGTTATTCTGATCCTGCTACTGTAAAAAAATATGCGCGGCGTGCTCAATTAGGGGAAATTTTTGAATTAGATCGAGCTACTTTGAAATCAGATGGTGTTTTTCGCAGCAGTCCAAGGGGTTGGTTCACTTTTGGTCATGCTACCTTTGCTTTGCTCTTCTTTTTCGGACACATTTGGCATGGCGCTCGAACCTTGTTCCGAGATGTTTTTGCTGGTATTGATCCAGACTTGGATGCTCAAGTTGAATTTGGAACATTCCAAAAAGTTGGAGATCCAACTACAAAGAGACAGGCAGCCTGATACCACATTGCTATGGTATCTTTCACCTCTCTTTTTTGATTTGACATGAAAAACATCTCCTGTCCTTTCTTTGACTCTTTTTCTTTTTTTATATGGGAAATGCTCCCAAATGATAAGTGAATAGGTGTGGAAGTTATAATTGTAAATAAACCAGGATCGAATCTATGGAAGCATTGGTTTATACGTTCCTTTTAGTTTCGACTTTAGGGATAATTTTTTTCGCTATCTTCTTCCGAGAACCACCTAAGGTTCCGACTAAAAAATGAAATAATTTAATTGAAGGAAATAAATAATTTCATTGAAGTAAGAAGTCCCCCAGAGGGGAGACTTCTTACTTCAATTAGTCCCCATGTTCTTCGAATGGATCTCTTAATTGTTGAGAGGGTTGCCCAAACGCGGTATATAAGGCATACCCAGTAAAGCTTACAAGTAAACCAGATATGGAGATGGCGACTAAAGTTGCTGTTTCCATTTTTATAGAATTTCAAGATTACAATGGATCTAGGAAAAGATCGTGTATTTACAACTACAACGGAATAGTATACAAAGTCAACACCAATGATTAAATAGAATTTATGGCTACACAAACCGTTGAAGATAGTTCTAGACCTAAGCCAAAACGGACTGGCGCAGGTAGTTTATTGAAACCCTTGAATTCGGAATATGGGAAAGTAGCTCCGGGTTGGGGGACTACTCCTTTTATGGGGGTCGCAATGGCTTTATTCGCGATATTCCTATCTATCATTTTAGAAATTTATAATTCTTCTGTTTTACTGGACGGAATTTTAACGAATTAGGTTTCTACTAACAAAAACTATGAAGTCATAGTTTTTCCATCCAAAAAAAGCCTTTCTACTTTAAGCTTCACATTTCTAGACATTCTGGTAGTTCGACCGTGGATTTTTTTGTTTCGGTATCTCTGGAATATGAGTGTGTGACTTGTTAGAATTGATCCTATTGATAATACATAGAAAGGGCCTGTTATCTCTATCAAGATGATTCTAATTCGTCGGATATTATTTATTCTAGTATCTGGAACACGAAATACATAGAGTGGATCAAGAAAAAAAATGGAACTATGATTCATACTCACTATTTAGACCTCGCAACCAGACTGAAAAAAAAAATTCAAGTAGTTCTTAATAAAAAAAGAAATTTTCTTCCTTCCAATTTTGTTTGCCCAAAAGACAATTTTTTTCTCTTTCAATAAATGATCATCAAGCGGTTTTTATTCGAAGAACCCTTGCCTTTTGTTTAGCTTGAGACTCAATCATCGTGGCTCTAGTATGAATCTAAGGTTTTAATTGAACTGATTCATAGGATCGCAACAAGAAAATTTCTATCAGAAAACCACTATAAATTTTTATTTGATTTTTTTACAAGTAAAAAAATCAAATAAATAAAAAATAGGGAAGAGAAAAGTCAAGAGGCCTCTAATGATCAACATACGGGAAAGAAAGACAGATGAGCCAACTTGAGATTTTTTGGCATTATCATCACAAAGAAGAAATTCTGGATTTTTCTTATTTCATATCTTCAAGGCAAATCGATCGAATACCGTGGCTGGTGAAGTTTTGAACTTTTTTTTCTAATATCCGTTGAAAATTTGTGTGTTTCTGCTTGAGCCGTACGAGATGAAATTTTCATATACGGTTCTCGGAGGGGGAATCGGGCTAGTTACCTATCTCAATAAAGTATATGATTGGTTTGAGGAACGTCTTGAGATTCAGGCAATTGCTGATGATATAACTAGTAAATATGTTCCTCCTCATGTAAACATATTTTATTGTTTAGGGGGAATTACACTTACTTGTTTTCTAGTACAAGTCGCTACCGGTTTTGCTATGACTTTTTACTACCGACCAACCGTTACAGAGGCTTTTTCCTCCGTTCAATATATAATGACGGAGGCCAACTTTGGTTGGTTAATCCGATCAGTTCATCGATGGTCAGCAAGTATGATGGTTCTAATGATGATCCTGCACGTATTTCGTGTGTATCTCACAGGTGGATTTAAAAAACCCCGTGAATTAACTTGGGTCACAGGTGTGGTTTTGGCTGTATTGACTGCATCATTTGGTGTAACTGGTTATTCTTTGCCTTGGGATCAAATTGGTTATTGGGCAGTCAAAATTGTGACAGGTGTACCTGACGCGATTCCAGTAATAGGATCCCCTTTAGTGGAATTATTACGTGGAAGTGCTAGTGTGGGCCAATCCACTTTGACTCGTTTTTATAGTTTACATACCTTTGTACTACCTCTGCTTACTGCCGTATTTATGTTAATGCACTTTCCAATGATACGTAAGCAAGGTATTTCGGGTCCTTTATAGGGAAAGCATATCATAGAGAATTCTAATTCTCATATATCATATAGGGTAGGTTGTGGTATTTCATTGCTACAAACATATCTTATTTTACAATAAGACATGTCATTTGGATACTTCTCTTCAACTTCGAACTATTTTGATACAAATAGTTATAGTTGAAGTTAATTTTACGAAAGAAAATAAGGCGGATTATGGGAGTGTGTGACTTGAATTATTAATTTGGCCATGCAGATAGAGAATTGGATCTGCCACATTAGAATTCACGACCAAAGGTGTCTCCGCATCCAATCAACACGTAAGTCCCCTATCTAGGAAGGATAGGCTGGTTCACTCGAGGAGAATATTTTCTATGATCATACCCCAACCATGTCATCCATGAGCAGGCTCCGTAAGATCCCATAGAGTATAAATGGAATAAGTCATGTGATATGATCCAATTCTATATTTATTACACATACTTTTTATTATAGTATGGAAATGCATTCATTTTCTTTGCATCGATTTCGATCCGCAATACTATCGGAGTAAAAGAAGGGATCTAAGGAAGAACGTAGGCTAAACTTTTTGATTTTTTATTAGTAACAAGTAAATACTTTGTTTGGATGTAAGAAACTTGCGATATTGAGGGGATAAACACCAACTAATCAAGAGACAATCCACAAAGCAATTGATCATGATCAAATTTGTAAGCCCACTTGGATATTGAGCATTTACGCATAAGAATAGGATTCTTTTCAATGAGTAGTTATAGGCGCAACTTCGGAAAAGATAATCTGATAAAGCTTTTCTTGCCTTGAGTCATTGAGTCATTATATACCCTATTCTATTGTGGATTCTCCACGGTCTTATTTCTTTCATTCTTGCTCGAGCCGGATGATGAAAAATTCTCATGTCCGGTTCCTTTGGGGGATGGATCCTAAAGAATTCACCTATCCCAATAACAAAGAAACCTGACTTAAATGATCCTGTATTAAGAGCAAAATTAGCTAAAGGGATGGGACATAATTATTACGGGGAACCCGCGTGGCCCAACGATCTTTTATACATTTTTCCAGTAGTAATTCTAGGTACTATTGCGTGTAATGTAGGTTTAGCGGTTCTCGAGCCGTCAATGATTGGTGAACCGGCGGATCCGTTTGCAACTCCTCTGGAAATATTACCCGAGTGGTACTTCTTTCCCGTATTTCAAATACTCCGTACAGTACCCAATAAGTTATTGGGCGTTCTCTTAATGGTTTCTGTGCCAACGGGCTTATTGACAGTACCCTTTCTAGAGAATGTCAATAAATTCCAAAATCCATTTCGTCGCCCAGTAGCTACGACCGTTTTTTTACTCGGTACTGCAGTAGCTCTTTGGTTAGGTATTGGAGCAACATTACCCATTGATAAATCCTTAACTTTAGGTCTTTTTTAGGGATTTTTCGAGTTGATTCATTCAACCGCGAAGCCCCCTGCATGGGTATCTAGGAAATAGTTACTTCCAAGTGAATCTTCCCTAGATACCTAAAATCCATTTTATTATGATCCATTTCGCGAAAATATAGATTGTGCCAAAGATGCAAAATTGCTTTTTTTTCTTTTTATTCTAATTCAAAAAAAAAGAAAAAGAGGAAAAAATTGCAATGGATTTAAAGCGAGAACTTGTTCTTAAGTAAATCAATTGGGAGATGCTTCTCGAGAGTGTCCCATATAAGTTTTCCATCTTCCATACGAAAACTTTCAATTCGCATAAGATCCTCTTCAGTCTTACTCAAAAGGTCCAATAGTGTATGTATATTGGCCCTTTTGAGACAATTATACGTTCTAGAAGGCAATTCTAATTGATCAATAAAAATACAATTCAATGGAATTCCTTTTTTGTTTTTCTTTAGATTAGTGAATCTTTTTTGAAAGGTTAAAAGGGGTGGAGTAAATCTGTTTTTATTTTCTTCGAAACTAGTGCCCTCTTCCTCTGCGTGTAGAAAAGGAAGAAATAAATCAATCAAATTACGAGAAGCTTCATAAAGCGCTTCTTTAGGAGTTAAACTTCCATTCGTCCATATTTCTAGAAAAAGTATCTCATGTTTTTCATTTCCATTCCCACAAGAAAAAATACTATAATTCACATTTCGAACAGGCATGGATACAGCATCTATAGGATAACTTCCATCTTGAGAGTTCTTTCTGAGTTCCGTATGATATCCGCGATCTCTCTTGATCTGTAACTCAATATAGAAATCAATCGGCTCTCTCAAGTTAGCTATAGGTTGTGTCGTATCAACGATTTCTACGGAAGGCGGTAAGATTATATCTTGAGCGGTTATGTATCTAGGACCTTTGACGCAAATTGATGCGTCTCTAACTCCATAGAGATTACTTCTCAATACAATTTCTTTCAAATTTAGTAAAATTTCTTGTATGGATTCTTCAATACCTACTATTGTAGAATATTCGTGTGGCACATTCCCAAATTTGGCGCGTGTGATACACGTTCCTTCTATTTCTCCAAGTAAAGCTCTTCGCAAGGCAATACCGACAGTATCCGCTTGACCTTTTCTAAGCGGGGACAGAATGAAACGACCATAATAAAGACGCTTACTATCTACTCTTGATTCAACACACTTCCACTCTAGTGTTTGGGTGGATCCTGTTACCTCCTCTCGAACCATAACGGACTAGTATTATTATTTGATCATTGAATCGTTTATTTCTCTTGAAAGCGGTTTAATTCTTTTACAGACGTCTTTTTTTAGGAGGTCGACATCCATTATGCGGCATAGGTGTTACATCGCGTATACAACTTAACCGTACACCACTTTTAGCAATGGCTCGTAATGCGGCGTCTCTTCCGCTACCAGCACCTTTTACCATAACTTCTGCTCGTTGCAAACCCACTGTACGAATAGCATCTACTGCTGTTCTTTGACCAGCATAGGGTGATGCTTTTCGTGAGCTTTTGAATCCACAAGTACCTGCAGAGGACCAGAAAACCACCCGACCTTGTGGGTCTGTAACGGTTATAATGGTATTGTTGAAACTGGCTTGAACATGAATAACCCCTTTTGTTATTCTACGTGCACTCTTCCGTAAACTAAAACGGGCATTCCTACGCAAACCAATACGCACTTTCTTACGTGAACCTATTTTTGGTATAGCTTTTGTCATATTTTATTATCTCATAAATATGAGTTAGAAATAACAAAAAGAAAAAAAGATACAAAGATATCCGTTTCAGGGTAAAATATATCCTTTACTCTCATTTTTTTATTTGGAATTTGGACATTTCCGTAGGTACTTTTTTTTACTTTTTAGAAAGAAAAGCTCCTTTTTCGAAAGATTACCCCTGTCTTTGTTTATGCTTCGGATTGGAACAAATGACTCTAATTCGTCCACGCCTGCGAATCAGTCGACATTTTGTACAAATTTTACGAACGGAAGCTCTTATTTTCATATATAGGTATTCCTTTCTTAAACTATGAATCTATTCTTTTGGAAAAAATGAGTCTCTTCACTTAAATTTTGAAACTTGGAAGTTATTACCCTAGAAAAACCTAATCCTTTGAATCTTTGGTATCCTTCAAATCTTCAGTATCCTTCGAGTCTTCGGTACGCTTCGAATCCTTATGGGGAAGTCTATAAATTATACGCCCCTTGCTGGAGTCATAACGACTTACTTCAATTTTGACCCTATCCCCCATCAGTATTCGTATAGAGCTAGACCGGATCTTTCCTGAAATATAGCCCAGGATGATGGTGTCATTCTCTAGGCGAACGCGGAACATTCCGTTGGGTAGGGCTTCCGTAACTAAACCTTCGAAAGTGACTTTTGCTTCTCTCGGTTTTTTTTTTTCTGTCATATTTTTTTTTCTCCTATTTTTCAATTTTTATTTTCAAAATAGGAAGTTCGAGATAGAATTCGGGTACTATAGGTGGGGCCATTACCATATATAACATAAGACTTCTCCCCCAATTCTGTTTAGTCGAGCTTCTCGATCTGTCATTATACCTCGAGAGGTAGAAAGAATAGCAATTCCCATTCCGCCCAAAACCTTAGGAATTCCTTGATAGTTGACATAAATTCGTAAGCCAGGTCGGCTGATACGCTTTAAAGAGGTTCTAGTTCTATATATTCCCTTTCTAGTCTTTCTCTTTTGATGTCGCAAAGTTGAAACCAAGAAATATCTGTTACTTTCCTGATGTTTCCGAACACTTTCAATAAAACCCTCTCGTAGAAGTATTTTAACAATGTTTTCGGTAATATTTGTGGATACTACTCGAACAGTTCCTTTTTTATTCATGTCTGCGTTTCTTATAGAGGTTAGTAAATCAGCAATAGTGTCCTTGCCCATAAGACTCTAATTCTAGGTTCCTCCTAATTTTTCTATAATCAACATGTTTTCCTTTTTCTTTTAATTTTAGATTTTAAAGCATATACGTGAGACACAATCTACTAATTTTTTCTTTGATCTATATCTCGTCTACTAGTGTTTATAATACTTCAGGAGCTAATGAAACTATTTTAGTAAAATTCAATTCTCTCAATTCTTCGGCAATCGCGCCAAAAACTCGAGTTCCTTTTGGATTTCCTTTTTGATCAATGATAACTGCTGCATTGTCATCATAGCGTATTATTATACCATCTTCGCATTTGAATTCTTTACATGTACGTACAATTACAGCTCGAATTACTTCGGATCTTTCTAGAGGCATTTGGGGCACTGCGTCTTTGATTACAGCAACAATAACATCACCAATACGAGCATATCGCTGATTACCAGCGGCTCCTATGACTCGAATACACATCAATTTTCTAGCTCCACTGTTATCTGCTACATTTAAAAGGGTCTGAGGTTGAATCATATTATTTTGATTTCAATTTGTTATTTCAATGCAAAAGGATGAAAGAAATATTGTCTTTCTAGAAAGAAAAACCTGGGGTTTTTTATCTTAAATACTCCTTTTTGGGGTTCTATATCTCTAATCGAAGAAATTGACTTCGTATGGGCATTTTACTGGCAGCTATAGAGATAGCTGCTCTAGCTACAGTTTCGGATACTCCGCTCATTTCATAAAGTATTCTACCTGGTTTAACAACGGCTACCCAATATTCGGGGGATCCCTTTCCTGAGCCCATACGTGTTTCTGTGGGTCTCATTGTAACCGGTTTGTCGGGAAATATACGCACCCATATTTTTCCACCACGACGTGCATATCGTGTCATTGCTCTTCGTCCTGCTTCTATCTGTCTTGCGGTGATCCAAGCGGGTTCAAGTACTTGAAGAGCATATCTACCAAAACAAATACGATTGCCTCGGCAGGATTTTCCCTTCATTCTTCCTCTATGTTGTTTACGAAATCTAGTTCTTTTGGGGTTATAGTCGACGGTTCTTTCTTAGTTCCATCTCTACTGCAAAACTGGACATGAGAGTTTCTTCTCATCCAGCTCCTCGCGAATTAAATGAGAAAGCGTGCGAATTTCTCTAATTCCATAATATTTTGGAATCTCCTTATTTTTATTCTTATTGAATCGTGGTAAAGTATTCTAATCCAATAAGGATTTCGCGGGCGAATATTTACTCTTTCCTGTCTTATTTGTTAATTTAGAATCTTATCAAATAAAGCCACTTTTTTGGTTTGTTCCGCCATCCCACCCAATGAAGTGTTAGGATTCTTTTCAATAAAATCCGATGCCGTCATAGGTTTTCTCGTTCCCACTGCTTCTCCTTTAATGGTTAGGTTTGAATCCTGCAATGGAGCTTCCAAAAAATGTCTTTCCGAGTCAATTTTCTCAGTTTTATTAACGCGGGCTGCTCTTTTTTATTTCTTTAAATTTTGATTTGTTATTTCAAAAGTTACGATTTCGAATTCTCTCTTTTTTTTATTATTTTATTATATTGATGCTTTATCACATTGCTTTTTTTTTATGATGTAATTCATAGACCATACACATTGGAATCCTATATCTTTCTTATTCTTCTTCCTTCTATCTATCATCCCTCCTTTTATCCACATCCCTTTAGTTTTGCTTCACAGCCTAAAATCAGGTTTCTTTTGTAGAGAAAAAAATGCAGTTGCTACAACTATATGATAGATCTACTCATTTTTTATAGATGTATTTATTCACATAGTGACTGGTTCTTAGTTAGGATCTCGACAATACGAAGCAATAGGTTGGTTATTAGTTAATTTTCTAGAATTACTAAGTTTTTTTCTATTTTTAGTAGGGTTCAGCCAATTTTTTTTTATAAATCCTCATTTTTGACCCTAAAGAAAAAACTAACGAGTCACACACTAAGCATAGCAATTATATTAAAAGATTTATCAATTTTCATTAAATCTTATAGAAAGAGATATAATTTCTTCTTTTTTTAGGGATTTTGGGAAAAAGAAGTTCTTGTCTTATTCTATCAACGAGCAGAATGGGAAGACTGGGTTAGTTATTCTTCTTCTACGAATATCCAAATTTTTACACCTAATACTCCATAGATAGTTCGAATTGGATAGCAGCAATAATCAATTTTAGCGCGAATTGTTTGTAGGGGCAGTCTGCCCTTTTTGATGCATTCGGCACGTGCAATTTCTTTCCCTGCTAGACGACCCGCAATTTTGATTTTTACTCCCTTTATGTCTGCTTTTTTAGTTAATTCAATGGCTTTTTTCATTGCTTTTCGGAATGAAACTCTATTTTTTAATTGGAAAGCTATATATTCTGCAAGAATATTAGGTTGTCTATAAGGTTCTTTAACCTTTTCGATAGCAATATTAAGTCTCTGGTTTACAGAATTAACTTCCTTTTGGAGATCTTTCTCTAATTCTTCGATTGCTCCCTTTTTCTTTAATAAATTGGGGAATCCAATATGGATTATGACGTGGATTGTATCAATTTCTTTTTGAATTTCTATATGTGTAATTACTTCAGAACTTGAGTCTGATTCTATTTTTCTATTCGAGCCTTTTTTCCTATTCTGTTGTATATAGTTCTTGATACAATTCCGTATTTTTTTATCTTCCTGTAGACCTTCAGAATAATTTTTTGGTTGTGCGAACCAAAAGGAATGGTGATTTTGGGTTGTACCAAGTCTGAAACCGAGTGGATTTATTTTTTGTCCCATATTTTTCTATTCTATTTCTTTTTTTATTGGGAATCGAAATCTTGGATTGATCTAAAGATTATTTAGATTTCTTTACTATATTTAGTACAATTGTTATATGACACATGGTTTTTTTTATAGAATAACTACGTCCTCGAGCTCGAGGTCTGAATTTTTTCATAATAGTACCCCTACTGACTTCGGCTTTAGTGATGAATAAATTCGCTTTGTCGAAATCCCTATAATGAGTAGCATTTGCTGCTGCCGAATAAACCAACTTTAAGATGGGATAAGACGCTCGATAAGGCATGAGGTTCAGTATCATAACGGTTTCCTCGTAGTAACGCCAGCGAATCTCATCAAGAACTCTTTGTGCTTTGAAAACAGACATATGTATGCGTTTTTGTGCTTTGAAAACCCGTTCGAATTTAAGTAGACGATCAGTTGGAACTTTTCTTGCGAGTTTCCTTAGCTCGTTCTTCTTCTTCTTTATCCTAGGGGTATACTTTACCAATTTGAAACTTGTCATAAATAAGGTTATTACCCGTCTATCTTTACTTTATTTGAATCCAATTATTTCTTTGTTTATTCTGAATCTTTCTATTCTGAATTCAGTTAACGACGAGATTTAGTATCTTTTCTTGCACTTTCATAACTCGTGAAATGCCGAGTAGGCACGAATTCCCCCAATTTGCGACCTA
>Ga0307488_10000058_pt1 | contig 80948 bp, 64 predicted proteins | sample SB02metaG_FD_202248 | JGI IMG/M metagenome (GOLD analysis project Ga0307488, IMG submission 202248) | Sea-ice brine microbial communities from Beaufort Sea near Barrow, Alaska, United States - SB 0.2 | ecosystem: Environmental > Aquatic > Marine > Coastal | place: USA: Alaska | collected...
AACATATGTATAACCACAATCCTATTGCAGTTATATCGTTTATGTCTGCAATGTATTCTTTTTTAACAAAGTAACCAAAGTGCTGGTCACTGTTCTATTGTTTTAGTAGAGCGATAGCCCAATATACTGCAAAGAACACCTCATTATATGGATCTCTGTTACCGCATAAATGCAGGCTAAAAAAAGGCGATTTTTGTTAATAATCGTTTCTTAACCGTTAAAAACGACTAGATTTAAGAGATTGTAAATCAAAAGTTTAAATGCGTTAAATGGCGGTTTTTAGAAAAAAAACACGAAAAACAGCAAAAGATGCGCTAAGCTTCTTATTGGAAGAAAGAAACAATGCTGCTGCTGGCTAACATCTAAAAATTATGAATACGTTTATTTAAGAAAAGCAACGGGCTTAGAGGTAAAAGAAATATCGGTTATTTTGCATAAAAAAATGAGTATTTGTTTAGAGAGTAGGGCCAAAAGAAAAGGGCCAATGACTAAGGAAAGGATACTTTCTAATAGAGAACTTTGTGTTCAAAGATTTCAAGGAAGCTCGCTTATACTCAGCGAAAACCTATTGCTATCTCTGTTGTTTTGCTTGGATAAAATTTTAATGATTAAAAAACAGACACAAGGGGTGTGAAACCAACATCTGTTGAGCGTTGTTTATTGTCTAGAAGTCCCTGTAATTTTTTGTAATTCGCTATGGTGTGTTTCTTATGTTCTTTAGTAGTAATGACCAAACTTCTTGAAGAATCTCTATAGCATTTAGCCTATTCCAAATATCTTTAAGTAACTGAAAATAAAAAGAGTCAAGCTTAAACAGCTTGACTCTTTTTTCTTTATTGTTTTCTTGAAAAATTATTGAAAATCTTCGTCTGAAACATCTTCGTTAATTTTAATTTCTTCAATGATAAAGTTAAAATCCATAGATCCCATTTTTTGCGCAATATTGTGAGGAAATTTAACACCACTTACTTCTTTATAATCAGAATATAATGTTGGAATTTTCACTTCTTTTCCATCTGGGGTTTTGGAGGTTACTACTTCTTTGATTTTTAAGCCCGTTTCAAGATCATAGAAAATTTCTGTTTCTTCAAACTTTAAAACATAAGCATTTCCCTCCTCTAAAGGTTCAATTCTAAGGAGTTCTCCTTTTTTGTATTCTAAATCTGAAAGGATGGTGTTTCTTGCTTTTGCTTTTATCAAGTCATCTGCTTCCATCGCTATTTTTTTCCCTTGTCCTTCTTGGTACCCTTTTTCTCCATCAAAAATGATTTTTTGAATTGTTTGTCCCATTACAGTAATTACTACCGAAGTTTTGTTAGGTGAAGATGATTTGGTAGTCATTACCATGGGAGTTCCTTGAATAGTGGCATTAGCAACCTTCATGGTTGTTTTTACAGCCATTAACGAATCCATTCCGCCAATAGCTTCTATATAACGATCAACCACCGAAGACGCCGTAACTCCTTCGGGAATTGGCAAAGTCATTGCAGGTTTTACTGTTGGATTTCCTTCTTTGTCAAAATACGTGATGGTATAATCTGTTTTCTCCAAATTATTAAGAACATCAATTCCTTTTCCTGTAATAACAATTCTGGCTTTATCTCCTTTAAAATAATTAATGGCAGCATTTTGCACATCATCTAAGGTAACCGCATTGATGTTTTTAATATAGTTTGCATAAAATTTTTCCGACAAGTTATAACGCGCAATATTTAAAGCAAAACTAGCCGCTGTTTCAGGTTTCTGAACATCCATTACAAAACCACCAATATATTCTTCTTTGGCATTATTAAGTTCTTTTTCAGTTACTTTTTGATAGCGAATTTTATTAATTTCTTTCTGAATTTCAACAACAGAACTATCGGTAACCATATTTCGTACGCTTGCCGTTGCTCTAAAAGTTGCCGCATGTTTACTTTGTCTAATACTAGAATAAGAGCCATAGGTGTATCCTTTGTCTTCTCTTAGATTGTTAAAAAGTCTTGCAGATCCTCCACCACCTAAAATATTATTGGCCAATAAGGCGGCATAATAATCTTTGTCGCCTAATTTTAAATCAATATTATTAATCACAGCAATTTCAGATTGTACTGCATTTGGCATATTTACAAAATTAATTTCTGTGGTAGAAACGTTTGTTGCTTCTGGAATGGTCGTCGAAGGAATCGTTCCTTTTTGCCAATCGTTAAATAAATAAGTTACCAATTTCTTAGTTTCTTTTAGATCAATATCTCCAACAATTACAAGGTATGCGTTATTGGGAGCAAAATAAGAATTGTAATTTTTTCTCACATCTTCTAATCGAATGTTCTTGACCGTTTCTGGCGTAATAAACTCTCCATAAGGATGGTTTTTACCATAGGTTAAGGCATCTTCAACCCTTCTAGCAATGGCAGTTACACTTTTTTCACTTGCTTTTAAATTGTCTAAGGTAATTTTCACCTCTTTGTCAAATTCTTCTTGTATAAATTGCGCGTTTTTAACTCCATCTGCAAGTAAACTTAAAATTTCTCTAAAATATTTCTTTAAAGATCTTGCCGAAGCGCCAGTGCTATAAAAATTAAGATTTGCTCCTAAAAAATCAACCTGTTCATTAAACTCATCTTTGGTAATATTGTTGGTTCCTCGGCCTAATAAGCTACCCATCATACTAGAAACTCCCGCAATGTTTCCTTCAAAATAAGGCGCATTGTCTATGGTTAAATTCACAGAAACTCTAGGTAGCTTATGGTTTTCTACCATAATTACTTTTAAGCCGTTTTTTAAGTTAAAGGTATTTGCTTTTCCCAATTTAACCACAGGATCTGGTCCTGGTTGGGGCATTTTACTTCTGTCTATTTGTGCACTTCCAGCAAAAGATAAAGTGATCATTGCGAGGAGTGATAAAATTTTTGTTTTCATCATTTGTTATGTCTTTATAAATTATTTTGTCTCTGGAAGGTATTCTAAAATTAATCGCTGATTTGGATTTAAATACTTCTCGGCAACTTCTTTAATCTCTTCTTTAGTAATGGATCTATAGATATTAATTTCTGTATTAATTAAGTTCGTATCTCCATATAATACATTGTAACGGGCTAAAGAGTTCGCAATGCCTTCTACACTGGAATTCGAATTCACAAAATCATTCTCAAACTTATTTTGTAATTTTTGGTAGTCTCTTTCTGAGATGAATTCTGTTTGTATTTTTACAATCTCTTCATCAATTTCTGTAATAATATCTGCTAGTTTGGTTTCTCCTTGTGGCAAGCCAAATAAAATATAAGTCCCATAATCTTCTTGACTTAAATTAATTGCGCCCACTTGTAAGGCCATTTTTTTTGTGTCTACTAGTTTCTTATATAATATAGAGCTTTTTCCAGAACTTAAATAAGTAGAAATCATGTCTAGGACTCTTGAATCTCTCGTTTTCATAGAGGGAGTTCTATAGGCCGCCATAACTGCAGGAATTTGAATGTTTGGATCGTAGGCTTTTGCATTCATCTGTTCGGTAATTGGATCCTCTTTCGGGAAATCTCTCTCGATTTCTGTCCCTCTAGGAATGGGACCAAAATAATCGGTAACCATTTTTTTTGTTGAAGCGATATCGATATCTCCAGCAACCACTAGCGTAGCATTATTTGGTACATAAAACTTTTTATTGAAAGCAATAAAATCTTCTAAGGTTGCATCATCTAAATGTTGCATTTTACCAATAGTAGTGCCTTTATAGGGGTGTTTTTTAAACATATTAATCTTCACATATTCTAAAAAACGAGAATACGGTTGGTTGTCTACACGTAACCTTTTTTCTTCTTTTACCACTTCGTTTTGCGTGTCTACTCCTTCTTGGCCAATAATAGGATGTAACAATCTTTCCGATTCCATCCATAAACCCAATTCCAATTTATTCGAAGGGAAAACTTCGTAGTAATAGGTTCTGTCGTCTGTGGTGTTGGCGTTATTCCTTCCTCCATTAGACGATACAATTTTAAACCACTCTCCTTTATCAATATTTTCAGTTCCTTCAAACAATAAATGTTCAAAGAAATGAGCCATTCCTGTTCTGTCTGGTTGTTCATCTTTTGCACCTACATGATACATTACAGAGGTGATTACTACGGGTGCTGAACTATCTTGATGCAGGATAACGTGCATACCGTTATCTAAATTGTACTCTTCAAACTCAACCTTTTGGGCACTTATTGAAAATGCCACTAAAAAAGACCAAGAAAGAGCTAACATACTTTTTTTCATTCGTTTTTCTTTAAATTAATAATTGATTTAAGGGGGATTACGCCCAATTTTTTTGATTAATTACGCCCAATAAGACATAAAACACACAGATTGCACCAAAAGTAGAACTATCTATCTGCAATGCAAAAAGATAAAGCATTTATTATGCGGGTTTTAATGAGATTATTTTTTTAAATGATGTTGTAGAGTTATAAAAAATAAGTATATTTGCACCCGCATTTTCACTAAGAAAGTGCTTAAATTAGTAAAGCTAATACAAAAACAAACCTATGTACGCAATTGTAGAGATAGCAGGGCAGCAGTTTAAAGTAGCAAAAGACCAAAAAGTTTACGTTCACCGTTTACAAGAGGCAGAAGGATCAAAAGTAACTTTTGGTACCGTAATGCTTTTAGATGACAAAGGAACTGTAACAGTTGGCGCCCCAGCTATAGAAGGAGCCGAAGTAACGGCCAAAATCTTAAGTCACTTAAAAGGTGATAAAGTAATCGTTTTTAAGAAAAAACGTAGAAAAGGATACCAAAAGAAAAATGGTCACCGTCAATATTTAAGTGAGATCTTAATTGAATCGATCGAAGTAGCTGGCGCAAAAAAAGCAACTAAAAAAGCGGCTCCTAAAAAGGAAGAAGCAAAAACAGCCGCGAAAGCAGCAGTTGAAACCACGAAAGCAGCTCCAAAAAAATCGGCGAAAGCAGATGATTTAAAAAAAATTGAAGGTGCTGGACCTAAAGCTGCAGAAGCTTTAGTGAATGCTGGATTGGATACTTTTGCAAAAGTAGCAAAAGCAGATGCGACTAAACTAAGTGAAATCTTAACTGAATCAAGTGCAAGACTATCACATATCGTAACAGATACTTGGCCAGAGCAAGCAAGTTTAGCTGCTCAAGGTAAGTGGGATGAATTAAAAGAATTACAAGATAAATTTAACGGAGGAATTGAAAAATAACTCGGTTAAACTTAACTTTAACCTATAAAAACTCAACAAAATGGCACATAAAAAAGGAGTCGGTAGTTCGAAAAACGGTAGAGAGTCAGAATCGAAACGTTTAGGAGTAAAAATATTTGGAGGACAAGCTGCAATTGCAGGGAATATTATTGTTCGTCAAAGAGGCACAACACACAATCCAGGTGAAAATGTTTACATGGGGAAAGATCATACTTTACACGCTAAAGTTGATGGAGTTGTTGAATTTAGAAAGAAAAAAGACAACAGATCATACGTTTCTGTAACTGCTTTCGAAGCTTAAAAAAATAAGATTTTAGTATCTTAAAAACACTCAAACTTTGTTTGGGTGTTTTTTTTTGAACAATAATTCCCTTGAAAGAGAAAATCAAATCGATTGTTTGTATTTTTACCTAAATGAATTTTCTATATAATATATTAATTTTTAAGGCATCTCTCTTGTTGCCCTTTTTTGCCTTGTTTAGCAAAAAGCTAAGACTCTTTGTTGATGGCCGAAAAAAGACCTTCGCTCGCTTCGCTCAGTTTTCTGAAGACGATAAAATTATTTGGTTTCACGCAGCTTCTTTAGGAGAGTTTGAGCAAGCAAGACCCATTATAGAACAACTAAAAAAGGAAGCGAAGAATTATAAAATTTTGGTTACTTTTTTTTCTCCTTCAGGATATGAAATTAGAAAAAATTATGAGCTTGCCGATGTTGTTTGCTATTTGCCACTAGATAGTAAGAAAAATGCCAAAAAATTTATAGAAACCGTAAATCCTACGCTGGTTCTTTTTGTGAAATATGAGTTTTGGCCCAATTTTTTAAATGAATTAAAGAAGAAAGAAATACCCACGCTCTTAATTTCAGGCATTTTCAGAAAAAATCAAATATTCTTTCAATTTTATGGCCAATTTTTTAAAAAATCCCTCAACGCTTTTCACCATTTTTTTGTGCAAGACCAGCACTCAAAGAAACTGTTAAAAAAAATTAATTTTACAAATACAACAATTTCTGGTGACACCCGTTTTGATCGAGTGTATGAGATTTTGCAGCAGGATAATCAGTTAGATTTTGTTACCGAATTTAAAGACAATCAGTACACCATTGTTGCAGGAAGCACTTGGAAAGAAGATGAGCAATTGTTGGTGAATTATATCAATAATAACGCTTTAGAAAACGAAAAATTTATTATCGCTCCCCACAATATTAAAGACGAAGCCATTTTAGAATTACAGCAATCGATTCGTAAAAAAACCATCCTGTTTTCTAAAAAGCAGGGTGAAAAGATGTCGGAATATCAAGTGCTTATTATAGATGCCATAGGTCTTTTAACTAAAATTTATTCTCAGGCAAACGCGGCATATGTAGGAGGCGGATTAAAAACGGGTTTGCATAATATTCTAGAACCTGCCACTTTCGGAATTCCAATTGTCATAGGAGACCACTTTGAAAAGTTTAAGGAAGCAAGGGATTTAGTTGCCTTAAAAGGCTGTGTTTCTATAAAAAACCAATGGGAGTTTACGCGCAGCTTTCATCAACTAAAAAACGATGAGGACTATAGAAACAAAACGGGAATGATTAATAAAAAATACATTCGTGAAAATATTGGAGCAACAAAAATAGTTATGGCATATGTGTTAGAAAAGTTAAATTAAGAAAGGAAACGCAGTCTTCTTTTGATGATTTTTAATAAAAAGGAACACAAGGAGAATAGTTTGTATTAGCTTTGATAGCATTTACCTAAAAGTATGAGTAAATTAATAGACAGTTTTGGAAGACAAATTAACTATGTTCGGTTAGCGGTTACAGATCGGTGTAATTTGCGTTGTCAATATTGCATGCCTGCGCATGGCATCGATATTGTTGCGCGCAAAGAGTTGCTTTCCTATAAAGAAATGTACCGAGTGATTCGGGTTTTAACAGAGCTCGGTGTAAACAAAGTTCGGTTAACTGGCGGAGAACCTTTTGTGCGGAAAGATTTTATGGGGTTTTTAGAAATGTTGTCTTTTAATGATTTGTTAGACGATATAAATATTACCACCAATGGGGTGATGATTTCTAAGCATATTAAGACCCTAGAAAAGTTAAAAAAGGTAAAGAATATTAATTTAAGCATCGACAGTTTACAGGCAGAAAAATTCAACGAAATTACGCGAAGAAATGCCTTTGATGAGGTCTTTAAAACAATGGAGCGCTTAGAGGAAAGTAGTTTAAATTTAAAGCTCAATGTAGTGGTGCAATCTGGAGTAAACACCCATGAAATTCTAGATTTTGTGCGTTTAACGAATGAGAAAAAAATAGCCGTTAGATTTATCGAAGAAATGCCATTTAATGGAAAAGGGCAACGTGAAATGCAAGAAAGTTGGAATTATAACAAGATTCTAAACGAAATACAATCGGAGTTCACCTTGAAAGAGATCAAGTCCGAGAAATCATCAACCTCTCGCAATTTTTCAATAAAAAATCACCTTGGGTCTGTGGGAATCATTCCTGCATTTACACGAACAATTTGTAGTGATTGCAATCGAATACGAATTACATCAACCGGCACGTTTAAAAATTGTTTGTTCGATGATGGTGTTTTTAATTTGCGCGATTTTTTAAGAAATGGTGCCAGTAATGACGATTTAAAACAGCTTTTTTTATCATTAGTAAAAGAAAAACCAGCAAATGGTTTTATTGCAGAGGCGAATAGAACCCAAGGAAGTGTTTCTGAAAGCATGAGTACTATTGGGGGGTGATTTCTAAACGTAAAAATACCCATGGACTATTTATAATTTGTTTCAGCCGCTTAGAATTGAGGGAACAAGGAATTAAACCGTTAAAATGATTTCAGTAGAACAAGCGTTACAAACCATTGCAAATTCGGCCCAAGATTTTGGCGTTGAAGAAATTCCGTTGCTACAATCGCTAGGGAGAATTTTAAAAGAAGAAATTAAAGCCGATAGAGATTTCCCTCCTTTTCATAGAGTTGCTATGGACGGTATTGTTATAGATTACAGCCAGTTTCAAAAAGGCCAGAGAAGTTTTAAGATTGAAGGAATTCAGCCTGCAGGAAGCGAACAGGTTTTGTTAAAAAACCCATCTAATTGTATTGAAGTAATGACAGGTGCGGTTTTGCCAATGCATGCAAATGCGGTAATTAGGTATGAAGATATACGTATTGAAAAGGGTGTTGCCACTATTTTATTAAATGAGATCTGCGAAGCACAGAATATTCATCAACAAGGAAAAGACAGCAAAAAAGGACAGGTATTAATTAAACAAAATACTAGAATTTCTGCTGCAGAAATAGGTGTCTTGGCAACCGTTGGGAAAGACAAGGTAAAAGTTGCTAAAAATCCAAAAGTGATGATTGTTTCTACGGGCAATGAATTGGTGGATGTTGGTGCAATTCCGTTAGCCCATCAAATTAGAAGAAGCAATGTATTTACTTTGGTGTCTTTGCTAGAACGATTACATATTCCTTCGGAAACAGCCCATATTTCAGACGATAAATGGCTGCTAAAAGCAAAAGTTGAAACCTATTTAACCCAATACGATGTCTTGTTATTTAGTGGGGCGGTAAGCAAGGGGAAATATGATTTTCTGCCCGAAGTTTTAGACCAATTGGGCGTTGAAAAATTGTTTCATACGGTGGCGCAACGACCAGGGAAGCCATTCTGGTTTGGAAAATCAACGTTATTGCTTGCGAGCCATCAGGATGTTCCATTGAAAAAGGAGAAGAATCAAACAAAAAACACCCTGGTATTCGCTTTTCCAGGAAACCCTATTTCAACCTTTGTCAATTGTTTGGTGTATTTTTATCCTTGGTATCATAAATCAATTGGATTAAAAGAGGAAGAGGAAACCGCAATTTTGGCAGAAGACGTTTCATTTAAACCTTCTTTAACCTATTTTTTACAAGTAACCGTAAATTGTAGATTTGGGCATTTAATTGCAACGCCAATTCAAGGAAATGGTTCTGGAGATTTAGCCAGTTTGGTGCATTCAAATGCGTTTATTCAATTGCCAAAAGAGCAAGCAGCGTTTGTAAAAGGAGCGGCTTATAAAATAATACGCTATCGCTAATTATGGTTTCTATTTTTTAGTGGGGCACTTTAAACAAAACAACATTGAAAGATAAAACAACGTATTGGTATAAAGTTATAGGAGAGATATATAGCATATGAAAAACATACTAATTTAGCAAAGAATAAGATTGTCATTAGCGCGATATTTCCCAGATGATAGGTAGTAACTTGATAAAAAAGATTACCCACTCGATGCGCCAATTAGGTTTTAAAACGTCTGTTTGGGTTGCGTCATTTTTTCGGTTAAAAGGAATATATTGTGTTAACATAAACACGAATCATTAAATACACAAAGAGGTGCCTAAATTTTCACATATCAACGAAAAGAACCTTCCTAAAATGGTGGATGTTTCAGAGAAACCGAGCACCAAAAGAACAGCGGTTGCAAAAGCAACCATGTTTTTAGGAAAAGAAGTAATTTCTCACTTCACAAACAATGAGTTAGTTACCAAAAAAGGACCGGTTTTTCAAACAGCCATTATTGCGGGAATTCAGGGGGTGAAAAAGACATCAGAACTAATTCCTATGTGTCATCCATTATTGATTAATGGCATAGATATAGACATTAAGATTATAGACTCAACGCATGTTGTTGTGTTTTGTAAGGTCACTATTGAAGGAAAAACAGGTGTGGAAATGGAAGCTCTAACGGGTGCTACCATAAGCTGTTTAACCATTTACGACATGTGTAAAAGCATCTCGCAAAAAATGGTCATTAAAGAAGTAACACTGATGGAGAAAACGGGGGGGAAATCGGAAATTAAAAAGTAAATTTCCTTATAACTTTAGGGGAAAACCGGTTCATGTACGGGTAATGACGTAAATTTACAATACGTAGTATACGAAATCGATCAAACCAATAGAAAGGAAGAAAAAATTTTGAAAAAACACCAAAAGCATACGCAGTTAGAAAGACGGAATCATGATGGTTTTGCGCCGAATGAAATCGCCTTTTTGGGAACATCCTGTGGAGTTATTGCAGATTTAGTGCATAAGATTTCCGAAAGATTATCCACTTACAAATTGGCATATTTTGATGCTTCTCATGCAAAAAATGTGCACAAAAACAAGTTGTCTGCCTTCGTTTTTCATAGTGAGGGAAATTTACAAATTACAACTTCGGGGGAGCTAAACAAGTATAAACAACGCTTACAGTTTGCGTCCTTTGATTGTGTGTTTATTAATGGAAATCATTACCCTGGAGCAAAACAGGTTTTGATATTAGATTCAGAAAAAGAAGCCTCTGTTTTAAAAAGGATAGATCAATTAGCACAGGTTGAGTTTGTAATAAGGCTAAAAAAGGAAACCGAATATTTTGATTTTTTGGTTGAGAAATACCCACAGATAAAAAACATACCGTGTTACACGATTGATGAGGTTGATAAGATTTCAAATCACATTCACCATGTAATTCAAGAGAAAATTTCGACAGTAAAGGGCCTCGTGTTAACTGGCGGAAAAAGTACCAGAATGGGAATAGACAAATCTCAACTTGCGTACTACGGAAAACCACAAAATGAATACGCAAAATCATTATTGGAAAATAAGGGTTTGGAAACGTATTTTTCGGTTCAAAATAAGTCGGAAAATACGCAAGAAATTCACGACACCTTTTTAAATTTAGGTCCGTTTGGCGGTATTTGTTCGGCCTTTCAAAAAGACCCAAATTCGGCTTGGTTGGTTTTGGCAACCGATGTGCCCTTTGTAAACGAAGCGTTAATTCAGCAGTTATTACAAAACAGAAACCCCAGTAAAGTTGCCACGGCGATTAAAGGCAGAAGCAAAGAGTTTGTAGAGCCATTAATTACCCTTTACGAGCCAAAGGCCTACCCTATTTTATTGCAATATTTGGCACAGGGGTATGCATGTCCGCGTAAAATGCTTATCAATTCTGATGTTGAAATCATTGAGGTTGATGACCATCTAATAAGAAACATCAATACCCCAGAGGAGTTTGAAGCCGCCAAAAAAGAAGTAAATAATGCCTTATTACTAAAAAAAAAATAAGGTGATAGGTGAATTAGAAAAGAGAATTCCTTTTTATAAAAAGCTGTAAAATACAGAGAAACAAGTTGAATAGAACCAATGAAAGAAATCAATAAATCAGCATTTTTTAAACGCCAAATTGCCTTGCCGGAAATGGGTGAGATGGGTCAGCAGAAACTTCAGGACGCAAAGGTTTTGGTAGTTGGTTGTGGCGGATTAGGAAGCTTAGTTGCGGTTTATTTGGCCTCTGCTGGTATTGGGAACATTCATTTGGTAGATTTTGATACGGTTGACCTTAGTAATTTACATCGACAAGTTTTTTATGCTTTAGAAGATGTTGGGAAACTTAAAGCGGAGGTTTTATCTACGTTTATTAAAAAAAGAGCCCCTTTTACAAAGGTGAGCTTTTCGAATATGGCCATTACTAAACAGGATGTTTTTAAGGATATTTCCCCCTATGATATTATCGTTGATGGCACAGATTCCTTGCCCACAAAATATCTTCTAAACGATGCCTGTGTGCTTAAAAACAAACCCTTGGTTTACGGCTCTCTATATAAGTTCGATGGGTATGTTGCCACTTTTAATGTGCAACAAGCAGCGAACACTTTTTCGGGAAATTTAAGAGATGCTTTTCCAGAAATGGCCACCGAGGTTCCAAATTGTTCTACCACAGGAACCTTAAATTCAATTGTTGGAATGATTGCAACGCAACAAGTAAACGAAGTGTTGAAATTGATTACAGGAATTGGAAAACCACTAACAAACCAAGTGCTTATTTATAATTCACTGCAAAACACACAATTAAAAATGAAGCTCCAGACGGTAGATGCTTCTCAGTCCGAGCGGCACAAAAGGGTCTCTGAAATATTTCAAAACGAAACCTATTTTGATGCCAATTGCGAGTTTCAGCAGCCTAATTTGTTGATTTCTGCAAAGGATTTAAAAAATAATTTATTAGATAAAACCGGCGCTAGACCAATTGTTATCTCGCTAATAGAAAACCTAAAAGTACCCTTTTGCGTTGATCATATAATTCCAGTTCGACAGCTAAATATAGATGGATTTCAAATTGATATGTGCAAAAAATACGTATTGGTTTGCCAAAAAGGAATTACAAGCTATCATGCAACAAAACGATTAAAAGAAAGGTTTCCTAAAGCAACTATTCTTAGCTTAGCCGGTGGAATAAACGATTACTAAATGACTAAAAATTCAATGCCGTTTTACATAAAAGAAAAAGAGCGTTTCCAAAAGGAACTTCAATATTTAAAAAAGACATTATTTAAAATTAGTATTTTGCGTTTGGCAATTTTTCTCGCCACATTCGTGGGAATTTATTTCTTTATTCCCAATGGATACGCAGTCGCTATAATTGCGGTCGTTGGACTTTCCATCTTTGTGTTTTTGCTCGTTAAAAATGCAAAATTACAAACAGAAAAAGAGATATTAGTTTCTAAAATAAAAATCAACAGTACAGAAATTGCTGTTTTGCAAGGCGATTTTAAACACTTAAAAACGGGGAGCGAATTTATAGATCCTCATCATTTTTACAGCAATGATATTGACTTGTTTGGGCAAGGATCTTTTTTTCAATACTCCAATAGAACGGCAACAGAAGAAGGAGCTTTGGCCTACGCGGCAGTTTTAACAGAGAATAGCATTTATCAAATAGAAGAGAAGCAGAAAGCACTGGTAGAATTAGCAAAAAAGGTGCAATGGAGACAGCATTTTTCAGCAATCGCAGGGCTAGTAACAGTTCAATTTAGTTCTAAATTTATCATCAATCAGATAAAGAATTACAAAACCGTTTTTCCTCAATTCACTAGCGGTTTTGTAAAGGGTTTTTCCCTAATTTCCGTTGCGCTATCTGTTTTAATTACTGTGGGAATTTTGCCTTTTGCTACCCTTGTCATTTGGTTTTTTATTGGCTTGTTTATTTCGGCATCACAACAAAAAAAAACCAATGCAATTTATAGCGTTTCAGGAAACGCAAAAGAATCGTTTAAGCAATATTATCGATTGTTAGAAGAAATCGAAAAGCAAACTTTTACGTCTAAATCACTAATTTATAAGCAGCAAAAAATTCAATCAGAAAAAGAAAAAGCGTCGGTAGTCTTTCAAAAATTCTCTAGAATTTTAGATGCTTTCGATCAACGAAATAATATTGTCATTGCGGTAGTGGGTAATGCCCTTTTTCTTTGGGATATTCAAAATGCAGTGAAAGTAGAAAAATGGATTAAAAAGTATAAGCATACAGCAGAAAGTTGGATCGAAGTGATTACTTTTTTTGATGTTCAAAACACCCTCGCCAACTTTTATTTTAATCATCCTACTTTTATATTGCCTTCAATAAGTGAAAAAGGGGGGCTTATAAATGCCGTGCAATTGGGTCATCCTTTGCTGAATGCAAGGAAAAGAATCGACAACGATTTTGTTATAGATAAAGGACAGTTTTTTATAATAACAGGTGCAAATATGGCAGGAAAAAGTACGTTTTTAAGAACTGTCTCTTTAACAATTGTTATGGCAAATATGGGCTTGCCCGTGTGTGCTAAATCAATGGAATACACGCCGATTAAACTAATTACAAGCATGCGAACTTCCGATTCTTTGGCCAATGATGAATCGTACTTTTATTCTGAATTAAAACGGTTAAAATTCATTGTAGATCAAATAGCGATAGAAGATTATTTTATCATTTTAGATGAGATTTTAAAGGGAACAAATAGCAAAGACAAAGCAATTGGCTCTAAAAAGTTTGTAGAAAAATTAAGCCAATCAAACGCTACCGGAATTATTGCCACCCATGACGTGAGTTTGTGTGTAATGGAGGAATCGTTTAAAGAGATAAAGAATTATTTTTTCGATGCTCAAATAAACGAAGACGAATTGCATTTTGACTACGCCTTAAAGAAAGGAATTTGCAAAAACATGAACGCTTCTTTTCTGCTAAAAAAGATGGAAATCATATAAAGATCAAATATGCAAATAGATAAAAGGCTGCCTTCTTAAAATAAAGGCTCTTTTTTCTAAATGTAACTAGCGCCATTTTTAGGATTTGTTCTTGTAAGTTTGTGGCAAAAAACGGAAAGCGTTCTCTCTTTTTAACCCTGTGAGATTCCCTACCTTCACAGTATGAAAGAGGCCGATAATTTTTTTGAAAAAGTATATCAAGTTGCCCGTCAAATTCCCTTTGGAAAGGTAACGAGTTACGGCGCAATTGCCAAATATTTAGGTGCTGCGCGTTCTGCTAGAATGGTTGGTTGGGCGATGAACAACGCATCCAGTCAAAGAGAAGAAATTCATGCACATAGAGTGGTAAATAGAAAAGGTTTACTAACGGGAAAACATCATTTTTCGGGCACCAACGTAATGCAACAACTGCTAGAAAGTGAAGGAATTTCTGTAATAGATCATCAAATTCAAGATTTCGAAAAGGTTTTTTGGGACCCCATAAAGGAGTTGCCTGAAATTTTTTAGTTGTTGAGTAACTAGTAAAGGGAATAACGATCCTATTAACACGAGCTATTTCCTCTTAAAAAAACATAATGACGTAGAATTTATCTTTATAAAATACACTTATTAGGGTATAAATAAACGCAATCTACATTCTATCTTTTTTGCGTTTGAACCCGTATATTTACACTTTAAAAATAAACCTACTAAAATCTCGAAATGAGTTTTAAAAAAGAAGATATATACAAGGTATTAGAAACAATTACGGCTCCCGGAGAAGGGAAAAATTTAATTGAAAATAAAAATATAACCAACTTAGTGGCTTTTGGAAACGAGGTTATTGTTGATGTTAGTATCAATAATCCTACCTTACAGGCTAAAAAGAAAGTTGAAGTAGAAATTGTAAAGGTAATTCACGAAAAAATCGATGCAACAATCGATGTAAAAGTGAATGTAAAAGTTGTTTCATCGGCACCAAAAGAAGACCCAAATGTAATTCGTGGAAAAGAAATTCCAAATATCCAAAACATCATCGCCATTGCTTCTGGAAAAGGGGGTGTTGGAAAATCTACGATTACGGCAAATACGGCAATTTCATTAGCGAAAATGGGATTTAAAGTGGGTGTTTTAGATGCAGATATTTATGGTCCTTCACAGCATATCATGTTTGATGTGGAAAAAGAAAGACCCCTTTCTGTTAAAGTTGATGGGAATTCTAAGATGAAACCGGTAGAGAATTATGGAGTAAAGTTATTGTCTTTAGGCTTTTTTACAAATCCAAATGAAGCGGTAATTTGGCGAGGACCAATGGCTTCTAAAGCATTAAAGCAATTAATTTTCGATGCCGATTGGGGCGAATTAGATTTTATGCTCATTGATTTACCTCCAGGAACAGGTGATGTTCATTTGTCTATTGTGCAAGCTTTGCCTATTAATGGCGCTGTGGTGGTAAGTACACCGCAAAATATTGCCCTTGCAGATGCAAAGAAAGGGGTTGCAATGTTTAAGCAAGAAAGTATTAATGTTCCTGTTTTGGGCATTATAGAAAATATGTCTTATTTTACGCCGGAAGAATTGCCAGATAATAAGTATTATATCTTTGGAAAGGATGGTGCGAAAAATTTAGCCCAAGATATTGACACGCAATTTTTAGGTGAAATTCCTTTAGTACAAAGTATTCGTGAATCTGGTGACGTTGGTCGTCCAGTAGCCTTGCAAGAGGGAACAGTCTTAGAAAAAATATTTACAGAAATCACCAAAGAAATGATTTCACAATTATTAAAAAGAAATGCAAATTTACCACCAACAGAAGTTGTGAGAATTACAACAATGAGTGGTTGTAGCGCAGTTAAAAAATAAGTTTTTATGACGGTAGAAGAAACACATTTAAATATCGAAAAAGCCTTAGAAGAAATTAGACCTTTTTTAAAAAGTGATGGGGGGAATATTAAACTTTTATCTGTGGAAAACAACACTGTGAAAGTACAATTAGAAGGGGCTTGTATTGGTTGTTCTGTAAATCAAATGACCTTAAAAAACGGCGTTGAAGCAACCATTAAAAAGTATGCTCCTCAAATAGAAGAAGTAATTAATATTTCATAGCTATTTATCCGACTTTTTTAGAATGATTACAACAGATATATTGATTATTGGCGCTGGGCCAACAGGATTATTTACGGTGTTTGAAGCAGGATTGTTGAAATTGCGTTGTCATTTAATTGATGCGTTGCCGCAGCCTGGCGGACAGTGTTCTGAGATTTATCCAAAGAAACCTATCTACGATATTCCTGGGTTTCCAGAAATATTGGCAGGAGACTTAACCACTAATTTATTAGAACAATCCAAGCAGTTTAAGCCCGGTTTTACCCTGGGCGAAAGAGCGGAGACGATAGACAAACTAGAAGATGGTACTTTTATAGTAACAACGAATAAAGGAACCCTACATCATGCGCCAATTGTTGCCATTGCTGGCGGATTGGGAAGTTTTGAGCCTAGAAAACCGCCAATTCCAAATATTGCAAACTTTGAAGACAAGGGCGTAGAGTACATTATTAGAGAGCCAGAATTTTATAGAAATAAAAAAGTGGTGATTTCTGGTGGAGGAGATTCTGCCTTAGATTGGTCAATATTTTTAGCCGATATTGCAGAAAGCGTCACCTTAATTCACCGAAGAAATGAATTCCGAGGCGCCTTAGATTCGGTAGAAAAAGTGCAGGAATTAAAAAATTTAGGCAGAATAACGTTGATTACTCCTGCAGAAGTAACTGGAATTTTAGGAACCGAAAAATTAACGGGCGTAGTCGTTAAGAAAAAGGATGAAGAGGTCTTTATGTTAGATGCAGATCACTTTATTCCCTTATTTGGCTTGTCTCCAAAATTAGGGCCCATAGGCGATTGGGGTTTAGAAATTGAGAAGAATGCCATTAAAGTAGATAATGCACTCGATTATCAGACCAATATTCCGGGCATCTATGCTATTGGCGATGTAAATACCTATCCAGGAAAGTTGAAATTAATCTTATGTGGGTTTCACGAGGCTACTTTAATGTGTCAAAGTGCATTTAAAAGAATTTTTCCAGATAAAAAATACGTAATGAAATACACAACCGTTGGTGGTGTAGACGGTTTTGATGGAACTCGAAAAGAAGCACCTAAAGCCATTATTAAAAAAATCGAATAATCGCATTTTTTATTATCACTAAAGGGTAAGACAGCTTCTGCCTCAAATCGGCCTATTAAAACCCTGAGAATCTCACTCTTTTTCTGTATATTTGTAACTATCGTTATCCTAAAATGAAACGTTGTTGAGATGTATAAAAACTTATTAATCTTACTAAAATTCTTAATCAAAAGGAGTCCTGAATAATTGTTTAATGAACAATTTTTAAATCTAGAAATGTAATACCCACTTAAATAACTTACGGTATTACATTGTTTTATAAACTCATTAATACAGACAAAAAATGCCTTTTTATCATCAACTTGGGAAAATTCCACCAAAGCGTCATACACAATTCCGTAAAAAAGATGGATCGCTCTATTACGAGCAATTATTTGGTACTATTGGTTTTGACGGGATGTCTTCCAATTCTTATCACGTTCACAGGCCAACACAAGTTAAAGAGATTGCCAAGCAATATTCTGTTGCACCCAAAATAGCAAAGGCCAATAATATTCAATCTTATCGTTTTAGAGGCTTTCAAGTAAAACCAGAAAACGACTATTTAGAAAGCCGTAAGGTGGTGTTAACAAATGCCGATTGTAATATTATTTTAGCCGCTCCCAAAAAATCGATCCGCGATTATTTTTATAAAAACACCGATTCAGATGAAGTTCTTTTTATCCACAAAGGAAGCGGTAAACTTCGAACTCATCTAGGAAACATCGATTTCAAATACGGCGATTATTTAGTGATTCCTCGTGGAATTATTTACAAACTAGATTTCGATGATGAAAACAATCGCTTATTTATCGTCGAATCTCGAAGACCCGTTTATACACCAAAGCGCTATCGAAACTGGTTTGGTCAATTATTAGAACATTCGCCTTTTTGTGAACGAGATATTCGCAGACCTTATGAGTTGGAAACCCATGATGAAAAAGGAGATTTTCTAATCAAAGTAAAAAAACAAGACGAAATTATTGAAATGATTTATGCCACGCATCCTTTTGATGTGGTAGGTTACGACGGATATAATTTTCCCTATGCGCTTTCTATTCATGATTTTGAGCCTATTACAGGGAGAATTCATCAACCACCTCCAGTGCATCAAACTTTTGAAACCGACGCTTTTGTTATTTGTAGTTTTGTGCCTCGATTATACGATTATCACCCAAATTCAATTCCGGCCCCATACAATCACAGCAATATAGATTCTGATGAAGTTTTATATTATGTAGACGGCGATTTTATGAGTAGAAATGATATCGATCAAGGTCATATTTCTTTACACCCATCAGGAATTCCTCATGGGCCACACCCAGGAGCCACCGAAAGAAGTATCGGTCATACAAAAACCGAAGAGTTGGCCGTCATGGTAGATACCTTTAAGCCTTTAAAAGTAACAGAAGAGGCCATGAAAATTGCCGATGAAGCGTACTATAAATCGTGGCTTGAATAAACGATTTTTTTGCATAAACAGAAATCTCAAGAGTAAAACGTTCATTAAAATAATAATTAGAAGCTATTTCCCGCTTTCCGCTATATCTTTTTAATTTTGTTCGCGGTACCCGACCGACATACTGGTAGGTTTAAAAGTTTGTTTAAGATTTTTAAGGGTACTCCAACAAATAATTAAAAAGGATGTCGCTCCAATCGGGGCTAAATATATAGGTAAACAAAGAGGATTAGTACAACACTAAAATCATCAAAAGATGGCAAAAGAAATAAAATCAGTAAAATACGGTTTAGAAAAAATTTTTGAAGGCGCACAAGATTTCCTTCCCTTGTTAGGCACAGACTATGTAGAGTTTTATGTAGGAAACGCAAAACAATCTGCACATTTTTATAAAACAGCCTTTGGTTTTGAGTCGTATGCGTACCGAGGATTAGAAACCGGCTCAAAAGACTCTGTGAGTTATGTTCTAAAACAAGATAAAATACGGTTGGTTTTAACCACGCCCTTGAATAGTAAATCTCCAATAAACGAGCATATAGTAAAACATGGCGATGGGGTAAAAGTAATCGCTCTATGGGTGGAAGATGCTAAAAAATCTTACGAAGAAACAACCAAACGTGGAGCAAAATCCTTTATGGAGCCCACAGTAGAAAAAGATGAATTTGGAGAAGTAGTTAGAGCGGGAATCTATACCTACGGCGAAACGGTGCATATGTTTGTAGAGCGTAAAAACTACAACGGAACCTTTTTACCAGGATTTGTTGAATGGAAATCCGATTACAATCCACCAAGTTCAGGATTAAAATATATAGACCATATGGTTGGTAATGTGGGTTGGAATCAAATGGATACTTGGGTGAAATGGTATGAAGATGTCATGGGGTTTGTGAATTTTTTATCCTTTGATGATAAACAAATTCATACAGAATACTCTGCTTTAATGAGTAAAGTAATGAGTAATGGAAACGGAAGAATTAAATTCCCAATTAACGAACCGGCAAAAGCAGCGAAACGTTCTCAAATTGAAGAATATTTAGATTTCTACGAAGGTTCTGGAGTGCAGCATATTGCGATGGCAACAGATGACGTGATTAAAACCGTGGCACAATTAAAAGCCAATGGGGTAGAGTTTTTACCACCACCACCACAAGCGTATTACGATGACATTCCAAGACGTTTGGGTGTGCATATGGATGTTATGAAAGAAGATATCTCAAGATTACAAGAGCTTTCTATTCTTGTTGATGCCGATGAAGAGGGGTATTTATTGCAAATATTTACCAAACCTCTTGAGGATAGACCTACGGTATTTTTTGAAATTATTCAAAGAATGGGCGCAAGAGGTTTTGGCGCAGGAAACTTTAAAGCATTGTTTGAATCTATAGAGAGAGAACAGGCGAAAAGAGGAACCTTGTAAAAACGAAATAAAGAGTTTAGAACCAAGAGCGCTGTCTCTTGGTTCTTTTTTGTGAAAAAATTATTAAAGCGATTAGGTAATCTAATTAATAAAAAGACCAACGGAACTCTATTCTTAGTGGATTACGATATCTCATTTGAATAGCCTATCGTTTTTTAATTGTTTTGTAATCATTATAAATTAAAACAAAGAACCGAGCTTTTGAGAAAATTCTTGTTTCTTTGCTTTATTACCCTGAATCTATATAAAATGAACAAAGAAGAAGTTTTAAAAGCAATTGAAGAGAAATATGAGAAACTAGGGGTGCCTGTAGATGCAATGCTAGAAGGATTGCTTTGGAGTACGCCTATTACCTACTGGGATTATATTCAAACCGATGCGCTTTTAGGTTTGCAAATTCCAAGAACAGATCAACCAGATGAGATGGTTTTTATTATGTATCATCAAGTAAATGAGTTGTTGTTTAAAATGATTTTATGGGAAATAGATCAAGTAGCAAAAACAGCCGAGGTTTCTGCAGATAAATTTACGATGCATTTAATGAGAATTAGCAACTATTTTGATATGCTTTGTAGTTCCTTTAATGTAATGGCCGATGGTATGGAACGAGAACAATATTTAAAATTTAGAAGCACACTTACTCCTGCAAGCGGATTTCAAAGTGCACAATATCGAAAAATTGAGTTTGCCTCTACAGAACTTATTAACTTAATAGACGTAAGATATAGAGATACTATCGATAGAGATTCTTCCTTAAGAAATGCATACAATCACCTGTATTGGCAAGCAGCTGGTGTAGATCACAAAACGGGGAAAACATCTACCTTAATCAGTTTATTCGAAAAGAAATACATGGGAGAATTTATAGATTTCATGGAAGATTATAATGAGATTAATCTTTCTAAAAAATTCAAGCAATTGCCCGAAGAAACTCAGAAAAATAAGGAATTAATTGCCGCAATGCGCCATTATGACTATACGGTAAATGTAAAATGGGTAATGGCCCATTACAAAGCTGCCGGGAAATATTTAGGTGGAAAAGAAAAAGATATAGAGGCTACTGGAGGAAGTAGTTGGCGTAAATATTTACATCCTAAATTTCAAAGAAGAATTTTTTATCCGTACTTATGGACAGAGGAAGAATTAAAAAATTGGGGAACTTTTTAAGGGCCTTAGCAGTACGCTTGCAAATTTCGGGAAATAATATTTCCTTTCATGGAATGATTATTGTCATTCCTTTTACATAAGTTATAATTTATATGGGAAAGTATCTTGTTTTTATTTTTATACTGTGTTTTACAAATTTAGCCGTTGGTCAAGAAAAAACCAAGGCTTTTAAAGATGGAGAATGGTTAAAATACAAAATGAATTATAGCGGTTTTCTTAGAGCTGGGACAGCGATTTTAAAGGTAGATGAAATGCAATTAGATAGCACTGCGGTGTACCATAGCACAGGTGAAGGATGGACTTCTGGAATGATAAAATGGTTTTTTAATGTAGACGATCTTTATCAGTCTTATTTTGATGTAGAAACCACAAAGCCATATATTTTTAAAAGAAAAATAAATGAAGGCGGCTATAAAAAAAATCGCCAAACAACTTTTGACTACGCAACAAATACGGCATTAGTTCAAGATTTTATCAAACAACAAGACACGGTTATTCCTTTTGAAAACGTGCAGGATATGCTCTCTTCTTTTTACTATTTGCGCAACGCAGAGGTAAGTCAATTAAAGAAAGGCGAATCTATTGCCATAGATATTTTTATGGATTCTCAAATCTATCCATTTAAGCTGAAGTTTTTAGGAGTAGAAATTTTGAACACAAAATTTGGGAAAGTAAAAACCTTAATGTTTAGGCCCCTTGTGCAATCGGGAAGAGTCTTTAAGGCTGAAGAAAGTGTGACTATCTGGATTACTGCAGACGACAATAAAATACCAATTAAAATGGTCGCTAATCTCACGATTGGATCCCTGAGAGCAGAATTAGAAGGATACAAAGGATTAGCGAATTCTTTTAAAATAATATTTGATTAAAAATTGTATTTTTGAGAATTAATTACTAAAGTCGATTTTCTTGAAAAAAGTACTAGTCATCCTCGTTTTATTATCCTGTCTGTCTTCCTGCAAAAAACAGGAAACAAAACCGATAATTGTCCAAATTGAAGCGCCTCCAATTATAGTGGAGTATGGCTTTACTTTAGGAGATTATAAGGTAACCAATGACACGATAAAAAGTGGTGAAAGTTTTGGAGGTATTTTAGATAGACATCATGTTTATTATCCAAAAATTAATAAAATAGCCGCATCTATAAAAGATATTTTCGACGTACGAAGAGTGCGGGCCGGAAAACCATACACGGTTTTAGCTTCCAAAGATTCTACAGAAAAAGCCAAAGTTTTTATTTATAAACACAATAAGATTAGAGCAACGATTATAGACTTTGCCGATTCTACTATTACGGCGTATACCTATTTACAACCTATTAAAACCATAGAAAAAATAGTGGAAGGAGAAATATTCTCTAATCTTTCAAACTCGATGGATAGTTTGCACTTAAGTCCAAATTTATCCTATACGATTGCAGATATTTACGCGTGGACTTTAGACTTTTACAAATTACAAAAAGGCGATAAATTCAAGTTTATTTACGAAGAAAAGTATATCAACGACAGCTTGTTTGCTGGTTATGGAGAGGTGAAAGCCGCTGTTTTTAATCATGTTAATCAAGATTATTATGCCTATCGGTTCTTAGCAGACTCTGTTCAGGGAATCACCGAGTATTACGATGAAAAAGGAAATATGTTGCGAAGTCAGTTTTTAAAGGCCCCTATCAAATTTCAATATAGAATTTCCTCACCATATAATTTAAAAAGAAGAATTAAACACTATGGTTACCGCGTTAAGCCTCATAAAGGAACAGATTTTGCAGCAAAAGAAGGAACCCCTATTATAGCAACTGCTGGTGGAACCGTAAGTGAATCTGCTAGAAGAGGCGGTAATGGCAATTATGTAAAAATAAAACACAACAATACCTATTCTACACAGTATTTACATATGAGTAGAAGAAACGTAAAAAGAGGGCAATACGTAAAGCAAGGAGAAGTAATAGGCTGGGTGGGGCATACAGGAAGTACCGAAGGAAGACATGTTTGTTATCGTTTTTGGAAACATGGAAGACAAGTAGATCCTTTAGACCCAAAATTAAAATTACCAGAAGCAGAACCTTTAAAGAAGAGTTTGATACCTAGGTATTTAAAGTTTATTATTCCTCTAAATTATCAATTAGACCATAAAATGCCCTCCATAGAAGAACCAGAAGTAATTACTCAAACCATAGCACTTAACTAAAATAATGGCATTAAAAAGTATCAATCCCACCACCACTAAATCTTGGCAAAAATTAACCAATCATTTTAACGATAATAAAAATATAAATCTTAAAAAATTATTTCATGCGGACGAAAAAAGAACTGAAAATTTTTCGGTCCAGTTCGATGATCTATTGCTAGATTATTCTAAAAATAGAATCACACAAGAAACGATTGATTTATTAGTCGAGCTTGCCAATGAGGTAGATTTAAAAGACGCTATAAACAAGCAGTTTTCTGGAGAAGTAATCAATGAGACCGAAAACAGAGCCGTATTACATACTGCCTTAAGAAGCTCTACCGATGAGGCGATTTTAAGTGATGGAAAAAACATCAAACCACAAATAAAATCGGCGTTAAAAAGTATTGAAGATTTTTGCGATAAAGTGATTTCAGGAAATTGGAAGGGCTATACGGGAAAGGAAATTACCGACATTGTAAATATTGGTATTGGGGGCTCTGATCTAGGCCCAGATATGGTGGTTGAAGCACTTCAGTTCTATAAAAATAGATTAAACACTCATTTTGTTTCGAATATAGATGGAGACCACGTCTCTGAAATTATAAAGAAATTAAATCCCGAAACAACCTTGTTTGTTGTTGTTTCTAAAACATTTACTACGCAAGAAACCTTAACCAATTCGAATACCCTTAGAGAGTGGTTTTTAAGGTCGGCCTCAGAAAAAGAGATTGCAAAGCATTTTGTGGCGGTTTCCACTAATTTGGAAGCAGCTGAAAAGTTTGGTATTGATAAAAACAACATCTTTACCATGTGGAATTGGGTGGGGGGAAGATTCTCCTTGTGGTCTTCAGTGGGCTTGTCTATTTCCTTGGCAGTAGGCTTTGATCATTTTAAATCCTTGTTAAAGGGAGCTGAAGAGATGGATCTTCATTTTAAAAATGAAGATTTCAACAAAAATATTCCTGTTTTATTAGGCCTTTTAAGTATCTGGTACAACAATTTTTTTAATGCAGAATCGGAAGCCATATTGCCATATACCCAATATTTAACCAAATTAGCACCGTATTTGCAGCAGGCAATTATGGAAAGTAATGGGAAGAGTGTAGATAGAAACGGTGACTCTGTTAATTATCAAACAGGAACCATCGTTTGGGGAAGTACAGGAACGAATATGCAACACGCTTTTATGCAGTTGGTTCACCAAGGAACCAAGTTAATTCCAACAGATTTTATTGGCTATAAAGAATCTTTATATGGGTTAACAGATCATCATAAAAAATTGATGGCCAATTACGATGCTCAAATGGATGCTTTGGCCTATGGAAAGACCAAGGAAGAAGTTCATTTAGAATTGAAATTCTCTGGCAATATCGATCAGATTTTAAAATTACTACCTTTTAAAGTTTTTGAAGGAAATAAACCAAGTAACAAAATCTTATTCGATAAATTATCACCAAAATCGTTAGGAAAGTTAATTGCGATGTACGAGCATAAAATATTTGTTCAGGGCATTCTCTGGAACATTTATAGTTACGACCAATTTGGTGTTGAACTAGGCAAAGAATTAGCCTTTAAAATTTTAAGTAAAAACCAAAAATCGCCTTTTTAAGAGTCCCTTTTTTTTGTTAACATGGCATTGTGCTTTGTTTATAAAACGGCGTGGTATAATTTACCATCCCAAACATTTCCGCTAAATAGCACTATAGGGTAGTGTCACAATTTTTTGTTAAAAATTAACCGTTAGAATGATAATTCACGGGCAATACCGATCAGATTTTAAAATTACGACCTTTTAAAGTGCTTGAAGAAAATAGACCAAGTAACAACATCTTATTCGATAAATTATCGTCAAAATCGTTAGGAAAGTTAATTGCGATGTACGCGCATAAAATATGTATTCAAGGAATTCTGTATAATTAAAAGTAATTTGGCCTGTAATTAGGCAAAGAATTAGCTTCTAAAATTCTAAGTAAAAACTAAAACTCCGCTTTTTAAGAGTCACAATTGTTTTGTTAACATTGCACGGCGCTTTGTTAACAATATGACGCGTCTATAACTTACTAACGCCTATAGAAGAAGGCTTATTACCCGCCAGATATCAGTGTCTTAATTTTTTGTTAAAAATTAACATTTAATTAACACATTCAGCGAGTAAAAGGAAGACTTTTGCTAAACAAATTATAATATAAAATTTAACAATGAAAAATTTTAAAAACGTACTTTTTGTAGCCATGTTTTTACTGACAGCTACTGTATTAGGGCAAACTAAAATTACAGGAACGATTGTCGATGAAACAAACGAACCTTTACCTGGCGCAAGTATTGTTGTGAAAGGAACAAGAAATGGAACATCAACAGACTTCGACGGAAAGTTTATGTTAGATGCAAAAACAAACGCTGGGACTATTGTAGTTACTTTTGTAGGCTACAAGAACAAACAAGTTTCTTTTTCTTCTACAAAAACCAACTTAGGAACCATCAAATTATTAGAAGATGGAGATGTTTTAGACGAAATAGTTATCACGGCTACATCGTTTGCAATTGACAGAAAAACTCCAGTTGCAGTTTCTACCATAAAAGCGGCGGATATTGAAATCAAGTTAGGTGCTCAGGAATTTCCTGAAATCTTAAAATCTACCCCAGGGGTATACGCTACAAAAACAGGTGGTGGTTATGGAGATTCTAGAATCAACTTAAGAGGGTTTGGTTCAGAAAATGTTGCGGTGATGATTAACGGAATCCCTGTAAACGATATGGAAAGTGGAGCGGTATATTGGTCTAACTGGGCTGGTTTGTCGGATGTTACTTCTGCCATGCAAGTACAAAGAGGTTTAGGTGCATCTAAAGTTGCAGTTCCTTCTATTGGAGGAACAATAAATATTATCTCTAAATCTACCGATGCAGAAAAAGGAGGAAATATTAAAATGGGAACTGGGAATAATGGGTATCAAAAATTTGGAATGACATTGTCAACCGGTTTAATGGATAATGGTCTTGCGATTACTGCTTCTGCAGCGAAAATCTCTGGAGATGGTTATGTAGATGGTCTTCAATTTAGTGGAGTCAATTACTTTTTAAATGTTTCTAAAATTTTAAATGACAGCCATAAATTATCTTTTACAGTGATTGGTGCACAACAGACCCACGGACAAAGATATAACACAAGAACAATCGCTCAAAATAGAGCAACAGAGCAAGGAGGAAAAAGATTCAATCCAGATTGGGGATATAGAAACGGAAAAGTTGAAAACATTTCTTTTAACTTCTACCACAAACCACAAATCTCTTTAAATCACGATTGGACAATTTCTGATAAGACATTTATTACTACATCTGTATATGCCTCTTATGGTACTGGTGGAGGTAGAAGAATACAAGGTTCTGGGAAATTCACAAATGATGACTACCGATTAGGTGGTGTAGATCAGCCGATTGATTTTGATAGAATTGCTGCAGAAAATAAAGCGAATGGAGCATTAGGTTCTACTGATGTATTTGCAGCGTCTAACAATGATCATAAATGGTATGGTATTTTATCTACTTTAAAAACAAATTTATCAGATGAATTAGTATTATCTGTTGGTTTAGACGGAAGACATTATGTGGGATCTCACTGGTATGAAATTACAGATTTAATGGGAGGTGAATATTATTTAAATCCCGATAAAAATGACAACAACTATAATCAAGCATTAAAAGTTGGCGATCACTTCAAAAGAGATTATGAAGGAAGAGTTCTAAGATATGGTACTTTTGGACAATTAGAATATTCAGTAAATGATTTATCTGTTTTCTTTTCTTCTTCAATTTCGAATACAAGATATGGAAGATCTAGCTTTTTAGACGATTCTTCAAATCCAAATGGAACTGTTTCTGATAACGTAAACTTTTTAGGTTTTGGAACAAAAGGAGGAGCAAATTATAACATCGATGATAATCACAATGTTTTTGGAAATATTGGATACTTTTCTAGAGCGCCATTCTTAACAGGGGGTGTCTTTGTAAACAAAGAATCTGTAGATTTTAACGAGGATGCTGCGAATGAAAAAGTTTTTAGTGCTGAAATTGGATACGGATATAGAAGCGAGAAATTTAATGCTAATGTAAATATCTATAGAACTTCTTGGTTAGATAAATCGATTTCACCATCAATTCAAGACCCTGTAAATGTAGGACAATTCTTAAATACAAACATAACAGGATTGGATGCCTTACACCAAGGTGTAGAAGTAGATTTTGTTTACAAATTGAATGATAAAGTAAAACTTACCGGAATGGTTTCCTTAGGAGATTGGGTATGGAAAAGTGATGTAAAAGGGGATGTATTTCTTGACTCAGGAGAATTATACTCAACAATTAATGTACTTGCAACAGATTTAAAAGTAAATGATGCAGCACAAACAACGTATGCTTTCGGTATAAACTATAAAGCTTTAGATAGAACCTCTGTGTTTTTAGATTATAATTATGCGGGAGACTTATATTCTAAGTTTGACTTTAGTAGAGGAACCGAAGACAGATTAAATACTTGGAAAATGCCTTCATATCACTTATTTGATTTAGGCTTCAGTCATGGATTTACCATTGGAACCTTTGATGCAAATCTTACAGGAAACATGAATAACATTTTTGATGTTGAATACATTTCTGATGCTTTTGATGATGGATCACATGCAGCAACAGGTGCAAATGTTTATTATGGATCTGGAAGAACATTTAGTTTAGGATTAAAAGTTAACTTTTAAAAAATAACACAATCATGAAAAAAATAATTTTATTATTAACGGTTTTTACAATGGTTTTCACTTCATGTGAGCCATTAGAAGACATCAATGCAGAAATTGATGCACAAGAAACCTCCATTGTTGGGGATGTAGTTTTCACCATGTCAGATGATGATTATGAGGTGTTAGATTTATCATTTGGTAATTTTTCTTCAGAAGAAGATGCTAAAGCCATGATTCCTAATTTGTTAGAGGATAAATTCCCTGCTTGGGGAAATAGGTCTTCTGCAGAAGTGACCTACAAGCTTTATAGCAAGAAAAACGACGAGAAAAGTCTAGAAATATATACGGTAACTTCTCAAGATTATGAGGATGGCGGACATAATTATGGAAACTATGACAGCTATTCTGATATCACAGGGTTTTTAGACACAAAGTATCCTTCACCTGCAAACAGGTTATTGGTTTCTTTAACGTATAAGTATTATTCAGGAGGTGTTTCAACGCTTAATAATGGTTTTTTATTTAACAATGGAGAATGGGAACTAGTACAAGGTTTCACAGCTGATGAATACAATCAAATGGGTGAATCATATCCTAATTTTTCTAGTGACGATGAAGCTTTTGCTAAAATTCCAGTATTTCTATCAGATAAATTTAAGTTTCAAAGCAAAGTTTCTGGTGATATTGAAAGCGCGATGTATAAGGTATATGTAAGTGGAGTAACTGAAAGTTATGTTGCTTATTTTGTTTTTGATGGAATGAATTGGGCAAAGTACGACAATACGGTAAATGTAACCATTCAATTTGGTCATGACGGTAGCTCTTGGGTTCCAGATAATACCATTAAATACACTTTAGTGAGAACGGCGGATTATGAATATATGGCTTCTCAATTAACCGATCCAGAATATTCAGGTCTCATTGGAAACTTAGCTAGCTATGGCGATTTTGATTATAACTGGTCTGATGCTCAGATTAATCATGCGTTAATCTTATTCTTAACGAATCACGATGCGAACGCTGCTGAGGGACAAAAATACCTTTTGTCTTATGTAGTATATGATAATGGTGAAAACACTTTTCAAAAAGCGTTTATCAAAACAAATGGTGCTTGGGTTATAAATGAGTAACTTATAAATAAATTTCATTAAAAGCCACCTCGATTGAGGTGGCTTTTTTGTTTGTAAAACTGTACTTTTGTTATTTAAAAGAACATCATGATAAAAGATATTCATTCTTATTGGGCTTACTTAGTTCTTGTATTGTTGGTTTTTGCAGTTTATAATGCAGTTTCTGGACTTATAAAAAGAAAAGCATTTACCGATAAAGACCTGCGAATTGGACTTTTTACTTTAATTGTCTCTCATATTCAATTGCTCATTGGCTTGGCTTGGTACTTTATGAGTCCGTGGTACAAATCAATGAAGGCAAATGGCATTGACGCCTCTAATAGGTTAATGGCTGTGGAGCATCCGGTTGTGATGATTCTAGCCATCGTTTTAATTACCGTAGGCTGGTCGAAACACAAAAAGAAAAGAGATGATCACGCAAAATTTAAAACGTTTGCTATTTTTTATGGAGTGGCACTTTTATTGATCTTGTATAAAATTCCTTGGGCTACTTGGATGCTTTAATTCATCAAAAAAGAATACATGAAGCTATTAAGTTATATATTGTCTCCAATATTTGCAGTGGTATTTTTTTTATTATTGCTTATTTTCCATCCCTTACAGTGGTTCGGATTAAAGTTATTTGGCTATAAAGGACACAAATTTGTAGTAGATTATATGAATTGGGTGTTAACAAAATCCTTACTCATAATTGGAGTACCGGTTTCATTAGAAAACAGGGAGCTGCTTCCAGAAAATGAAACGCTAATTTTTGTATCCAATCACCAAAGCACCTTTGATATTCCTCCTATGATTTGGTCTTTTAGAAAGTACCATCCAAAATTTGTGTCTAAAATAGAGTTGGCCAAAGGAATTCCTAGTATTTCATTTAACCTTCGTCATGGTGGTGCGGCACTAATTAATAGAAAAGACCCAAGACAAGCCATCAGTGAGCTGGGGACATTTGCAAAACGAATTCATCAGAATAATTGGTCGGCGGCAATTTTTCCGGAAGGAACAAGAAGCAAGACAGGGAAACCTAGAAAGTTTTCTAAAAACGGCTTAAAAACCATCGCAAAATACAATCCTGGCGCGTTTATTGTGCCTATTACCGTAAATGATTCTTGGAAAGTTTTTAAATATGGAAAATTTCCCTTAGGATTAGGAAGCCCCATTACGATTACTATTCACCAACCTATCCAGGTTAAGAGTGTTCCTTTTGACCAATTAATGGAAACGGTGGAAAACACAATTATAAACCATATAAAATAAATAAAGATGCACTTGAAAAATATTCGTAAGGAAGTGATGCAAACCCTCGAAAAAAACATTGATAGTTTTGTAGATCAATTTCTTATTTCACCAGAAAAAATATGGCAACCTACCGATTTCTTACCTCATTCTCAAAAAGATACGTTTATCGATGAAATCAAAGAAATTCAAGAGATTTCTAAAGATTTAGACGATGATTTTTGGGTGGTTTTGGTGGGTGACACCATTACTGAAGAAGCACTACCCACGTATGAATCTTGGCTGTTAGATATCGATGGAATTTCTCAGCATCCAGATAATGGATGGGCAAAATGGCTCCGTGCTTGGACCTCAGAAGAAAATCGTCATGGAGATACCTTAAACAAGTATTTGTATTTATCGGGTCGTGTAAACATGCGTGAAGTAGAAATTTCTACGCAGCACTTAATTGCAGATGGCTTTGATATTGGTACCGCTACAGACCCGTACAAAAACTTTATTTATACAAGTTTCCAGGAATTAGCTACTTATGTTTCACATAATAATGTTGCCAAAATAGCCCGTAAAAGGGGGCATAAAGTTTTGGCCAAAATGTCAAAAATTATTGCGGGAGACGAAATGCGTCATCACATTGCTTATACAGAATTTGTTAGACAGATCTTTAAGATTGATCCAAGTGAAATGATGTTGGCGTTTCATCATATGATGAAGTATAAAATAGTAATGCCTGCATTGCATTTAAGAGATTCTTATGGCGACAAAGGAAATATGTTCAATCAATTCTCTACCGTAGCTCAAAGAGTGGGGGTTTATACAGGATTTGATTATATAGATATTCTTCGAAAACTTATTCAAGCGTGGGAAATCGATAAAATAACCGGCTTAACCGCAGAGGCGGAAAAAGCGAGAGATTATTTGTTGAAACTCCCAGATAGAATGCACAGAATCTCGGAAAGAATTGTAATTCCAGATACCAAATATCAGTTTAAGTGGATGATTCCTACTTCTTAATTAAAAAGCGCCCATGGGCGCTTTTTTTATGGAATAAAGTTTTAAATAATTGAACAACAATTTATGGATGAGCATTTACCCAAACTTCACCGTCAGAAAAATATTCTTTTTTCCAGATAGGAACGCTTTCTTTTAACCGATCAATAGCAAATTCACAGGCCGTAAAAGCAGCCTTTCGATGTTTTGCAGACACAGCAATAATTACAGGAATATCTCCTATTTGTAGCATTCCCTCTGCGTGATGTATGGCAATTTTGTGTATGGCAAATTTTTCCAAGGCCTTATTTGCAATTTTTTGCATTTCTTTAATGGCCATAGGTGTGTAGGTAGAAAAATCTAATTGAGTAACTTCTTTGCCTTCGGTATGGTTTCTTACAGTTCCTACAAAGAGCGCTATTCCTCCACAGGAATCTTCTGTTACAAAATCAGAACATTCGCTGACATCGAGTTTTTTGGCACTTATTTTTATGGACGTTTTGTTCATCTGTACAACAAAAATAGGAAAACAAAATTGTATTTTTGCATTTCAATGTTAGTTATACAAAAAATGAAATCTATATTTAGAATTGTAAGTTTTTTAGAGGGAATTTCTTATTTATTGCTGCTTTTTATAGCGGTGCCTCTGAAGTATTTTGAGGGAAATGAGACCTATGTAAAAATATTAGGAATGCCCCACGGAATTTTATTTATGCTATATCTTGTTTTGGCTATTGTGATAAAATCGAGTATGAAATGGAATTTAAAAGAATTAGGCATTGTTTTACTTTGTTCAATTCTTCCTTTTGGTACTTTTTATATAGATAAGAAGTATTTGAGAGGCAAAGCTCATTTATAACGCATCGATTTTCTTCTCTCGCAATACAAACCACGAACAATTATCCCCCACTAACGGGTGGAATAATGGCAAGGATATCGTTTTCTTGAATGCTTATTGCATCGCTGGCATAGGCCTCATTGATGGCAATTGCATAAGAATGGATGTTTATTAAGCCGGGATAAGTGAACAATAATTCTTCTTTCAAACCTTTTACGGTACAGTTTTGTGAAACGTCAATTTCTGTAGATGAAGAACCAACGATGTCGGATGAAATTCCAAAAAGCAAGAGTTTTATTTTCATTAATTAGTGATTCCATTGGTATAAGAGAAACCGTTTTCTACATTCTAAATCATTAATTTTCAAAGAAGAAACATCTTCAAATTTAAACATCGATATTCCCTTATCTTCACCTAAATTACCAATGCATTTAAACGTAAAATGAGCCTCATTAATTTGTTCAATAAACCCTCTATATATGATGTCTTGGTTAATTTGAATACAGATTAAAAAGTTCTTTTCGTTTACATAAGGAGTGATTGCTAAGTTTTGCCAATCGTCTTCCAGTAAATCTTCAAAAAACCTACTTTTAAATTCAGGTTCTAGTAGTTTGTCTTGATTTTTAATTAGATATTCGATTGAATTGGTGTATTCATCATTAAAATCAATACGCTCTATTTGAGAAATTTCTTCTAAACCAACACCATCTAATTGGCCATATTCCGTATAATTTTGAAGTTGCACAATATCGTCGTTATAATCAATGACAATACCACACAAAAAACCAGTATCATCATAAAGCCTTACACCAATAACCTTTTTATTTATTTTAGATTTCTCTAGGAGTTCATTTAGCATTTTCATAAAATTTAATCAAATATAAAACTTCCTAATCAAACAAAGTAATACCAAAGAGAAAACCATCTTTCATAATACCATTATAATTAGAACGAACATAATCTACTCGTAAAAAACGCCATTTGCCAATACCAAGATTAGCTAAACCAACAGAATACTCGGTGTATGGTTTTTTATGCGCCGTAAAAAGAGCTTTTGCGCCTCCTACTAAATGAAAATTTAATTGATTAATTAGCGGAATTTTATTCAATAAAAAGCCTTTGAAATTATGTTCTGCATGCATTTCTGCATATCGATCATTGGTGCTGAATGTATAATAAGGCAAAAGGCCAAAACTATCGGTGCGATTTCCAGAGGCCCGTAGTGTTTGATTTCCGTTGGGATGCAAATAATCCATAAAGGCAATTTCTTTTTTCTTTAAAAACAGCCCAGTCCTAATGTTGTATTTAAAATTCCCAACGTTTCCTAGGTTAATATCCTGCAGTAAACGCGCCATAAACAGCGTAGAATTTAGTTGAGAATCTGCTGCGCCAAAATTATTTCGATAACTCAATAACAGTGTTGGATAGCGATCATTTTTAATCGCCGATTTTTCATTGGGATACGACAAGTATTTTTGACCAAAAACAATACGTGCGCCTAGTTTTAAAGTCCATATTTGATGCCGCGTAAAAGGGGCTAAAAGCGAGTTTTCATCTAAGGGATTATTGGAGGTGTAAGAATAATCTCTGCTCACAAAACTGTAACTGCTTGTGTTAAAAAGGGGTTTTCGGTCTGCAAAGGATAAAGAAGTGCCTAGGTAAAAACCGTTAAAAAGCTCTTCCGCATAATTAATTTGAGCAAAAGTTTTTTCGTAAATTTTTAAGTAATTCTTTCGGGCTAAAAGAGAATATGTAGCATTAGTTATACTAGAAATAGGATTTCTATCGTTAAACTGGGCGGTTTCGATTCCTGCCGAAATCCCCAGAACAGGGCGTGAAAAATTATTCCATTTTTTAAAAAAATACAGGGTTGGCCGTATTTTTTTTTCAGAGAAGCCATACGCCAAATTTGCACCAACATTCCACCATTTCCCTTTGTCGTTTTCTCTTTTAAAATAATTAAATCCAATTTTTGAGTGTAGGCCCTGAACGGTGTTAAAACGAATATCGTCTATGGGCGAATCAAAAGAAAAGGTCCAATCCTTGTAAGAATTTTTATAGGTATACCCCATTATTGGCGATAAAAGCTTTATTTTATTTTCCTTCGTGTCTAAAGAATCTAAATATTTTTTCGATTTTCGAAGCTCTTTAATGCGACCCTTTATTTTGTAGTCAGAGGTTTCTTCGGTAGTTAAGGGTACGGGGCGCAAGGTACTCCAGTAAACCGTGTCTTTTCTGGTCGCTTCTTTGGCAAAACTTAAAACTTCTTGAGTAAAGGTCTTTTTTGTAAACTGGGGTGAAAAATCATAGTTAGAATAGCCAGAGGAGAATTTTCCGTCCAGATTAAAACCTAAAAACCCCACTTTGAATTCAATGGCCTGAGAAATTAAAACCCAAACATCGTTGGTTTCCGAATAATTAAAACTTTGTTTTAAACGTAAAACATCAACCGCAGGAATATTTACTTGAGCACCGTTTACGGTTACATCGATGCCGTAAATAGCCCAATCATTTTCAGTTATATAAATAAATCCTTTAAAAACCCGATCATTTACTCGTTTTGGAAGAATACTTATTTTATTAATTAATTTGCCATTTTTATCATAAAAACTACCTTCTAATTTAAATTTGTAATAGCTAAAAGCAACCTTTGAAATTGGCGAAACCAAATCGTTTCCAAGGGTTACATTATCTTCATAAAAATTAAAATTTACATCTTGTGCTCTATTAAAAGAGATACCGTTGTCTGTGCCAGAAACTTTGGAGGCAATTATTTTTTCCTTGAAGTTCTTCGGCTTTTTTTGGAATGAAATTTCAGAAATCGTCTCAGAAAGATAAATGATTCCGCTTCTCGTAGAATCTAATCCGCCACCTAAATCACCAACGCTTTGTCCTAGAAAACTTTCTGGAGCATTTTTAATTCTGTACAATCCGCGGGAATAAAATTTAGCGGTATAATTTAAAAGCTTATCTGTATTTCTTTCCTTGTTAGAAATGGCATTCTTAATAATTAAATTTGCTGGGTTTTCTTTGGATGAGATATATATCTCGTCTAAAACAATCTTTTCTTCTTCCATTTGTACATTTAGAGCAAACGGAAAATCAGTAACGACCACTTGTTTTTTTAATGTTTTAAATCCTAGAAACTGAAAAACGAGGGTGTAATTACCCGTTTTTGAAACATCTAAAATATAATCTCCATGGTCATTGGAGGTTGTTCCAGTAATTGTTTTTTCTAAATAAACGCTTACAAAAGATAAAGGATTGTTTTCTGCATCTGAAATGGTTCCCTCTATTTGGGCGTTTGCAATAGTGGGTAAATAAAGAAAAAACAATAGCGTGATTTTTTTCATAATAAAGAAGGGATTCTATTTGAGGCGAATATAACGGAAAAATCAAAAAAAAAAGGAAAAACAAGGTGAAATATAAAGTATTAAAGACCAGGTATTTTCTGTGCGGTTTCAAATTTTATGCATTGTAACTACCCCCATTTCCTTAAAACCAACGTTCTTTTTTTTCTACGTGAGAAAGAATCAAATTTAGTTACCTAAAAGAAAACATTTTAGAAAAGAAAGCAACTTTAGTGAAAGCAAAAAGGGATGGTTAGAGAGAAATGAAGCGAGCAACTGGAACATCTATTTATTCCTGATACTATATTCAGAAAGCACTAAGACAAAAGAATTAATTTCTCAGCGGGTTCTATCTCTGTCTTATTTGTTTTGAACAGGCTTCAAAAGTAATGTGATTTAGGTTAATTTTTGTTTGAAAAGTTTATATTTGTAGGCTAAATTAAACATCATACAGATGAGCGAATCAAGAAAAAGACAGGAAGCTTTACTATATCACTCAAAACCAAAACCAGGAAAAATTGAGGTAGTTCCTACCAAGAAATATGCAACGCAGCACGATTTAGCATTGGCATATTCTCCTGGGGTTGCTGCACCTTGTTTAGAAATTGCAAAAGATAAAAACAACGTTTATAAATATACGGCTAAAGGAAATTTAGTGGCAGTAATTACCAATGGAACCGCTGTTTTAGGTTTGGGGAATATTGGGCCAGAGGCCTCAAAACCAGTAATGGAAGGAAAGGGCCTGTTGTTTAAAATATTTGCAGATATAGATGTATTTGATATTGAGATCGATGTAACAGATGTAGACAAATTTGTAGAAACCGTTAAAGCAATTGCACCCACTTTTGGAGGAATTAATTTAGAAGACATTAAAGCACCAGAAGCTTTTGAAATAGAAAGAAGATTAATAGAAGAGTTGGATATTCCTGTAATGCACGATGACCAACATGGAACGGCAATTATTTCAGCCGCTGCCTTAAAAAATGCTATTGAGATTGCAGAAAAGGATATTTCTAAATTAAAAATGGTTGTTAATGGTGCTGGTGCTGCAGCAATTTCTTGTACGCGTATGTATTTAAAGTTGGGCGCTAAAAGAGAAAACATCATCATGTGCGATAGCAAAGGGGTGATTAGAAACGACAGGGAAAATTTATCTTCACAAAAAGCGGAATTTTCCACCCATCAAGATGTGCAGACTCTAGAAGAAGCCATGCACAATGCCGATGTTTTTATAGGTCTCTCTAAAGGAAATATAGTAACACCAGAAATGTTGCTATCTATGGCGAAAAAGCCAATTGTATTTGCAATGGCAAATCCAGATCCAGAAATTGATTACGACTTGGCTATTAAAACACGTAAAGACATTATTATGGCAACCGGTCGATCAGACCATCCTAACCAAGTAAATAATGTTCTTGGTTTTCCCTTCATTTTTCGTGGCGCACTAGATGTGCGAGCTACTAAAATTAACGAAGAAATGAAAATGGCTGCCGTACACGCGTTGGCAGATTTGGCTAAAAAATCGGTTCCAGAACAAGTAAATATTGTTTATGATGAAGTGAGTTTGTCTTTTGGGAAGGAGTACATCATTCCAAAACCTTTTGATCCAAGATTAATTTATGAAATTCCCCCAGCAGTTGCAAAAGCAGCCATGGATTCTGGTGTTGCAAAAGAGCCTATTTTAGATTGGCATAAATATCGCGAGGAATTAATGGATAGATCTGGATCAGGAAGTAAAGAGGTGCGGATTTTGCATAACCGAGCAAAAAATGACCCTAAGAAAATCATTTTTGCCGAAGCAGATCATTTAGATGTTTTAAAAGCGGCTCAAAGAGTGCATGATGAAAAAATTGGAATTCCTATTCTATTGGGAAGAAAGGATTTAATATTAGATTTAAAAGAAGAAATTGGATTTACTGCTGAAGTGGAGATTATAGATCCAAAAACAGATGAAGAAGAAACGCGGAGAAATAAATTTGGAGAAGTCTATTGGAAAACGCGCCAGCGAAAAGGGAAAACATTGTCTGAAGCAATAAAATTAATGCGCGAGCGAACCTATTTCGCTGCCATGATGGTAAATCAAGGTGAAGCAGATGGGTTAATTACTGGTTATTCAAGACCTTATCCAACGGTGGTAAAACCCATTCTCGAATTGATTGAAAAAGTGAATGGAGTTACCCGGGTTGCAGCAACCAATTTAATGTTAACTAAACGCGGGCCCATGTTTTTGGCAGACACAACGATTAATATAAACCCTACGGCAAAAGATTTGGCTGAAATTTCGCAATTAACCTCTTCATTAGCGAAAATGTTTGGAATGAAACCAAATATTGCGATGTTGTCTTTTTCTAATTTTGGATCATCAGGTTCTGAGACATCACAAAAAATTAGAGATGCGGTGTCATATATTCATCGTCATTTTCCAAACGTGGTTATTGATGGAGAATTACAAGCAGATTTTGCTTTAAATTCAGAAATGCTAGCAAAAGAATTTCCGTTTTCTAAGTTAAATGGGAAAAAAGTAAATGTGCTTATTTTTCCTAATTTAGAATCGGCCAATATTACCTATAAATTATTAAAAGAAATTGAAGGTGCAGAATCTATTGGCCCCATTCTTTTAGGATTAAAAAAACCCGTTCATATTTTGCAGTTAGGGGCAAGTGTCGATGAAATGGTAAATATGGCTGCTGTGGCGGTCATTGACGCTCAACAAAAACAAAAGAAATAAATGTCTATTTTAGCACACAGAAAAACAACTAATGATTACACAAATTAGAGGAAGACTAGTCGAGAAAAACCCAACATTTGTGGTGGTAGATTGTGCAGGAGTTGGTTATTTATTGCATATTTCTTTAAACACATTTTCTTCTCTACCAGAAGAGGAGGCAGTTGTTTTGTACACACATTTATCTATTAGGGAAGATGCGCATACACTTTTTGGGTTCATTACAAAAACAGAAAGAGAGGTGTTTAAACTGCTAATTTCTGTTTCTGGAGTTGGGCCAAGTATTGCCAGAACGATGTTGTCTTCGATGACCTCTGAGGAAATACAACAAGCAATTGCTTCAGAAAATGTGGCCGTTATCCAATCTGTTAAAGGAATTGGCGTAAAAACAGCACAGCGTGTTATTGTAGACTTAAAAGATAAGATTTTAAAGACTTTTGATTTGAATGAGATTTCTTTAAGCCCGAGCAATACAAATAGAGATGAAGCGTTATCTGCTTTAGAAGTCTTGGGTTTTCAAAGAAAGCAATCGGAAAAAGTCTTAGCCGCTGTTTTAAAGGAAAATCCAGAGGCAACTTTAGAAGTATTAATAAAATTAGCATTAAAGAATTTATAATAAATTTGAGACCTCTTTATAAAAAAATAGTTTTTTGTTTCTTTATCGCCTTATTTGCAAAAAGTATTGCTTTTTCGCAGACAGTGCCCCAAGACTCTATCGCAGTAAAAAAAGACACTACCAAAACTCGCTACAATTTTAATTATCTACAGAGTAATGGGATTTTTCTAAAAAAGCCATCTACAACAACTATTGAGTTCGATAAAGCGCTTAATATGTATACACTCGTGGAGAAGATTGGCGATTACTACGTAAGAACACCCGTTTTTATGACCCAAGAGGAATACAAGAAATATCGTTTGCAGCGAGATATGCTGGGGTATTTTAAGAGCAAAATGGATGCAGAAAGCGGAAAGAAAATAGGCGCAAAAGACGGTCAAAAAAACTTATTGCCAACTTACTATATAAATTCTAAATTCTTCGAAACAATTTTTGGGGGAAATACTGTTGAGTTTACACCAACGGGAAGTTTGAATTTAAAATTGGGGTTTATTTATCAGAATACAGAAAACCCTCAAATAACCGAAGAAAATAGAAGTAGTTTTACACTCGATTTTGATCAACAAATTAGTGCAAGTATTCGCGCAAAAGTTGGAGAAAGATTAACCGTTAGTGCAGATTATGATACACAATCTACCTTTGATTTTCAAAATTTAATAAAAATACAGTTTATTCCTCCTTCTTTATCAGATGTCAAATATTCTGAAGATGGAATTATTCAAGGAATAGAAGCAGGTAATATTTCTATGCCTATTAAAAACTCATTGATAAATGGCGCTCAAAGTTTATTTGGTGTAAAAGCAGATTTAAAGTTTGGTAATACCAATATCACCGCTGTTTTTTCACAGCAAAACTCAGAAAGTAAAGTGGTTACTGCAGAGGCAGGAGCTAGTATTCAACAATTTGAATTACGGGCAACAGATTATGATACCGACAGGCACTTTTTTTTAGCGCAATTTTTTAGAAATAATTATGCGAATTCTTTAAAGGAATATCCTTTAGTAAGTAGTCAAGTAAATATTAATAGAATTGAAATTTGGGTAACCAATAGGAGTGCAAGTACAGAAGACTTTAGAAGTATTGTGGCGCTTGCAGATATAGGAGAATCTGTGGAAGATCATATGGTAGACCAGAACAATACGGTGTTAAATTCAACAATTACACAAGCGGTTGTTTCGGGTAAAAACCTCCCTTTTAATGAGGCAAACAGAATTGGAACAGAGGTTATTCGTGGCGGTGGAATTAGAGATATTTCAACCGTAGAGTCTACGTTAAACACCTATATGATGCAACAAGGAACCGACTATTCTATGTTGCAAAATGCTAGGAAACTGCAACCAAACGAATATACTTTAAACTCTAAATTAGGTTTTATTTCTTTGAATAGAAGGTTGGATGATGGAGAGGTTTTGGCGGTTGCATACGAATATACCGTTGCAGGACAAGTAACGGGAAGCGATGAGAAATCATTTAAGGTAGGAGAGTTTTCAACCGATGGAATAGAATCACCAAATAATTTAGCGGTAAAATTATTGCGAAGTGAAATCTTACAAACCAAAAGACCAAATCAAATTACGGGTGATGATGAAGCATTTCCAACGTGGCGATTAATGATGAAAAACATCTATGCACTTGGGGCTTATCCGTTAACGAATGACGGCTTTCGCTTTGAAGTTCAGTATAGAGACGATGAAACAGGAATTGCCTCAAATACCCTGCAGAGTGCAAAAACTACTGGCATTTCCAACATTCCATTAATTCAGTTGTTAAATGTTGATCAACTAGACCAGAGTCAGTTCCAAAACTCCGATGGATTTTTTGATTATGTGGAAGGGATTACCGTGAACTCTGAAAATGGGTATGTTATTTTTCCAGAGCCAGAACCTTTTGGTGAAAACTTAGAAAATGAATTAACTGTTCAAGAAGATAAAGACAAGTTTATCTTTTCTGAATTGTATTTAAATACAAAAATTAATATCAAAAACAATTTCCAGAGCAAAGATAAATTCTTATTAAAAGGATATTTTAAGTCAGAAAATAGCGGAGGTATTCCGTTAAACGCGTACAATGTTCCAAGGGGGTCTGTAACCGTAACAGTTGGTGGTAGACAATTGGTAGAAGGAGTTGATTATGTTGTTGATTACCAGCAGGGAAGAGTTCAAATTATTGACCCAGGGTTGGAAGCATCGGGCGTTCCAATCACTGTGGCAGTAGAAAACAATGCTGTTTTTAATCAGCAAAGAAAAACATTTATAGGAATTGATGTTGAACACAAATTTTCGGATGATTTTATTGTTGGAGGAACTTTCTTGAATGTCGCAGAAAGACCATTAACACCCAAAGTAAACTATGGCGCAGAACCTATTGACAATACCATGTTAGGTTTTACGGTTGATTATTCTACCGAAGTTCCATTTTTTACTAGATTGGCAAACAAATTACCTTTTGTAGATACAGATGTCCCCTCCAATTTATCGGTAAAAGCAGATATGGCGTATTTATTACCAGGAACACCAAGTGGTATTGATGTTGCTGGTGCAGCAATTTCTTATATTGATGATTTTGAGGCCTCCCAAGTACCCATTAGTTTGTTGTCTCCTCTGCAATGGTTTGCGGCAAGTACACCAAAATTCTTTCCTGGGTTTAATGGCGGAAATAACGATTTATCGTATAATGACAAAAGAGCAAAACTGGCTTGGTATAACGTTGATCAGATTTTCTACGGATTTGGAGACACCCCCTCAAATATTAATGCAGACGAACTCTCTAGAGCAGAAACAAGACAAATTAGTTATTCAGAATTATTTCCAAATACCGAATTAGACATTACCCAAAACACCTTATTAAGAACATTAGACTTGGCCTTTTTCCCAGAAGAGAGAGGGCCGTATAACTTTGATCAAAACGGAAGTGTTAAAGATGGAGATGAGGTGAGGCTGACAAACCCACAAACTCGTTGGGGAGGTCTTATGAGACCCTTAACCACCAATAATTTTGATCAAGCAAATGTAGAGTATATTCAGTTTTGGATTATGGATCCTTATGAAAATTACTCGATCACAAGCCAAGAGGGCTTGCCGCAAGGCGTTAATCCGTCAGATCCATCAAACCAAGTTGGAGATTTATACATTAATTTAGGAAATATATCCGAAGATATTAATAAGGATAATTTTAAAATGTATGAAAATGGCTTGCCCGCAGATGGTGCAAAAGTGCCAAATTCGAATGTAAGAGAAAGTAGCTTATTTGGGGTGGTGCCATATAATCCTTCCATTATTTATGCTTTTGATATAGAAGATCAAGCAAGATTAAATCAAGACGTTGGTTTAGATGGATTAAATAATGCTGAAGAAGCCATCGAAATAGATAAGAAGATTGCTGGAAATTACTTTGGGTCTTTACAAGATCCAGCAGCAGATGATTTTCAATATTTTAGAGGAAGAGAACTAGATGAGGTGAATGCATCCATTTTAAGAAGATATAAGAAATTTAATAATACCCAAGGAAACTCACCAACCATAAATCAATCTACAGAACCATATCCAACTTCTTCTACAACCTATCCAGACGTAGAAGATATTAATAAGGATCAAACCATGAATACGGTTGAGAGTTATTACGAATATAAAATTTCCATGAACAAAGCTGATTTTGTAAAAGGACGAAATTTTATTGTGGATGAAAAAATTACCACTATATCATTAGAAAATGGTAGCAAACAAACAACCAAATGGTATCAATTTAGAATTCCTGTAAGAAGTGGAACGCCTGTTAATGGAATTTCAGATTTTAATAGCATACGTTTTATGAGAATGTTTGTAACAAATTTTAAAATGCCCGTAGTCTTGCGTTTTGGAGAATTAGATTTGGTTCGTGGTGATTATAGAAGGTATACAAAAACATTAGATCCTGCTGTTGATCCTTCAAGAGATTTATTTGACGATGAAATTAAGAATTTTGAAGTGGGTGTTATTAGCATAGAACAGAACGAAGGAAATTATGTGTTACCTCCAGGAATTGTAAGAGAACAGTTACAAGGTAGCACAAGCATACAACGCCAAAACGAGCAATCTGTTACTTTAAAAGTAACAAACCTAGCGCAAAATGAAACTAGAGCCATTTATAAAAATATTAGTATAGATTTAAGAAGGTCTAAAAATCTAAAAATGTTTATTCACGCGCAGCCTATGATTATCGATGCCGTAAATGATGACGACTTTGTGGCTATTTTACGCTTAGGAACCGATTTAGATGAGAATTTTTATCAAATAGAAATTCCTCTAAAAATCTCTCCAAATGGAAGCGTAAGTCCTACCGATATTTGGCCAGAAGCAAATAGTGTGGATGCCGTTTTAGAAGATTTTGGATTGATAAAACTAGCAAGAGATGCCCTTCAAGATGTTACTTTAACTAATAAATTATATCCTGCTCTAGAGGAAAATGATTCAAAATCAGTTATTGTAAGAGTAAAAGGGAACCCTACTCTAGCCGCTATTAGAACGGTAATGTTAGGGGTTAAAAACACCTCACCAACGGCAAAAAGTGCTGAGATTTGGTTTAATGAATTACGGTCATCTGGGTTTGATAATGAAGGGGGCTGGGCCATGGTTTTAAATGCCGATGCAAACTTTGCCGATTTAGCTAATGTAGCAGTATCTGGAAGAATGCAAACGTTTGGCTTTGGCAATGTAGAAGACAGAGTGAGTCAAAGGAGTTTACATGAAACCAAGGAGTACGATATTTCTACAAGTATCGATTTAGCAAAGGTCTTTACCCCCCAAAAATGGGGAATTCAGTTGCCGATGAGTTACAGTATTGGCGAGCAATTTATTGATCCAAAATTTGATCCCCAATACCAAGATGTAAAACTGGCAGATGCGCTAGAATCAAATCCCAATAGTGAATTTTCAAGAGATTATACCAAACGAACGAGTATTAGTTTTACCAACGTTAAAAAGAACAGAAATCCAAACTCTACCAAAAAACCAAGTTTTTACGATGTAGAAAATGTCTTTGTTTCTTATGCCCACAACAAAGAGTTTCATAGAGATTATAATATTGAAAAGTATGTCACCGAATCGGTGGCGGCCTCTGCAGGATATAATTTTTCTTTTCAATCAGATTTTGTAGAGCCCTTTAAAAATTCAAAATTTTTAGATGGAAAGTATGTTAAATTAATTAAAGATTTTAATTTTAACCCCATTCCAAAAAACATTGCGGTTAATTCTAGAATTAATAGAAATTACAATGAACAGCAATCTAGAAACTTAGTGGCAGAATTATCTGATCAACCAAAATTAACGCAAAGAAAATTTTTGTTTGACTGGGATTATTCTATCGGTTTTGATTTAACCAGATCGCTACAACTAAACTTTAATGCAACCAATAGTTATATTTATGACAGTTTTGAAAGCGGAGAAGAATTACAGGTTTTTGATAATTTCTTTAATACCGGAAGACCCAATCAATATCATCAAAAATTAAATGCAACCTATAAATTACCCATTGAGAAAATTCCAGGTTTCAACTTTATTTCTGCAGATGTTGGGTATACGGCAGATTTTGATTGGCAGGCAAGTTCTCAAGATCCTGACATTGTAAATAAGATTGGTAATGTCATTCAAAATGCCAATACTAAAAACGGAAATGTAGACTTTAATTTTGCTAAACTTTATAAGAATCTTGGTTTGGAAAAGCTATTAATTTCTAAAAAAGACAAGAAGAAAGGCAAGACGGGGCTTCTGCCGATAGCTCCATCTAGAAGTCAAGTAAAAAAGAAAACATCCCTAGGGAAAAAAATAGCGAAAGGGGTCTATGATTTAGTCACTTTGGTGAAAACAGGGAAAGTAAGTTATGCCGAAAATAACGGTCAGTTATTATCGGGTTATCAAGAGAATTTTGGGTTTTTAGGAGGTAAACCTACCTCATTTGCTTTTGGGAGTCAAGTAGATATTAGAACAAAAGCACTAATCCAGGGGTGGTTGGTTGATGCGCGAGACCCGTCTAGTGAGTATTTTGATAAAACCTATAGCAGAACACATTATAATAAGTTTGACTACAACTTTACCCTAGAACCCTTTAACGATTTAGATATTGATATTCGTGGAAATAAGATTAAAACAAAAGATTTTACACAGCAATTAGATATTTTGGAGGATGGTTCCGAAAATGGTCGAATTGATTATGGGATTGGTGCTTATGAAACCGGAAACTTTAGTACCAGTTATTCCATGATTTCTACCATTTTTTCAGACAGCGATGTCTTGTTTCAAGAATTGAGAGCAAACCGTGCCATTTTATCGGATAGACTGGGTGTTGAAAACGGAATTGATATTAATGATCCTGCAAATATTAATTCAGACGGAACAGTAAAAGGTTTTGGAGCGAACAGCCAACAGGTATTGTTGCCGGCATTTTTAGCTGCCTACTCTGGAAAAAAGGCAAATACCATAAATACAGGATTGTTTCGAGATATTCCAATTCCTAATTGGACACTTCGCTATACGGGCCTCATGAAACTTGACTGGTTTAATGAAAATTTCAGTAATTTTGTGGTTACACACGGGTATAAATCTTCGTATACAATTTCAAGTTTTACCAATAATTTGCAATATGGCGATGGGGGGAATAATGTAAACGCAAATTCTGGAAATTTTGAACCTAGATTGTTAATTTCTTCCGCCACGTTAGTTGACGAGTTTTCACCCTTAATTCAGGTAGATATGAAAATGAAAAACTCATTTTCTCTACGCGGTGAAATCAAAAAAGACAGAACCTTAACACTTAATTTTAATAATAGTACACTTACAGATATTAAAGGCCTAGAATACATCTTCGGCTTTGGTTATGTCTTTAAAGATATAAAATTTAACTCTCGTTTTACAGGAAAAAAACAGTCTTTCAAGGGCGATATTAACTTAAGGGCAGATATTTCTCTTCGAGATAATTTAACAACTATTCGAGCTATCGACACAGATAATAATCAAATTAGTGGTGGGCAAAAACTTTTTTCAGTTAAGTTTATCGCCGATTATAAATTAAACAGTAGCTTAACCGCCTCATTTTATTACAATCATCAAACATCAAAATATGCTATTTCTACGACGTTTCCAAGACAGGCAATCAATGCTGGATTTAACATTATTTATAACTTAGGACAATAAAACAACAACTATAAATTTATTACAATATGAATATTCCGTCAGATTTGAAATACACAAAAGACCACGAATGGATTAAAATTGAAGACAATATTGCCACCGTAGGCATTACGGATTTTGCACAAGGCGAGCTAGGGGACATTGTTTATGTAGACGTAGATACTTTAGATGAAACCGTGGAGAAGGAAGCTGTTTTTGGATCTGTAGAAGCGGTGAAAACAGTCTCCGATTTATTTATGCCTTTATCAGGAGAAATTACCGAGTTTAATGAAGCTTTGGAAGATGACCCAGAGTTAGTAAACAAAGACCCATATGGTAAAGGATGGATGGTTAAAATTGCTTTTACTGATGCGTCACAAATTGAAGAATTATTAGATGCAGAAGGCTATAAAGATATTATTGGATAATTTTATTTACCCATCAATGCTCATTACCATTTTAATTGCCTATTTAAGTTTAATGAATATGTCTGCAGTGGGGGAGTCTATTTTTTTTAAAATAAAGAATATAGATAAAATTTTTCATTTAACATCTTATTTTGCATTAGCTTTTAGTTGGTTCTTAACCATTAATAATAAGAAATTTGGTGTAAAAGGCAAATTAATTGTTATTTTGGGGTGCATTTTTTATGGCATACTTATTGAAGTTCTTCAGTCCACCTTAACCTCTTTTAGAACTGGAGATTATCTAGATATTCTTGCAAATTCTGTTGGAGTGCTTTTGGCCTTGTTGATTTTTAATATAATTTCTAGAAAAAATCAACTTATTTAATGCGATAATAAGCCGTAAACACAATAATTTAATTAAATTAGCGAAGTATTAAAACCTGTACACAATGGAAATAAAGAAAAATCCAAAATCTAATCTGGAAAATTACAGCAAGTTGTTTATGCAACTTGGCTTGGTTTTAGCCTTGTTTATTACGTATGTTTCTATGGAAAAGAAAACATATGATAGACAATTATCGTATTTGGGCGATTTAAATATGAATGCAGATTTGGAAGAGGATATTCCGATTACAGAACGAATTGAACCAGAAAAACCAAAACCGCCACCACCGCCAGCTCCAGAGAAAATAGAAATCGTAGAAGACGAGAAAGAGGTAGAAGAGACCGTAATAGAGTCTACAGAAACTGACGAATCTGAAGAAGTAATTATAGAAGAGATTGTTGAGATCCAAGAAGCGGAAGACATTTATGAAGATGTTCCTTTTACAATTATTGAAGATGTTCCTGTTTTCCCAGGATGTACAGGGAGTAAAGAAGAGTTGAAAGATTGTTTTAGTAGACAAATGCAAAAACACTTTGTTCGAAAATTCGATTCAGATTTGCCAAATGATCTTGGCTTAAGTTCTGGTAAAAAGCGTTTAATAATGCTATTTAAAATTGATAAAACTGGAAACATTGTAGACATTAGAGTGAAAGCTCCGCATCCAAGATTAGAATCGGAAGCAATAAGAATTATCAAATTATTGCCAAGAATGAAACCAGGAAGACAAAGAGGTACTCCAGTGGGTGTAAAATATACATTACCAATGAGAATTGATGTAGAATAAACAAATTAAAAGTATCGTGAAAACCCAACCCGAAACGGTTGGGTTTTTTTATTGACATGTTTCTTGGGTAAACACAAACTTAACGGTTAAATTTTTTAATAATGAGAGAAATCTAGAAGTTGCCCCCATTTTCAAAGGTTGTGAAGGTTTATCTAAAAAGGAAAATAAAAGTTGTTTTGATGCAAAAATGAAACAATTTGTCGTTCGTAATTTTGATAGTGAATGAACTAAAGAAATTGGATTGAGTCGCGGAATAAAAAAATCTAGACTCAGTTTATTATCAATAGCGAAGTAAAGGTTTTAGATATTCAAGTAAGAGCACCACATCCGAGCTTGGAAAAAGAAGCGCAGAGAATTATTTATAAGCTTCCAATATTTACATCTGGAAAATAGTGAGGGAACCCCGTGAAAGTAAGATATGTTTTGCCTATTTCTTTTCGCGTACAATAAAACAAACAGTCAAGCTCAAAAGGAAAACGTTTTTTATGCGATAAGTTTTTTTGTTTTGCTATTTTTGTGATGTATGGAAATCAATGACTATTTAGATGCCACCTATTTAAAAACAGCACAACAGGCAAACATTTCGGAACAAGGCAATGAAAATAAAGTGATTGCTTTAGTAAAGGAAGCCGTTTTTAATCAGTATAAATTGGTAATGATTAGAGCCAATTATATTACTTTGGCAAAAAAAATAATTTCTGAGGCTAATTCAAGGGTTTTAGTTGGAACCGTTATTGGTTTCCACGAAGGAACAAGCACGGTAAATGAAAAATTAGTAGAGGCAACAAAGGCCATTGAACTTGGTGCAGATGAACTAGATTTTGTAATAAACTATGCTGCTTTCAAGAAAGGAGATTTCGACCTTATTGATCAAGAAGTGTTTCAAGGAACGGCGCTATGTTTAAAAAACAAGAAAACCGTAAAATGGATCATTGAAGTTGCCGCGTTGAGAAATCAAGAAATAATTGTAATTTCACAACGGATTAAAAATGTGGTGATTAAGCATTTTGGAGAAGATAATAGCGATAAGGTTTTTGTGAAATCATCTACGGGGTTTTTTAAAACCAATGGAAATAAACCAAATGGGGCCACTTTTGAAACGATGAAATTAATTATCGAAAACGCAAAACCTTTAAAAGTGAAGGCGGCTGGAGGCATCAGTAATACGCAAACAGCTATAAAAATGATTCAGCTTGGGGTTGATAGAATTGGAACCTCATCTTCAAAAGAAATCTCAGAAAATATACACAATCAAAAATCTAATTATTAGTTTGAAAAAATATTTTTCACATGAAACTGCCGTAATCGATGAGAATTGCGAAATAGGGAAAGATACAAAAATCTGGCATTTTAGTCATATTATGTCGAATTCTATCATTGGTGAAGGATGTAATATTGGTCAGAATGTAGTAGTTTCTCCAGGGGTAATTTTGGGTAAAAATGTAAAAGTGCAAAATAATGTTTCTATTTACACAGGTGTGATTTGTGAAGAGGATGTGTTTTTGGGTCCTTCAATGGTTTTTACCAATGTGATGAATCCTAGAAGTGCTATAAACAGGAAAGATGAATACCAAAAAACACTAGTTAAAAAAGGCGCAACTATTGGTGCAAATGCAACAATAGTTTGCGGTAACAGCATAGGAGAATACTCTTTTATTGGCGCTGGCGCTGTAGTTACGAAAGAGGTTTTACCTTATGCATTAGTTGTTGGAAACCCGTCAAAGCAAATAGGTTGGGTAAGCGAATATGGTCATACGTTGCATTTTGACCAAGAGGGATTTGCTGTTTGTGCAGAAAGCCATGAAAAATATCAAGTAAAAGATAATTGTGTTACAAAAATATAGCCCTAAAAGTCGATGAAAAAAGCCCTATTTACATTACTCTTCCTTCCTTTAATTGGCTTTTCACAAAGCGAAAAATACCCAGTTTTTGAGGCCTGTAAGGGGAAAGATGCAAAAGATTTAGAAGACTGCTTTAACACTCAAGTGAAAAATTATTTTTTCATCAAGTTTGAAGAGCCAGAAATCATTCAAGAAGATAACTATAAAGCCATTGTAAAAGCGGTTTTTAGAGTTTCCAAACAAGGAAAATTTAGATTAATGTATATTAATTCTCCTTATAAAGAATTAAGAGGTGAAGTAGACAGGGTGTTAAAATCGTTTCCTCAAATTACACCTGCTCTATACAATAATCACGTAGTAGAAATGCAATACATACTGCCAATTACTTTCCCTACACCGGTAGATTTTGAGGAAACAAAAGAATTGGATATTATAGTAACCTCTGAAAAGCCAAAACAAGATTTGGTGTTAATTGTTGATAAATCACAAGCAGCTGATTCTGTTTTTTTAGAGCATAACAGTCAGTTAAATATTCCCTTTACCCATCAGCGATATGTAGATTATGAGTTTGCTTTACACAAAGCTGCCGGAACCCATACGGCTTCTAAGCCCTATTTATACAGTGAAATTAATGAGTACTTAGATTTATCTTTAGAGAAGACACAATTTTTAAAGCTAGAAAAAAAATCGTGGTTCTCGAGAAAACTTTGGAATGAACATTTATTGGAAGTAAGTGATGAATCTTACTGGATTACGATGGACCTTCTATTTGATGTTCAATTAGGAAAGGATAATTCAGATCTTTCTTATACCTATAATAATACTAGATTATTAAATTTTAATGGAGGTTTAGGAAATAAATTTTCATTTTCGGCAACTATTTACGAAAGTCAGGGAAGGTTTGCAAGCTATGTAAATAACTTTATTTCTAATCCTTCAGCAACATTTAGGCCTGCTTTTTCAGAAGGATTGGTTCCAGGAAGAGGCAAAGCAAAAGGGTTTGGTGAAGATGCATACGATTACCCAGTTGCAGAGGGGTATTTGTCTTATACTCCAAATGCCAATTTCCAATTTCAATTTGGAAACGGAAAAAATTTTATTGGAGACGGGTATCGTTCTTTTTTGCTATCTGATGTTGCATCGCCATCAACTTATTTAAAAATGGAAGTTAATTTGTGGAAATTTCAGTACACAAATTTATGGCTTTGGGCAAGTGATGTTCGTCACCCAGTGCTTGTAAATGGCACGGAACATGCAAGAAAATATGTTGCAATTCATTATTTAAGTATCAATATTACCGATAGATTAAATTTGGGACTCTTTGAAACGGCAATTTCTTCGGGTGAGGACGGGTTGGATGCGGGGTTTTTAAACCCATTAATTTTTTATAGATCTGTGGAGTTTGGTAGAGGAGAAGATGCAGGAAATGCGATGATTGGTTTAACCGCAAAGTATAAATTATGGGAGAATGTTTCTTTATATTCTCAATTTTTAGCAGATGAATTTTCTGTAGGGAATTTGAATGACCTCGGTGATTGGAAAAATAAATTTGCTTTGCAATTAGGAGCGAAGGTGTTTAATGCATTCGCAATTGATCATTTATTTTTACAGGCAGAATTTAATGTTGCGCGTCCCTATACCTTTTCGCACAAAACACCATTATTAAATTATGCGCATTATAGCCAACCTTTAGCGCACTTATGGGGAGCTAATTTTTGGGAATTTGTAGGTATTGCACGCTATAAAAAAGGTAGATGGAGTGGTAGTTCAAAACTTATTTACGGAAAAAAAGGACTTGATTTTACGGATGGAACGGAAAGTTATGGTGGAAATGTATATCAATCGTATCAAGATCGGATAGCAGATACTGGACATGAATTGGCGCAAGGAAATACAGCAACCATTTTTAATATAGATCTTCAAGGAAATTATTTATTAAATCCGTCGAATAGGTTGAGTTTATTTGGAGGTTTGTCTTATCGAAACTTTTCAATCAAAGAAGAAACGGTTTTTTCTTCCACAGGGAGCATGTTTTGGGTTTCTGTAGGGGTCAAAGCAGATTTATTTAATTGGTACTTAGATTTTTAGAAATTTTTAAAAATATTAGTCATTTATGTAAAAGAAAATATTTATATTTACATGTGGTTTTTAACCAAACCACACTTTTTCTTTTTCATAGCAATTTTCCCACTCAATTTATTGAGTGGGTTTTTTTTTGAATAATTAAAAGGAGCGATTATCGCTTAAAAAATGGGGTAATTAGAGATATATGAAATATCTTTGCAGAGATTTAAATTTCGATGATTTCTACAACAATAACAGATAGTAAAATAATAGTCTTATCACTATTTTCAGATTTTAAAGAGCTTACTAAAGTAGGTTTGTCTTTAAGTGTCGTTTTTTCTTCTGTGGCCGGATATTTACTCGCGGTAGATACCGTAAACTATACAATATTATTTTTATTAACCATTGGAGGTTATTTAATGGTGGGTGCGTCGAACGCTTTTAATCAGATTATAGAGAAAGATACAGATGCTTTAATGAAAAGGACCCAGAATAGGCCTTTACCCACTGGAAGAATGAGTGTAAATCTGGCATTGACAATTGCGATTGTTTTTACAATTTTAGGTCTTTCAATCTTGTATTATATTAATGCAACAACTGCCCTGTTTGGAGCCATTTCAATATTTTTATATACTTGTGCCTACACTCCTTTAAAAGCCGTATCACCTTTGGCTGTTTTTGTTGGTGCATTTCCAGGAGCAATTCCTTTTATGCTAGGATGGGTTGCGGCCACAAACCAATTCGGTGTCGAGGCGAGTTTTCTATTCCTGATACAGTTTTTTTGGCAGTTCCCACATTTTTGGGCAATTGGTTGGTTGCAATTTGAAGAATATCAAAAGGCTGGGTTTAATATGCTGCCCATGAACAAAAAAGATAAACATGCGGTAAAACAAATTATATTTTACACTGTAATAATGATCTTGGTTTCAGTATCACCAGTTTTAAAATTAACAGGAAATTTTTATATTTTTCCGTTCACTGCAATTATTATTGGCCTATTAGGGGTTGTCATGTTATTTTATGGGCTCAAGTTATATAAATCAGAATCAAATATTGACGCAAGAAAACTCATGTTATCAAGTGTTTTATACATCACTGTGGTACAAGTTATTTATGTAGTTGATAAATTTTTACACTAAATGAATGATCAATAAAAAAGAATTAAAAGAGGTATTATCGTATGCTAAGAAAAAATCGGCAAAACCTATGTTATGGGTTTCAATGATTAGTATGATCATGTTTTTTGCTGGATTAACAAGTGCCTATGTGATTAGTATGGAACGCGATGATTGGGTAACTTTCGATTTGCCACCCGCGTTTTTTATAAGTACGGCCTTAATTATTTTGAGTAGTATAAGTCTTTTGCTATCGCAATGGTTTCTAAAGAAAGACAAAAGACAAGGATCACTGCTCTTTATAATAATTACGTTGTTTTTGGGAGTTGGCTTTATTTGGCAACAATATACTGGGTTTAAAGAACTGGAATCTGCTGGGTTGTACTTTACGGGAGAACTAAGTACCGTGTCATCTTCTTTTATACTTGGCATTGCTTTTATGCATATGTTGCACATAATTGCGGGGATTATTGTATTACTTGTTGTAATTTATAATCATTTTAAATACAAGTACAAACCAAATGATTTATTGGGTTTTGAACTAGGTGCTATCTTCTGGCATTTCGTAGATATATTGTGGATTTATCTATTTTTGTTTTTCTATTTTATTAGATGATGAAAATTGATTAATTTTGACAAACTTTTAAGATAACAACTAACAGAATAAATAAAAATATGGAAGCAACTATTGCTAAACCTTCTGATAAAAAGCAACCTTGGAATGGTGGAGGCGTAAGACCGTTTGGAGCAAGCTATGGTAAAATGATGATGTGGTTTTTTATCGTTTCAGATGCACTAACCTTTTCGGGCTTTTTGGCAGCTTATGGTTTAACACGTTTTAAATTTATTGATTCTTGGCCAATTGCAGATGAGGTTTTTACTCACGTTCCTTTTGTTCATGGAAATTTTCCAATGATTTACGTGGCAATCATGACCTTTATTTTGATTTTTTCTTCCGTAACCATGGTTTTAGCTGTTGATGCAGGTCATCAAATGAAAAAACAAAAAGTTGCCTGGTACATGTTTGCGACCATTATTGGAGGAATTATTTTTGTGGGATCTCAAGCTTGGGAATGGAATACTTTTATTAAAGGATCTTATGGAGCTTTAAAAACTACAGAGGGTAAAATTCTTCAGTTTGTTAAGGATGGCAAACAAATTGCATTAGCCGATTTTGTGGTTGCAGAAAGAGGAGATCAAAGAGTTACACATACAGCTAAAAACGGGCTTTGGTTTGAAGGAGAATCAACGCTTCCTACCTACTCTGTAAATCAGGTTATTGCCTCTTATAAAGCAAATCCTGCTGTTCAAATTCGAACAGAATTGATTACAGAAGATAAGCAAAAAACAATACTTTCTAGAGAAGATGGAGCCATAGAATTGGAAAAAACAAATATGGTTGTAGAAGGCGCTAATTTGAAAGTAAACGAATACGGAAATACTATTTTTGCAGATTTCTTTTTCTTTATTACAGGATTTCACGGATTTCACGTACTTTCTGGTATCCTTATAAATATTATTATTTTCTTTAATGTTATCGTGGGAACTTATGAAAAAAGAGGGAATTACGAAATGGTAGAAAAAGTTGGATTGTATTGGCACTTTGTAGATTTAGTTTGGGTATTTGTATTTACATTCTTCTACTTAGTTTAATAAAAAAAATAGCACTAAAAAATGTCACACGCACACGAATCGAATACAAAAAGAATCTGGATCGTTTTTGGAATTCTTTCACTAATTACACTTGTAGAAGTAGCGCTAGGGATTATAAAACCAGCGGCTCTGCACTTAAACGGAATGGGTACAAGCTGGTTAAATTGGATATTTATCATTTTAACTTTAGCAAAAGCTTACGGAATTGCATGGGCTTTTATGCACTTAGAAGGAGAAAAAATTTGGTTTCGAAGAGCTATCGTTTGGACGGCTGTTTTTTTAATCTGCTATTTAGTCACATTATTCCTCATTGAAGGGGGGTATTTACATGATACACTGGCACCACTGGTAAAATGGTAATTTGAACAACTAACAAGGTGGTTTTTTTCCATCTTTTTTTTTAATGCAATATAGTATATAAAGGTCCATGCAAAAATCAAATAGAAATAGACTCGTTTTAGCTATCCTTTTTATTGTTCCGTTGGTGTTTTACTTATTCCTATCCTCGGGGATAAACAATTTCGCGAAACTTTCGGTGGTTACACCGAACATTATCGATATTTCTGAAATTGACACGACCAATACGTTTACTTTTAAAAGGAATATTTCGATTGTTTGTTTTTTAGGCAGCGAATCGCAAAGTGTGAAGGGCGCTTTTTTTAATTTAAATCAGAAAATATATAAACCTTTTTATGGCTTTAAAGATTTTCAAATTGTTGCTCTTTATCCGAGAGATCAAAGGGTTGCGATAGAAAAATTAAAATTAGAAATAGGAGCATTTACCAATATGGTAAAATGGAAGTTTGTTCCAGCTTCAGAAGAAGAAATCAACCTCCTTTTTAACAGTTTCCAAACAAATCTCACTTTAGACGAAAATTTATATTCATCAAGCGCGTTTATTGTGGATAAAGAGGTCAATTTAAGAGGAAGGTTAGACGATGATGACACCGACGGCAATATGTTGTTTGGATACAATATGGAGTCTGTAGCGGTCTTAAATAACAAAATGAAAGATGATATAAAAATTGTACTAGCAGAGTACCGATTGGCTCTGAAAAAGAATGATGCCGATAGGCAAATATAAATTAGTGAAAATTGAAGAAAAAATATTCATATATAGGAATCGCTTTTGTTATTTTATTATTTGGAATTTATACAATTCCAAAAGTGGTACATCGGTTTCAAAAAGCAGATTTGGTAACGTTTCATAAAGTGCCCGATTTTGAATTCATTAATCAAGAAGGGAAAACCATTACCAATGTTACCTTTGATGATAAAGTTTATGTGGTAGAGTTTTTCTTTTCTACTTGCCCAACGATTTGTCCTATTATGAATCAAAAAATGGGTACGATTCAAGATGCGTTTTTTGGCAACCCTAATTTTGGAATTGCATCGATCTCGATAACACCAAATATTGATACCCCAAAACTATTAAAAGAGTACGCAAAAGAAAACAGCATTACACATAGAAACTGGCATTTGCTAACGGGGAAACCAGCAGAGGTTGTCTATGCGTTGGCAAATAAAGGATTTAAATTATACGCAGGAAAAGGAGACGAAGCACATGGCGGATTTGAACACTCTGGGTTGTTTGCACTGGTAGATAAAAACGGTTTTATCCGTTCGCGCAAAGATCCTCTTGGAAACCCAATTATGTATTATAGAGCTATAGAAGAAAGTGGTTTTCCAGATCAAATACAAGCCTTAAAAGAAGACATAAAATTGTTGTTAAATGAAAACTAGTTTAAGAGAAAAAAGGTTTAGATTAAGCATTATTATTTTGTCTGTTGTTATTCCAATTGTGGTAGCCATTTTGTTTGGTTATCGAATACCGAATGTAGATTCTTTTACTTTTTTACCGCCCATTTATGCCACAATAAACGGTTTCACTGCGGTGTTCTTGGTTTCGGCCGTGCTTGCCATAAAAAGAGGAAATAGAAAATTACACGAAAGATTGAATACAACAGCCATTATTTTTTCATTGCTGTTTCTAGTCATGTATGTTGCTTATCATATGACCTCAGATTCTACTTCTTTTCAGGGCGAAGGCATCATAAAGTATGTATATTATTTTATTCTTATTTCACATATTTTGTTGTCTATTGCTACAATTCCTTTAGTTTTAGTTACCTATATGCATGCCAAACTAGAAAATTTTGAGAAGCATAAAAAAATAGCAAAAATTACATTTCCAATTTGGTTATATGTCGCCGTAACAGGGGTCATTGTATATCTAATGATTTCTCCTTACTATGTATAATATTCAAAAAATTCTCCTTCTTTTTTTAGTACTGATTTTTCCTTGGGAAAACATGTTTTCTCAATGTGCGATGTGCAAAGCGGTAGTAGAAAATGGAGATCAGGCGATGGCAGAAGGTATTAATTCTGGAATTACTTATTTAATGGCGTTCCCTTATATTTTGGTTGCCGGTTTATTTTTCTTAATATACAGGTTTAATAGAAAGTTAAAAGAGTAATATTTTAATAGTGCAACAATTCTGTAACACATTCTAATTTTATTCGTCTTACAAACATATAAACAAATCAACCGAGAACCAACAACGCATGATTATTACAAAAAAACTCCTATTCATTGCTGCGCTGTTTGCAGTTAGCTTTTCTTTTTCTCAAAAAAAATGGACGCTAAAAGAAGCAGTAGATCAAGCCCTAGAAAAAAATATTAGTATAAAACAGAACCAATTATCTTTAGAACTATCTAAAAAAGATGTAGCTATTGCTAAAGGGAATTTTTTGCCAAATTTGAACGGAAGTTCTTCTGGGAGGTTTAACGCAGGTTTATCTCCAGATGAAAATGGTATTTTAAGGAATACGAATAATTTGAATGCCTCCTTTGATCTTTCTGGTAGTGGAACTATTTTTAATGGCTACAGAAATTTAAATTCATACAAGCAAGCACAATTGGGCGTAGCATCGAGCAAATTTGATTTGGAAGTGATTGAGAATGATATTTCGCTGTTTGTGGTAAATGGCTATCTAAATATCTTATTTGCGAAAGAAAACTTGGAAGTAGCCAAGGTGCAATATGAAATTAGTAAAACACAGGTCGAAGCGGCAGTAACTAGGTTTAAGGCGGGTGCAATTGCAAAAGGGGATGTATTAAACGCAGAATCTACGGTTGCAAACGATTTGCAAAATATCATTGCCCAGGAAAATGCCTTAGATATTGCCTTGTTAAATTTGGCACAATCCCTTCAAGTTCCCGTGGCTAATTTCGATGTAGCACCGATAGAATTTGAAACGCCTTCATCAACCTTGTTGTATAGTAATTCTCAGGGGGTTTATGAAAAAGCAATAAGTAATAGACCAGAGATTGAAAGAGCAAAAATTGCCATTACCAGTGCCGATTTAGGCATTGAAATTGCCAAAGGAGCTTATTTACCAACACTCTCCTATAATTATGGTCTTGGAACTTCTTATTTTAATCAATTTAACAACCTATTACCTGGCCAGAAGAACAATGACTTTTTCACCCAGTTCAAAGATCGTTTCCAATATGGTACGGGCTTGTCATTAAACATTCCTATTTTCAATAGAAATCAGACGAAAAACAACGTTGCTAAATCTGTTATCAATAAAGAGATGAGCCAATTGGGTTTAGAAAATGAAAAAATTCAATTAAAACAAACCATCGAGCAATCATTTTTAGATGTAAAATCGGCACTGAAAAGTTATGAAGCGGCTAGAAGCTCTTTAAAGGCTCAAAAAGAAGCCTTTAAAAATGCACAAGAAAGATACAATTACGGGGCAATGACCTTATTTGATTTTGATTTGGTGAGAAGTAGATTGGTGAATGCAGAATCTACCTTAATTCGCTCAAAATACGATTACGTTTTTAAAACTAAAGTGCTACAGTTTTATTCTGGAGATTTAGTCTTGGAGTAGTATGAGGGAAGTACGTATGAAATTGAAACCTTGCTTATTAGTAAGGTTTTCTTTTTTATATAATTTCCATAACGAGTTTTTAATACTTAAGTCTACAACTATATCGCGGCTACATTCAGTGAAATACTTGTTGAAGCATGATCCGAAAAAATAAGAAGGTACACGTATGAAAGAGTATCTTTGTAAAAAAACAGATTCCTTTGGCTATTATTTTAAATATTGAAACATCTACCAAAAATTGCTCAGTTTGTATTGCTGCAAGCGGACAAATTCTCGCAATGAAAGAGGTAAACGATGCAAATTATTCTCATGCAGAAAAATTACATCCTTTTATCGTGGATGTTTTAAAGGAAGCAGGGCTAAAAGTTTCTGATTTAAATGCGGTAGCAGTAAGCAAAGGACCTGGCTCATACACGGGATTAAGAATTGGAGTTTCTGCCGCAAAAGGCTTGTGTTTTTCGATAGAAAAGCCCTTAATTTCGATAGAAACACTTACTTCTTTAGCGCATTCAATTACTGTTGACGACGGACTAATCGTTCCTATGTTAGATGCAAGAAGAATGGAGGTTTACTCGGCAATTTTTACTAAACAGTACGCTCAAACAAGAGCAATCAAAGCAGAGATTATAGATGCCACTTCGTTTTTTGAATTGCTAGAAAAGCAGACGATATACTTTTTGGGTGATGGAGCAATGAAATGTAAAGAATTTATTACCCATAAAAATGCCGTATTTATCGATCACAAATTTCCATCAGCAAAGGAAATGGCAACATTATCTTTTGAAAAGTATCAAAATAACGCGTATGAAAATGTCGCTTATTTTGAACCATTTTACTTAAAAGACTTTGTGGCTGGTGTAGAAAAGAAGAAGTTATAAGGTGTTATAATAACCAAATACTTTGATTAAATCTTCCACTTCTTTACGGCTTAATTTATTGCGCTTCATATATTTTTTAATCGTGGCTGATTTATTTCCGAACATTGCTAAAAACTTTCTTTTTGACGATTCAAGTTCTATAAGCTCTTCACCCAATCTTAGCAAATAATAGTCATTATCAAGTCTGTTAAATTTTGCGGTGCTTGCTTTGTCAAACTGTGTAACCGCTATTTTACCCTCCTTATATTCTACCTTTTCTTTTATAAAAAAGCTATAGTTTCCTTGTATTTGTAGTTGAAAGTAGTGTAATTGATTGTCATAACTTAATACCTTATATTTCTTATCTATAGATGGAAAATAGATAATATTGTTCTCTTTTTTATTTAAAAAATAAAGGACTCCGTTTTTAACAAACTCCATTTCATCAGAAAAGATATTATACCTAATATCATATAATTCTTTAGAATCATTTAAGCTAGCTTTTTTATAATCTACAAAATTATATTTTATATGAGCTGTTTTAGCTAAGTCACCAGATTCATCAATTTGTATTCCATCAACGGTAAATGGCCCGCTTACGGTAATTGTAAGCCCGTTTTGAAAGTCAATTTGTGCGTTTATCAAATGAAAAGTGAATAGCAATATGAAAAAGAATTGGATTTTTAGTTTACTCATTTTTTAGTTGTTTTAATTATTTTTTCATAGAAATTATAAAGACAATAGCCCTAAAGAGGCAGTTAAAGATTGTGTTTATTTTTTTTTTTACCGGAATAGGCAGCCTAAATTCCTTCAATAGCCAGCAAGTTAAAAATAAAATAGTAAACTGAACCTTTTCGATCTGTTAAAATTAAATGAAATCTTTAGCTAAAATCACCTTGTATAGGCCTTGATTGGGGGCTAACACGGTTACTTCTTCTGCAAACTCCTTGCTTTTATAGCGAGATCAAGGTATCTTTTACTGGTTTAATGTAGTGGTATTTAAAAAAAATAACAATTAATAAATTGACTGTCAGTCAGTTGAAATTAATTTGTTTTTCAATGTTAAATTAATGTTATGTAAATGGTTGTTTTATGTTATTTAAAGTGTATATTTGAGTAAATAAATTGTTAATTTTTAAATTGTTGATTATGAGAAAAGTAATTTTATTCGCAGTTTTAGCGCTATCTACGGCAGTCTTTGCGCAGGAGTCTGAACCAAAATTTGAAAAATTTGGTGATTTGGTAAAAGCAACTTATTATAATGAGGACGGAAAAATTAGTGTTGAAGGTTTTTTTAAAGATAAAAAACTAACTGGAGAATGGGTTGGTTTTGATAACCAAGGAAACAAAACTAAGATTGCTTATTATAAGGATGGAAAGAAAGTAGGGAAGTGGTTTGTTTGGAACAATGAATCGTTAAAAGAAATTAATTATAACAATAACGTTATTGTAAGCGTTAACACTTGGAAGCCAGAATCAAAGTTGGCCATAAATAGATAACTATTTTAAATATGTAAAACAAAAAAGCGGGCTTATTAGCCCGCTTTTTTGTTTTTGAAATTGTTTTTCTATAATCCTGCACTTATCCAAGACCAAGAGCTAATGTCTACTTTTGTTCCCGAGTTGTATGTATCGGTTAAAGTGGCAGCAGCCCCGTCAATAACTACATTTGCTAAAGGACCATCATCTGCCATATCAATGTTCTCATCGTATCCTTCTAAATAAAGGTTGGTTATGGTAGCTCCCGAAGTTTTCTTGAATTGTAAGGCGGTACCTCCAACGGATGACATTGCAGTAAAGTTTATAAATTTAGGATTTCCATTGTCTTTATCTCCTTCTAAAACCGTTGAAAAACCACTAACAGAATGAGACACATAAGCATTGGTAATGGTTCCGTTCCATCCTTCTGTCCAGTCAATAGAATCATCATCGTTGTTTTCTAAATAAAGATTTGTTGCCGAAGCGGTCCCTCCAAAAAACTCGATACCATCATCAGCACCATTAATTACCGCAATGTTTTCTAAAGTAGTTCCCGATCCAACAGCATAGAGAGAAACACCATTATACTGTGAATTTGCATTAATCTGTGCGCCAGTTCCTTTTATTACTAAGTTCTTTATAGAACCAGAATTATCGGTGTCGTTAGTTCCTCCGTAGATAAATCCACCTACTTCTGCTTCAGCACCAATACCCGCTGTAGTAGTGGCATCTCCACAGATGGTTAACCCACCCCATTCTCCAGGAGTTTCGTTCACAGAGGACATCACAACTGGATTCGTCACTGTTCCCTGAATATCTATTTCCCCACCCACTAATACGGCTAAATAAACATCAACGCCACCCGCTCTTGCACTAATTTTTGTGCCTGCAGGGATGATTAATTTACCTCCAGCTTTTACGATGTAAGAAGAACTCAATCGGTATTTTTTTGTAGGGTCTAAAGTAACTGTTCCGTCTATTTCTCCTGCTAAATCAATGATTTCTACTAATTCAGCATTTACCCAAGTCCAGCTAGAAACGTCTACTGTAGCCGCCGCACTATAACTTAATGCTGGATTTGCATCAGCCCCGTCAATAATTACACTCGATAAGGGCCCGTCATCTGCCATATCAATGGTAATATCATATCCAATTAAAGACAAACCCGTAATGGTTGCACCCGAAGTTTTTTTGAATTGTAAGGCTCTACCTCCCACCGTGGAAACGGCCGTTAGGTTTATAAACTTAGGATTTCCATTGTCTTTGTCTCCTTCTAAAACCGTTGAGAAACCACTAATTGTATGAGAAATATAAGAATTGGTGATGGTTCCGTTCCAACCTTCTGTCCAGTCAATCGCATCATCATCGTTATTTTCTAAATAAAGATTTGTAGCAGATACTGTACCTCCAAAAAACTCTACACCATCATCAGCACCATTAATCACGGCTAAATTTTGTACGATAGTACCAGAACCAACCGCATAGAAAGAAACACCATTATATTGTGAATCCGCATTAATTTGTGCGCCAGTTCCAGAGATGATAAGATTTTTAATAATTCCAGAACTATCGTTATCTGTAGTTCCACCATAAATAAAACCACCAACTTCTGCTTCAGCGTCAACACCTGCAGTTGTGGTTGCTTTTCCACAAAGTGTTAAGCCTCCCCAATCTCCTCGGTTTCCATTAACAGAAGACATTACAACAGGGTTAGATTCAGTTCCATTGATATTAATTTTTCCTCCTTTTAAAACAGCAATATATACATCTACTCCATTAGCACTCGCGGTAATTTGTGTTCCTGCAGGAATGGTTAAGGTAGCTCCATCAGCAATCACAAAGTCACTAGTAAGGTTATATGACATAGATGAGCTTAAAGTGTAATCTTCTTTTAAGCTTCCATCCATAATTCCATTGGTAAGATTTTGAATTACTTCAGTTTGTTCTATTACAATTGGATCTGGATCGCTTGAACAACTCGAGAGTGTTATTCCAAGAATAGCGGTAGATACAAAGATGTTAAAAATTGATTTTTTCATGTTCATTATTATTAGTTATATTTTTGTACAAAGAAATCATCTTATCCTTTCGTTTTGTTTAACAGAATATTAAGGATGTGTTATGCTTGTTTAATGAAAATTGCTTTTTGTTAATAAACTGTAAATAGGCTAAAATGTATATTTTAAACTCAATGTTAATTGACTGCCTTTTTTATAGGAAAGTACTGTTTGCGTGGTCTCTATGTTCGTATTTACATCGGTGACGTTTTGAGTTTGTTTAATTTCTGGGTTTAATAAGTTTCTACCCGTAAATTTAGCGGTAAGGTTTTTTGTTAGTTCTTTACTCAAAACGAAATCCATCGTTAAGAATCCTTTTTCAATAATTTCATCATTAAAAAAAGTGGAGCTATTTGCTTTATCTTCAGGAGAACCTAAAGAGTATATCTTATCGGAAGAATAATTGGTTGCTAACGTGGCAATAAATTCTTTCTCTTTTTGATTATTATAACTTAAAGCAGCGTTTAGAATAAAATCGGATGCCCCTTGCAATCCAGATTTTGTAATATTTTTATATTGGAAGTTTTCTAATAAATCTTGAGTTAGCCACATTTTTGTAATGTTTCCACTAAGGTTTAAAAGACTTTCTTGGTTTTGGTTTTCTAAAAGGTCTAACCTTCCTTCAAATTCAAGACCATAAATATTCGCCTCTTTCCCTGTATTTGAAAACTCAAAGTTTCCAGAAGAGCCTCTGGTTTGCGATAGATTTATAGGGTTTTCTATGAGTTTATAAAAAGCAGTTGCAGAAAGTAATTCACTTCTTTTAGGGAAAAATTCCCACTTTAGATCGATATTATAAACTTCAGATTTTTCTAAGTTTGGATTTCCTTTGGTTACACGACCTACTGGTGAAACGTATTCAAATGGTGCTAATTCTTTAAATTCTGGAAGCGTTTGTGTAACACTTGATGCAAAACGAAGAAAGTGTTTTTCATTAAGTTGGTACTTTAAATTTATACTAGGAAAGAAATTGTTGTAGGTATTGTTTAAAGAACCGGCTCTTCCCACATAATTTGCAACATCCCAAATAATATTGATTTCATCTCTTTCATATCGTGCACCAATATTTCCAGATATTTCTCCAAGATTGAAATCAAAGTTTAGATACCCTGCAATAATATTTAAGTCTGCATTATATCTATCTGCTTCTCTTGTTTTTAAAATTAAACCATTATTAAAACCACTTTGCGTAAATGTATTTGAAAGGTTGTCGATAGATTGCGCCGTGAAATCTCGAGCTCTCACCCCCACAAAAATAGAATTAAACGTTCTTTCTTTTTTACGGAAATTAACACCAAAATTTAATTTATAAGGACGGTTTTCATTTTCATCTTTTAAGCCTAGAGACCAGTTGTCTTCTATAAAACCATTGAATTCTGTATCTTCAATTTTTTGACTCGATTTTCGTTGTTGAAAATCTCCTACATGTGCGTATTGAATTTCAGTTGAAGTGGTAATGTCTAAAATATTAACTTCATTTCTAATTCTATTGGGCTCTTCTGCTAAGATAAAGTTATAGCCTGCTGCCCATTTTAGTTCATTATTTTCAGTTAACTGGTGTTCTCCTAGAAACTGATTTACGAATAATAAGGTTTGTTTAAAGTTTTGATCTCTTACAAAGGCGCCTTCTTCTTGAGGATCTTGATCAAAAACATATCCCAAACCATTTCTTCCCTGTTCGTATAAATTGTCTTCTCCTCTTCCAACAAATAGGGCGTTAAAAGAAACTTTATTCTTTTGGTTTATCTTTAAACTTAAATTACCATACGCATTGGTTGCGGTTGTTGATGAAAAAAGGGTGGCATCAGAAAACGAGGTATCTAGTATATTTGATCTAAAACTTTTAAAATCGCCTGTTTGATAGCTAAAAGATTTTGAGTGAGAAGCGGAAGCGAGAAAAGACAAGTCTTTTCCAAAAACATCAAATTTTTGACTTCCAGATAATGATATATTATAATTAACTGGGGCATTTTGAGATTTTGTATCCCAGCTCTGCCTTGTAATTAAATCTACAACCGCAAATTGTTTTTGATGAAAGCCTAATGTTACATCATCACTCATTACCGTTCTTCTGAAATCGCCAAAGACGTTTATTACATTTGTGTTTGCGCCAGCACTTAGGCCAACAGTATATTCTTTTCTCGAATATTCTTTGGTTTCAACATTGATTGTTCCAGAAGCTTGATCGGCATAACTAGAAGTAATAAATGTTTTGCTTATTCCTACATTTTGGATAATGGCTGTAGAAAACAAGTTTAAATTGATGTTTTTCTTTTCAACGTCATCAGAAGGAATGGACAACTTATTCATCGTGGTAGATAAATAGCGATCTCCTAAACCTCTCACATAGATAGCTCCAGAACCTTCGCTCCTGGTAACTCCTGCTATTTTTGTTGTGGCCGAAGCAGCATCAGAAACACCCGTTTTTGACAATCTTTCGGCGCCAATACTTTCAACGATCACACTTGCTTTTTTTTGTTCTAACAATAATGCGCTTTCTTTTTCTCTACCAACCGTGGCTGTGATTTTAATTTCATCTAAAGCAACACCTTCTTCTGCTGCCATGAGTAGATTTATGATTACCGCTTCATTTGCTTTTACATCGATGGCTTTTTCAATCGTTTTATATCCTAAAAAACTAAAAACAATCGTTTGTGGACCTGCAGGAACGGAAAGTGAATAGCCTCCATCCATATCTGTAGTTTCTCCAATGGTGGTCCCTTTGATATATACATTCGCAAATGCGAGTGCTTCGTTGTCCATTTCTTTATCGGTAAGTATTCCTTTTACAGTTCCCTTGTTTTGAGCGTACAAGGTTTGACAAAGGATTAATGAGGCAATAAAAAGTATTTTTTTCATTCTATGATTTTCTGTATTTTATACTTTGCAAAAGTCAACTTGTAGTGTAAACTCTATGGTCGTTTTAAATTAAGATTGCATTACAGAAACATTACCTCAATGTTAAATGAACTAAACTGTTAACAATTTTTTAAATTACAGGAAACACTAGTTTTAAATAGCTATTGCATTTTTGTCTAAATCTTTGAAGAAGATAAGTTCAATGTAAATTATTAGTTTTTGTCAACTATTTTATATGACTTGCTGCCTTTGGCCAAGGCAGTTTTTTTTATTTAGTAATGTTTTATTAACATTAAATTAACATAAATTTTAGTTCTTTGTAGTGACAAAACTAATATTTATGAACATAAAATCGATACTTATAACTATAGGTATGGTTGCTTTTGTAAGCGCAAACGCACAAGAATACAATGCGCCAAAATTTGGAAAGGGCTTGCTTAAGCTTGTGGGTAAAGACAGTACTTTTTCGATGAATATTAGTGCTAGAATGCAATTGTTAACAACTTCGAGATACGATGTAAATAATGGTTTATCCAACCCTGGGTCTTCTTTTTTAGTAAGAAGAGCGCGTTTAAAATTTAGCGGTTTTACGTATACTTCAAAATTAACCTATAAAATAGAACTGGGTCTTTCTAACAGAGATGTTTCTGGAGCATCAGCATTTACGAGCAATGCCCCAAGATATATTTTAGACGCCGTAGTAAAGTGGAACTTTAGCGGAAACCTTGTGTTGTGGTTAGGACAAACAAAATTACCAGGAAATAGAGAGCGAGTAATTTCTTCTGCAAATTTGCAGCAAGTAGATCGTTCTTTATTAAATAGTAGATTTACTATTGATCGAGAGATGGGCGTTCAATTAAGGCATCATTTTAATTTATCGCCTAATTTTATTGTCAAAGAAATTTTTTCGATTGCCCAAGGCGAAGGAAGAAATGTTACCACAGGGAATTTAGGAGGTCATCAATATACCACAAGATTAGAGCTGTTGCCCTTTGGGAATTTCGCAAGTAAAGGAGACTATAAAGGAAGTGATTTAAAGTTTGAGCCAAGACCAAAATTAGCGCTGGGTATTTCCTATGACTTTAATAATGATGCTGTAAAAGACAGAAGTAATCAAGGGGGGTATATGGCCAATGATACCGGTTTTTATTCTACCAATATTTCAACGCTTTTTATAGATGCGATGTATAAGTATAATGGATTTTCTTTTATGGCAGAATATGCTAATAGAGCTGCTGAAGATGCATTTGCTAAAAATGTTGATGCTACCTTAACTGGAGATGTTGTGCAAGTAGGGAGTGGTTTAAATCTGCAAACGGGTTATATGCTTTCTAAAAGAATAGAGATTTCAGGAAGGTATACCAATATAGACTGGGATAAGAATATTACAGGTAAAGGCGCCGAAAACCAATATACATTGGGGGTGTCTAAATATATTGCAGGTCATAAATTAAAAATTCAAACCGATTTGAGTTATTTAGAAGTGGCAGAAAAAACAAATCAGTTATTATTTAGATTGCAAGTAGATATTCATTTTTAGTATACAATAAGTTAACGTAAACCTAACATACACTGACTTAGTGTTTGTACATTTGCCAAATAAAAATCAATCAAACAAAATGGGAGATCCATATATTTTAATGTTAGCCGCTTTAGTTGTTTTAGCTATTGTAGATTTAGTGGTGGGAGTTAGTAATGATGCTGTTAATTTCTTAAACTCAGCCATTGGTTCAAAAGCTTTAAGCATAAGAAACATTATGATTATTGCAAGCTTAGGGGTGTTTTTTGGCGCAATTACCTCTAGCGGAATGATGGAAGTTGCACGTAAAGGGATTTTTAATCCTAATATGTTTATGTTCCAAGATATTATGATCATTTTTATGGCCGTAATGATTACGGATATTTTATTACTAGATATCTTTAATTCTTTAGGAATGCCCACTTCAACTACGGTTTCTATTGTCTTTGAATTGCTAGGAGCAGCCGTGTGTATTTCATTAATAAAAATATCGGCAAATGATTCTCATTCTATTTCCGATATTTGGACTTATATTAACCATAAAAAGGCATTAGAGATTATTAACGGCATATTACTCTCTGTAGTGGTTGCCTTTTCTGTTGGTGCCATTGTACAGTTTTTTTCACGATTAATATATTCTTTTAATTTTGAAAAAAGAGCCATCTATATCAATGCCTTGTTTGGAGGTTTTGCCATTACAGCCATTACCTATTTTATTATTATAAAGGGAATGAAAGGCACACCTTTTTATGAAGATATAGAATATTTAGTTAAGGGAAACACTCTTATAATTATTGCGGGAAGCTTTGTGGTTTGGAGTTTAATTTCTCAAGTTTTAATTCAGGTATTTAAGATTAATGTTCTTAAGTTAATTATTGGTATTGGAACCTTCTCTTTGGCCATGGCTTTTTCTGGAAATGACTTAGTTAATTTTGTTGGAGTTCCTATTGCTGCTTGGAATTCATATCAAGCATGGGAAGTTTCTGGGGTTGCTGCCGATGCCTTTTCTATGGGCGTTTTAGCGAAGAAAGTACCTTCTAATATTTGGTTATTACTCACCGCAGGTTTAATCATGGTTATTACGTTATGGACTTCTAGTAAAGCCAAAAATGTAATTAAAACAGGAATTGATTTATCTAGACAAGGAGAAGGACATGAGAAATTTCAGCCAAACTCTTTATCAAGGATTGGAGTAAGAGTAGCCATGGGAATTAATACAGGGATTAGATTTCTTGTTCCTGAGAAAACATTGGACTATATCGACTCTAAATTTCAAAAGCCAGTTATTCAATTGCAAAAAGATAAAACCTATGAACTGCCAGCATTCGATTTGGTTAGAGCCTCCGTAAACTTAATTGTTGCAGGTATTTTAATTTCGATTGCCACTTCAATGAAATTACCGCTATCTACTACTTATGTAACCTTTATGGTTGCCATGGGTACCTCTTTAGCAGATAGAGCTTGGGGAAGAGAAAGTGCTGTATATAGAGTTGCGGGAGTTATTAACGTAATTGGTGGATGGTTTTTAACTGCAATCACCGCGTTTTTAGCTGCTGCATTAGTGGCCTACCTAATTAGCTGGGACATGGTTATGATTCCTATTTTATTGGCTGTTGTTGCTTTTTTAATTGGAAGAAATACCCTTATACACAGAAGAAAATCAAAGGAAGTTAAAAAACAAGAATATATAGAACGTTCAGACTTTATTACTATTAATGGTGTAATTGAAGAAAGCTCTGATCATATTTCTGGAGTTTCAAAAAGAGTGAATAAGTTATATACCAATGTTGTAAACGATTTAGCCAATCACGATTTAAATAAACTGCGTAAAACAGATAAACACGTAGGGAAATTAAATGAGGAGATTGATGGCTTAAAAGATGGCGTTTTCTATTTTATAAAGTCTTTAGACGAGACCTCTGTGCAGGCGAGTAGATTCTACATTATGGTGTTAGGATATTTACAAGATGTTGCGCAATCCATTAGTTATATTTCTAGAGCGAGTTATAAGCATGTAAACAACAATCACAAAAACTTAAAGAAAGGGCAACTAAAAGAATTAAAAGAGATCGATAATGAATTAACCTCTTTACTAGAAAAAGTAAGTGATGTTTTTCAAAATAGAACCTTTGACGATTTAGATGCGATCTTGGTTGAAAAAAGAGCCTTATTAGAAAATGTTTCAGAGTCTATTCAAAAACAAGTAGAAAGAATTAGAACCGATGAAACAAGCCCTAAAAACACCACTTTGTTTTTTAGTCTATTACTAGAGACGAAAGATTTAATTGCTGCTTTAATGAGCTTATTAGAAACCTACGAAGAGTTTTATTTAAGCACGAAGGAAGTAAACGAATAAATACCTAGTAAGGCATAAAAAAAACCTCAAGTGAAAGCTTGAGGTTTTTTGTTTTTTAGTGATCTTAGGTAGAAGATTGTTCCACATCAATGGCCTTTAAGGTCATTCTCAATTCTGAATAAGAAAATGACTTGTCTACTTTTTCTTTTAGTTCCGTAAGGTTTTTAAACGTTGTCTTTTCAATGACTTCTCTAAGGGCTTTATATTTTTTAATGGGAATAATTTCTAAAATATTTATCTCTCCAGTAGGAATAAAACTAGCCAAATGGCTTTCAATGGTTCCGTTGGTTAAACTTCTTTCTTTGGCTATTTCTTTAATAGATAAGCCACTTTTAAACAATTCAAAACTAATGTCTTTTGTTGGTTTCTTGTCTGCTCTTTTTTGTTTGTTTTGATGATCTATGCTGTTTTTACCGCAATAATTTTCAATGATTTCCAAGATTTGATCACCATATTTTTCCACTCTAATTTTGCCCATGCCTTTTACGTCTAAAAGATCTTTGGTGTTTCTTGGTAAGATTTCACAAACTAAATACAGCGTTTCTTGAGTGAAAATTTGAAAATGAGGAATCTTTTCGGTGTTGGAAATTTGGTCGCGTAACTCGCGCAGTTTAAGTGCTAAAATGGGGTCTCGTTTTACTTTTTTCTTTTTAGGAACGTCGATATTTTGTAAAACAGCATTGGCCCTAATTTTTAAATATTCTTGTGTTTTAAATTTTGCATTTAAGTGTTTAAATAGATAGGTTTTTATGTTTGTTAACTCTTGTATATTTCCCAGTTGTTTCTCAAAATCCTTTTTCACAGCACTATTATCGGTAGAAAACGAAATTTCATTTAAGGGGCTTTGAATTTGTTTTTCTGTCTGATTTTGAAAATAGTGAACGGCTTTAGCAAAGCGTTCTTGAACCGCAGAACTGTTTTCCGCTAAGGTGTTTTCTTCCGATATTTCGAGTAACTGGTTTTTAAACCCATTGGCTATTTTTAGCAATGGCACAATACCTTCATCTTTTACCATTTGTAAATGCTCGATAATTTCTCCTTTTAAAGAGGGTTTATTCTTGTAGTAGATATCTGTTAAACGAGAAATGGGATATAAAAAAGCACGATAATTAAAAATTTCTGAAATTAAATGCAACTGATATTTTTTTTCAGACTCATTTAAGACTTCTTCATCAGGATGATTTTCTGCTACTTTTTCATTGAAAACATCAATCGTGGCGTCGTTAATAATAGCGCTCCCTTTAATGGGGCTTTTTAAAACGATGCCTTCTAGAGAGGTGCAGCGACTTAGGGCAACATAGGTTTGACCGTGTGCAAAAGAAGCTTCTGCATCAATAATGGCTTTATCAAACGTTAATCCCTGACTTTTGTGAATGGTAATTGCCCAGGCCAAACGCAAGGGGATTTGTGAAAAAGAACCTGCAATTTCTTCTTTAATCTCCTTGGTTTCCTCATTAATGGAATAGGTGATGTTTTCCCAAACTTCTTTGGTGGCTTCGATTTCGAAATTATCTACAGGGCATTTTACAGAGACCATTTCTTTATCAATAAACGTGATTTTTCCAATTTTCCCATTAAAATATCGTTTTTCAATAGCGCTGTCATTTTTAATAAACATGACTTGGGCGCCTACTTTTAGTTCTAATCTTTCACTGTTTGGATAGGAGTTTTCATTAAATTTCCCAGAAATATCTGCTTTAAAAAAATAACTTTTGCTCTTTAATTTTTGCAATTCTAAACGGTTAATGGCGTCTGCTCTTGTATTGTGTGTGGTTAAGGTAATATAGCCCTCATCTTCTTGTGGAGAAAAAGTAGGATTGTATCTGTTATTTAGAATTTCAGCCGATTTTTTACTTAAATTATTGTTTCGAATTTCATTTAAAATGGCGATAAAATCTTCATTTTTTTGACGATAAATGTGCTTTAATTCAATGCTAATGGTGTTCGCCTCTTGAAAAGCCTTGCTGCTAAAAAAATACACGGTTTCATAATATTGGCGCAACAAGTTCCATTCGTTTGGTTTTACTACGGGCGATAACTGTTGCAAGTCTCCAATCATTACAATTTGAACACCCCCAAAAACTTGAGTTTTGTCTTTGTAACGCCGTAAAACTTGATCAATTCCATCCAATAAATCGGCTCGAACCATGCTAATTTCATCGATAATAACAAGATCTAAAGACCGAATAATATCTATTTTTGTTTTACTGAATTTTCGTTGTGTATTCGAAGTATTCTGAGTTTGATTCGGTAAAACAGGACCAAAAGGCATTTGAAAAAACGAATGAATGGTAACTCCTTTTGCATTAATTGCCGCAACACCAGTAGGTGCCACGATGACTAATCTTTTTAGTGATTGGTTTTTAATTTGATGTAAAAAAGTGGTTTTCCCCGTACCCGCTTTTCCCGTGATAAATAGATTTCTATCCGTTTTTTCAATGAATTGCAAAGCTAATTCTAATTCGGGATTTTTGGGCATGTTCCTTTTTTGATGCAAGATAATCAATCAATAAAAATTTTTCAAGTATTTTAGGTGACAAATTTTTATTGATTGATAGGTTTTACGAATCTTGTTTTTTGGGGGGTAAATACCGGCTGTTTTTTACTACGGTTCTAATTATTCATATATCTTATAAAGGTAATTAAGCGCAGTGATATCAACGGTACTAAATTCTCCATCTTCACCTCCGTAAAAACAGGCTAACATGACTGATTCTAGATCTATATCTACCTTCTCAGGTGTTCCTGGAATGTGAATAGCACCAACATAACCTTCTCCTTCATTATAGACGGGAAAATTGCATCCAACTGACCGATCAAAATAATTAGTGTGTCTGAATCCGATTGTATGGCCAATTTCATGGGTAAATACTAATTCACAAACATCGACTGAATATTTAGCTGTAGCGATGTCTACATAAACTCTATGGTATGGAGCTCCACCTTTAGAAGGAAAACCTGCAGAACCTCCAGCACGACCCTCATCTCTCTGAAATGCTAATATATCGCCATTTCTTAACGCTCGAAGCGCCTGACTTGAGTTTGAAATGGGTCTATACTCTAAAGTAAAATGTAAGGCAAGGTTGAGGTTGTTATAGTTTTTAATGGCTAGTTCTGCCTTTAATTAATTTTTCTTCTGTAAAGTTAACAGCAATCACTCTTATATCCCTAGGATAAGTAACTAGATTTGTTGTATGAAATTGCTTTGATTGATGGGGTGTTTTATTTTTTAAGAGATCATTGGTCATTGATGGTAACGAATTTTTTCTTATTTCGATATCATTTTCCATTAAATAATATATATAGGTTTCATTATTAAGATAGTCTGTTCTTTCCATAGCCACTCCATAACTTCCACTAAATCCGAGTTTTTGAAGGGATATAATATCTTCTTTGGGTATTTGATAATTTTCTAATAATTTAGATTTTTCAAATATAAAATTTGGGTTCTCCGTATTTTTAAGATTTTTGTCTTGTTCATTGGAGCATGAGCTAGCAATAATAAGGATCAATAGAATAAACCATTGTTTATACGTTTTCATAACTTTAATTTTAAGTTAAATTAGTACAATTACCACATAAAAGAGTGATTTTTTATAGTTATAAATAACAGCTAGTCGCTAAGAATCAAAATTTTGATCCTTAGCGACTAGCTATATGCCGTATTATTGGCTTTTATTTATTTGGTGTTTTGTACTATTGCTTATATAGATAATTAAGCGCAGTGACGTCATCGTTACTAAATTCTCCAGTTTCACCTCCATCAGCACATGACAACATAATTGATTCCAGATCTATATCTATCTTCTTAGGTGTTCCTGGGATATGAATAGCTCCTGCTTCGCTCTCTCCTTCATTACCAACAGAACCCTCCTCGCATGAGATTGACCGATTAAAAAAATCAGTATGTCTGAGCCCAATACAATGCCCAATTTCATGTGTAAATATGTGTTCACAAACATCGATACCAAAACTTGCGTTAGCTTTTCCTACGTTTATAGTTCCGTAAGGCATTCCTCCACTGGGGAAACCCGCATCACCCCCTGGTGGGCGAAAAAATTGCTCATTTACCAATATGTCACTATCTTTTTCTGCTTTAAGCATCCGTGCGCGATCTTTTATACCATATCTAAATTCTAAAGTGAATTTTAAGCCAATTTTAAGGTCGTTATAGTTTTTAATTGCCATTGTTAACCCTTTTATTAAATTAATTTCTGTAAAGTTGACAGCTATAACTTTTATAAAACGAGGTCTGGCCCTTTCTCCCTTTTCAATATCGACTAGGTTTGTTGTGTGATATTGCTTTGATTGATTGTTTGTTTTATTTTTTGATAGTTCATTGCTCATTGATGGTAAGGCATCTTTTCTTATCACGATATCATTTTCCATTAGGTAATACATATAGGTTTCATTATGAAGATAGTCTGTTCTTTCCATAGCCACTCCAGAACTTCCACTAAAGCCTAGTTTTTGAAGGGATATGACATCTTCTTTTGGTATTTGATAATTTTCTAATAATCTAGATTCTTCAAATACAAAATTAGGAATCTCGGTATTTTGAAGATTTTTGTCTTCTTCATTGGAGCATGAATAAGTAACAATAAGGATTAATAAAAGAAACAATTGTTTACCTGTTTTCATAAGTTTAATTTTTCAAGCATTATACCTACTTCTTTTTTAAGTCACTATTCGGCGAATTCGGACTATCATTAATTTTAATTTTTTTTGTTTGAACAATAGTGCAAACCTCAAGTTTAAAGATATAGGAATATTTTTAGATTGTTGCTCTTGGCATCAAAAACAAATTGCGAAGGAATTGGTCTAGAAAAGGAACCAAATAAAAGAGTGATTTTTTATAGTTATAAATAACAGCTAGTCGCTAAGAATCAAAATTTTGATCCTTAGCGACTAGCTATATGCCGTATTATTGAGTTTTATTCCTGACTAGTTTTCGAATACATAGACTCAAGCGCTGTTATGTCAGCGATAGAAAACTCTCCTAATGTTTGTAGCGGAATACATGTTAGCATGATAGATTCAGTATCTACATCATCTCTTGCTGGTGTACCCTCAATGTGAATAGCTTCCTCGTCGCCTTCTCCTTCATCAATACTGGGACCATAACACGATATGGAATTATCAAAATAATCAGTATGTCGTAGGCCGATAGCATGCCCAATTTCATGCATATATGCATGTGCAATATAGTTTTGACTATACATCGCGGCACTTAAACCTACCTTTATGACTGGATATGGTTTACTGTCACTAGGATATCCCGTTTGCATGATGTTTAAATTGCTAAAATTGCCAACCGTATTTGCTTGAAACACTAATATCTCACTATTATATTTCAGATAACTCCCCTTTACAGGCCCTCTTGCATTCTCCATACGTAACTTAAAGGTTAAACCTAGCCCGAGCGCATTATATCTATCAATGGCAGTTGCTAAGCCCCTATTCAAATTAACGTCTGATATGTTAATACCGATCACCCTTATTTCTGATGGACTAGCCACTGTAAGTCTCGTACGATATTGTTTTGATTGATTGGTTGATTTATTTTTTAATAGTTCATTGGTCATTGATGTTAAGTCATCTTTACTTATTTCTATTTCATTTTCCATTAGATAATAAATAGAGATTTCATTTTTAAGATAGTCTGTTTTTTCCATAACTACCGCAGAACTTTCATTAAATCCAAGTTTTTGAAGAGATATCACATCTTCTTTTGGTATTTGATAATTTTCTAATAATCTAGATTCTTCAAATACAAAATTAGGAATTTCGTTATTTTGAAGATTTTTGTCTTCTTCATTGGAGCATGAGCTAGCAATCATAAAGATCAATAGAATAAACCATTGTTTATACGTTTTCATAACTTTAATTTTAAGGTGTATGCCTACTTCTTTTTATAGTCGCTATTCGGCTAATTCAGACTGTCATTTTTCTTTTAATAGTTGTTCATTAATAAACGGCAAAAATAAAGTTGTAAATCTTCAAGCAAATTCTAGGGTACAGCGCTAATTTTGTGCTGAAGACTCTGTTTTTCACTTTTACTCCAACCTTTTAAAATAGTTATACTTTTCTTTCAATCATTGGTTAAAAAGAGCAAGGAACTTAAGGCAGACTTTTTGATATTGCTATTTGTTTTCTTTCTAATGAGTGAAAATGACAAAAACAGAAGACTTCATAAAATTCGTTAGAGGTCTTAGGGTCTTGTTAGTGAAAAGTGAGCTAAAAAACAATCATTTTTTGTTTTGTATAGAGTTATATAATTAAGAAGGTATGTAAATAAATACAGTTAGTATATTGAAGAGTCATAATGGGAATTATATGGAGATAACTGAATACATTTACCAATAAACGGCCTAATTAGTGTTTTTTCGATATCTAAACGTTTACAAGAATCTTTTATGAGCTAGGACGTACCCCACATTTTTGCGACTAATTTTTGCATATAAAAAAAACCCAGGCAACATGCCTGGGTTTTTTAATACTCTTTTCTATCTTTTATGTTAAAAGAAACTACATTTCTAACGCTTTTGTAAGGTGCTTATCCATTAAAAATTCTTCTGGATTTTCCAAGGCTTCTTTTACCGCAACTAAAAAGCCAACAGACTCTCTTCCGTCTATCACTCGATGATCATAAGAAAGGGCCACATACATTATTGGCTGAATTACTACCTCGCCATTTACAGCCATAGGCCTGTTTACGATATTATGCATACCTAAAATAGCACTTTGAGGCGGGTTGATAATTGGGGTAGATAACATAGATCCAAAAATACCTCCATTTGTAATGGTAAATGTTCCTCCGGTCATTTCATCCACGGTGATCTGTCCATCTCTGGCTCTAATTGCTAAGCGTTTTACTTCCGCTTCAACTCCTCGAAAAGATAAGTTTTCAGCATTTCTAATTACCGGTACCATTAAACCTTTTGGTCCAGACACTGCGATTGAAATGTCTTGAAAATCGTGCTCTATTTTATAATCTCCATCAATCATAGAATTGACATCTGGATACATTTGCAGCGCTCTAACAACTGCTTTGGTGAAGAAACTCATAAAACCGAGTCCAACGCCGTGTTTTGCTTTAAAAGCTTCTTTATGCGCGGCTCTAATATCAAAAATGGGCTGCATATTCACTTCATTAAACGTAGTTAACATGGCGGTTTCATTTTTAACCGCAACCAATCTTTGTGCCACTTTTCTACGCAACATAGACAGTTTTTTCCGCTCTGTGCCACGGGTACCGCCAGAGGTTGGCGTTCCCATAGAGGGCACTGCGTTTACAGCATCATCTTTTGTAATTCTGCCGTCTTTGCCAGTTCCTGTTACTTCTTTGTTGTTAATTCCTTTTTCTGCTAACACTTTTTTTGCTGCAGGAGATGCAGATCCAGAAGCATAAGTAGCTGGTTCTGAAGTCTCTTTTTTTACCTCTTTAGGAGTTTCCTCCTTTTTGTCGGCTACCTTTTCAGTAGCTGTATTGCTAGACCCCTCAGGCTTTTGGCCCTCTGTATCTATTAAACAGACCACGTCACCAACTGCAACAGCATCGCCTTCTTCTGCTTTTAAAGTAATAATTCCGCTTTCCTCGGCAGGCAATTCTAGGGTGGCCTTGTCTGAATCTACTTCAGCAATGGGCTGATCTTTTTCTACATAGTCTCCATCTTCAACTAACCAACTTGCAATTTCTACTTCTGTAATCGATTCTCCTGGAGAAGGAACTTTCATTTCTAAAATCATCAGTTCTTATTTTGCGTGTGTGCTAAACTTGTTTTAGCAGTTAATTTATTATTCTTTTTATTCTTTGTGTTTCTTGCTGTCTTGCAACAGGCTTTTCTCTGGCTTTTTTTAGAGGAGGTACTAACCACAACTTCTGTATTCTCTACAAATTTAGGTGAACGAACCACTAAAAAGGAGGCTGTTTACCCTTTTACTCATTACTAAAAACACTATCAATAACGGCTTTGTGTCTTTTTTTAAATCGCGTGCTTGAACCTGCTGCAGGGACGGCATAATATTTACGAGAACGGACCTGTAATTTCACTAAATCAAACCGTTCTAATAAATAACTCCAGGCACCCATATTTCTTGGTTCTTCCTGTGCCCAAATATATTGCTCAACATTTGGATATCGATCGATTACCTTTTGCAATTTTTCTATATGCAAGGGGAATAATTGTTCAATTCTTACCAACGCAATATCTTCTCTTTCTAAAATTTCTCTTTCTGCTAATAAATCGTAGTAGAATTTTCCCATACAGAAAACGAGTTTCTTAATTTTTACGGGTTCTAGAACATCATCAATGACTTCTTGGAATTCATCATTGGCTAATTCTTCAATCGTGTTTACCGCTTTGGCATGTCTTAACAAGCTCTTTGGGGTAAAAACAATTAATGGTTTTCTATAGTTTCGTTTCATTTGTCTGCGCAACAAATGATAAAAATTACTTGGGGTGGTGCAATTGGCAACGGTCATATTATCTTCTGCACATAACTGCAAGTACCGTTCAATTCTTGCCGAAGAATGCTCGGAACCCTGACCTTCATAGCCGTGGGGTAATAGCACCACGATGCCGTTTTGCATTTTCCATTTATCTTCTGCGGCAGAAAGGTATTGATCAAATATAATCTGCGCGCCATTTGAGAAATCTCCAAATTGCGCTTCCCAAATAGTCAAAGTATTTGGTTCTGCCATGGCATAACCATAATCAAAGCCTAAAACGCCATATTCAGACAACAAAGAGTTGTAAATGGTCATTTCTCCTTTATTATTCGGATTTGTATTTAATAAATTAATTCTTTCTTCCGACACTTCATCTCGTAAAATAGCGTGTCTGTGAGAAAAGGTTCCTCTTTCTACATCTTGACCAGAAATTCTAATATGATAGCCCTCCTCGAGTAAACTACCATAAGCTAAGGTTTCTGCCATGCCCCAATCTAAGGTGTTGGTTTCAAAAACCATCTTTGCTCTTCCTTCAAGAATTTTTTCAGCTTTTCTAAGGAATTTCACATCTTGTGGAACTGTAGACACAATTTTGGCAATATTCTTTAATTTATGAACAGAATACGAAGTGTCTATGGGTTGTAACATAGCCTCTAGTTGTTCTCGCATAAAACCTTCCCAAGTAGATTTCATGAATTCATTTACCTTAGAGGTTTTGTCTTTTTTAGATTCTTCAAACTCCTTCTCTAACATGTCCTTAAACTCTTGCGTAATGTCTTCAAGATAAGAGGCTTCAATAGCGTTTTCATCTATTAATTGCTTGGCATAAATATTTTTTACATTTTCATGTTTGGAAATGGCTTTGTATAATTTTGGTTGCGTAAAGCGAGGTTCATCTCCTTCATTGTGGCCATATTTTCTATACCCTAATAAATCTATGAAAATGTCGCTTTTAAACGTCATTCTAAATTCTAAGGCCAATTGCATTGCATGACAAACAGCTTCTGTGTCATCTGCGTTGACATGTAAAACAGGTGATAAGGTTACTTTGGCCACATCAGTACAATACGTGCTGGAGCGCGCATCTAGGTAGTTGGTTGTAAATCCAATTTGATTGTTCACCACCACATGAATAGTTCCACCAGTTTTATACCCATTTAGTTTTGCCATCTGAGTCACCTCATACACAATTCCTTGACCTGCTATAGCAGCATCTCCGTGCACAATAATGGGTAAAATTTTACTTTCATCACCGTGGTATATTCGGTCTATTTTTGCTCGTGTTATTCCTTCGGCAACAGAAGCAACTGCCTCTAAATGAGAAGGATTAGGTACCAAATTCATGATAATTTCATGTCCTTTTCTAAAGGTTTTGCTTAGGGTTAGCCCCAAGTGGTACTTAACATCACCATCAATATCTTCATCTTCAAAATCTTTTCCTTCAAATTCGCTAAATAAATCGCGGACTGGTTTTTTGAAAATATTCACCAAGGTGTTTAACCGACCTCTATGAGACATTCCAATCACACATTCTTTAACGCCGTATTTTTCTGAGGCTTCTCTTAAGGCAAAACTAATTCCAGGAATTAACGCTTCTCCTCCTTCTAGAGAAAACCGTTTTTGACCTACATATTTTGTTTGTAAAAAGCTTTCAAAAGTAACTGCTTGGTTGAGTTTTGATAAAATATATTTCTTAGAGTCTACCGAATATTTTGGATGATTGCCATCTTTATTTAAACGAACCTGCCACCATTTTAGCTTTTCTGGGTTTCGCATATACATATATTCCACGCCAATAGAATCGCAATAAATAGATTCTAAATGCGAAATAATTTCAGAAAGCGTTACTTTTCCAATTCCTAGAATTTCACCCGCTGTAAAGGTTTTTTCTAAATCGCCTGTAGACAAGCCAAAATTAGCAATATCTAAGGTAGGCTCATATTTCCTTCTTTCTCTTACAGGGTTGGTCTTGGTAAATAAATGACCACGGGTTCTATAGCCATTAATGAGCTCTAGGACTAGGAATTCTTTTTTTACTTCTTCGGGTATTTCCTTTGAAATTTCCTCTTCTTTTAAAGAATAATCTTCATTTGCTAAATCGTAGCCCTGGAAAAAGCTTCGCCAACTCGGTTCAACGGCGTCAGGATTTTTTAAATATTGATCGTATAAGTCGGCTGTAAAGCCTGTATGTGCTGCGTTTAAGAACGAAAATTTGTCCATGTATAAATAGTTGCTTTTTAGATAAGCTAATTTAAAGAACAAAAATACGCTTTTTACTAAAGGGGGAAATTTATTTTGCAATTTATAATTTATAAAATATCAAAAGGCGAGACCGATGATCGGTACAAGAGTCTAAATCAAAGATAGCATGTCTTAAATAACTTTTGAACAGAAATTACCGGATGCAGAAATACAGTAAAAAAAATAGATTTTGTACTAAAAACGCATGAGGATCTGATTTTTAGGGGTTTGTGTTTCTCTTGTAATGGCATTTTCTATAAGTATGGTGATCTGGATTCTTGTATGGAACAAATGTGAAAAAAAAACAGTTATTTTTAGCAAAACTATTTGGCAGTTTTTTAAAAAGGCATATATTTGCACTCGCAAAACACAAATAGTGCTTTGTAAACTCCTCCTTAGCTCAGTTGGTTAGAGCATCTGACTGTTAATCAGAGGGTCCTTGGTTCGAGCCCAAGAGGAGGAGCAAAAAAGTTCATTAAAATTGACTGCGAAAGTAGCTCAGGGGTAGAGCATCACCTTGCCAAGGTGGGGGTCGCGGGTTCAAATCCCGTCTTTCGCTCTAAGCTCACAGAAAAAATTCCAATGCTGAAGTGGTGGAATTGGTAGACACGTTGGACTTAAAATCCAATGTCCATTAGGACGTGCGGGTTCAAGTCCCGCCTTCAGTACA